>VOFB01004801.1_pt1 | contig 44417 bp, 82 predicted proteins | sample 5384141 | NCBI WGS metagenome assembly VOFB01 (sample SAMN12384721, study PRJNA508395) | human gut metagenome | isolation source: healthy gut A | host: Homo sapiens | reverse complement strand
TGATCCATTTGTTGATGGTTACGAAGATGATAGTATGATGGAAGAAAATGCTGCAATGGATGATACTACTGAAATAACTGATGATTCAGAAGACGAGAGAATAGATGATGAAAATATATTTTCTCAACAGGATAACGAGAGTGACACGGCAATCGATGCAGACAATGACGGCTATCCTTTGACAGAAGAATTTCAGCCCTATAAGAAGGAACTAACAGCTGTTGCAACTTATATTAAAGATAACGAGTTATACCATGATGTAAAGGCAGGGAATGAATTCAGCGAGTTTCTGGTATATAATATTTCTGCCAAAGGACATCCTTACGTTAATATTGCGGAGCAGGTATACGAGCAGGATGGCATTTCAATTATAGCAACGCACTACATTATTATTAACGAATCTTATGTTGAGAATGGTTCAAGAGAATATGTTTATCAAATTAAATTTGAAGACGAATCCGGTAATGAAGTAGCTTCCAGGAAGGTTGTGGATTTCTATCTAATAGATACTGAAACATTGGTGATTACTGATGAGAAACAAATGATTGGCATTAATTCGGGAAAGTACCAGATAATGTACAGAAAGCTGTAATTTAACAACAATTTCCAGTTTGTAGAATTCAAAAATTTAATATGAAATGTGAGATAGAGCGTATGGAAATAATCTATACGTTCTATTTTTTTTGCCTTTTGAGAAAAAATGATTAAAAACTATTGACATTTTGTTACTGGAGGATCCGGCTGTTTTTCGTAAAAGCAGAAGAAGGGGGATTTTGGGTCAGCTTTCCTGATTTTCCTGAATGTATGACGCAAGGCGATAGTATGAATGAAGCTTATGAAATGGCAGTGGATGCGTTGGGGTTGTCTTTGTCCAGCATGGAAGATGAGGGCACCGCGTTTCAAAGGCATCAGAACTTGACGCGGTGGATTCAGAAGACGGGGTTCTTGTTATTGTAGAATTTGATATGGCGGAGTATCGAAGAAAGAACGGATCTAAGGCTGTAAAGAAGACTCTTAGTATTCCGGAATGGCTGAACAGGTTGCACCGGTGCGAGAGCTGGCTGACTGCTGCCGGATGATACTAAAATGATACTAAGATGTTGGGGTCAAAGCCCCAACAATGATGCCAACGGATTGTTTCGTGCTACGCACTCCCACAATCCTACCCGCTATTCGCATATCATGGTGCTTACGCCCCACTTTTATGCTCATATCGGGGCGGGTCTCAAGGTCATTCTACCACCAGTGTGCAAGCACACGTGGTTTCAGACCTTTGCCCCTGACATCATACTAATATCTTGCGGAAAGTGCAAAAAAGGCGGCAAAATGAAGAAAAAAGCAGGGGAAATGTAAGAAAAAAAGCAGTGAAATAGGGCAAAAAACGATACTTATAAATTATTTATTGATTTATGGAAAGCCTGTATTTATAATGGAAGTTAGTTGATTTTAGGAGGAAAATGATGGATAACCAGAATAATAAGAACAAAGGTCCGAACAATAACCGGCAGGGATGGGGTATCATTTTATTTACCACGTTACTGATCACCTTTATTGTTATGGGCCTCTTTTCTCTTATGCGGGGAGGAACCCTGAAGAGATCAGTTATGATAAATTCCTGAAGCTTGTAGACAATAAAAAGGTAGAGTCAGTGACGTTTACAAATTCCAGGATTAATATTGTACTTACGGATTCGGCAAGAAAGGAAAAGCTGAAGGGAACTTTAAAAGAAGTAAAGGATGAGAGTAAAAAAGCAGTTCATCCAAAGAGTCCACGGAGAAAAGCGGTACTTCTGATTCCTCAAAGGACAGCAGTAGCTCAGCCGGGGAAAATGAAACCTATGATCTGATCAGTCAGCTCCAGGAGCAGATGCAGGACTCCGGAGATACGGAAGAGAAGGATCCTGATTATTATACCGGTCTTGTGAATGATGAAACACTTGTAGAGAAGCTGAAAAAGGGTGGAGTGCAGTTTAAGGCAGAAGTGCCGGATACGGCAGGTTCTCTGATCACGGAGCTGGTCATCACAGTTGTGCCAATCATTCTGATGGTATTGTTGTTCGCATTTTTTTATGAAGCGGATGACCAAAGGCGGCGGTATGATGGGCATCGGAAAGAGCAATGCCAAGATGTATATGGAGAAGCAGACCGGAGTTACATTCAGGGATGTAGCCGGACAGGATGAGGCGAAGGAGTCCGTGCAGGGAGTTGTTGATTTCCTTCATAATCCTGAGAAATACAGTGGAATCGGAGCGAAGCTGCCAAAGGGTGCATTGCTCGTCGGACCTCCTGGAACAGGTAAAACCCTGCTTGCCAAGGCAGTAGCCGGAGAAGCGGGCGTCCCGTTCTTCTCGTTGTCCGGTTCGGCTTTTTGTAGAGATGTATGTCGGTGTAGGGCTTCCGTGTGCGTGACCTGTTCAAACAGGCACAGCAGATGGCTCCATGTATCGTATTTATCGATGAGATCGATGCCATTGGAAAGACCCGTGATACAGCCATGGGTGGAAATGATGAGAGAGCAGACATTAAACCAGCTTCTTGCAGAGATGGATGGATTCGATACGAATAAGGGACTACTTGTTCTTGCAGCTACAAACCGTCCGGAGGTGCTTGATCCAGCCCTGCTTCGTCCGGGACGTTTCGATCGCCGTATCATAGTAGATAAGCCGGATCTGAAGGGTCGTGTGGATGTATTAAAGTCCATGCAAAAGATGTCAAGATGGATGAAAGTGTGAACCTGGAAGAAATCGCACTGGCGACATCCGGTGCGGTAGGATCGGATCTTGCCAATATGATTAACGAGGCTGCCATCAATGCGGTAAAGAATGGCAGACAGGTCGTCAGTCAGAAAGATCTTTTTGAGGCAGTGGAAGTGGTACTGGTCGGTAAAGAGAAGAAAGATCGGATCATGAGTGCGGAAGAGCGGAGAATTGTTTCCTATCATGAGGTCGGACATGCACTGGTCACAGCACTTCAGAAAAATACGGAGCCTGTCCAGAAGATCACCATTGTGCCAAGAACAATGGGGGCCTTGGGGTATGTTATGCAGACACCGGAGGAAGAAAAATTCCTGAATACGAAGAAAGAGCTGGAAGCGATGATCGTAGTTGCACTTGGCGGTCGTGCCGCTGAAGAGATCGTCTTTGATACAGTGACGACCGGGGCATCCAACGATATCGAACAGGCGACTAAGATTGCAAGAGCAATGATTACCCAGTATGGAATGTCTGACCGGTTCGGACTGATGGGACTGGAATCAATACAGAACCGTTATCTGGATGGAAGACCGGTGTTAAACTGCGGTGAGGCAACTGCAAGTCAGATTGATGAAGAAGTGATGCGGATGCTTAAGAGTTCTTATGAAGAGGCAAAACGTCTTCTGTCTGAAAACCGGGATGCACTGGATCGGATTGCTGCATTCCTGATTGAAAAGAAACGATCACCGGAAAAGAATTTATGAAGATTTTCCGTGAAGTGAAGGGAATCCCGGAGCCGGTGGAGGGAGAAGACGGAAAAGAGCAGGCTGAATCCGGCAGGATCAATATGAAAGAAGTATAAAAAGGATCATAAAGCAGACGATAAGAGTTATGGAAGAAAATCATTTTAATATTCAGGAAGAATTAAAGAAACTCCCGGGAAGACCGGGAGTTTATATTATGCATGATGAAAAGATCATATTATTTACGTCGGAAAGGCGATCAGCCTGAAGAACCGGGTACGCCAGTATTTCCAGAGCAGTTATAATAAAAGTGTCAAGATCCAGCAGATGGTGACGCATATCCGCAGATTTGAATATATTGTGACGGATTCAGAACTGGAGGCACTGGTTCTGGAATGCAATCTGATCAAAGAACACAGACCCAAGTATAATACGATGCTGATGGATGACAAAGCGTATCCATTTATTAAAGTAACGACAGGAGAGACATTTCCACGGGTGCTGCTGGCAAGGAGAATGGTGAAAGACAGGGCAAGATATTTTGGACCTTATACGAGTTCCCAGGCGGTGCGGGATACGATTGACCTGATCCATAAACTGTATCACGTCAGGAGCTGCAACCGGAATCTTCCGAGATACAGGAAAAAGAACGTCCCTGCCTGAATTATCATATTCACCAGTGCGATGCACCGTGTCAGGGGATATATTTCCAAAGAAGAGTACCGGAAATCCATTGATGAGGTGATCCGTTTCCTGAACGGAAATTTTGACGGAATACTGAAAGATCTGGAAGAAAAGATGCAGGCAGCGTCTGAGGCACTGGAGTTTGAAAAAGCAATCGAATACAGAGAACTTCTGAACAGTGTTAAAAGGTGGCACAAAAAGCAGAAGATCACGGATTCAAGCGGAGAGGACCGGGATGTGCTGGCGGTAGCGTGCCAGGAGGACGATGCGGTTGTACAGGTGTTTTTATCCGTGGAGGAAGACTGATCGGACGGATCATTTCTATCTGCGTATTTCAAAAGGAGAGACAAAGGCGGAGATACTGGACAGTTTCATCAAGCAGTATTATGCAGGTACTCCTTTTATTCCGGGAGAACTGATGCTCCAGGAAGAACTGGAAGAACAGGCATTACTGGAGGAATGGCTGAGTACAAAGCGGGGACAGAAAGTCACGATCAGAATCCCGAAGAAAGGGACAAAAAGAAAATTAGTAGAACTGGCGGAGAAAATGCACAGCTTGTACTGAACAAGGATAAAGAACGGTTGAAAAGAGAAAAAGGTCGTACAATCGGTGCAGTGAAAGAAATTGCCGCCCTGCTTGGAATGGAACGGATCGTGAGAATGGAGGCCTATGATATTTCCAATACCAACGGATTTGAATCGGTTGGTTCTATGATCGTGTATGAGAATGGAAAGCCAAAACAGAATGATTATAGAAAGTTTAAGATCAAAAGTGTAAAAGGGCCGAATGATTATGCGAGTATGCGGGAAGTTCTTACAAGAAGATTTCAGCATGGACTGAAAGAAAAAGAAGAACTGAGGAAAAAGGAGAAGATTCTCAGCTTGGCAGTTTTACTGCTTTCCCGGATCTGATCCTGATGGATGGAGGCAGAGGGCAGGTTAATATTGCTCTTCAGGTGCTGGATGAACTGCATTTAAATATTGCAGTCTGCGGAATGGTGAAGGATGACCATCACCGGACGAGAGGACTCTATTACAATAATATAGAAATCCCCATTGACCGGGATTCAGAGGCATTCCGCCTGATAACGCGGATTCAGGATGAGGCACATCGGTTTGCAATCGAATATCATCGGCAGCTTCGTGGGAAAGGACAGGTTCATTCTGTGCTGGATGATATTCCGGGGATCGGATCAGCCAGAAGAAAAGCCCTGATGCGGCACTTTTTAAGCCTGATGCGATCCGATGCGAGCGTGGAAGAACTGGCAAAAATTCCGTCAATGAATCAAAAAGCAGCAGAATCGGTCTATGAGTTTTTACATTAATATGGTATAATAGACCAGTACGCAAGTATAAGGAAGGAGAAACGTTATGGATGGTGTAAGATTAACTGAGATTGTAGAAAAGATGAATCTGAAAAATCTCACCCCGGAGTGGATATTACCGAGCGTGAAGGTTCATGTACCGGATGTCAACAGACCGGCTTTGCAACTGACGGGCTTTTTTGATCATTTTGATCTGAATCGTGTTCAGATTATTGGAAATGTAGAGTGTGCCTATCTTGAGACACTTACGAGAGAGAGAAAAGATGAAATCTATGAAAAGCTTCTGGCACATAAAGGTACCGTGTATTGTATTCAGTAATGATCTTCAGCCGGAATCTGAGTTTATAGAGACCGCGGAAAAGAATGATATTCCTGTGTTAGGAACCTGCAAAAAAAGACTTCCTCTTTTTGGGGTGAGCTGATCCGCTGGCTGAATGTGAAGCTTGCTCCATGCATTTCAATTCACGGAGTACTTGTGGATGTATATGGTGTAGGCGTCCTGATCATGGGTGAGAGTGGGATCGGTAAAAGCGAGGCCGCTTTGGAACTGATTAAGAGAGGTCATCGTCTGGTGACAGATGATGTAGTTGAGATCCGCAAGGTCAGTGATGAGACACTGGTGGGTTCTGCACCGGATATTACAAGACATTTCATCGAACTTCGGGGAATCGGTATCGTAGATGTTAAGTCGATGTTTGGTGTGCAGAGTGTCAGAGAGACGCAGAATATCGATCTGGTGATCACGTTGGAAGACTGGAGCAGAGAGAAAGAATATGACCGGCTCGGACTGGAAGAAGAGTATACAGAGTTCCTTTGGCAACAAGGTAGTATGCCATAATATTCCGATTCGTCCGGGAAGAAATCTTGCGATCATCGTAGAGTCAGCAGCAGTAAACCACAGGCAGAAGCAGATGGGGTATAATGCCGCACAGGAACTCTATAAGCGTGTGCAGGAGAATCTTGCAAAAAAGAGACGATAGAAAGCAGGGGGCAGAGAATCCTCCAAAGAATAAAAATTTGAAAAAGGATTGGAGAAGAAGGATGAAGTATTGTTTTGGCGTAGATATCGGTGGTACGACAGTAAAGATGGGGTTATTTGCTGAGAATGGTGATATCAGAGATAAATGGGAAATTGTGACAAAGACAGAAGATGAAGGAAAAGCAATCCTTCCTGATGTTGCAGCAGCGATCAGCGGGAAGATGGAAGAGCATCATCTGACGAAAGAGGATATCAAGGGAATCGGAGTCGGAGTTCCTGCACCGGTTACCGCAGAAGGTGTGGTAAATGGAAGTGCCAATCTTGGATGGAAATATAAAGAAGCAAAAAAAGAACTGGAAGAGCTGACCGGAATGAAAGCCACATTTGGAAATGATGCGAATGTGGCAGCACTTGGTGAAATGTGGAAGGGCGGCGGAGCCGGATGCAAGAATCTGGTAATGGTGACGCTTGGAACAGGTGTCGGCGGTGGTGTGATCGTTGGCGGAAAAATCGTAGTCGGACAGTTCGGAGCCGGTGGAGAGATCGGTCATATGTGTGTGAATTACCATGAGACAAAGCAGTGTGGATGTGGAAGTTATGGATGCCTGGAACAGTATGCATCTGCAACGGAATTGTCCGTCTTGCAACAGAGAAGCTGGAGTCAGAGACAAGATCAACACTTCTGAAAAAGGAAGAGCTTTCTGCAAAGGCAGTATTTGATGCTGTAAAAGAGGGGATGAAGTTGCTACAGAGATCGCTACAGAGATGGGCGAGTATTTAGGACATGCACTTGCAAATATCGCAGCAGTGCTTGATCCGGCAATCTTTGTAATTGGCGGGGGAGTTTCCAAGGCAGGAGATGTACTGCTTCCATTTATTGAAAAAGCCGTTTAAAGACAGAGCGTTCTTTGCAAGCCAGAATGTAAAATTTGCACTTGCTACATTGGGAAATGATGCAGAATTTGCGGTGCGGCAAAGATGGTTCTGGGAGATTAAGGGCAGATAGCCGATGCATAATGATATCAAATAAATGAGAATGAGCCGGAGTTTATGTCTATACGACTAAACTCTGGCTCATTGATTTTTGTCAGAATTACGAATTACGGTGCGGGCTGAACATCCGGTTCAGACGGAGTGGGAACAGTTCCACTGTTATCACCGTTCGTTCCGGAAGGATCATCACCATTTGCAGAGTTATTCGGATCATCAGAATTATCAGGATCTTCAACAGAAGGATCATCATTGGAAGGTTCCGGTGCAACATAATGACCGGAACAACTCTGGGTTGGAGCATTATCTTTTGCAAAATACTCTGTCAGAGAAGGACAACTGCCGGTAGCGAGAAGTCCGGTTCTGGTACAGATCGTCTTCTGAACCACAGAAGAAGGAATTTCGAAATCTTTTATATGCAAGACTTTTTTTCGTTTCTGAATCCGTTCCATGATATTTTTCCACAATTTCTGATGCCAGCTCTGACTCAGGTTACTCATGGTTTTTGATTCATCATATCCACCCCATACGGAAGCTGTATAATATGGTGTATAGGCAGCAATCCAAAGGTCATTACTTTCCTGGCTGGTACCGGTCTTTGCAGCAACAGGCATATTGCTCAGACGAGCCGAACCTCCGGTTCCTCCTGCACCATTTACAACATCCTCCATTGCACTGGTAAGAAGATAAGCGGTGGAGTCTTTGATGACTTCGTGGCTCAGAGGAGTGGTGTTATCCAGAAGAACATTGCCATCATGGTCAAGAATCTGGGTATACAGAGTAGGTTCTATATAAGTTCCACCATTGGCGATCGCTGCGTAAGCTGCGGTCAGTTCTGTATTGTAGACACCGAGAGTCAGTCCTCCGAGTGCTTTTGCCTGGGAATTTTGTCGGCATCGGTCAGTGTTGTAAACTCCAAGTTGAGAAGATAGTCATAACTCTCAGTTTCTCCTACATAATCCGTCAGAGTCTTTACAGCAAGTACGTTCATGGAATGCTCGATTCCATAGCGGACTCTGGTTGCACCGATATACTTTTTATCCCAGTTCTTAACTTCCTGACCATTCTTGTATTCATACGGTTCATCATCAATCGTAGTAGCAAGGGTCAGCTTATTTTCATTGAGGGCAGGTGCATAGATGCCAGGATCTTGAAACAGGATCCCGGCTGTCTGTAAGAATCAGTTGCACGGTTCAGGGAAAGACTGGAAGTCTTTTCGCCACGTCCACCGACTATAGCTTTGATCTGTCCGGTATACTGATCCATCACAACGACAGAAGCCTGTGGCTGTGGTGAAAGCTCGATCCGTTCATCTACAGTATCTCCGGCTGCCTCATCAATGTTCAGGGTACTCTATAGTTGTTGATTGCATTCTGGGCTGCATCCTGCGTACTGAATACGAGAGGATACTGATCCCCGGTTGTACTGGAAATATAGGCTGCAAGCTGTTCTTTACTGTAGTTCTCAGAAGTACCGTCTGTATGATGGACTGTAAGTGCGTAATCAAGTCCCCATTCACTTCCGGCAAGGTAATTGTCTACATTGGCAACTTCCCCATCGCAGATCGACTGATATCAGCGTCCTGCGTAGCTGTGATCGTAAGTCCGCCACTGTAGAGCAGGTTGTAAGCCTGCGTTTCAGAGTAGCCCTTTTTTTTACCAGATCTTTTACAATCTGCTTGATCAGGCATCTACAAAATAGCTGTATGGTTTGCTTGTCTGCGTATTGGATGCCGTCTCTAAAATCCGGTCGTAAACATTATCTGCCATGGCTTCGTCATATTCTGTCTGATTGATGAAACCGAGTTTCTTCATATTGTTCAGTACTTTTTCACGACGTCTGGCATTGACATCCGGGTGCTTGACCGGATCATTCCCGGATGGACTCTGGGTAATTCCTGCAATAACGGCACATTCTGAAAGAGTAAGATCTGCAGCATCTTTATTGAAATAACGCTTTGCGGCAGTCTGAACACCAAGACATCCCTGACCGAGATTGATGGTATTCATGTATGCTTCCAGAATTTCTTTTTTGACATCTGCTTTTCAATTTTGAGAGCAAGATACTGTTCCTGGATCTTACGCTTGAAACGTTCAGAATTTGTCTCATTGACAAAGTTAGGGAATACATTATTTTTAATGAGCTGCTGGGTCAGAGTACTTGCACCTTCTGTGAAATGAAAGCCGTGAGTGACACCTACAACTCCTGCACGGATGATTCCCTGGAGATCAATTCCGTTGTGCTTATAGAAACGTTCATCCTCGATGGCAACAAAAGCATCACCCATATACTTGAAAATTTCGTCATATTTCTTGTATACACGGTTGGAATCAGAATCTTTAAGCTGTTCCAGCACGGTTCCGTTCTGATCTACAATGGATGTCGTATACCCCTGAGGAAGGATATCCTTAGCGGTAACTTCCGGTGTATTATCAATGACATGCTTGACAAACACACCACCTGCGGCAACACCGACGATCCCGAGCAAAAGGATGCACAGAACAAATGCCTTAAATAAACGGACACCGACACGTTTCTTTTTCATTGTCTTTTAGAAGAAATCCGCTTTTTCTTCTTGAAAGATTCGATTTTCCATAATTCACGAATAAAATCCTCCTTTTTTCACTTCTATGATTATATCAAACTTACCTTTTAAATAAAGCTAAAAATAAAAAGTTCATATTTTAAGAAGTAAAACTTAAGAAAATCTTGCAGTTTCATGGGCAGATGTATATCATAGGAGATAGCAAATATGAGAAAAATGAAAAGGAGCAACAGGTGGAAAGTTATCAGACAGTATACAGAGGCGGGATGGGAGAGATTATTGAAAAAAAATCCCGTTTTATAGCAGAAGTTTATCCGATAGAATCTGAAGAGCAGGCAGCTCAGATCCTGGAGGAGACGAGAAAAAAAATATTGGGATGCAAGACATCACTGCTGGGCATATGTTCTTGGAAGAAATCCAGCTGCTGAGAGAATGAGTGATGATGGAGAACCGGCAGGGACAGCAGGAAAGCCTATTCTGGAGGTGATCCGTGGGAGAGAACTGACGAATGTACTTGTAATTGTTACAAGATATTTTGGAGGTACGCTTCTTGGAACGGGGGGACTGGTCAGGGCTTATACATCTGCGGCCATAGACGGACTGGAACATAGTGAAAGTATAACCAGAATCCATGGAATTAAACTGTTGATCCGGGCAGAGTACACAGATCTGGGGAAAATACAGTATCTGCTTGCAAGCCGGGATGTGATCCAGTTAGATCCGGTATATACAGATAAAGTGGAGTTGATGGCTTTAGTTCCGGTTGAGCAGATGAAAGGTCTGAAAGCAGATCTGATGGAAGGAACAAATGGACAGGTGGTTCTGGATGAAACGGTGCAGTGCTGGTTTGCACAGACGGAAGATGGTATCCGCATTTTTTTTCAGAGTGGGTGGAAGAGTAGAGAGAAGGCAGTAATAAAACTCTGTCGATGAGCATGGCAATGCAGAGAGTATGTTACGGGATATGTCACTGGAACTTTTCCGGGTTATTTTGACATAAAAAGAGACCTGCGGTCGGGAAAAATCTCCTGACTGCAGGTCTTTTAACCGTTCCAGTTAACGGAACACTACATATGGATTATGAAAATTCAGGCTCGATCAGACCGAAAGAACCATCTTTTCTTTTATATACTACATTTACTTCATCAGTCTCTGCATTGGAGAATACGAAGAAACTATGTCCGAGCAATTCCATCTGGATGCAGGCATCCTCAGGGAACATAGGCTTGATGCCGAATTTCTTTGTACGAACGATTTGAATTTCGTCATCCTCTGCTGCGTCATCTTCCGTCTCGAAAAATTCTTTTCTGAAGCTATTTCCGGTAGATGTATAGGAAGTAGGATGTCCCTGGCTGCGGGCTACAAGCTTGTTCTTATATTTGCGAAGCTGACGCTCGATGACCTCTTCCACAAGATCAATGGAGACATACATATTATCACTGGTCTGTTCAGAACGAATGATATTTCCTTTTACCGGAATTGTGACCTCGATCTTCTGACGTCCTTTTCAACGCTGAGAGTTACATTAATTTCTGTCTCAGGAGTGAAGTACCTTTCAAGTTTTCCTAATTTCTGTTCGATAGCATCCTTTAATCCCGGTGTTACCTCAATATTTTTTCCGCTGATAATAAAATTCATGCTGCTCAACTCCTTTGTTCAAATTATACAGAAGAAATGGTGAGTTCTATCTGTATTATGGATATATTATAACATAAACTTCCGCTTCTGTATATAAGAAATCCGGTCAAATTCAGAAAAAACCGAAAATTGACCGGAAGTGTGCGACAATATCTTCTATAATAAAAGGAGGTTTCAACTGCTCGTGCGAACAGATTATTTATTGATCATACTACGCTTTCATTCTTGAATCCAGGATTTTCTTCCGGATACGGAGATTCTTAGGAGTAACCTCCAGAAGCTCATCCGTATCGATAAAATCAAGTGCCTGTTCCAGACTTAAAATACGTGGCGGAGTCAGGCGGAGTGCCTCATCAGCACTGGAAGAACGGGTGTTGGTCAGATGCTTGGTCTTGCAGACATTCAGCTCGATATCTTCTGCTTTACCGTTCTGTCCGATGACCATTCCAGAATAAACCTTTTCACCTGCACCAATAAAGAGAGTACCACGTTCCTGGGCACTGTAAAGTCCGTAAGTTACAGACTCACCGGTCTCGAATGCGATAAGGGATCCCTGCTTACGGTACTGGATGTCCCCCTTGTAGGGTCCATATCCATCAAACAGTGTATTTAAGATACCATTTCCTTTTGTATCTGTCATGAATTCTCCACGATATCCGATCAGTCCACGTGCAGGAATCAGGAACTCAAGACGGGTATAACCTCCGTTGGAAGGTGCCATGTTGCGAAGTTCCCCTTTCCGCTGACCAAGTTTTTCAATGACAACTCCGGTAAATTCATCCGGGACATCAATATAGGCAAGCTCCATAGGTTCTGTCTTTTCCCGTTTTCATCTGTATGGTAGAGAACTTCTGCTTTACTTACTGCGAACTCATATCCTTCACGACGCATATTCTCGATAAGAACAGAAAGGTGAAGCTCTCCACGACCGGATACTTTGAAGCTGTCGGCATTCTCAGTCTCTTCTACACGGAGGCTGACATCAGTATTAAGCTCACGGAAAAGACGGTCACGAAGATGACGGGAAGTTACGAACTTTCCTTCCTGTCCGGCAAATGGGCTGTCGTTTACGATAAACTGCATGGAGATTGTTGGCTCAGAAATCTTCTGAAACGGAATGGCTTCCGGATTCTCAGGAGAGCAGAGAGTATCTCCGATGGAAATATCTGTGATACCGGATACGGCAACGATTGCTCCGATGGTAGCTTCTTTTTACTTCCACACGGTTCAGACCATCAAACTCATAGAGTTTACCAATTTTTACACGCTGCTGTTTGTCAGGATCATGATGGTTTACAACAACCATATCCTGGTTGACAGCGATCGTACCGTTTTCTACTTTACCAACCCGATACGACCAACATATTCATTGTAGTCGATCGTGCTGATCAGCATCTGGGACGGAGCTTCAGGATCTCCCTCCGGTGCCGGAATATAGTCAAGGATCGTCTCAAATAAAGGCTTCATATCCTGCTTTTCATCAGAAAGGTCGAGGACAGCAACCCCGGCTTTTTGCAGAAGCGTATACAAAAGGACACTCCAACTGGTCATCCGATGCACCGAGATCAATAAACAGTTCGAGAACCTCATCAATCACATCGTCAGGTCTTGCCTCCGGGCGGTCGATTTTGTTGATGCAGACGATAACGGAAAGATTCAGCTCAAGTGCTTTTTTCAGCACGAATTTGGTCTGCGGCATAGCACCCTCAAAGGCATCTACAACAAGTACAACACCATTTACCATCTTAAGGACACGCTCCACCTCTCCGCCAAAGTCAGCATGACCAGGAGTATCAATGATATTGATCTTTACTCCCTTGTAATGTACAGCAGTGTTTTTGGATAAAATAGTAATTCCACGCTCACGTTCAATGTCGTTGGAGTCCATGACACGTTCCTGAACTTCCTGGTTTTCACGGAATACACCGCTCTGCTTTAAAAAGCTCGTCAACCAGAGTTGTCTTACCATGATCGACATGGGCAATGATTGCAATATTTCTCACATCTTCGCGCTTTGTCTTCATAAATTTATACACTCTTTTCTTTATCTGTCTAAAATTCACTCATATCTGTAACTTCCTTATTTTATCACAAAAATGAAATTTACAAGATAGAAATAGAAATAGAGATTGTTCGGGATGCATCAAAAAGAAAAACAGAAAAAATACAAATAAAATAAACTGTTCAAAATAAACAAAAATAATTTTAAAAATAACGAATAAATGTAAAATTTGTGTAAAATGTCAGTTGGAATAAAGATGAGAAAAGGAAGACGGGTGCGTTAGCTGTATTGTTGGTATTTATGATGGCATTTGCCAATATATTTGGCATGATGCCGGCAATCAGTGTGGCGGCACAGGAAGAAAAAGCAACAGGAAGTAACGGTAGAGAGGGCATCAGAGCTGGTATATGGTGAGCAGTATCTTCTTGTCGGAGGAACAGCGGGCAAGACTTCGGGCAGCGAAGATGATCTATACGCAGTGGTTGGTGCAACAACCCACAGTGGCAGCAAAGCAGGCAGTGTACTTGATAAAGTAGAAGTTTCCGGGCTGGATTTTTCAGATGCTGAAAACCAGCTTACAGCACAGGAAACGAATCTGTGGACAGCAGTCGAGGGCGAAAATGGAACGGTTGCACTTTACAATAAGGCTTCAAATAAATATATGCACTTTGAGTCAGGGAACAGAGCTGTGACACTGACAGATGAAGCAACTTATTATGAAGCAGTTCTGACAGATCATCACGCAGCGGGAAAGGCTCTGGCTTTTCGTCTTGGAACATGGTATCTGAACTTTTCCGAAAGCCAGAATGGATTCTGTGCTTACGATGCATCGACCTATTCACAGAATGAGACAAAGGATACAAACCAGTATGCATTATATGAAGTGAAATCCGGTGTAACTCCGACTCCAACTCCGGATCCTGATCCGTCAGAGGGAGATGCAAAGGCGACACTTTTGTTCTGCTCTGATTTCCAGACGGGTACAGAAGTATCACCGTATCAGAGCGTATCGGACGTGCCGGAAAGTCTGACTTCTGTTATGACGAATATTTCAAAAGCAATCTATGATGATGGTGTTACAAAGATTGACCGTGTACTGGCAGTAGGAGATTATACAGCATATACAGGACGGTACAATTATGATGCAGATGCGACGATCGGTATTCAGGCATTTAAAAATATCATTCAGAACCGCTGGACGGATACAGATCAGTTCCTGTTTATCCAGGGAAATCATGATCAGGCAAATTATCCGTTTGATGAGGGTGCTAATGAATATGAAGATTATATTGTGTACTGTATCAATACGACTTATAATTCTTCAGAAATGGGTGGATTCCCATGGATGCAGGGAAGTACAGGAAGTGAAGCACAGGTAAAGAAAGCAGCTCAGAAGCTTGGTGATTATCTGGAAGGCTGTATTACAGCCGGAGACACGCCCGATTTTCATTATGGTGCATCTGCCACTGCATTTCAGCGGGCGTACAAGTTCTCTTTATGGAAAATGGGGATAATCTGTATTCTTCCTATTTGTTTGATGTGATCAATACAGCCGCAGAAGATTTGGATATTGTATACCTTATGGTCATAACCATTCTAAAGGATGGGACAATTATATCGGTGGTTCACGTGTGTTCAAACGGCCTGGAGATACGATTTTGATCCCGGATCTTACAAGAAGAGCGGTAGTACAACTGACAGTTATACAAAAGAAGAACTTAATTTTACTTATATGAATGCCGGATATATCGGATATTTCCATGATGCGACAGCAGCAGATGAGCTGACAGCTACCGTATGCCGGATTTATGATGATAAGCTGGTTTTAAGCAGATATTCAGAAGACGGACTGATTGATATTGGATCTGTTGGTAAGAATAATACGAGATATAATGATTCAGCAATGATTCCGGCAACAGAACTGACACAGGCAACGGCAAGTCCGGGTTCAGATCGATCTGAATCAGGTAGCTGTACCAAGTGTAACTCTTGAGGCAGCAAGTGGTAAAGGTTGGTGAAAAGGTTGCATTGAAGGCAACAGTCAAGCATATCAAAGCATCCTCTTATAAGTGGAGTATAGAAGATACGGCGATTGCAGATCTGACTGCAGAAGAAAAATACAGCAGACGTCTTCTGCAAGAAAAGCCGGAAGTACGAACGTAAAAGTTACAGTGACAGATACAGACGGAAATACGACAGTTGGACGGCGGTGCTGGAAGTAAGTTATGACCAGGACTGCAGGTGCATCAGCAAAAATTCAGGATGCGGATGGAAATGGAGTAACAACTGCAGGAAAGAATGAAAGAATGATCCTTAAAGGAGCATTATCTGGAATACCGGAAGTAGTTTCTTATAAGTGGTCAGTATCTGATCCTGAACTTGCAGAGCTTGAAGATGCTGATTCTGCAGAGACGGCTGTAACATTTAAAGGAAAAGGTGAAGTGACCGTAACTCTGCTGGTTACGTATAAAGATGCACAGGGACAGCAGCAGACAGTGACAGCGGATACAAAAGTTACTGATATCGGAAATTCCGACATATAAGCGAGCAGCAGAGATGGAACCAGGAAAGAGTTACCTCATCATTGGTTCTTCAGGAAAAGCTTTAAATGCAGAGATCAGTCCGGTTGGCGGAGTCGCATGTATTGCAGAAACAGAAATGCAGACAGCAGATCTGGGCAACGCAGGTGATGTTATAAAAGGGAGTATAGTGCGTTACTTTGGACAATCGAGAAAGATGCGAACGGACAGTATACCCTTTATAATAAAGCAGCGAAAAAATATCTTTCTTTAAGTGCATCAGAGCGAAATGTGAATCTGACAGATACGCCAGTGAAGCTGTCAGTAGAAAAAGGAGCATTAAGTAATGGCAGCGGTTTCTGTGTGGCATTTACAATGGAACAATGTATCTGAACCACTCCAAATCCAAGCAGGCATATTGCGGATATTCAGGTGAGACGGTTACAAATGCAAATAATCAGTTCGCAATTTTACGAACTGGTAGGGGGAGAAGCAGTCAAGACTACTTATACGGTTACATTTAACAGCTGGGGTGGAAGTGCTGTAGCTGCCCAGACCGTTGAAAAGGAGCAAAGGTGACAGAGCCTTCAGCACCGACACATTAGAAGGATATACATTTGCAGGATGGTATACAGATGAAGCATGTACCACGCAATGGAATTTTGCGACAGGTGTTGTGGACAGAAATCTGGAATTGTATGCAAAATGGAATGAGATTGAAGTACCGGAGCCGGTGATCGATACAGCAGAGCTTCAGAAACTGGTTGATGAAATGGATCGGGTTGATCTTGAAAAGTATGAGAAGGATGCAGCCTACGATGCATTTGTGGCAGCCCTGCAGAATGCGAAAGCAGTGCTTACAGATCCAGAGAGCGAGCAGGCAGTAGCAGAAGCGAAGGCAGCCCTGACAGAGGCATATGCAAATCTGAAGCTGATCGAGATGCCGGAACCGGAACCGACACCGGAACCGACACCGGAACCGGAACCGACACCGGAACCGACACCGACGCCGGGCAAAGATGATAAGACTCCAGGAACAGATAAAAATGATAAGACTTCAGGAACAGATAAAAATGATAAGACTTCAGGAACAGGCAAAGATAATAAAAATCCTGGAAAGGGAACGACTACAACGACACCGGCTAAAGATAGCAGTAAGGTAGTTCCGACCGGAGACAGTACGGAAGGAATGATGGTAGTTCTGTGCATGATGGCAGCCGCAGCAGGCGTGATCGTGATCAGAAAGAAATCGGCAGAGAAGTAAAAACTTCGGTCAAATGCAACAGAAAAACTGAAAATGAACAGATCAGACGGGAATCTTCCAAAAGCAGGGAGATTCCCGTTTTTACAGATCCGGACAGAGAGCGGAACCTGCAGGAGACGAATTCTGTCGAACGATTTCCATACTTTCGCCGTTCTATTCTTTTCTGTTTTGTCATATATTTTGTAGTGACTTGAAAATACGTAACAGAAGAAGGGAGAACTACAAATCATGTCAGATAAGATAATTGAGAACAACCAGGTGACGGTCATAGGGGAAGTGGTGTCTGAATTTACATACAGCCACGAAGTATTCGGAGAAGGATTCTATATGATGGAACTGCTCGTAAAGCGACTGAGCAATTCCTGCGACAGAATCCCGGTGATGATTTCTGAACGTCTGATCGATGTAACCAAAGACTGCCGTGGAGAGTGCATCATGGTATCAGGACAGTTCAGATCCTACAATCGGCACGAAGAATTGAAGAACCGGCTGGTACTGTCTGTATTTGCGAGAGAAATCGAGTTTATTGATGAAGAGCCGGACGGGGCAAAGACAAACCATATCCTGCTGGAAGGGTATATGTGTAAACGCCCGGTGTACAGGAAGACACCGCTGGGCAGAGAAATCGCAGATCTTTTACTTGCGGTGAACAGACCGTATGGAAAATCTGATGATATTCCATGTATCTGCTGGGGGAGAAATGCAAGATATGCTTCAAACTTTGATGTAGGGGAACATGTGCGGGTACTTGGAAGGATTCAGAGTAGAGAGTACGTGAAAAAGCTTTCGGAAACTGAGACAGAGACGCGGGTTGCATACGAAGTTTCGGTAAGTAAACTGGAATGTATTGAGGAATCATGATGGTGATAAAAAAGTGAAGTACCAGAGCAGCATGGAAGATGTGGCATCATGACATAAGACAGGAAAAGGATATCATATATTGAGATAAAAGCTCAAATGTGATATCCTTTTTTATTATATAGGGTATCCGAAAGGACTCTGTGAACGTTAAAAGCATTTAAAGGAGGATTTATACAGATGATTAAGATATTAATGCATGGATGCAATGGAAAGATGGGAAGAATGATCACTGAGATCGCAAAGCAGGATCAGGATGTTGAGATTGTGGCAGGTGTGGACAAGTATACAGCAGTTGCCAATGAATATCCGGTTTTTGAGACGATTTCAGAGTGTGATGTGGATGCAGATGCGGTCATTGATTTTTCAAATGCAGGGGCAGTGGATGAACTGCTGGATTATTGTGTTGAGAAGAAACTTCCGGTAGTCCTCTGTACAACAGGACTGTCAGAAGAGCAGCTTGCAAGGGTGAAAGAAGTATCCGAAAAGATCGCAGTGTTAAAGTCAGCGAATATGTCCATGGGAATCAATCTTCTCCTGAAGCTTTTAAAAGATGCAGCAAAGTACTTGCACCGGCAGGATACGATATGGAGCTTGTTGAGAAGCATCATAATCAGAAGCTGGATGCACCGAGTGGAACAGCTCTCACTGGCAGATTCTATGAATGAGGCACTTGGCAATGAATATGAGTATGTTTATGACAGAAGCCAGGTGAGAAAGAAGAGGGATGTAAAGGAAATCGGTATTTCAGCAGTGCGTGCCGGAACGATCGTAGGAGAACACGAAGTGATCTTCGCAGGTCCGGATGAAGTGATCGAATTTAAGCATACAGCTTATTCAAGAAGTGTATTTGCAAAAGGTGCTGTAGAAGCTGCAAAATTTCTCGCAGAGCAGAAGCGTGGTATGTATGATATGGGAGATGTGATCCGTTTTTAATCAGGGATTCAGAGAGTTCTTGTAAAGTTTGCTGAGGGAAAATAAAAAACAGGCAGGGAGAGCAGGAATGAAAGATTTGGAGACCAGATATTTGGAGCGGCTGTCAGATCTGTATCCAACGATCGCGGCAGCGTCCACAGAGATTATCAATTTGCAGGCCATTTTGAATCTTCCCAAGGGAACAGAGCTCGTGGAAGAGAGCTTTATGATGTGTTGGAAAGTTATGTGAGAAAAGGTTTTTTGCACTGGACAAAAGGAGCGTCAGGACGGGCGGGATATCATGTGGTATATCTGGCTCCACCCCGGATTCACCATTGTTTGGAAAGAATAAGATGGCGACGTTTGAACGGTATTTTCTTGCAGAAAAAGAGACGCATGTGGAGAAGAAGAACCCGTATTATGCATTGCTTGAAAATGAAGAGGCAATCGAAAAGGAAAAGGATATTCATTCGGAAATCATGGTCGTGAAGCGGGTGATGGACAGGATACTGGTCGGAGACACTGACGTTGGAAGAGAATTACGGGAACAGGTGGCAGACCTGGAGAGACTGCTTGCGGCATATCGCAGCGGTGAGATCATAGAAAAGGTGTAGATGGAGAAAAGCATGGAAAAAGAATTAAATATACCGGAAGGGACAGAGGTTACAGAACCGCTGAAGATCTATCTCAATGAGATCGGTCAGATTCCGCTGTTGGATGCAGAAGAAAAAAGAGCTGGGACGCAGAAGCGTGGACGGTGATGAAGAGGCAAGACGGAGACTGGAAGAAGGAAATCTCAGGCTGGTTGTATCAATCGCCAAGCATTATACCGGCAGAGGGATCCCACTGATGGATCTGATCCAGGAGGGAAATATTGGTCTCATGCATGCAGCAGAGAAATATGATTATACAAAGGAAAATCGATTTTCCACATATGCATCATGGTGGATCAAAGAAGCAATGCAGCGGGCAATCGATCAGCAGTCAAGAGAGATCCGTGTACCGGTTCATGTGGCAGAGGCGATGAAGAAAGTTCAGCGTATTTCAAAAGAACTCCAGCAGAGTCTCGGAAGAGAAGCAACACCGGAAGAAATCGCAGAAAAGCTGGGAGATAAGAGTACAGAGGATGTAAAAATATTTTATCCTATCTTCAGAATCCGGTTTCACTGGAAACTCCGGTAGGAGAAGACGGAGAAAATAACCTGGGAGATATGGTGGAGGATAAAGCTTCTCCGACACCGGAAGAAGCGATGAATCTTCTTGTCCAGAAAGAGGAAGTAAGTGAACTTCTTAATGCATTGAATGACCGGGAAAAGCAGGTGATCCGGCTGCGTTATGGACTTGAGGATGGAAAAACCCATACGCTGGAAGAAATGGAGAAGAGCTGAAGGTGACAAGAGAACGTGTGCGTCAGATCGAGTCCCGTGCAATGGAAAAGCTTAGAAATAAGGCAGAAAAGATAATCGGGGCAGGTCAAAAGGTCTTTCACCCACCTATGAGCAAGTTCATGTGGGCTTAGGCCTTTTTGACCCTGGTATCATAAAATAGAAAAAAGTTTCCTGGATGTATAAATATTGAAGAACTTGCAGATAGTAGGAATACAATATTATTGATACAGAAAGGGAGAACTTTTATGAAAAGAACCAGAAGATTTTTAGTCATGATACTTTGTACCTTTGCACTCCTTGGCACAGTTGGATGTGGCAATAATAGTGCTGATAATGCAGCAGATCAGACGATGCAGGATAAAAATGGCACGAACCGGAAAGAAAATGGCAATGTAAATGATGCAACAGCAGGGAACGGCAATGGAGTGATGGACGATGCAGTGGATGATGTGACGGACGGTGTGGATGATGTGACTGACGGGATTACCGACGGGATCGACCGTGCGGCAGACGATCTGACAGAGGATAACGGAGTACAGAACAATCAGGAAAATACTGATCAGACCGGAAAGAATACAGACCGGGCAATGGAAGAGAACCGCTAAACAAAGGGAAAGTTTCAGAAAAAGAGCCACAGGAATGTAAGAAAGTTCCTGTGGTATTCTTTTGAAAATCCTGGAAAAGAAAGAAGGAAGTATGCTATGAAATTCAGGCCGTGTATTGATATACATAACGGAAAAGTGAAGCAGATCGTAGGGGGAAGTCTCAGTGATGAAGGAAATCAGGCAAATACGAATTTTACTTCAGAACTGGATGCGGCATGGTATGCCGGACTCTATCAGAAGGACGGATTGAAAGGAGGGCATATCATCCTGTTAAACCCGGAAGGGTCGGAATATTATGAGGAAACAAAGCGGCAGGCACTGGAAGCTTTGCGGGCTTATCCGCAGGGAATGCAGATCGGCGGAGGAATTACGGCGGACAATGCAGCCGGATATCTGGAAGCCGGGGCGAGCCACGTGATCGTAACTTCTTATGTCTTCCGGATGGCAGGTTTCAGAAAGAGAATCTTGAAAAACTTGTGGCAGCAGTGACAAAGGAGAAGATTGTGCTGGATCTGAGCTGCAGAAAGAAAGATGGAAAATATTTTGTTGTGACAGACCGGTGGCAGAAATTTACAGAAGTAGCACTTTCACCGCAGATACTGGATGAACTGGCAGAGTACTGTGATGAATTCCTGATCCACGGAGTAGACGTGGAAGGAAAAGGAGCGGGGATGGATGACGGTCTGGTAAGAATGCTTGGCGAATGGGATGGAATCCCGGTTACATATGCCGGTGGCATTGGATCACCGGAAGATCTGGAACGGTTTGAAAAAAGAGAGCCGGGGAAAGATTGATTTTACGATCGGAAGTGCATTGGATTTATTTGGTGGAAAAGATTCCCTATGAATATTGCAAAACTGTGAACAATGTTAACAAGCCATGAATTAGTTGAATTACAGTTCAGATAGTGATAGAATGGATAACATAGTGGCGTCGTATATCGAGATGTCAAAATCAGATTCAGATAAGGAGTAAATTACGGGATATGAACATTATAGAGAAGATTTTCGGAACCCATAGTGAAAATGAGCTGAAGCGTATTTATCCGATCGTAGATAAGATTGAAGCTCTCGGACCGGAGATGGAAGCATTGTCGGACGAAGAACTTCGCGGAAAGACCAGAGAGTTCAAAGAACGTCTGAAAGAGGGCGAGACACTGGATGATATCCTTCCGGAAGCATTTGCAGTTGTAAGAGAAGGTGCCTACAGAAGTATTGGTATGCGTCATTATCGAGTTCAGATGATCGGTGGTATCATTCTTCATCAGGGTCGTATCTCAGAGATGAAGACCGGAGAAGGTAAGACACTTGTTTCTACACTTCCGGCATATCTGAATGCACTGGAAGGCAAAGGTGTTCATATTGTTACTGTCAATGATTATCTGGCGAAACGTGATGCTGAGTGGATGGGAAAAGTACACGAATTTCTTGGACTGACCGTCGGGTTGTCCTGAACAGTATGGACAATGATGAGCGTCGTGCTGCATACAACTGCGATGTTACCTACGGTACCAACAACGAACTCGGTTTCGATTATCTGCGGGACAACATGGTGATCTATAAAGAACAGCTTGTACAGAGAGGACTGCATTATGCGATCATTGATGAGGTCGATTCTGTATTGATCGACGAGGCACGTACACCGCTGATCATTTCAGGTCAGAGCGGAAAGTCTACAGCACTTTATGAGGCATGCGATGTACTTGCACGTCAGTTGGAGCGAGGCGAGGCGAGCGGAGAGTTCTCAAGATGAATGCGATCATGGGAGAAGAGATCGAAGAGACGGGAGATTTTATTGTTGACGAAAAGAGAAGACAGTCAACCTGACGGAAGATGGTGTGAAAAAAGGTTGAGAAATTCTTCCATATTGAAAATCTTGCGGATGCAGAGAATCTTGAGATCCAGCATAATATCATCCTTGCCTTCGGGCTCATAATCTGATGTTCCGGATCAGGATTATGTGGTGAATGAAGAAGGAGTTATGATCGTCGATGAATTTACAGGACGTATCATGCCGGGAAGACGTTATTCGGACGGGCTGCATCAGGCGATTGAGGCGAAGGAACACGTAAAAGTGCGCAGAGAAAGTAAGACGCTGGCGACCATCACATTCCAGAACCTGTTTAATAAGTTCGACAAGAAGTGCGGTATGACCGGTACGGCTCTTACAGAAGAAAAAGAGTTCCGTGATATTTATGGTATGGATGTTATTGAGATCCCGACCAATAAGCCGGTTCTCAGAAAAGACCTGGAAGATGCGGTATATAAGACGAAAAGGGAAAAATACCGGGCTGTTGTAGAAGCAGTTAAAGAAGCTCATGCGACAGGTCAGCCGGTTCTGGTTGGTACGATTACCATCGAAGTTTCGAACTGCTGAGCCGGATGCTGAAAAAAGAAGGAATCCAGCATAATGTGCTGAATGCAAAATACCATGAAAAAGAAGCTGAGATCGTTGCAGATGCAGGTGTTCACGGCGCCGTAACGATCGCGACCAATATGGCAGGTCGTGGTACGGATATTAAGCTGGATGATGATGCCAAAAGCTGCAGGCGGTCTGAAGATCATTGGTACAGAACGTCATGAGTCCAGACGTATTGATAACCAGCTGCGTGGACGTTCCGGACGTCAGGGAGATCCGGGTGAATCCCGTTTCTATATTTCTCTGGAAGATGATCTGATGCGTCTGTTTGGTTCAGAGAAGCTGATGGGAGTATTCAATACACTGGGAGTGGAAGACGGAGAGCAGATCGAGCATAAGATGCTGTCGAATGCAATCGAAAAAGCACAGAAGAAGATCGAGGCGAACAATTTTGGAATCCGTAAGAATCTGTTAGAGTACGATCAGGTTATGAATGAGCAGAGAGATCATTTACGCGGACGTCGTCGTGTGCTGGATGGTGAGAGTATGAGAGATACGATCTACAGTATGATCACCGAATATGTGGAGAACATGACAGACCGTTTTGCTTCTACAGAAGTTGATCCGGAAGAATGGGATATTAAAGGTTTCGAGATCAATCTTCACGGAGTGATCCCGCAGATGGAACTTCCGTCAGAAGAAGAATGCCGTCAGATGAGACAGAAGGAACTGAAGCATCTGTTGAAAGAACGTGCTGTCAAGGCGTATGAAAGTAAAAAGCAGAGTTCCCGGAGGCTGAACAGCTCAGAGAAGTGGAGCGTGTCATCCTGCTGAAAGTAATTGATGCAAGTTGGATGGATCATATTGATGATATGGATCAGCTTCGTCAGGGTATCGGCCTTCAGGCTTACGGCCAGAGAGATCCGGTTGTTGAGTATAAGATGATGGGATACGATATGTTCGGTGAGATGACGAATGCCATCGCAGAGACTACGATCCGTACTCTGTTCCATCTGCGTGTGGAGGAAAAGGTAGAGCGTGAGGAAGTTGCAAAAGTAACAGGAACGAATAAGGATGATACATCCGTACGTGAGCCGAAGAAGCGTGAAGAAAAAGAAGATTTATCCGAACGATCCGTGCCCATGCGGAAGTGGAAAGAAATATAAGCAGTGCTGTGGAAGAAAAATAAAATAATCAGACTGGCAGAAGAGTTGAGATAAAATATGAAAGAGGTGATTAAGGTGGTTTTATTAGATGAATTAAAGTCAAAGCTGACTGCATATGAAGAACCGCTGAAAAGATTTGAGGGATTCACTTTGACCTCGCTTCAAAGAAGCTAAGGATCGAAGAATTGGAAAAGAGACTTGAGGAGCCTGGATTCTGGGATAATCCTGAAGTTTCACAGCAGGTAATGAAGGAATTGAAGGGTCTTCAGGATTCTGTAAAAGAGATTGAAAAGTTATATACAGATTATGAGGATATGCTCCTGCTTATTGATATGAGTGCTGGAGAGGACGAAGAAGAGGAGACAAGAAGAGGTTGCAGAAGAGTTGCAACAGTTTGAAGCGGTATTTGAGCAACTGCGGATCAGCACGCTTCTGATCGGACCGTATGACCGGGACAATGCGATTGTGACGCTCCATGCAGGAGCAGGCGGAACAGAGGCCATGGACTGGACCGGAATGCTTTACCGTATGTATAGCAGATGGGCAGAAAAGAAGGGGTATGAACTGGAAGTACTGGACTTTCTGGAAGGAGATGTGGCGGGGATCAAAGGTGTTACCTTTGAAGTGAAAGGAGAGAATGCCTATGGTTATCTCCGTTCGGAAAAGGGAGTACACCGCCTGGTGCGTATTTCGCCATTTAATTCTGCAGGAAAGAGACAGACATCATTTGCATCCTGTGATGTGATTCCGGATATTGAAGAAGATATTGATATCGAGATCAATGAAGATGAACTGAGGATTGACACGTACCGTTCCAGTGGAGCAGCTGGACAGCACATTAACAAGACGGATTCGGCTATCCGTATTACCCATATTCCTACTGGTGTTGTCGTACAGTGCCAGAATGAGCGTTCCCAGCACAAGAACAAGGATAAGGCAATGCAGATGTTGAAATCCAAGCTGTTCTTCTTAAAACAGCAGGAGCAGGCGGAAAAAATGTCGGATATCCGGGGTGAAGTCAGTGATATTAATTTCGGAAATCAGATCCGTTCTTATGTTATGCAGCCGTATACAATGGTAAAAGACCACATGATCAATGAAAGAGTACAGGATGAGATTTATATAAAATATGTACTGGATCTCAGAGACTTTCCGGGAGATCCTGTGGGAGATTCTGACGCATGATTTTGATACGATTCAATGATCCTGAAGTAGCGATCGTTGTAGAGACGATGGGAGGCATTGAACCTGCCTATACATTTGTAAAGAAGTGCCTGGAAGCAGGCAAGAGTGTGGCAACATCCAATAAAGCACTGGGTGCAAAGCATGGTGCGGAGCTGCTTGAGATTGCCCGTGAACGGGAGATCAACTTTATGTTTGAGGCAAGTGTAGGAGGAGGCATTCCGATTATCCGTGCATTGAATTCTTCTCTGACAGCAGACCGTATTGATGAAGTAATCGGAATCCTGAACGGAACAACGAACTACATGATGACAAAGATGTTCTTTGAGGGTGCAGATTATGCAGAAGTTCTGAAGGAGGCTCAGGGATAAGGGATATGCAGAGAGAAATCCTGAGGCAGATGTAGAGGACATGACGCATGCAGAAAGATTGCGATTCTACATCTCTGATCTCCGGTCAGCACGTAGATTTTGAAAAAATCCATACAGAAGGAATCACAAAGATCACGACAGAAGATATGAAGTATGCCAAGAAACTGAATATGGCGATCAAGCTCCTTGCTTCAAGCAAACGTGTGGGAGATACGTTCAGTGTACTGGTTGCACCGATGCTTCTTTCAGAAGAGCACCCGCTCTGTAATGTAAATGATGTATTTAATGCAGTTTTTGTCCGTGGCAATATGCTTGAGATGCAATGTTCTACGGAAGTGGAGCAGGTAAACTTCCGACAGCAAGTGCCGTTGTTGCAGACGTGGTAGATGCGGCAAAGCATCTTCACAGAAATTTGTGACAAGATGGGATGCAGGAGAGCTGGAGCTGATCCCGAATGCAGAGGCAGAGCATCGTTTCTTTGTAAGGGTTCAGGGCAGATCAGAAGCTCAGAAGGAACAGGATCAGAGAAGCATTTGGTTCTGTTGAGATTGTGGAGACAGAGGGCCTGGAAGATGAATTTGATTTATAACAGAAGTAATGACGGAAGGAACTTACTCTAAAAAGGCAGAGGCATTCCCGGAGATTATTCATATGATCCGTCTGGCAGACTGATCGGAAAAAGAATATTTTCTGCAGGAAGATCTCTGAAAAGATCTGTAAGAAAAGGATAAAGCTGAAAAAGTATAAAAAGAACCGGAATCTAAGGTGATGAGGGATTTCCTCAGTCATCAGAGATTTCGGTTCTTTTTTTGAAAACCAGCATACACTTAATCAAGGATTTTCTTAATGAGTTTCCGATCATCATCAGACGCTTCCCGCAAACGGATGAGAAGTTCGGCCTCCTCTTCAGTCAGATAGATCGTATCACCGGTTGTGATGATCAGCCCGGTATGGTAAGTATTTGCAGATTCTTTTTGCAAAAGAATTTTTTATACTGCAGGGAACTGTCAGAAGCTGCTCAATCGAAAATCCATAAAGAGCAGAAAGCTTTGTGAGCATATCAATATTGGGATCACGATGTCCGGTTTCGTAATAGGAGTACGCCTGATGTGTGATATTAAGTTTATCTCCGAGTTGCTTCTGCGTGTAATGATGTTCCTGTCGGAGCTGGAGCAGATTTTTCGCAAGCTGAATATTTGCCAACGCCGTACCTCCCTGCATAAAATCGATAGTAATGTGAATAGATTATACCAAGATTTTAGCTACAGGGAATTAAAATGCAACAGAATGTGAAAAATATGCAAAAATTCAATAAACTGTTGCAAATACCGGATCTGTCTGCATTATTTTAACTGACTTTAAAGTACTGTTGTGGTACAGAGACAGGTGTGTGACATCTTCACCAAGCCAGTCAGGAGCCTGATAGTTACGTGCAGTTTCCTCGTCAGGAAATTCAATCTCTGCGAGAAACAATGGGGCAAGATCGCCTTTAAAATATCCAGTTCAAGGAAAAGAGAAACACCTTTTTCCCTGAACTGTGGGGAAAGATGACTTTCTTTCTGTGACGGATGAATCAGTGACTTCGTCAAGGGGAATGACATACCGTGTCTTCTGGATGATCCTGCCGTCAGCTTTTTCGCGCAGATGCAGATAAGCCTGGCGGTTGAGAGGAAGATTATATTCTTCCCGGACCATCAGCCCTTTGGATTTATAAGTGAGAAAATATTGTTCATCATCTTTACGAATCCGCACGACCGGTCCGGTACAGAGATAGGCCTGCTCCAGTTCACGGTGAGGATAAGCTTCTATTGAAAAAGGAAGAGAGTGCAGGTCTTTGATAAGAAATTTACGTTCGATTTCCATAGGTATGCTCCTTTATAAAAAATTCTGATGTTCAGGACTGAAATACAGCTCTTCTCTTTATGATAGTATAGGGAAGAATAAATGTAAACCATTGCATTTAAAGAAGACATTTGTTACACTAATTGCGTATGCAAAGAATGAGGAGGCATAGACATGAAGAAAGCTTATGTATTTCTGGCAGATGGATTTGAAGAGATTGAAGGACTGACTGTAGTAGATGTCCTGCGTAGAGCCGGAGCAGAGGTGGAAATGGTTTCTGTGATGGATAGAAAAGAGATTACAGGAGCACATGGGATCAAGGTAGAGGCAGACCGGATGATCGAGGAAGCAGGAGAAGCGGATCTGTATGTACTTCCGGGAGGAATGCCGGGGACGCTGCATCTGAAAGAGCATGCAGGACTTTGCAGACTGCTGAATCAGGCAGAAAAGAAGGAAAAGCACATTGCGGCGATCTGTGCAGCACCGAGTGTCCTTGGAGAACTGGGAATGCTGAAAGGAAAAAGGGCATGCTGTTATCCGTCCTTTGAAGAGAAACTGAACTGTCTTGAAGTAAGCTACGAGCCGGTAGTGACGGATGGAAGGATCACGACATCTCGGGGAATGGGAACTGCCGTCAGGTTTTCACTGGAACTGGTGAGTGTTTTATATGGAAAGGAAAAAAGCAGACGAAATAGCAGAATCTATCGTATATATGTAAAAAAATACTGGAAATATGGTGACTTTTATGCTATACTAATGCAATGACTGCGAATGTATAGCTTATTGACGATACATTTTCAATAAGAAGCTATTTGCTTAATCAAGGAGGAAGAAAATGAGTTTACAGGTAGAAAAATTAGAGCATAATATGGCAAAGCTGACAATCGAAGTTTCAGCTGAAGAAGTAGAAAAGGCACTTCAGGCAGCTTATTTAAAAGCAGCGTAGCAAAGATCAGCCTTCCGGGATTCCGTAAGGGAAGAGTTCCGCGTCAGATGATCGAAAAATGTACGGACCGGAAGTGTTCTATGATGAGGCGGCAAACCGCATGATCTCAGAAGCGTATGCGAAAGCATATGACGAGTGTGAGCTTGAGATCGCTTCCCAGCCGACAATTGATGTTGTCCAGCTTGAAAAAGGAAAAGACTTTCATCTTTACAGCAGAAGTAGCTGTAAAACCAGAAGTAAAACTTGGCGAGTATAAGGGACTTAAAGTAGACAAGGTATCTACAAGAGTTATGCAGAAAGAAGTAGATGAAGAGATCGAGAAAGAGCGTGAGCGTAATGCCAGAACAGTAGAAGTTACAGACAGAGCTGTTCAGGACAAAGATATTGTTACACTTGACTTTGAAGGATTTGTAGACGGAGTTGCGTTTGAAGGCGGAAAAGGTGAGAATTACCCGCTGACGATCGGTTCCGGTTCATTTATCCCGGGATTTGAAGAGCAGTTGATCGGAGCTGAGATCGACAAAGAGACAGAAGTAAAAGTGACATTCCCTGAAGAGTATCAGGCGAAAGAACTTGCCGGAAAAGCTGCCGTATTCAAATGTACAGTGCATTCGATCAAGGCAAAAGAACTTCCGAACTGGATGATGAGTTCGCATCAGAGGTATCGGAAGAGGCAGAGACTCTGGAAGATTATAAGGCAGAAGTAAAGGCTAAGATCAAAGAGCGTAAAGAGAATGAAGGAAAAGAAAAAAGAGAGAAGACCAGTCTGTAGAGCAGGCAGTTGCCAATGCAGAGATCGATCTTCCTGCACCGATGGTAGATCTTCAGGCTAAGCAGATGGCAGATGATTTTGCACGTCGCATCATGCAGCAGGGTATGAGCGTGGAGCAGTACTTCCAGTTCACAGGACTCAATGAGGAGAAGATGATGGAAGAACTGAAGCCACAGGCTGAGAAGCGAATCAGAACAAGACTGGTTCTCGAAGCAATCGTAGCTGCAGAGAATATCGAAGTATCGGATGAGCGTCTTGATGAAGAACTTCAGAAGATGGCTGATTCTTACCAGATGGAAGTTGAAAAGCTCAAAGAGTTCAGGGGTGAGAATGAGAAGAAGCAGATGAAAGAAGATATCGCAGTGCAGGATGCAGTTACCTGATCACAGAGGCGGCTGTAGAAGAATAAGCAGAGATTCTGTAGGGGTGCACCTGTTCAATGGGTGTACCCAGTGAGTTTTTAGTGGGACTGGGCAGGCAATTCAGATGGAGTGACAGCCCGGTAATTTACAGACAAAGATTCAGACAGGGAGAAGGAAAGAATATGAGTTTAGTACCTTATGTCGTTGAGCAGACCAGCGCGGTGAACGTTCCTATGATATTTATTCAAGACTGCTGAAAGAGAGGATCATCTTCCTTGGAGAAGAGGTAAATGATGTGTCAGCAAGCGTGATCGTAGCACAGCTTCTGTTCTTGAGGCAGACGATCCGGATAAGGATATCCAGCTGTATATTAACAGTCCGGGCGGATCGGTAACGGCGGGAATGGCAATTTATGATACAATGCAGTTCATTAAGTGTGATGTTTCAACAATATGTATCGGTATGGCGGCCAGCATGGGCGCGTTCCTTCTTGCCGGCGGGCAAAAGGAAAGCGTTTTGCGCTCCCGAATGCCGAAATTATGATACATCAGCCGTCAGGCGGAGCGCAGGGACAGGCGACAGAGATCCAGATCGCGGCAGAACATATTTCCGTACCAAAAGACTTGAACAGTATTCTGGCAGCAAATACAGGAAAGCCGCTGGAAGTGATCCAGACAGATACAGAGCGTGATAACTTTATGTCTGCGGCTGAGGCAAAAGAATACGGTCTGATTGACGAAGTAATAGCAAGCCACAAATAGATTGCAGTATGAGGTGACAAGAATATGGCAGGAAAAATGACAGAAGAGATTGTAAGATGTTCATTCTGTAACAAGACGCAGGCTCAGGTACGCAAACTGATCGCAGGTCCGGACGGATCTTATATCTGTGATGAGTGTGTGGAAATCTGCTCAGAGATCATTGAAGAAGAGCTGGATTATAACGACAGAGGAGCACTGGACGATATCAATCTGCTGACTCCGGAAGAAATGAAAGCATTCCTTGATCATTATGTGATTGGTCAGGATGAAGGCAAAAAGGTACTTTCGGTTGCGGTATACAATCATTATAAGAGAGTGCTTGCAGATCAGGAAAATGATGTGGAACTTCAGAAAAGCAATATTCTGATGCTGGGACCGACCGGTTCCGGAAAGACGCTTCTGGCGCAGACACTGGCAAGAATGCTGAATGTTCCCTTTGCGATCGCAGATGCAACTGCACTGACAGAGGCCGGTTATGTGGGAGAGGATGTTGAAAATATTCTTCTGGAAGTGATTCAGGCAGCGGACGGAGACATTGAGCGTGCTGAGCATGGAATCATCTATCTTGATGAGATCGACAAGATTACAAGAAAATCGGAGAATCCATCAATTACGAGATGTATCTGGAGAAGGTGTTCAGCAGGCACTTCTGAAAATCATCGAGGGAACGGTTGCATCTGTTCCACCGCAGGGAGGAAGAAAGCATCCACATCAGGAGTTGATACAGATAGATACAACGAATATTCTCTTTATCTGTGGCGGTGCATTTGAAGGAATTGATAAGATTATAGAGACCCGGATCGACAGAAAGTCGATCGGATTTAATGCAGAGATTGCAACAAAGCATGAATACGATATGGATGTGCTGCTTCAGGAGGCACTTCCTCAGGATCTTGTGAAATTCGGTCTGATTCCGGAACTGGTGGGACGACTTCCTGTGACAGTGTCACTGGATCTTCTGGATCGGGATGCACTGATCCGTATTCTGACAGAACCAAAGAGTGCGATCGTAAAGCAGTATCAGAAGCTGCTTGAGCTGGACGGAGTGAAGCTTGAGTTTGATAAGGATGCACTGCTGGAGATTGCCGATACGACTCTGAAGCGTAAGACAGGAGCCCGTGGTCTTCGTGCAATCATGGAAAATATCATGATGGATACGATGTTTACAGTCCCATCTGATGAGACAATTAAAGAATGCCGGATCACGAAAAGAAGCAGTTCTCGGAACAGAACCGCCAAGATATACGCGTGACGGCGAAGAAAGAAAGTCGTTCCTGACATCAGAGAGTGCATAAAAAGGCGGGCGTGATGGCGAATCCCATCCACCCGCTTTTTTACGCATGGTAGTCTGTAAGAGGAGAAGAATAGATTCAAATAGAAGGACATAAAAATAAGAATGGAGGAAAAGAAATGGACAGCGTAATGAAAAGCCTTCCGATGGTCGCTCTGAGAGGACTGACGATCATGCCGGAGATGGTCGTACATTTTGATGTGAGCAGAGAACGCTCGATCACTGCGGTACAGCAGGCAATGATGGAAGATCAGAAGATTTTTCTGGTTGCCCAGAAATCCATAGAGACAGAAGATCCGGGACAGGAAGATGTATACAGTATCGGAACAGTTGCCACAGTCCGGCAGGTCATTAAATTGCCGAAGAAAATTGTGCGGGTTCTTGTCTCAGGAGAACAGAGAGGAAGATTGACCGGGATCAGTGAAAAGAACCGTATCTCAAAGCGGAAGTTGAACTTTTGGAAGAGACAGATTTTGGCATAGAGGATGAGATACAAAAGGGAAGCGATGGCACGAAACCTGAGAGAGGTTCTTACGGAATATGCGGACAAAAGTGGAAAAATGTCCAAGGAGGCAGTGAAAGAACTGATTTCGATGGAAGATCTGAAGAAGCTGACCAATGAGATTGCCTGCAGTGTACCATTTTCATATACGGAACAGCAGAAACTTCTGGAAGAACTGGATATTAAAAAAAGATATGAGAAACTTTGCTCGGAACTGACAGATGAAATCCAGATCATAGATGTAAAAAAGAGATTCAGAAAAAGGTCAAAGAACGGGTGGACCGGCATCAGAGAGAATATATCCTGCGGGAAGAACTCAAAGTTATCCGACAGGAGCTGGGGAGGATTCAGGTATTTCTGATGCAGAAGAGTTTGAAGAGGCGGCAGCAAAGCTTGAAGCACCAGAAGAGGTAAAAGAAAAGCTGAAACGGGAGATCAGCAGATTCAAAATACGATCGGATCACAGGCTGAAAATGGAGTGATCCGTACCTATATTGAGACACTTCTTGAAATGCCGTGGGAAAAGCGTTCCGAAGAAAATAATGACATTCAGTATGCCCGGAAAGTGCTGGATGAAGATCATTACGGAATGGAGACCGTGAAAGAGAGGATTCTGGAGTCACTGGCAGTCAGAACGCTGACCCGGAGAGAAGAAGGTCCGATCCTCTGCCTGGTAGGTCCCCGGGAACAGGTAAGACTTCCATTGCAAGGTCGCTGGCAAGGGGCAACGAACCGGCCTTATGTGAGGATTTCCCTGGGAGGAGTCCGGATGAAGCGGAGATCCGTGGGCATAGAAAGACGTATGTGGGTGCAATGCCGGGAAGGATTGCAAACGGAATCCGCAGTGCAGGAGTCAAAAATCCGGTACTTCTTCTGGATGAAATTGACAAAGTAAGCACAGACTACAAGGGAGATACATTTTCTGCTTTGCTGGAAGTTCTGGATTCAGAACAGAACAGCCGGTTCAGGGATCATTATCTGGAAGTACCGCTGGATCTTTCCGAAGTAATGTTCATTACGACTGCCAACAGTCTTCAGACAATCCCGCGTCCGCTGCTGGATCGCATGGAGATCATTGAAATCAGCAGTTATACAGAAAATGAAAAGCTGCATATTGCCCAGGAACATCTGATTCCGAAGCAATTGGAAAAGACAGGACTGACAGAACAGCAGTTATCTTTCAGTAAAAAGCAATCTGGAAAATGGCACATAATTATACGAAAGAGGCAGGAGTCAGACAACTGGAACGTAAGATCGGTGCTGTCTGCAGGAAAGTGGCAAAAGAGCTGCTGATGACAGAAAAAGAGAAGATCGCAGTAACAGACCGGAATCTGTCCAGATTTCTTGGAAAAGAAAAGTATACGTATCAGATGGCAAATGCTGCACCGGAGGTCGGAATTGTGCGTGGACTTGCATGGACAAGTGTAGGAGGCGATACCTTGCAGATTGAAGTAAATGTTATGCCGGGAAAAGGTGAGATCATGCTGACCGGAAAGCTGGGAGATGTCATGAAAGAATCGGCAAGAACAGGGAATCAGTTATATCCGTTCTGTAAGTAAAAAGTATGCGATTCAGGAAGATTTCTTTGAAAAGCATGATATTCATGTGCATATTCCTGAAGGAGCGGTACCGAAAGACGGACCGTCAGCAGGAATTACAATGGCAACAGCCATCCTCTCCGCAGTGACAGGAAAGAAAGTACGTGCAGATCTTGCAATGACAGGTGAGATCACACTTCGCGGAAGGGTTCTTCCGATCGGAGGCCTGAAAGAAAAAAACTGCTTGCTGCGAAAAATGCAGGAATACATACGGTACTTGTGCCGAAAGAAAATCTGGCAGATGTAGAAGAACTGTCAGTGGAGATTACGAAAGGACTGGAGATCATTCCGGTAGAGAGCATGAATGAGGTGCTGAAAACGGCACTTGTAAGATAAAGGAGGATCTTATGGTAATTAAAAATATTAATTTGAAACTGTCTGTGGAATTACAAGTGTTCTGCCGGAAAATGACAAGCCGGAGATCGCATTTGCAGGGAAGTCAAATGTCGGTAAATCTTCATTAATCAATGCACTGATGAACCGGAAATCCTATGCAAGGATTTCGGCAACACCAGGAAAAACGCAGACGATCAACTTTTATAATATTAATGATGAAATGTATCTGGTAGATCTTCCTGGATATGGTTATGCGAAAGTATCCGAGCAGGAAAAAGCTCAGTGGGGAAAGCTGATCGAACGTTATCTTCATACATCCGGTCAGCTTCGGGCGGTTTTCCTTCTGATCGATATCCGTCATGCACCGTCTGCAAATGATAAGATGATGTATCAATGGATCGTAGAGCAAGGTTATCATCCGATTATCATTGCGACAAAATTAGACAAGATCAAAAGAAGCCAGGTACAGAAATGTATCAAGATTTTAAAAGAAGGACTGGATCTTGTTCCGGGAACAAAAGTGATTCCATTTTCTTCCCAGACAAAGCAGGGAAGGGATGAGATATGGGATCTGATCGAGACAGAATATCTGAATCAGTCCGAGGAGGCATAAGCATGGAAAACAGACGCCCATACTGGCAGGTCGCAGTCAGCCTTTTATTCAGTATCCTTGCCACGGCAGCGTTTATTGTGATCGGGATCAGACTGATCGGATTTCTGATGCCGTTCGTGCTAGGATGGATCGTTGCCAGTATTGCGACACCACTTGTAAACTGGTTGGAGAAGAGAATGAAGATTGTCAAAAAGCTGGGGTCGGCACTGATCGTGATCCTGGTACTGGCGGCAATCATTCTGGTCAGCTATTTTGCGGTCAGCCGTCTGGTGACGGAAGTGACAGGGGCTGATCCGGGATTTCCCGGATCTGTATGAGCAGACAGAAGCAGGGGTGGAAAAATCGGTCAGACACTGTCGGGCGTCTTTGTGCGTCTCCCGGAAGGGATTCAGAACGGATGGACATCACTGGTTGAAAATCTGGACGATTATATGGGCAATCTGATGAGTAAGGTCAGTGAACCGACAGTTACGGCAGCAGGAAATGCAGCGAAAAGGTTCCTTATATGCTGGTATCGTTTATTGTGATGATCATGTCGGCTTATTTTTTTCATTGTGCAGAGAGAAGATGTCATTCACTGGATGAAAGGGATCGCACCGGAGGCTGTGACAAAAAAGAATGACTATGGTGATGGACAATCTGAAATATGCAGTGGGCGGTTATTTTAAAGCCCAATTTAAGATCATGGGGATTGTGTTCCTGATTCTGCTGGCAGGACTTGGATTTTTGAAAATCCATTATTTTGTCCTGATCGCTTTTCTGATTGCATTTCTTGATTTCCTTCCATTTTTTGGAACGGGAACCGCTATGATCCCATGGGCGGTGTACGAAGTTTTTATGGGAGAATATAAGGTGGCGGCAGCATTGCTGATCATTTATGTGGTAACGCAGGCAGTACGGCAGTTGATCCAGCCCAAGCTGGTCGGTGACAGTGTGGGACTGAATCCACTGGTTACATTATTACTTTTATATATCGGATACCGGGTTGGCGGAGTGATCTGGATGATCCTTGCAGTGCCGGTCGGAATGGTAATCATTAATATGTGCCAGGCAGGAGCATTTGATTATATTTTTGATGATGTAAAGATTCTGACCAGGGGAATCCTGGGATTGCGGCAGGAGCAGCAGACAGAGAAAGAGCAGCTTGTGAAAGCAGAACAGCAGACAAAAAGGAAGAATTGACTGAAGAGCAGAAAAAAGGAACGGAAAGTACAGGAAAATAAATAAGAATAGAAGAGAAAGAAAAAAAGAAAAAAGAAAGAGGATTGTGAGAATGAGTAAATATGACGTAATTATTATCGGAGCAGGACCGGGAGGAATTTTTGCAGCGTATGAGCTGATGCAGAAAGCCCCTGAACTGAAAGTGGCAGTTTTCGAAGAGGGATATTCCCTTGAGAAGAGAAAATGTCCGATTGACGGCAAAAAGATAAAAAGCTGTATCAACTGTAAGACCTGTGCGATCATGAGCGGATTTGGCGGAGCAGGAGCGTTCTCTGACGGAAAATATAATATTACGAACAGCTTCGGTGGTACACTTTATGAGTATATCGGAAAAGAAGAAGCCATCAGACTGATGGAATATGTAGATGATATCAATGTAGAATTTGGCGGGGCAGGAACAAAAAAATGTACTCCACTTCCGGTACACACATTAAAAAGCTGTGTATGCAGAATAAATTAAACCTTCTGGATGCATCTGTTCGTCACCTGGGAACAGATATCAACTATGTCGTTCTTGAGAATCTGTATGCAAAGTTGAAAGATACTGTAGAGTTCCGTTTTAACTGTCATGTAGACCGTCTTGAGATGAAAGAAGACGGATACTGTGTGGTTACTAAGGACGGAGAAGATGAATGTGAAAAATGTATTGTATCTGTAGGACGAAGCGGAAGTAAATGGATGGAAACGGTATGTACAGAGCTTAAGATCCCGACTCTTTCCAACCGTGTGGACATCGGAGTGCGTGTAGAACTTCCTGCCGTGATCTTCTCCCATCTTACCGATGAGCTGTATGAGAGCAAGATCGTATACCGTACCGAGAAGTTCGAAGATAATGTCCGTACCTTCTGTATGAACCCGAACGGCATCGTGGTAAATGAAAATACAAACGGAATTGTAACGGTTAATGGACATAGTTATGAAGATCCTGCAAAGCAGACGGAAAATACAAACTTTGCATTGCTTGTAGAAAAGCATTTCTCAGAACCGTTTAAGGACAGCAACGGATACGGTGAAAGTATTGCAAGACTTTCCAACATGCTTGGGGAGGAGTCCTGGTACAGCGTTTCGGAGATTTGATCAGGGGAAGAAGAAGTACACCGGAGCGGATTGCTGAGAATTTTATGACACCGACCCTGTCAGCAGAGCCGGGAGATTTAAGTCTCGTTCTTCCAAAGCGCATCCTTGACGGCATTATCGAGATGATCTATGCACTGGACAAAGTTGCACCGGGAACTGCAAATGATGATACACTGCTTTACGGAGTGGAAGTAAAATTCTACAATATGGAAGTGCAGCTGGATGAACATCTTGAGACACTGCATAAGGGGCTGTATGTGATCGGAGACGGAAGTGGAGTGACCCATTCTCTGTCTCATGCATCTGCAAGTGGAGTTTTTGTGGCAAGGGAGATCGCAGAGGAAAGTCAGTGTTAGAACATTTCCGGGAACATCAGTAAAAGCACTGGATCAGATCACGTTTGAAAGGAGATACTAAAATGAAGATAGAAAAAGTAGCAGTTCTCGGAGCAGGAGCAGTCGGCTCCCTATGTGATCTGGGGACTCTCCCAGAAAAAAGAGATCCGGCTGGGTGTGATCGCAGAAGGTGAAAGGGCAGAACGTCTGAAAAAGGGATGCAGGATTAATGGAGTCACGTATAATCCCGAAGTATGGACACCGCAGGAGGCACAGGGGGTGGATCTGCTGGTTGTATGTCTGAAGTATGGTGCTTTACCGGAAGCAATGGGCAGCATCCGTACGGCAGTGGGAGAAAATACGACGGTAATGAGTCTGATGAACGGAGTGGACAGTGAAGAACTGATCGCTGCAGAGATCGGGGCTGCACCGGTATTGCCTTCCCTGATCAAGGTGGCATCCCATCAGGAAGAGGATGGATATCATTTTGATCCTGAGACAACGATTGGTATCATTTTCGGCGAGGGTGAAGCACCGTATCAGAGCGAACGGGTGCAGGCGATCGAAGAATTATTGAAAGATACGGGAATCCATTATCGTTCCACAGAACAGATTCAGGCAGAAATATGGAGCAAGTTCCGTCTGAACGTATGTAATAACCTTCCACAGGCAATCCTTGGTGCAGGTGTGGGATGCTACAGAGACAGTATCCACATGAAGGAAATCAGTAATGGACTCCGCAGAGAATTAGAAGCCGTGGCGAAGGCAAAGGGGATCGATCTGAAGGCAGCGGATGATTCATCCAGTCGTGGAAGTGAAGTTCCGCCAACTGCGAGATATTCTACCTTGCAGGATTTAGATGCGGGAAGACATACTGAGATCGATATGTTCTCAGGGCATTGATGCGTATGGGAAAGGAACTGGGGATTGCAGTTCCGTATAATGAGTATACGTATCATATGATCAAAGCACTGGAAGAAAAAAAATGACGGAAAATTTGATTATGGTGGGAAAAATGAAAAAAGCCACCTGCTCAAAATAGGCAGATAGCTGAAGAAAAATGATAGTTCTGAAAGATCAGAGAAAGCGGTCGAGTTCTTTTTCGACTGCTTTTCTTTTTGGGCATTGGATGATCCAGGGACAGCCGACATCGTTTCGAGAACCACCGGAATATCATGTTCCAAAGCGGCTTTGGCACAGTCGATGATTCCCTGAAAGACAACATTTTCATTATACTGTTCGACTTCCAGCAAATCTGCAGAGAACAGAAGTAATAGAGAATATGGAAGAAAATGAAAAATGATTTTAAATTAAAAAGAAAACTTTTAATTTTACAGCTTTTTGTGTATAATGTAAGTAGCAGAAAAATATGAAATCAAGGAAGGAGCTGAAAGAATATGGCAAATATTTTACCAGTATCTGATTTGAGAAATTATAATGAAGTCCTAAAAACTGTCATAAAGGAGAACCAGTATATCTGACCAAAGAATGGCAGAGGTCGTTTTGTAGTTATGGACTTTTGAGGATTATGAGCGTGACCGGGCAGAGAAAAAGCTTCTGATGAAGCTGCAGGAAGCTGAAGAAGCAGTGAAAGATGGAGAAGGCTGGTTGGATCTGGATGAATTAAAAGCACTTGTGGGGGAATAAGATGTTAAAACTGCGGATCACTCCGATTGTTGCCAAGGATCTTAAGAATACCCGGGATTATATTGCCGAAGATAATGAAGAAATGCAGCAAAGACCATAAAAGAAATTTACGGTAAATTCGAAAACCTTCAGATGTTTCCGGGAATGGGAGCAGATTTATCCAAACGGGTCAGTTTCCGGACAGATTATAAATATGCGATATGGGAAGATTATGTAATTATCTACAAGATTGGCAATGAATATGTAGAGATTTATCGTGTGGTTAACCGATATCAGGATATTACGAGAATCTTTGATTGATAACAGAGATGTGATAACAATTTGATAACACTGTTCGGTACAGCCTATGGATTTAGGACAGTTGAACACATATAAAACAGATAGAACCACGCTTATACAAATTTGCAAAAAAGTATGATCTGCTGGAAGTTATGCCGGCAATGTGCAACCCGGATTTTACGGGGATGGAACTGATTCATGCTAAATTGATCCGTAAAACTACCTGTTCTAATGGATGCCAGTGCGATTATACAAGCTGGGGTGATCAGAATCCCTGTGCAATGGAACATCCTGAATATCAGGATGAGCAGGGCTACCGTAGAAACCGGTGATCTGTTACCGGAGGATTCAGGAAAGATCCTGGAAGAAGGAAAAATCACAGAAAAAGGGAAAATTCTGAAAGAAAAATTATGGAAGATCAATGAAAAGAGAGGCCTCTCTTTACCGGATATCCGGTGAGGAGGGTCTTTCTGGTTCAATATTCCATTAAAGCGGCTTAAGAAGGTTATGGTTGTAATGGCAGCCGCCAGGATATCACTGACTGGTTCTGCAAGGAAAACTGCAAATACCTTATCAGATAAAAAGAGCGGCAGGATAAAGATCAGAGGGATCAGCAGGATCAGTTTTCGCAGGCATGCAAGAAGCAGAACAGCCCAGCACAGGGTCGTAAAAAGACGCAGGCTTTAAACTTGGTAAAAAGGCTTCTTTTACCCGCTTTTTATTATTGGTACCGAAGTTGTAACTTGTGATCAGCTGACCTCCTGGCAGATCCCCTGCACAGGCATTGTAACAAGCTGGCTGACACTGGTAATGATGGTCATTGCTCCAACTGCCAGGTCGCCACCGTACCTTTGAAAGGCTGGAGGTGAAACTGATGGAGAGGATACTTTCCGTGGAGAGCATGACGAAAGTGGAAATACCAAGTGCCAGGCAGGGCAGGATAATGTCTCTGCGTAACCGGAAATTTTCTTTCCGGAGATGGAGAATGGTTTTCTTTCCGGTCAGGAAACGGAGGATCCATACAGCTCCGACAGCCTGACTTAAAACGGTGGCAAGTGCCGCACCTCTTACACCGAGATCCAGTACAAAAATGAAGATTGGATCAAGGATAATATTGATCATTGCACCAATAACGGTGGTGAGCATACTGATCTTTGCAAATCCTCTGTGTTGTAATGAACGGGTTCATTCCCATAACGATCAGTACAAAAATACTTCCAAGGATGTAGATGCGGGAATAGGCAACGGCATATGGAAGTGTCTTATCACTTTCACCGAAAAGGGTCAGCATCTGTGGGGCAAAAAATAAAGAAAATAAAAGTTAGTACAACTGCCATGATGATAAGAAGAGAAAAGCAGTTTCCAAGGATCCTTTCTGCTGTCCGGTTATCCTTTTTTCCATGGAAATCGCGGCACGCGGAGCACCTCCCGCACCGGCAAGCATGGCAAATGCATTGATCAGCATTAAAATGGGTGTGAATAAACCGCCACCGGTGAGGGCAGAAGCACCAACTCCCGGAATATGTAATTGGGCATGGAAATACGTTGAAGTGCAAAGAAGAAGCGGAAAAATATGTAACAGTGTAAGTAAGGATGTTCTTTAAAATGACAGGGTAACGAAGATATAGAGGATGGTAATAAAATAGGATATATCGCACATAAAGATGGTGAATATGGAGTATACAATTCCTGAAAATAGACTTGACTTTTAAATATTACAAGCGTAAGATTTAAAAGCAAAAAAGATTAGAAGAAAGGAATATCTATGAAAAGAAGATGAAAAAAGCAGATACAGTTACGCTTTCGTATGAAACATCATGTAATACAATTGCCGGAACAATACAGATTCCAACGAGCTTACAGTAGATTATACTCCCGGAAAGCAGGAGACAGCAAGAGAAGATTTCAATAACAGCAGAAATTATGTATAATTATATGATGTCGGGGGCAAAACCCCCGACCTTGATGCCTGCGGATTGTTCCGTGCTGTGCACTCCCACAATCCTGCCCGATAGTCGCATATCGTGGGATTATTATCCCACTTTTATGCTCCTATCGGGGGGGGTTCTAAGGTCTTTCACCCACCTATGAGCAAGCTCATGTGGTCTTAGACCTTTTTACCCTGGCATCATTATGTTGTATGTACAAAAATAGTGTGACAGCGAGGTAGAGAAAATGGAAAAGCAGATAAAAAAGATTTATGAAAAGCAGAAAAAGGGACGCATAAGGATGATACGGAATGTGATGTTGATTTATGCAGCATTGATCTGTGTGGTGAGTATTTTAAAGGAAATACGTTCCCGCATCAGGAGACAGTACTCTTTTTCGATGTGAAGCAGCCGGGCTGGGTCACGACAGATCCCTGGCTTCTGTGGATTTGCGTGGTGGTTGATCTGATTGCAGGTATATTCATTTTAATCAGGGACATTCTCAGAGATTTTTCAAAAATTGACCGGATTCTGTCAGAGCAATGTGATGCAGAAAAATATTCAGAAATGCTGGAAGGGATGATAAAGTACGGAAAGAGTCTGGATTATCATGGATTTCAAAAAAATGTCATGCTGATAGCTGAACCTAAATATGTAGTTGCACTGATCATAAATGGGCAGTTGCAGAAGGCAGAAGAGTATATAAAGAATGAATGGGAAGGAAAAAAGAGAGGGACGGTCCTGGCAGCAGGTCATGACGAATCTCGAACTGGCGAAGAAATATCAGGAGAAAGATGCGGAAGGTTATTCGGCTACATTAGAAAAAAGCAGGGAAAGTATTTCAGAAGAATCCACTGTTTATGGCAAAAAATTTGATGCTGAAAGGTGAAGATGAGGCAGCAGTAAGATTGCTGGAAAATGATACGGAAAAGCTGCCTTATTATGAGGTTACACGCAGATTCCTGCTGGGAGTATGTTACTACCGAATCGGAAAAGGAAAGAGCAGGGAAAAGAATGTATGAAATATGTAATTGGGCATGGAAATACGTTGAAATGCAAAGAAGAAGCGGAGAAATATGTAATCGTGTAAGTGAGGATGTTCTTTAAAATGACAGGGTAACAATAATGAAGAAGATATAGAGGAGGGTAATAAATGAGATATATCGCACATAAAGATGGAGAAAGAGTACAGACTGTAAAAGAACATTTGGAAGGAACGGCAGAGAGCTGGGAACTTTGCAGAAAAGTTTGGAAAAAGAGAAATGGGGCTATTGCTGTGGAATGCTGCATGATATCGGAAAATACTCGAAAGAATTTCAGAAAAAATACAGGAGAATACAAATGATAAAGTGGATCATGCTACGGCAGGAGCTCAGGTCTGTAAAGAACTTGGAGGTTATTATCCCATTCTAAGTTATTGCATTGCAGGTCATCATGCTGGACTGCCTGATTATGGAAATACTGCAATAAGTTCCAGCTTATGGAAGATGGAAGAAAAAAATTGCGACTATCAGGATTATAAAGATGAGGTCGAAATTCCAGATCTGGATACGGAACCGATCACATTTAAAAGAAGACAGAAATATGGATTTTTCACTGGGAACATTTATCAGAATGTTGTATTCATGTCTTGTAGATGCAGATTTTCTGGACACAGAATCATTCATGAAAAAATGGAGATACAGGAAGAAATTCGGGAGAGACCATGGTAACTTTACAGAATAGATTGAAAAATCATATTTCGAATGGTTGAAAAATACAGATGCAGACACAATAAATGGTCGAAGAACAGAGATATTGAGTCATTGTATAAAAAAGAGGGAAAGCAAAAAGAAGGGATTTTCCGTCTTACAGTGCCAACAGGGGGTGGAAAAACTGTTGCTTCTCTTGCATTTGCTCTGGAACATGCGGTAAAGAATCATAAGGATCGTATCATTTATGTAATTCCATATACAAGCATTATTGAACAGAACGCCCAGGTATTTCGAGAAATACTTGGTGAGGAAAATGTTCTGGAGAATCATTATAATGTAGATTATGAAAGCTCAGAAGAATTTAAACCGATGCAGCTTGCAAGTGAAAATTGGGACAAGCCTGTTGTGGTAACAACAAATGTACAGTTTTTCGAATCATTATTTGCAAATAAATCCTCGAAATGTAGGAAGATACATAATATTGCGAACAGTGTTGTTATATTCGATGAAGCACAGATGCTGCCGATGGATTATCTGAAACCTTGTATAGCGATGCTTCAGGAATTGGTGGACAGTTATTCTGTCAGCATAGTATTATGTACTGCAACGCAGCCGGCATTAGATTCGTTTTTTTCTAAAAATGAGTTAATAAAAGAATTATGTCCAAGAATGGAAGAACAATTCCTTTTTTTTAAACGCGTAAATTATCAGAATCTGGGAAGGATACGAGAGGATGATCTGTTTGAAAAACTGAAGAAGGAAAATAATGCATTATGTATTGTAAATACGAAAAAAGCAGCACAGATGATTTATAAAGAATTACAAGGAGAAGGAATCTATCATCTGTCAACAAGTATGTATCCGAAGCACAGAAAACGTGTGTTAAAGAGAATAAGAGAACGATTAAAAAATAATGAGAAATGCATTGTGATTTCTACAAGTCTTGTAGAAGCAGGAGTAGATTTAGATTTCGCAACAGTGTATCGTCA
>VOFB01002643.1_pt1 | contig 44423 bp, 69 predicted proteins | sample 5384141 | NCBI WGS metagenome assembly VOFB01 (sample SAMN12384721, study PRJNA508395) | human gut metagenome | isolation source: healthy gut A | host: Homo sapiens | reverse complement strand
ACATCAGCAGGAGATTTACGAAAGCTATCCCCATTGCGTTGCCACCGCAGGCCCCGACGGAGCTTTCGGTATCGCGCAACCTACCCCACCAACGACGAGACCCATTGCCTTCGAACGTTTGGGCAATCGACACCGGCGACTATAATCAGAACCTCAACACCGACGGTTCCTTAATATGACATGTCCCTGAGCTCATCGCGAAAGGCCATTAATGCTTTGGCGATCCCAGCAATATGATTCTTTGTCAAATACGATCACAGCTTTGGTATTACACCAAGTCCATGGATCATGGAAAACCTATAACGGAGCCAAAATTCCCGGCGCCATGTCGCCCGCGCGTGTCGCCTCCCCGAATTTGGAGGATGTCGACACCATAAGGACGACCCAGAGGTCAACTTCAAGGGGCATGAACAAGGAAGGCTTTGCCACCGCCCCGTCAACTCTCATATGCTGGACACCATGGTTAGCGCGGCGACATGACCGGCTTTCTATGTCGGCCATGACCATATAAATAACTCTTCGGGAATTTGAAGGGTGCATTGAGTCGGCTTTGCCGGAGCGCTCACCACCGATATGTACTGGCAGCTATAACGCCGCCGGCAACCCCGTCGAAGTCAGCCCCGAGACCCAGGAGGCCGTATCACCATTCATCAGCGAAAACGGCGAAGTGGCCACCGTTTCCAACGAGTGCGCTTAGATGATGGGTAAGAGACACCAACGGACAAAACTCCCGAAATCGAGAGGGACCCTTCGACGGTCAGGCAATCACTCTTGAAAGCGGCAAGGCAATTCAGAAGAGAGTCGGCGGCTATAACGAGACTCCCTTTGACGAAAGCGCCAAGTCCAACGCCATTCTTTCGGTCGCCGCCCGGCAAAGGCTATAACGCAGCGACGCTCTTTCGGTCTATAAGGGCGGAAAGGTCACCGCTCCCGACGAAAAGGGACGTATCGACAACACCGCGATGGCCGTTTCTCTCGACAGCGTTACCGAAATCGGCAAGACAAGATATTTGAGAATGTGGGTCGACTTTCCAAGGTTGATTTCCGCGAGGCCAGCTTCGGTCTTGTGGGAACCGACGGAACAATCTATACCACCGACAACAAGAACGAGGCGGGAACCTATTTTCTACTATCTCGCCGAGGGTCAGGAAAGATGGAAAACCTACCGCAACGGCGGCGACGGCTGCTCTCGGAGGACCAGGGGTGCAAGCGTCAAGGGCTTTAAGGGCTTTATGGCCTTCCCGGTAACGACTTTGTCTCTGCCGACGGAACCGCCTCACCTCCGCGACTCAGGTCAAGGGAAATGTATATGTTCTTCGACTATTCGGACGTATCCCTGCTCGGAAAGGCTTTATCTCGACGAGATCGGCCTTGTTTCCCAGTTCTGAATTTCTGATTTTCATAAAATTGCCTTCGGGTCTTAAGGGCCCGAAGGCTTTTTTCGTTTCTGCCTTTAAAGAGACAAAGGCCCTGCAACCGTGTTATAAATAGATTTTGCGAGGATTTAAAAGCGCTGTCGCCCGGCTTTGCAAAACGTTGTAGATTTATTCACTAAATTGGTGGTATACTGCGTTATAAAGAAAAATATTTTGATATATCTGCAATTAACGGAGGGAGATTATGTACCTAACGGTCAAAACGGATTTAACGGCGCCCCGCCCGAAGGAAATTTCGAGAAACCGCCCGCCCTTTTTACGGCGGCGGATTTTACGGTCAGCCCGCTTTGATGGACCCGAGAGAGGGTCGAGCGGAGAAACGAGCGCAGAAAAAATCAGACGTCACATGAACTGGATCGGGGAGGAGCCCTTTTGACTCTTGCCTTTGAAACGGTTTTCATGACCCTTGCATGCCTTTTTATGGCGCTCGGACTGAGCTACAGCGATTTTACGAATACGCCGCCATGTATGTGGTCTTTTCGCCGGTTTGCATCGCCCTGCCCTTTGTCATTTCGGCAAAGGCCTGCAAATTCCGCGTTTCCGACATTGTGACCTTTAAAAAGCACAGCCCGCTGCTTGAATAGGCGTGTTTTGCTGGCTTTTTGGGGAATTGCGGCGGGAAATATCGCCGCCGACGTGCTTGTTTCGGCGGTTCCGGTTTTGAGGCTTTCTTCAAGCGCCGCCGACCTTCCTGTTTCAAACGGCGTCATTCAAATCGTGACCGAACTGCTTTTACGCCGCGGCCATTCCCGCCCCTTATCGAGGAATTCGCTTTCAGAGGAATCATCACCGGCGGCTGCCGCAATGGGGAGATAAATTCGCCATTGTCATCGGCTCGGTTTTCTTCGCCCTCATTCACGGAAACCTTGTGCAAATGCCCGCCACCTTTATCGCCGGGCTCTTTTATGGGCTATGCCTATGTGAGAACCGGGTGTCTTTGGACCTCGATTGCCATCCATTTTGCCAACAACGCCATGTCAATCGCCCTTTCGACCCTTTTCGGAAAAATTCGCATTTATGAACACCCCCTGGTTTGTGCTTGTTCTTTATGCCTCGTGGGTGCTTTATGGGCCTTGTCGGCTTTATACTGTTAAAATTCACGACCGCCGTCTGGGGAAAGCCCGCCCGCAAGAAATATGAGGGCTGCCTCGACGCAGGCGGAGTTGCAGCGTCGCCGCCTCCTCTCCTGCGGTTATCGTCGCCTTTGCGGTTTTCGTTCTTTATGCCGTCGGGCTTAATGTGATGCTATGATTGCCGACAAAAAAATTGACGAGACTTTCATGAAAGCGGCTCTCCCCTTGCGAAAGAGGCTGCCGCCGAGGGCGAGGTGCCTGTCGGCGCCGTGCTCGTGAGGGACGGGAAAATAATCGCAAGAGGCAAAAACAAGGGAGACGCGCCGCGATCCCTCGGCCATGCCGAAATTTCGGCAATCTCCGACGGGGCAAAGGAAATCGGCTCCTGGCGGCTTAACGACTGCACCCTTTATGTCACTTTGGAGCCCTGTCCCATGTGCGCCGGAGCGATTATAAACGCAAGGGTGGGCGGGTGGTTTACGGAGCCGCCGACGACAAGGCGGGAAGCGTCGGAAGTCTCATAAACCTTTTTCGCCGTGGGGTATAACCACGCCCCCGCGCTGACGGTGGGAGTGCTTTTTGAAGAGGATTGCTCCGTCTGCTGTCGGAATTTTTCGAAAAGCGGCGGTAAGGCTTTGGCCCCGTTTTTAAAAACCGAATTTAATTTTTAATGCTTGAAGCGACCGTGAAATTGCGGCCGCTTTTTACTTTAAAAATTTTAATTTTTGTAAATTTCCTGTTGACAAAAGGTCGGGGGAGGGGTACAATATATGCATAAAATGTAAACGGTGTAAGGCCGCTTGCAAAATCAGAGAGGAGAAATTTTATGAACAGCAAAACACAAAAGAGCACTTGCGTCAAGCGCTCTTGCTATGCTCCTTTGCATAGCTTTGCTTGTCGGCACCACCTTTGCATGGTTCACCGACACGGCAAGCACCTCGGTCAACAAAAATTCAGTCGGGAAATCTTGACGTTCAGCTCGTCAAGGAGGACGGCGTAACCGAGCTTACCGAGGCGCTCAAGTGGGTAAAGGCCGCGGGAACAGAGAACGAAAAGGTTCTTTGGGAGCCCGGCGCAAGCTATGACCTTGAGGGCTTTAAGGTCAAAAACAACGGAAATCTCGCCCTTAAATATAAGGTCGTCATTTCGGGAATCGTGGGCGACAACGCCCTTAAGGACGCCATCGACTTCACCATGAAAAGCGGAAACGGTGCCGCCGCAACGCTTGCCGATTTTGAGGGACATCTGTCGGCGGTGCAACCACCGACGTCATCACCATAAACGGCAAAATGAAGGAAACCGCCGGAAACGAATATATGAACAAGACGGTAAACGGCATTGCGATCACCGTCATAGCCACTCAGTATACCGAGGAGCACGACAGCTTCGGAAACACCTATGACGAAAACGCCGAATATCCCGTTGTAAAAAACGCCACCCTCGAGGGAGGCCTTTGACGGCGTGGGATTTCGGATACGGCAATACTGCCGACGAGGCGGTCAGCATTGACGGAAAGGGAATAACTGTCATCGACAACTGGACCGATTCCTATTTCAATTCCGACACCGCCGTTAAGGGTGTTACCTTCAAAAACGGCGCAAGCATTACCGCCCAAAACAGCAACATCACGGTCACCTTTGAGGATTGCACCTTCTATGCCTGCGACCAGCAGCTTGCGGCAAAACCCTCGGCATAACCGATGAAAACGGAACCGAAACAACGGCAGAAACAACATTCTCACAAACAGCGGCGTGGGAATGTGTCTTAATCTCGAGCAGAAAAAACGGCACCGCCGGAGTTAAATTCGTCGTTAAAAACTGCACCTTCATCGGCGAAAACGACGAGACCCTTCCCGTTTACGGAAATAAATACAACGGAAAAGGCTCGGTAGATGACAAATATAAAAAGCGCGGCCATGCAATAGCTCTCAACGCCATAAGCGGCGGCGGAACAGCGGGTGTTCTCGATTCCATGACCGTCGAGGGCTGCACAATGAGCGGCGTGCGCGGAAATGCAATTCAGCTTTACGGCAGCACGGGAAACATCACAATCAAGGATACCAAAATCAATTCCTGGGGCGTTAACAGCGGCGCATATGTAAACGGCTCCGGCCAGACCAAGGACGCCGACAGCGCGGCAATCAGAGGCGATTTCACCGTCGGCGGCGCAAGAACCCTCACCCTTGAAAAACGTATACTTCGGACTTAATGAAAATTCCGATGAGGACACGCCATAAAGCACGTTAACGTGGGCGCTTTCCCGAAATACCGACGGAACAAGAGCTGCGGGAACCTATTAAAAAATCAAAACCGACTAAAGCAAAATACAAAATCATAAGCGAATGAGCTCGGCGGCCTGTCGGGCTCATTTTTTCAGCGGTGGAAAAAAGTCCTTTTCGGCCGCATTTTTTTCCGTCGGTTCTTTATTTTCAAAAATTTAAAAATTGATTGATTTAACGGTAAAAGTGTGTTATCATAGAAAAGCCAAAGGCACAGCTTTTTTACGGAGTAATTTCATATATTTCGGCGTATGTACGCGGGCCCTGAGCGACCGACAATCATGAATCATGTCAGGCGGGGAACCGAGCAGCATTAAGTGATCCGTTCGGTGCGACGCAGTAAGTCTGTGCGTGCATACACCAAAGTATATGATTTTGCTTTTTTATTTATACGTTTAGAGGCATAAAATGTATCGGGTTCTCTATCGGAAATGGCGGCCGAAATCCTTTTTTCGACGTTGTCGGGCAGGAGCACATAACCGTCACCCTCAAAAAACGAAATAATGACCTCGAAAATTTCTCATGCCTACCTTTTCACCGGCTCGAGAGGAACCGGCAAAACCACCTGTGCCAAAATTTTTCGCAAAGGCGGTCAACTGCCTTCATCCGAAGGACGGCGAGCCCTGCAACGAATGTGAAATATGCAGGGGTATCGACGACGGAACGGTTCTCGACGTGGAGGAAATAGACGCCGCCTCCAACAACGGCGTGGACAACATCAGGGAGATAAGGGACGAGGTCAATTTCGCCCCGCCAAGGCAAAAATACCGCGTGTATATAATCGACGAGGTTCATATGCTGTCCTCCGGTGCATTTAACGCCCTGCTCAAAACCCTTGAGGAGCCCCCGCTCACGTTATTTTCATTCTCGCCACCACCGAGGTGCAGAAGGTCCGGCCACCAGTCTTTCCCGCTGCCAGCGGTTCGATTTCCGCCGCATTCCCACCGAAAGTATTGCGGGTCGGCTTAAATTCGTCGCCAAAACGAGGGTATCGACATTGACGACGAGGCGGCCGTGCTCATCTCCCGCATTGCCGACGGCGGCATGAGAGACGCACTTTCTCTTCTTGACCGCTGTAACGACGGCGGGCGGTGACCGAGGAAAGAGCCTCGCAAATTCTCGGCCTTGCCTCAAAATCGGCGCTTTTTAACATTTCTTCGGCGCTGTGTTCGGGAAATCTTGCCGCCTGTCTCAAAACCGTGACGGCGTTGTGCGACGCCTCGAGCGACGTTTCCCGCGTGGCCGAACAGCTGATACTTCATTTCAGAAATCTGATGATTGCAAAGTCGGTCAAAATCCCGCCGAGCTTATAGTTTGCCCGAAAGAGGAGCTTGTTCGGTATATGAACGCCGCCGACGGCTTTTCCATGGAGCGGATTTGCAAATTCTCGACGCCCTTTTTGCAGTGCGGCGAAAGATGAGAACCGCTTCAAACAAGCGGGTGGAGCTTGAAATGACCTTTGTGTCGCTTTGTGCCGAGCCGCTGCCCGAAAGAAAGGCGGCGCCGGTCCTGCCGCAAAAAGAATTCGACCGAAAATTTGAAAAAGCGGAGCCCGATCCGATTTTCGAAGAAACGAAAAAGAGCATAAAGAGCAAAAAGAACAGGCCGACGGGTTTCCTTCGCCGAAGAGGCGGCCGATAAATACCGATTTACCGACGAGGACGCTCCCCCTGGGAGGAGCCGGGCGAAAAAGTTGAAATCCCCGAAAAGGCATCCCATATGCCGCCCGAAAGACCGCCCGAGCCGAAGGCTCCGAAATTACCGAGGAAAGGCGTCCCGCGCCGCCGGCTTTTGATGCTGCTTTGGCGCAGAAATCCGCCGAGAGTGCGCCGACCGCACCCGACGGGTGGTTCGCTTTTGACAAATGGCCCGAGGTGCTTGTGGCCCTTTCCGACATAAACCGCATGATGTCGGCCACACTCAGGGCAGCTCGGCCTATCTCAAGGGCGAAAAACCTGCTTCTCATAAAATCCGAACCCCATGTTTTTCGAGCTTATTAGAAAAGAGTCGAAAAACAAAAACGACATTCGCTCGGCCCTTATGAAGGTGACGGGAAAACAGTTCCGTCTCGGCCCCTATGAGGCGGCCGAAAGGCCAAGGCCGACCCCATGAAGGCCTTTCTCGACGAGATGAAGGCCAAGGGAGTGGACGTTGTCGAAAGTTAAATATTTACAAAGCACATTTTCCGTGATAAAATATTAAAACCGAAAGGAAAGATAACAATGAAGGCAAGATTACCCAAAGGCTACGGCGGCGGTCCCGCAACATGAACAGCATGATAAAGCAGGCTCAGAAAATGCAGGCCGACGCAGAGGCTCTTCAGGACGAGCTTGAAACCAGAGAGGACGAGCACACCGCCTCCTCGGGAGGAATGGTGGAGGTCACCGTTACCGGCGACCATAAAATCAAAAGCATAACCATAAAGCCCGAGGCCGTCGACCCCGACGACGTGGAAATGCTTCAGGACATGATCGTTGCGGCGGTCAATGCCGCCCAGCAGAAGGTTGACGACACCGCAACCGAGGAAATGGGCAAAATCACCGGAGGTATGAACATCCCCGTCTCGGAGGAATGTTTTAAGCATGGCTTCCTATAACGTGGCCCTTTGAGGAGCTTGTGGACCAGTTTGCCCGTCTGCCCGGCATCGGCAAAAAGACGGCTCAGCGGCTGTCCTTTGCTCGGCCTTCCCGAGGGCGAGGCCGAAAGTTTGCCGACGCCATTGTGGAGGCTCACAAAAAATCCACTCCTGCAAAATATGCCAAAATCTCACCGACGGGGAAATCTGCTCGGTGTGCGCTTGGGCACGAGGGACCGCGAGACCATCTGCGTCGTCGAGGACCCGAGAGACGTCATGGCATTCGAGCGGACGGGGATTACAACGGACTTTATCATGTGCTCCACGGGGTCATTTCCATGGACGGCGGGGTCCCGACGGAATACGCATAAAGGAGCTGCTTGCCCGTCTGAACAACGACGAGGTAAAGGAGGTCATCATGGCCACCAATCCCACCGTTGAGGGGGGAGGCCACGGCCATGTATATTTCAAAGCTTTTAAAGCCTCTCGGCATTAAAATTTCCCGTCTTGCCTACGGAATCCCCGTAGGAGGCGACCTTCAGTATGCCGATGAGGTCACCCTGTCGAGAGCCTTTTAAAGGGCAGAAATCAGATTTAAAGGAGAAAAAATTGTGGAAAGCAAATCCATAAAACCCATTGCAAACAATAAAAAAGCCTTCCACGATTATTTTGTGGAGGACCGTTTCGAGGCCGGAATCGAGCTTTTCGGCACCGAGGTCAAGGCCATTCGCGCCGGCGGAGTCAATCTCAAGGATTCCTGGTGCTCAATCGACGGCGGCGAGCTTTTTGTCAACGGAATGCACATCAGCCCCTATGACAAGGGAAACGTGTTCAACCGCGACAGCTACCGCGTGAGAAAGTTGCTTATGCACAAAAAGGAGATAATGCGTCTCTACGGCACCCTAAAGCAGCAGGGGTTGACCCTGATTCCGCTTTCGGTCTATTTCAAGGGCTCGATTGTCAAGGTCAGCGTCGGACTTTGCAGAGGTAAAAATATACGACAAGCGGGAGGACGCCGCCCGAAAGGACGCAAAGCGCAACATCGACCGCGCAATCAAGGAACGCAATTTCAGGTGATCTTACATGGAAAATATTATTGAGTTTGAATATGATGGCAAAAGGCGACCCTCCGTCCCATGCTCATAGAGCGGCAGGTGGACGGCCGTCCCTTTAAAAGCGTCCGACAATTCTCGTGCTGCCCGGCGGCGGCTACGGCTTTGTTTCCGACAGGGGAGGGCGAGCCGGTGGCGAGATATTTCAACGCCAGGGGCTTTAACTGCTTTGTGCTGCGATATTCGATAAGCACCGGAGAGGCCTGTTTTCCCGCGCTCTTTACCAGGCGGCCAAGGCCGTGGAGCACATCCGCAAAAAACGCCGAAGAATATAGCGTCGATGAAAACAGGGTTTTGTCATCGGTTTTTCGGCGGGCGGCCACCTCGCGGCGTGGCTTTCAAACGGCTGTGACAGCGACCTTGCAAAAAAGCCTTGAAATCGACGAAACGCTGTCAAGACCCAACGGTCAGGTGCTTTGCTATCCCGTTATAACAAGCAAAAAGGGGCTTGCAAACGAGGGCTCCTTTGTCAATCTTTTCGGCTGTGAGGATTTTCGCGAAAAATCCGAGCTTCCCTGACCTTCCTGCGAAAACATGGTGAGCAAAAAGTCGCCTCCCGCCTTTATTTGGCAGACGGTCGACGACGATATTGTTCCGTCGGAAAATTCGCTGATCATGGCGTCGGCTCTTAAAGCGGCGGGCGTGCCCTTTTGAACTGCATATGTATGAAAGCGGTCCGCACGGGCTGTCGGTTTGCGACGAGACCAGCGAGATGGTGTCGAAGGAATGTGAAGGCTGGAAAGAGCTTTGCGTTGACTTTTTAAAGAGAATATGAGATAATAAAACCGCCGAAAGCTTTTCGGCGTATATTCGGGGGCGTAAAGGCTTCGACGGGGGCCCGGCACCGAGATAAGCGAGCAGCGTTGCGGACACGCTTAAAACTCCGCAAACTTTAAAATTAAACGACAACAATACTGTTGCGTACGCAGCCTAATTAGGCTGCCGTCTTTACCGGGAGTACCGCTGCTCGGATAAAGGCGTCGATGTGCGGTGAACGTAAGTCGGCATGCGCCTCGAACCGCTTATGAATAAGAGGCTACCGAGTTTCCGGCCTGCCGCTCGGCAGGGAAATGAGGGAATTTTAAACGAACGGCTGCGCTCGAGAAATTTTCGGGAAAAAGGCTTTCGGACACGGGTTCGATTCCCGTCGCCTCCACCAAAAATCCTGTTCACTTTAGTGGGCGGGATTTTTACTTTATTACTTATTACTTCTTCACTCTTACTTCAAAATAAAATCCATGGCGGGATTTTTGGGAGGTAATAAGTAATAGGTAATGGTGAAGAAGTGCGGTATCCGCTGCGCGGATGATTAAAAAGGCGGCGATAATATGTCCGGTGGTCCGTTAATTATAAAATCCAAAGAATTTGCTTTGCAGATTATCAAGGTTTGTAACTATGTAAAGCAAACTAAAAAGCGTATTAACGAACCAACTTGTAGGTAGCGGAACAAGTGTCGGTGCAAACATTCGTGAAGCTTTATTTTGTACCGTTTCGTCGCGCGATCGTACTTTTAGAAAACCCGTATAAACAGCGGCTTCTTGTTTATGCGGGTTTCGGTGATTTTCGGCAGCCGTGTTATATTGCCGAAAAATATAATTATCCTATACGCAAGATTAAATTGCACACGAATTTCACACGAAAAAAGGATTTCCGCACGGCAGCTTTCGGAGCGGTCAAACATCCCGGCTTCCCAAGGAAATTGCGGAGAAATCGAAAAATTCATAATGTACGGCGGAAAATCCGCCGTGCTGTCTGTGGGCGCTGAAATCGGGGGAAATGAGGTCGAGTGTCCGACGTGCAAAGCAAAAAATCCGAAAGGACAAAAAATTTGCTCCTCCTGCGGTGCAAAACTCAGAAAAACTGTCCTCATTGCGGTGCGTCGGGGACGACGTGAAGCTTTGTCCAAATTGTAAGGCCGAGATTAAGGGCAACGCGGCCTTTTTGCGCAAAAGGCGGAACTTAAATCAATTGAAAATACGGGCGGTGCCGAAAACAACGGTAACGCCCGTTTTTATGTCTGTTGACTTTTTGGCGGGTGTGAGATAATTTTAAAAAAGCGGGAGGGGAGAGCATGGACAGAAAAATCGTTATCGGGCGGCAGGACGGCGGCACGGTTTTGCTGCACTTTTATACAACGGACTCGGTCTTTCGCACGGGGAGATAAAGCGGCTTAAGTTTGCCGACGGCATAAAAATCGACGGAAAATCGGTCACGGTCAGGCACACGCTGGCTGTCGGCGAGGTGCTGACCCTTTGCCCGCCCCAAAAAGCTCTGAAAACATTCCCCTCTGCGACATTCCTCTCGACATTGTTTATGAGGACGGCGACATTCTTGCGGTCAACAAGCCGTCGGGGCTTGCCGTTCATCCGTCGGCGGGAAACCGCGAGCAAAACCCTTGCGGGCGCGGTCATGAATTATTATAAAACACATCCTTTGTTTTTCGCGCCGTCAGCCGCCTTGATAAATATACCTCAGGCATTGTGGTCGTGGCCAAAAAACGCCGACGCCGCCTTTCGCCTTTGCAGGGCATTTGAAAAGGGAGAGGTCAAAAGACATATCTCGGGCTTTGCGAAAAGGCTCCCTGCCCGCCGCGGGGGGAGATAAACGCCCCATAGCGAGGGTTTGCGGCAGCGTTATCAAAAGAGAGGTGTCGCCGACAGGAAAGCCCGCCGTTACGGCCTATGAAACGGTGAGGGCGGACGAAAACGGCGCGCTGCTCCGCCTTTTCCGTTGACCGGCGAACCCAAATCAGGGGTGCATCTTGCAAGCGTCGGCTGCCCGCTGAAATATGATTTTCTTTACGGAAAAAGAGGAAGAGGGAAAGCATTTTCTTTTGCATTGCGAGCGGCTTGAGTTTTGCCGCCCCTTTTCGAAGGAAAGACTCACGCTGACGGCGCCGCGCCCTTTGAATAGGGAGTCGGTGCCGCAGCCTTTTGACTTTTGACTTTTTGGCTTAGATGTTAAGAAAATCCAAACTTGTTGAAACTTCAACAAGTCGGGAGGGCTTAAAACGGAAGGAAAATTCGAAACCTTTACGGTGCTGATGACCAAGATAAACCGTAACATAAAAAAAAAAGAATTAAAACCGTGAAATGAGAGAATACGGGCTTAAAAAGTCCGCATATTTCCCTGCCTCTATTTTTTGTATCTTTTTCGGCGGGCTGACCGCTACCGAGCTTTGAAAAAAATGCGAGGAGGACAAGGCCACCGTCTCGAGAAGTCCCGGATTTCTTGAGCAAAGGGATTTGTCCGCTGCCGAGAGCAGGGAAAAAGCGATATAATTCCCCTATGGAGCTAACCGAAAAGGGTAGGGAGGCGGCAAAAAATTTCCGATAAAATCGATTCGGTTGTGGAAAATGTCGGCGGGGATTTAAGCGAGGGAGAACGGGAGGTATTTTACCGTTTTCTGAATAAGGTCAGCGACAAGCTTGAAAAAGCGGCGGCCGATGAAAGGATGTAAAAATGAGTGTAAAAATAATTGTCGATTCGTCGGCAGATATGGTGGAAGAGGTTCAAAATTCGGTGGAAACGGTGCCGTTGACCGTACGGTTTTCAGATAGGGAATATGTCGACGGAGTGGACATCGACCGCAAGACATTTTACGAAATGCTTATCGAAAGCGACGAGCTTCCCACTAACGAGCCAGCCCTCTCCCGAGGCGTTTAAAAAGCTTTTCCGCACCTTAAAAACGGTGAACAGGCCGTTGTCATAACCATTTCCTCAAAGCTTTCGGGAACATATCAAAGTGCCTGTATCGCAGCAGAGGATTTTCCGGGAATTTTGTTGTGGACAGCGGAACGACAACGGTGGGGCAGGGAATTATTGTCGAGCTTGCTCTTCCCTTTCGCAAAAAGGCCTTTCGGCAAAGGAAATTGCAGATCGGATTGACAGGGAAAAGGAAAAATCACTGTGGTCGCCCTTGTGGGACACCCTTGAATATCTTAAAAGGGTGGGCGCATTTCCAAAACCGCCGCCGTGCGGGCACGGTTTTAAACATAAAGCCGGTTATATGCCTTAACGACGGGTTATAGGTGTGCTTGGCAAGGCGAGAGGCTCAAAACAGGGAATAACCCGTTTCATCAGGGAAATTGAAAAACCGCGGTATAGATTTTTCAAGGCCGGTTATGCTCGGATATACCGGCATTTCCGATGCTTTGCTGCTTAAATATATCGAGGACAGCAAATGGCTTTGGCAGGAAAGACTTGACCGTGTGAGATATTCCCAAATCGGCAGCGTGGTCGGAACCCACGCCGGGTCGGGTGCGGTGGCCGTGGCCTTTTTCAAAAACAAATAAACCGTCCGCCCCGTGAAACGCTGTTTTTACAAAACGGCATTGCTCGGGGCGGTTGTTTTTTTGTCAAAATGTATGTTAAAATAATAAACGAAACATATAAACGGGGATACCCGTTCGTGCCGACTCGGAGGTGCTTTGTCTTTGTCGGCTTGTGCGCGCAAAAAAGATTAAAGAGGTGACGGATATGTTCAAAAAGCCTTTTGTGCCTTTTGCTGTCTCTGTCGGTGGCTTTGAGCTGTCTTTTTCGGCCGCTCTTTTCCCGTCGGCCGAGCAGTCGGAGGGCGCTTTTGAGGAAATTGCAAAGCTCGAAAAATATGACGGACGAAGCGTCGGAATCATAACCCCGTCAGGGATCAGGGGACAGCAAACCTTTGCTGGTCATATTCATCCTCCTCGGCCTCCGAGGCAAGTATTTTAAAGTACGGGCTGACCGATAAATCTCCGGAACGAGCTTCATTGAATCCTGTCGCCAATGGCGTACAGGGGCTTTTAAAAGAACCTCCGACCCTCTCGAAAACACGGGGGAGACTGGCAAAGTGCCGATTATATGAAGGCGGCGGGAAATCCCTTTAAAGGCGGTCAAGCTCTTTTCCATGTGGTGGGGACCCACCGAAAGCACATCGGCGGCGGAGAACCCCTTTGAAAACCCCTCCTTCCGCTTTGAAAACGGATTTTTATATTCCCGAAAAGGATAATCTTGACGAATATATTTCCGACATAAAGGAGGTCGTGGCAAAATACGGCGCCGTAACCTTTCAGTATAACAAATAATGTCAGAGAGACGGAATACTATAATCCGAGAACCGAGAAAGGGCTGGACAACTTCCCCACGCCTGCACCGTTATCGGCTGGGACGACACGATCGAGGCCGACAGATTTTCCCCTCGGCGGCGGGGGAGAAAGGGCGGCTGGCTTGTGAAAACAGCTACCGCTCCTTGAATATTTCTACCTTTCATAAGGAAAACACAAGTTCAAGCGTTTATGCCTTTACCTATGCTCCCGTCGAAAAAATATGATTATAACTATTATTATGACGGTAATTTAGACGACTTTTCCTTCGAAACGACAAGACGGTTGCCAATGTTTTTAAAGCAAAAAAGGCGGAGAAAAACGGCAAAACCGAGGAGTGCTGAGGGCATCAATGCCGCCGCCATGGGGAGAAGATATAACGGTGAAGGCCGAAATTTATACAGGGCTTGACAGTCCCTTTTCCGGAAAACGGAAGCGGGCACCCACCTCGAGGAGGGCGGCTTGTTGCGTCGGTCAGCAAGACCTTGACCACGGAGGGTATGTTACCCTGCTTGAAAACGGCGTGCCCCTTGAAAAGGGAAGCTTGGTTCTTCGGTTATAATACGCGTTGAAAACGCCCGCGGCAAATGCCAAGGTGGTCACGGCATATATGATCTTTGCGACCCTTTCATATGCGGGGAAGCGCTTTTCAAAGCTGCAAAACTGTGTCGGGCGGATAAAGGCGTTCCACAAAGCTTGAGGATGAGCAAAACGAGCTTTCGGGCAATTTACAAACCTTATTGTTCCCGTTAGATTTGCCGACGAGGAGAATATATTCACGACGTTTACAGCTCGGCCGATGTCATGACGATTATGGATAACTCTACAATTCGGCCGAAATACAGCGTTTGTGACTATTACAAAACCGTTTCGGGCGGAAGCGGCTTGACATAAATTCGGTTTTTCTGACCGAAAAGGGCGGTTCTGGTGAAGTCGAAAAATCGGGGATATTATGCCGAAAAAAGCGAGCAAAATCCCGAGGGGGTTATGACGGTGCATATGAAACAGTCGCAGAGAATGCTATGAAGGCTTAAAGAGGATTGGGCAGGCGCCGTAAACCGAAAGCACTGGGGGAGGCCTTCCGACCGACATTTCGGGGAAGGACCTATGATTTTTCAAATCTCGACAAAACGGCGACGGTTTTGCCGGACAGCTTTAACCCTTCTTTTTAAAGCCTACCGGAGCAGAACATTTCGGTGAGCTGGTCGTCGCCGCTGTGGAACTATCGGGATTATACCCCCATTATGTGTTTTCGACCGATCTGGGTACTGTAAAAAGCGGAAATTATGTTCAGCTTACGCCAAACTACGAATCTTTTATAAGGCCTCCGACTCAAAAGCCCATATTTTCCATTGGCTCGGCTGTTCACGAGACGGTCACATTCTCGGGCTTCGCGATCCTCTACAACTCCTCCCAAAGCTCGCCTATCTATTATATGTCGGCCATGGCAAGCACCTGTCGCCCATACCGCAGTCGATCTCTCAAAGGGAAAAGGAGGCGCTCGGCTTTCTTGACGGCGGTATGGAAACAATAACCTCAAACGGCAGCTATACTCTGTAATACCGCAGGGGCGCGCAGCGGTACGGTGTGCTTTAAAATGAGTATTCAAAATGGCGGCAGAACCCTCTATGCCAGTATCGTAATTTCACCGAAAAGGAGATAAAATACGACAATCAGCAAAAAGGAGCTTTACCGCTATGACGGTGCGCTTTTTGAAGGGGGTAAATTTAAAATCGGGACTCGTTCTTTATATTTCAAACAGCGACAACAAATTCCGAGCAATACGAACGGTTCGGCGGGCGGTGGGATTATGAAATTCCTGCGGAAGCTATGCGACAAAAATCCGACGCGGCTCTCGGACTTAATGAGGGGCTATGAGATTGCCAACGGAATTTTCATAAGCGTCGACGAAAAACCGACGGCACGCTGACCTTTTCGGTTGACGGCCTTGATCAGACCCATTCACCCAAAGCCGAATGGTCCTTTGACGGGCAAAAGCCACTGGAAGGGCTGCACCGCCGACAGGTGTGACGAAAGGTTTGAACTCGGCCTTCATACGGGCGGCAAGGCTACCTGCACAACTCCGGCCCTTTGTGAGGTGTGCGGGCAAAGCTAATATGAGAAAAACAAGCGGTTATAATCCACAAAAACACATACCTTGCGGGTGCCGTCAGAGCCGACGCTTGTTTCGGCGGATATTCCGGAAACCTTATGCGGCGACTGCGGCAAAACCGTCAAAGCGGGAGAAATCATACCGATGACGGGAAAATACGGCGACGCAAAACCTTGATTTTAAGAGTTGACGTGAGCGACGCGCTGACCACCATTGCGCCTGCGTCAAAAGACCGAGCTTGACGAAAACAGCGCCTTTCTCTGCGACGTTAACGGCGACGGAAAAATAACCTCGCTCGACGCGCTGCTGATTTTTGCGGTATTCCGGTGGGCAGGATTTCGGAATTTCCGCGCAAAATAATTTAAAATGCAATAAATCAAAAGCCGAGCTTTGGCTGAGCGTTCAGTCTTTTTAAAGCTCGGCTTTTTGCTTCAAAAAGAAATTAAAAGTGCAAGTTGCATATTGAGATGTGAAACAATACATATAATGGAAAAGAAAGCAAAAGACAGGAAGGTAAAATTGCTGTAAATTTGCGGAAAAACAGACAAAATATTTGCTTTGGTATTGTATTTTTAATGATATGTGTTATAATCATAGATGTTATGCAAAAACGCCATAACCATGTATTTTCAAAACAAAATCAGGAGGAATATGAATGGCACTCACTAATGAACAGAAAGAGCAGAAGATGCGGGTTGCGGGTCTTCATTGCCGAGCATAAGGGACTCAAAGGGTCCCCCTTAGTGCCCATCATCATGCAGGGAGCTGGCTATCTTTCTCTCGAGACGCAGGACTCGCTTTTGTCCGAGCGGCGCGTATCCCTTTCCTCCTCGAGCCTCAAAACGTTAAATATGAATGGCCGAACAGAAAGAGCAGAAGATCGCTCACGTTTTGTTATCCCCGTATGCCCATCCGCAGGTTTTCGGCTATCTTTCCTCGAGACTCAGCGTCCGACTCGCCTGGTATCCCCGCGGTTTATGCCGCCGATTCCCAGTCCCCTCGAGCCCAAGGGCGAAAAACGTCATAAGCATATGCACCGGTACCGCCTGCTATGTCCAAGGGGGCTCAGGCCGTTGTGACGAGGCCGAAAGGAGCTTGAATTCCCTGCGGAAAGACAAGCAAGGACGGCAAATTCACCCTTCAGGGTACGCGATGTCTCGGGTGCTGCGGTCTTGCGCCGGTTATGGTTGTGAACGAGGACGTTTACGGCAAGGTCACTCCCTGAAATGGTTAAAGATATTCTCGCAAAATATTGACAGGCCTTCCGAGCAAGGGGATTTTAAATGAAAATATCCGAAATAAGAGAACTGCTCGACGCCGACCTGCTTGTGGGGCAGGACATTGCCGAAAAAAGAGGTCTTTTCGGCCTGCGGCAGCGACATGATGAGCGATGCTCGCCTATGTCAAGGATCAGGCCGTGTTGCTTACCGGGCTTGTCAATTCCCAGGTCATAAGAACGGCCGATATGATGGATATGGTGTGCATCGTGTTTGTGAGAAGTAAACGTCCCACCGAGGAAATGCTTTGACCTTGCGCGGGAAAGCGGAATTGCCGTCATGTGTACCAAAAAAGCGTATGTATGAGGCCTGCGGAAAGCTTTATGCGGAGGGCTCAAAAGCAGCAAAAGCAGCAGAGGGTGAAAAAATGTCGGATGTTATAAGACTTCATTATGACGTGGACGGAGAAAATTTCACCTCGGCCGGAGAGGCTTCGGTCAACGTAAAAAACAGCTTCGGCAAATGGGTTTCCCTCCCGAGGTCATACGTCGGGTGTCCATTGCCATGTATGAGGGCGAAATCAACATGGTAATTCATGCCGGCGGCGGGCAGGCCGACGTTGCGGTGGCTCCCGACAAAATCGAAATCACCCTGACCGATCACGGTCCCGGCATTGCCGACATTTCCTTGCCATGAAGGAAGGCTATTCCACCGCTCCCGACCACATAAGGTCGCTTGGATTCGGCGCCGGAATGGGGCTTCCCAACATGAAAGATACACCGATTCCATGAAAATCGAATCGGCCGAGGGCGAGGGAACCACGGTTTATATGGTTATTGTTCCTTAAGCAACAGATGCCCGAACACGCCTGAAATATCCTATTAACGGTGCTTTTCGGCTTGTCGTCGCATATTGGCTGTCGGATTAACGAGCATTTTAACACAGGATGTGGGGATTTTTTCCGCCAAAATCGTGTTCGTATGTGTGTGTTGTGGTTAAATAAACCTTTAAAACGAGGTGAGAGCATGGATACATATCGTCATTCGGTTCTGCTTGACAGGGAAAAAGTGCAAGGGCTGTACCCACTCGCCTTAAGGCACTGTCCCCACCGAGGCCATCCGAATCAGGGAGGGCCACGCGGTTATCGATTCCTCCCGCTGTATTGACTGCGGCGAATGTATTCGGGTCTGTCCCTATAAGGCAAAAAGGCGGTTTATGACAAGCTTTCGGAAATATCCCGTTTCAAGTGGAAAATCGCCCTGCCCGCGCCCTCTCTTTACGGTCAGTTTGACAATCTCGACGACATCGACTATGTGCTTGAGGGCTTTCGGATTTCGGATTTGACGAAATTTACGAGGTCGCCCGAGCCGCCGAAATGGTGTCGGATTACACAAGGGAATATATGAAAAGGGGAAGGGGTCAAAAAGCCGGTCATAAGCTCGGCCTGCCCGTGGTCGTGAGGCTTATAAGTCTCCGCTTTCCCTATCTTTGCGAAAATGTCATGAAGATGCTGCCGCCCATGGAAATCGCCGCCATGCTGGCAAAGGAAAATGCGGTAAGGGAGCACCCCGAGCTTTCGAAAAAGGACATCGGCGTCTGCTTTATCTCGCCCTGTCCCGCCAAGGTGAGCTATGTGAAAAACCGCGGCGAGGGCGAAAAAAAGCCATGTGGACTGCGTGCTTTATGAGCGACATTTATTTCGAGCTTCTCGGCCTTATGGACAGGACGAAGACCCCGAAAATCACCTCAAAAACCGGTATGATCGGTATCGGCTGGGCCACATCCGGGGAGAGTCCACCGCCGTTTTCAGCGACAAATATCTTGCGGCCGACGGAATAGAAAATGTCATTCGGGTGCTTGACAAGATCGAAAACGACGATTTGCCCCGTCTCGATTTCATCGAGCTTGACGCCTGCCCGGCGGGTGCGTCGGCGGTGTCATGACGGTGGAAAAATCCCTTCATCGCAAAGGCACGGCTTCAGACGCTGCGAAGATATATGCCGGTGTCGAGAAACTGGGATTTTCCGACGGGCAACGGAAGTTCCCGGAAAGCTTTCTCATAAAAAGCGGCTTGAATACCGCCCCATAAACAGACTTGACAGCGACCGCGCCGTTTCGATCAGAATGATGGCCGATATTCAGCGGATATATGAGGGGCTGCCGTGTCTTGACTGCGGCTCCTGCGGAGCTCCCACCTGCCGCGCCTTTGCCGAGGACATCGTAAAGGGTGAGGCAAGGGAAAGAGGACTGCATCGTCCGCATGAGGGAAACCCTTGAAAATCTTCATAAAGTAAGGTGAGGCAAAATGACGGTTAAGGAGCTGTGCGATTCCTCGGGCTTGAAATTCTCAATCTGTCCGACGGTGACAGAAAATCGAAGGCGGATATTGCGGAGACCTGCTCAGCTGGGTCATGGGAAGAGCCAAAAAGCGGAGACGCATGGGTCACCATTATGAATAACCTGAACGTGGTGGCCGTGGCGAGCCTTTACCGACTGCGCCTGTGTGATTTTTGCCGAAAATTCCGAGCTTGACGAAAAAATCGTCGAAACGGCAGGGGCTCGGGACATAAATCTTTTGAGAAGCGAGCTTGACGCATTCACCCTTTGCGGGGAAATTTATCGGCTGTGTCATGAATAAATATTTTTACGATTTGCATATTCACTCCTGTCTTTCTCCCTGCGGGGACGACGACATGACGCCCGAAAACATCGCCGGAATGGCCGCTCTTAAAGGACTCGGGATTGTGGCGCTGACCGACCACAATTCCTGCAAAACTGTCCCGCATTTTTCGCGGCATGCAAAAAACGGAATCATTCCGTGGCCGGAGCCGAAATCACCACCTGCGAGGACGTTCACACGGTCGTCCTTTTCGAAAGTCTTTGCGGCGCCATGGAGTTTGATAAAATGCTCTTCGGCAAAAGAAATTTGATAAAAAACCGACCCGACATTTTCGGGCGGCAGATAATATACGGCGAAAACGACGAGCCTTTTGGGGAGGAGGAATTCCTTTTTTAAACGCCACGTCCCTTTCGATAGAACAGACGGCGGAATTTGCGAAAGAATTCGGAGGAATTTGCTATCCCGCCCACATCGACCGAGAGGCAAACGGCATAATTTCGGCTCTCGGCGTTTTCCCGGAAAAGCCTGATTTTCGCTGCGTCGAGTATCACGACAAAGAGGCGAGAGCGCCCTTGAGCGGAAATTCGGGCGTCTTAAGGAAAAACAGATCGTTGTCAGCTCCGACGCCCATTATCTTTGGGACATAAACGAGGCGGAAAATTTTTTTCACCCTCGAGGACGAGCCCTACAGCGGCGAAATTGTGAGAAGAAATCTTTTTAAAAAATGCTTAAAGGAGAGGAAAAATGAAGGAGCTTTCCCTTAACATTCTCGATATTGCCGAAAATTCGGTTAAGGCGGGGGCAACCGAGGTTGCGCTCACCCTTTCCGAAACCGCCGACACCCTTTGAATTTACCGTGTCGGACAACGGCTGCGGAATGACGGAGGAAAAGCTTGCGGCCGTTTGCGACCCCTTTTCACCTCGCGGAAAACCCGAAAGGTGGGACTGGGAATCCCGCTGCTCAAAATGCTTTGCGAGCAGACGGGAGGCAGCATGAGCATAAGCTCGGTCAGCGAGCTTTGCGACAGCGAAAATCACGGCACGGTGACTCGGGCGCTGTTTTACAAAAACAGCATAGACTGCCTTCCTCTCGGCGACATTGTTTCGTCGGTCGTAACCTTTATACAGGGCAGCCCCGACATTAGCTTTAAGTTTTCTCACACCCTGCCGGACGGCAAAAAGGGTTGAGCTTGACACAAAGGAGCTTAAAGCGGTTTTTGGGGGATGTTCCCCTGTCGACACCGGAGGTTGTTATTTGGATAAAAGAATTTTTATCCGATCAGTATAAGCATCTATTGCTTGAACCAAACGTTCCGAAGGAGTAGGAGCCCTTCGGAATTCAAAAGAAAAGGATTTGTTGTTATGAAATCATTGGCAGAGCTTGCCGCAATCAGAGACAAAATGAAGGACAAGGTCGCTCTCCGCGAGGGACACGCCGGTACGAGAATAGTGGTCGGAATGGCCACCTGCGGCATTTCGGCAGGCGCGAGACCCGTGCTCAACGCCTTTGTGGAAGAGGTGGCAAAGGAAGGTCTTGCCGAAAGCGTGACCGTTTCCCAAACCGGATGTATCGGTATTTGCCAGTATGAACCGGTGGTGGAGGTTTTTGAAGGCGACAAGGAGAAGGTCACCTATATCAAAATGACTCCCGAAAAGGCAAAAAGGGTCATTGCCGAGCACATTAAAGGCGGAAATATTGTTACCGAATATACAATCGGAAGCATTGAAGCATAATTTGGAGGGTAAAAATGATAAGATCACACGTACTTATCTGCGGCGGAACCGGATGTACTTCATCGGGAAGCGTTCAGCTTGCACAGGCTCTGGAAATGGAGCTTAAGGCCGCAGGACTTGAAGATGAGGTAAAAAGATCGTAAAGACCGGATGTTTCGGACTTTGCGCTCTCGGCCCGTTATGATAATCTATCCCGAAGGCACCTTCTACAGCCAGGTTGCCGTGGAGGATATTCCCGAAATAGTCGAGGAACACCTTTTGAAGGGACGTATCGTCGACCGCCTTGCCTATAACGAAAAGGCCGAAGGCGAGGGAGCGCCACATCCCTTAACGACCGCCGACCAGAAATATGGGCGACCGCCGGTGCAGGGCGACCCCGGTGCATTCATGGATCGTTCGGTTCTCGAAGGCGATCCCCACGTTGTAATCGAAGCTATGGCTATTGCAGGCTATGCGATAGGCGCAACACAGGGCTATATCTACATAAGAGCGGAATATCCCATCGCCGTTCAGCGTTTACAGATAGCGATAGATCAGGCAAGAGAATACGGTCTGCTCGGAAAGGACATTTTCGACGGGATTCGACTTCGACATTGATATAAGACTTGGCGCCGGCGCATTCGTATGCGGCGAGAAACAGCGCTCATGACAGCTATCGAAGGTAACAGAGGCGAGCCGAGACCCCGTCCTCCCTTCCCGGCAGTCAAGGGTCTGTTCGGCAAAGCCCACCGTCCTCAACAATGTTGAGACCTACGCCAACGTTCCGAGATTATTCTCAACGGTGCTGACTGGTTTGCATCTATGGGTACCGAAAAGTCAAAGGGAACCAAGGTATTCGCTCTCGGCGGTAAGATTACACAACACGGGACTTGTTGAGGTTCCTATGGGTACTACACTGCGTGAGGTTATCGACGAAATCGGCGGCGGTATCCCCAACGGCAAGGCAATTCAAGGCGGCCCAGACGGGCGGTCCTTCAGGCGGATGCATTCCCGCATCCTGATTGACACCCCATGTCGACTACGACACCTGATCGCCATTGGCTCCATGATGGGTTCCGGCGGCCTGATCGTTATGGACGAGGACAACTGCATGGTGGACATTGCCAAGTTCTTCCTGGACTTCACCGTTGACGAATCCTGCGGTAAATGTACACCCTGCCGTATCGGAACAAGAAGAATGCTTGAAATTCTAGAATTACCGCCGGAAAAGGCGAGGACGGCGACATCGAAAAGCTTGAGGAGCTTGCCAAGACCATAAAGGCCACCGCTCTTTGCGGACTGGGTCAGACCGCTCCCAACCCCGTCCTTTCCACCCTTCGTTACTTCCGCGACGAATATGAGGCTCATATCTATGAAAAGCGCTGCCCCGCGGGCGTATGTGTAAAAAAGCTTGCCCGTTTTGTCATTGATGCAGATAAGTGTAAGGGCTGCTCGGCCTGCGCCAGAAAATGCCCCGTCACGGCAATCAGCGGACAGATCAAGTCTCCCCATGAAATTGACCAGTCCAAGTGTGTTAAGTGCGGCGCCTGCATCGAGAAGTGCAAATTCGGCGCGATTGAAAAGAAGTAATGAAGGAGGAATATACGATGAAAATGATAAATCTCACCATAGACGGTATTCCGGTGTCCGTGCCGGAAGGGTCCACCGTCCTCGAAGCCGCAAAGGAAGCCAACATCAATATTCCCACCCTTTGCGATCTTAAAGAGGTTCAGCAAATCGGCGCCTGCCGTCTTTGCCTTGTGGAAATAAAGGGGCAAGATCCCTTGCCGCCGCCTGCGTTATGCCTGTCGGAGGGGTATGGAGGTAAAGACCAACACCCCCAGATCCGTCAGGGAAGAAAGGTCAATCTCGAGCTGCTGCTTTCAACCACAACCGCGAATGTACCTCATGCGTGCGTTCGGGCAGGTGCGAGCTTGCGGCGCTGTGTAACGAATACGGCGTCGACGGCTATCCTTCGACGGCGAAAAGAGCGACACGAGCATTGACGACGCCTCTCCCTCTGTTGTCAGGGACAATTCCAAGTGCGTTCATTGCCGCCGCTGCGTCGCAGTCTGCAACAAAATTCAGCAGGTGGGCGCTATCGGCGCCACCAACAGAGGTATCAAGACCTCCATTGCCTGCGCCTTTGAACGCAGCCTTAACGAGTCGCCCTGCATAAACTGCGGACAGTGCATTGTGGCCTGCCCGTGGGCGCACTTCACGAAAAGGACAGCACCAAGGACGTTTGGGAGGCTCTTTCCGATCCCGATAAATTTGTTGTGGTTCAGCCCGCCCCCGCCGTGCGCGCCTCGATCGGCGAGGAATTCGGCCTTCCCATGGGAACGGCCACCACAGGCAAGCTTGCCGCTGCCCTTCGCAGACTCGGATTTGACAAGGTTTTCGACACCGATTTCGGCGCCGACCTCACCATTATGGAGGAGGGCACCGAGTTTATCGACCGCATTAACAACGGCGGCGTGCTGCCCATGATAACCTCCTGCTCGCCGGGCTGGATAAATTGCGAAAAATTCTATCCCGAATTTATTCCCAATCTTTCCTCCTGTCTCCCCACGATGACCGGAGCCGTGGTCAAGAGCTATTTTGCCGAAAGGCGGAATCGACCCCAAGTCGATCTACGTCGTGTCGGTCATGCCCTGCACCGCCAAGAAATATGAGGCAAAGCGCCCCGAGCTTTCGGAGGGCGGCCTTCCCGATGTGGACGCCGTGCTCACCGTTCGCGAGCTTGCCAGGATGATAAAACAGTCGGGTATCGACTATGCAAGACTTCCCCTGATGAGGATTTCACATGACCCCATGCTGGGCGAATCCACCGGCGCAAGCGTCATCTTCGGCGCGACCGGCGGCGTTATGGAGGCGGCGCTTCGCACCGTTTACGAGGTTGTCACCGAAAAACCCTCGACAGCGTCGATTTCACCGCCGTTCGCGGAATCGAGGGCGTCAAGGAGGCTGAAATCGACCTTGACGGAACAGGTAAGCGTAGCCGTGGCTCACAGCACCGGCAACGCCAAAAACTTTCGAGGCCGTTAAAACGGCGAGAAGAAGTATCAGTTCATCGAGATCATGGGATGCCCGGCGGCTGCGTAACCGGCGGCGGACAGCCCATTGTCTGCTCCAAGGATCTCATGTATCTCAATGTTAAGGGCTGCGCGCCAAGGCGCTTTACACCGAGGACGCCGGCAAGGCAAAGCGCAAATCCACGAAAACACCGAGGTCAAAAAGCTTTATGACGAGTATCTCGGCGAAATCGGCGGCCACAGAGCCCACGAACTGCTTCCACCTCCTACTCGGCCAAGAGCAAATTCTGATAATAACAACAAATCCTTCCTCCCCCGTGCGGTTTTACCCCCGCACGGGGTTTTTGTCCGATTTTTTTCCTTAATTGAAATAGACGGGAAAATAATGACAATCCCTCCGTCACGGCTGCGCCGCGCCACCTCCCTTTTACACAAGGGAGGCTTGAATTCTGTTGCTTAATCGCCCGTTTCTAAAACAAAAACGGCCCCGAAAGGAACCGTTTTAAAATTGCGCTGAAGTTTTTAAGACCGACGGCTTAAAAATTTTTGATTTTTCCAACGGCAAACTGCAAAAACAAGCAGCGCGTCGGTAACGGTGATTTCGCTGTCGAAATTTACGTCGGCCGACAGCGGAGCGCTTTGGTCAAAGGAAAGCTTTTTAACCGAGCACTGAAGAATTAAAAGGGCGTCGGTGACGTTGACAATTCCGTTTTGTCGGCGTCCCCGAGGGTGAGAAGTCCTCCGTCCACGTCGAGGGAAACCGAGTCGGAAACACGGGAAAAATTCGCCCAGTTTTTGTTGTCCGCAACCGCGAAATAATATCCCGAATCCTCTTTTGTCAAATTGTTTACCACAAGCTTTGAGCCGTCGATTTGATATTTTCGCCGTTTTCAAGGGGTGTTACCGACATATCGGAAGAAATTTTATACCACTTATAATCGGCGTTTTCCGCCGCCACCGAAATATTAAATTCGGCCGATTGTCCCGCAGACTTTGAAATGGGCTCAAAGCTGCTTCCGTTAAAGCCGTAGCCCGTCTCGTCGGCAAGCAGAATTTCAAGTGTCAGGGTCAGGTTTTTCCGGGGTCGGCCACGTTTTTCGGCAGGCTGTCTTTGTCGATAACGGGCGGCAAAGTATCGCCTTTGAGGCGTTTGGGAAATAGGAATTTGTCGGCTCGGAAAATTCCCAACCGACTATTTTGTGCGGACGGTGCTGCCGCTTTCAAGGGTGGTCCAAAGAATCGAGGGCAGCAGGGGAGTGACCTTTCTGACGGCCTCGTCCTTTGTTTTTTGCCCCATAAACACCGTGCTTTTTACGCCTCCCGAAAATGAACGCTTTCGACGGGGAAACCACGCTTTCGAATTTGTCATAGAAATTCACGGTGTATTCGATTTTTACCTGTTCTCCCGACTTGCTTTCAAGTCCGAAAACCTCCACCTTATAGCTGTGGGAATAATAATGCGTTTCGTCTCTTTCAGGCGCGTCGAGAAAAATCACCGAGCCCGTCCGAATGTTGTTCTTCTCGGCGGAATAATCAAACGCCTCCCGTGTCAAGGTCGGTTATGACGGCGGTCACATTGTCGTCGGCCTTTTTTGAAATAGTCGAGATTGAGATAGATGTCCCAATCGGAAAGAACGGCGTGATCCTGCTTGGGAAAATATCCCGGGGCGGGGTAGGCGGCGAATTTTTCGGTGAAGCTTTCGGACGCAGAGGTCGTTTCGCGGCACCGCCCGTAGGTCGTGTCGCCGAGCCCCATCTGAACGCTGCCGATGTAGGGCGAAAGCAGAGCGGTGCGGTGACCGCCGTGTAGATAAAGGTGCTTTCCGGAGAAAAAATCCTCTTATGGCCGAGCGATAGCCGTAGGTGGAAATGATGTTGTGGCTTGCGTAAGCGGCCGAATTGTAAAAATCGCTGTCCATGTCGTCGGGCTTGGGATAATTCCAAAGGGTGTGGGTGAGTCCCACGCCGTTTTCCTGTCCCGAAGATTTATGGCCTGAAGCACCGAGGCGTTTTTGCAGCTCGGGCTGATTTACAAACCTTTCTGTAATTTGCGGGCTGCCCGTGAGAGCGCGGTAATAGTTGAGATTGCTCTGTACATTGTCGAGCACCTCCTGCTTTATGACGCCTCCGCTGTATGGCGCCGAAAAGGAGGCTTCCTTTCCCGTTTCGTAAATCGAGTCGTATTCCTTTACCTCGGCCGCCTGCCAAAGGGCAAAAAGCTGTTCCTTGGTGCGGACCTTGAACGTTTCAAGCTCGTTGCCGTTTATGACCGTAACGGCTTGCTCTCCCGCGGCAGGCAAGCAGAGTGCCGACAGCGCCACGGCGGCGCAGCAAATAAAAGCAATTGTTTTTCTGATCAATTTATTCACCTCACATTGATTTTATATTGTCCCCTTTTGTCTGTCAAGAATATTTTGGCCTGCCGTGTTGCACAAAAGGGGAAAAATATGTTACAATTTAAGCCAAATCGGCGCCGAGCCGTTTATGGAGGAAAAATGGATAAAATAACGGAAAGACTGGCGGCCGCAAGGCTTGTTCCGGTCGTTAAAATAGAAAATGTAGAGGACGCGCTGCCCCTTGCGCAGGCTCTTACGGAGGGGGGCTGCCTCTTGCCGAAATCACCTTCCGCACCCCTGCCGCCGAGGAGGCCATAAGGCTTATCAAAAGGGAATTTCCCAAATGCTCGTCGGCGCGGGAACGCTGCTTTGCCCCGAACAGGTCGAAAGAGCAAGGAATGCGGGCGCCGAATTTTTCGTAAGCCCCGGCTTAACGAAAATACGGCGGAATATTGCCAAAAGGAAAACATCCCCTTTATGCCCGGCGTCATGACCCCGTCCGACATCGAAAAGGCGCTGTCCTCGGCCTTTCCTACCTTAAATTTTTCCCTGCCGAGAGCGCGGGCGGCACGGCTATGCTAAGGGCGCTGTCGGCTCCCTACGGCGGAGTCAAATTCATGCCCACAGGCGGCATAAGTCTCGAAAATCTGGCCGATTACCTCGCTTTGCCGTCGGTTTTTGCCTGCGGAGGCAGCTTTATGGTGAGCGGCAAGCTCATTTCAAACGGCGACTTTGACGGCATAACCGAAATATGCAAAAGGCCGTGGAAATTTTGGGAGGTATAAAGGCATGAAAAAGGTTGTAACTCTCGGGGAGATAATGCTCCGTCTTTCTCCCGAAGGAAGAAAAAAAGATTTCTCCAGGCCGACCGCCTCGACGTGAACTACGGCGGAAGCGAGGCAAACGTCGCCGTCGCCCTCTGCAACATGGGCTGCCCCGCCGAATTCGTCACCGCCCTTCCCGAAAACGACCTCGGAAGAGCGGCCGAGAATTTTTGTCCGTTCCTTCGGAGTGTCCACCGCCCACTGTGGTGAAAAAAAACAGGGGAGACTCGGTGTTTATTATCTCGAAAGGGCGCGGCTCAGCGCCCCTCAAAGGTTATATATGACAGAGAGGGCTCGGTTTTTCGAAGGCCGAGTCGGCCGACTTCGATTTTGACGAGATTTTTTGACGGCGCAGGCTGGTTTCATTTTTCTGGCATAACTCCCGCCCTTTCGCCATCGGCCGCCGAACTGACTGAAAAAAGCGGTGGAATCGGCAAAGAAAAAAGGGACTGACCGTCAGCTGCGACCTTAATTACCGCTCGGCTCTTTGGTCGGTGGAAAAGGCCTCAAAGACACTTGCTCCGCTGCTTTATCAAACCGATGTGCTCATTGCCAACGAAAATCATCTCAAAATGCTTTTCGGAATAGGAGAGGGCGGAAATCTCACCTGCGCCGAATCGGCCGCCGCGGCAGCCGAAAAATTCGGTCTTTCCCAGTCGGTCATGACCGTCAGGCGCACCCTTTCGGCCGACGACAACAATTTCTCGGCGGTGCTTTATGAAAAAGGGCGGCATTTCCGCTCAAAAAATACCGTATGCACATTGTCGACAGGGTCGGCGGGGGAGACAACTTCGCCGCCGGGCTTATTTTCGGAAACGTCAAGGGCTTTTCGGCTCAGGATACGGTGGAATTCGCCGCCGCGGCCGGCTGCCTTAAACATTCGGTTGAGGGCGACGCCGGGATTTTCACCGAGCGAGAGGTTCTCTCCCTTGCGGGAGGGCTGTCCGACGGCCGTGTTCAAAGATAAATGATAAAAGGGTGATTTGGTTTTGGAAGCGCTGCTTTATTCGGAAATAAATATTCTTTGCGTCGTTTTGATGCTGGTCATCGCCGTGAAAATGATTGCCTCGGGCTTTTGCAAGTCCCAAAACGAGCGGGCCTTTGTAGGCTCGGTGCTTTTTCGCGGCGGCGGCAAACGTTTTTGACTTCCTTTGGAACATGGGACTGAGCGGCTATTGGCGCCTGCCCCCTTCGGTTATGAAGGCGGTGGATTTTTGCTATTTTATCGTGTTCGGCCTGTCGGCATATTGCTGGTATGTCTACACCGAGACCCACTTTGACAAAAATGCGTGGACGGACAAAAGGAAAAAGGCAATTTGCGCCCTGCCCTTGCAATTCTCGCCGTGCTGCTGACGGTTTCGCTTTTTAACGGCTGTCTTTTCGGCTTTGACGAGGCGGGCGTTTATTACCGCGGCCCGCTGTTTTATGCTCAGCAGATATTGTCCTTCGCCCTGTTTATCCTGTCGTCGGTCAAGTGCTTTGTCCGCGCCTTTCAGAAAAAGCACCTTTCCCGCCGAGAGGAATTTCTGGTCATGGCCGCATTCGTCGTGCCTCCGTTATCTGCTCGGTCTTTCAAATCGTATTTCAGACGATACCCATTCTTTCGGTGGGAATCGTCATCTCATTCCAGCTTGCCTGCATAAATTTCCTTGAGCGCAAGATTTCTCAGGACTCGCTGACGGGAATTTCCAACCGCCGCGAAATTCTGCGGCTGACCGGCGAGAAAATGCGGCTTAAAAAAGGAAAACGAAAATCTTTGGTTCCTTTTTTATCGACGTGGACAATTTCAAGTATATAAACGACACCTTCCGGACACGGCAAGGGCGACCGAATTCTAACCGAGCTGTCGGAAGGTCTTGTGGAATACGCAAAGGGATTTTCGGGCTTTTGCGGGCGGTACGGCGGCGATGAATTTGCCATGGTTTTCTGCGCCGAAAAGGACGTGGAAAAAGAGCAAAATTCAAGAGGGGCTCGAGCGGCACATAGCCGAGCAAAACATTTTTATAAACGGCGAAAAACGCGCCGAAATCAGCGTCGGCTGTGCAAAGCTCGACGGCTCGGACGGCAGCGTTTCCGACCTTGTTTCCCGCGCCGACAGCGATATGTATTCGGTAAAGCACACAAAGAAAAAGCGCGAGAAGAAAATGCAATAAAGCCTCGTCGGCTCCCTTTACACAAGGGAGGCTTTGAATGCCAACGCCTTTGCTCTTTGTTTCTGATGTAGAAAAATATAAAATCGGCTTTTGTTTGGTTTTTGGCGCCTCTAAGCCGATTTTTTTGTATTGATTTTACGTAACATCGGTTTTAAATCCCAAAATCCCAAGGGTACTTTTCCTCGGAACATTTCCCGAAATGTATCTCTTTTTTGTTCCGAACTGAGTGATATAATGCGAATAAGGGGAAATTTTTGTAATTTCCCGAATAAATTTGAGGCTGAAATTATGAAAAAGAAAAATGAAGCAAAGTTTCCTAATCTGAATCTCTCAACACCGTTAAGTCGGTAATCGACGATGCCGACGCCGCACCGAAAAGACAAATCAAGAAAAATAAAAGATTCTCCTCTTAGTGAAACTTTGGCGGGAGCCGTGGGAGTCGGCGTCGGAGCAGGTATAAGCTTTGCCGCTCTCTATCTCGGCGGTTCGGTCGTTGACTGAGTGCCGCAGGAATTACAAGCGGACTTGCCGCCGCCGGGGCGTTAATCGGCGGAGGAATGGTTGCCGGATTGGCTGTTTTGGCTGCACCGCCGCTATATTAGGCGGCCTTGCAGTCGGAACAACTTCCCATTTTAAAAAAAAAGTTGCGCCAATCGAAAAGAACTGCTATATAAAACCGCTCTTGCCAAACAGACTGCAATTTTAAGGCGCTTAAGGAGGAGTCGGACGCAGACAAAGAAAGAATCGAATATTTAAAGAGTTTGAGTGTTCTTCTGCAGGCGGCAATACAGGATTTGCGCTGTGATTTGGGATATAATTCTTAAGGGTGCTCTATGAGTAAATTTAAGTACACCGAACAGGAAAATGAAATAAACAAGGTTCTTAAAATGAATCAAGATGTTTCGACATCCCTTGTCAATAATGCGGAACTCAAAAGACAAGAAAGTCGGCGGACGAAAATATAGCCGCGTCTCTCGAACTGCTCCGCTCGCTCGGAAAAGGCGATGAGGCCGACGAGGCTATGAAATCCGCAAGGAAAAAATCAATTGCCGTATCATCTTCTTTCAAGCCTGAAATTGAGCCTTTTGAGGAAATCGCCGCACAGGCAAATGAATATTGTCCGAATCCTGTTTCCTTGGAAGATATTATGACCGAGCAGGAGATAGAGTCGGCTTTTAACGAACTTGACGAAATCAACAGACGTTTTTCGGCAAAGACGAATATCGTTAATAAAACCGATTTGGCCTTTCTTTCGATTGCGACGGCTCTTCAGGTGACAAAGTCTCTTGTTTTCCGCTTGTTGCCGAAAAATTCGACTACGGAAAAAAATTCCGATCAATTAAAAAAGAAAGACTTAATCACAACGATGAGTCGATTGAGAAAGAGCACAGAAAAAGCAAATGACGGTTTTAAGGAGAAATATATCGAAAAGCACGGGAAAGGGCATTGGATCAATATTCTTTATCAAACCGTTCCCTACGATACTACTAAGGGATCGCCGGCCATCGGAAAAACATGGGAGGAAGGTATCACCGTATGTATACCCTCGGTCATGACCCGATTCTCGGATGGCTTTTCGGAACGGCAAATATTTTGACCGACTGTATCACATTTAATAATTTTCAAACAAACAGAGTGATTCGCGTCGACCCGATAACAGGCGGCAAAAGATGAGTATTACAGGCGAAAAGTTTCGTTTTCTCAGATGATAGACGAATGCCGACAGGATATAAAGGCCGACTTTTTTGAATCTTCCCGCAGCAATCTTCGCACAGGCACAGCACCTTAAATCCGACAAATATACAAAAACAGGTCTGCCTGTTCCGCTGCTTTCAAGCTTTAATGAGGAATTTGCGGGAAGCTTTATCGTGAACATTACGACGCGCTGTGCTTTTCGCGAGATATAAAAATCGTCGGTGCATCGTTCATTGTTTCAAAGCTTGTCGATATTATCATTTCCTGACTCACGGTCTTTTTAAAAAGCCTGAGGAGAACAGAAATCTATATGAAGTGAGAACGAGAAAAATTCTGCTTATTTCAAATTCCATTGCGTCGGCAAGTACGGTTATAAACGCGGCAATTACAAGCAATCCGAAAAATTTGGATATAGGCAGCCTTTTTTCCACCGTAACGCATTTGTTCTCCGACATACGTTTTATAGCAAAAATAAAGCAGGAGTTTGTTGAAAACGAAATCTCGTTAGGGCTGAAAAACGAACTTGATGAAATCGACGCCTTGTACGACAGTATGTAGACGGAATTTACTCAAAACAAATCACCCTCGGGATATGTAATCATATCCCGAGGGTGATTGCATTTAAAACCTATTCTTCCTCATAAAGGGCGAGGGTGGATTTAAGGTCCTGTTTGCAGACTTCGGCGAGGGGCGGCGGGCTCGGTGATTTTAACCTGTCCTGCATACTGTCTCGCCCACAGCCGCATGTCGTTTTCGTTGACCTTGACCTGCACCGCGACCTTTCCGTCGCCGATGTCCTCAAATCGACATTCGCCCTGAAATAATCCAGCACGTCGCTTATCAAAAATTTCGGCATTTCGAATTTTGCCCTTATGGATTTGCCGCCGAACATATAAATATGCTCCCGCATATACTGCGCAACGTCAAGCCCCACAAGCCCCTTGACCCGGTTTCTCGGCTTTCTCGGCGTGTCGAGAATTTGAATGTTGCTTATTCGGTCGATGCGGTAGTGGGCAATGTCGTCAAATTGTCATAGTTGCAAATGAGATAATATTTGCCGCTGTTGGCCGCCATTATGTAGGGATTTATGACATATTCCGTGCCTCGCCCGCCTCGTTGAGACGGTGGCGCAGCTTTTTGTCGGCGCCGTATTCGTTATAGAAAATTTGACCTTCAGCCCTTTGAAATTGCCTCGTCCAGCACCTCGATGGTGTAAAAAAGCTCCTTGTTGATCTCCTGTCGGCCGAGTCGTAGGATTGAATATTCGCCGCGCTGAATTTGAAATATTTGTTTGACAGCTCTTTAAGCTTTTCAAGCAGCTCCTTTTTGTTGCCCGAAGGAATGCTTTTTGAAAAGAGAACCGAGTCTATAAGCAACAGATGCCCGAACCCCGCACGCCTTAAAATAAAGAATTCGTTTTTATTGTTTCGCCGCTTGAAATACGCCGGTATATCGGCGCGGCAAAACTTCAAAACGAAAAATTTACCTGTTTTTAAGGTCGAAGAGTTTCTGCCGTTCATTTTTTTCGGGCGGTGAAGTGTGAAATCGGACGTAAGGCTGTCGCCTACGTTTGATGAACGCGAAGCCGCACAGGAAAAGAAACGAGCGAAACCGTACGGTGTTCGAGCATCTGTTGCTTAAGCAGGCGGAGCTCGGAATCGGTGAAAACGGAATTGCAGTAAAACCCTGTGAGAATTTCGCTTTTTCGATTTCACCGGTAAGACGGTTCGGGGTAAAGCGAACCTTGTTGAATATTCGATGTTGTAGGAGCCGTCGTTGATAAGATCCTCAAGATTGGCCTTGACGGCCTTTCTTTCCGCGGCCATGTCGTATTCGCTTTCAAGCCGCCGGCAAATTTCCTGCTGGGTCAGGATGGTCGGCGTCGGTATTCCTTTTCAGTATATCGAGGATATACATATTCATCATTTTTGGTCGTGCTCCGAGCATAATCTCACCTCAAATTTATTTTACATGCTGTGACCTTATTATGCAGCAGACCATGGGAGAAATTTCGGGACATGAATATGAGGCTTTCTTTTTACTTTTACAACTGAGTCGGAAGGACAAAGCTTTTTCCTTTTGGGAAATGCCGCGTCATAAACTCGAAATCTTTTGGGTTTTCCTGCGCGGCAAAGTATGCTTGGCGTGGAATATTCGCCGCTTACACCGTCAAGGTATCCCTGTTCAAGCTCCTTGCACAGGAAAAAAATCTGCGCTGACCCCATCCGGCAGGCCGTGATACCTCAGACCCTTTGTCGAAGAGACAACGAATCCGCTTTTTCCGTAGAAATCAATGCTGCCCTCAAGGCAAACGGCCTTACAACCGTGCTCCTTTGCCTTTTCAAGGGAATAGTCAAGCAGAATTTTGCCGTATCCCATTCTCTTATACCCGTTTGCGATGCAAATCGGACCCATGGTCATTATCGGCAGCTTTGAGCCGTTGTCGAGCAAAATGTCGGTCTTGACGAAAACATTCTGGCCGATAATTTTGCCGTCCTTTTCCATAACAAAATCAAGCTCGGGCACAAAGTCCGCGCAATCTCTGAGCCTTTTAAGCACAAAATGCTCCGTGCAGCCGGGCGCATAAACATTCCAAAAACTCTCTTACAAGATTTTCAACCTCTCGGTAATCGTTCTCTTTCGGTGCGAATAATAATATCATTTGTTTTCATTGTTTTTCCTCCTGAAAATTGTTGATTTCAATGCAATATGCGGAGGCACTTTTATTGTGTGCAAACCTCCGTTATGCCACAATATCCAATGTTTGTACTTAATCAAAAGCACTCTCCTTAAAATTTATATTGTCATTATATCACAATAAAGAGCTTTATACAACCGCAGTTTTGCCGTCGGGTTTGTATGCCGTGAACGCATTGTGAAACAGTTCATGGAAAACCGCGGCGCAAATGCTTTTTTATATCGGTTCTTAATTTACAAGGGTAGTTTTGCGGAATACTTCCTTGAAGTGTATTTTTTTTTGTTCCCCGGCTCAATGCTTTAAATACAGATAAGTTGATTTCCGAAAAACAAATTGAAAAGTCATTTTATCCTTAAGGTTCTCAAATACTCCTTTTGCCGCGGGGTTATGCGGAAGCTTTCCACGGCCTTTTTGAACGGTTTTGTTGTGGGTGCGCTTGTCGCCTTTTTTGCTCGATAAAGGAATAATCTCGTCCCACCGTTTTGCCAGGGCGGTGGCGAAATACCAGGCCGACATCATCATTATGTAATATTCCTCGGTGTTGACCCTGCAGATTTTTTTCGAATTTGCAAATCAAAGCCCTCGTCGAGAAAATATTTCATATACATCTCGATTCCGAAACGGCAGGTGTAGGTGTGAGACGAATTCATCCACCTCCGCCTTTTCGCAAAGTCCCTTTGGCAGGGGTTTAAAGGCCGTCGGGCTTATAAGGTCGCAGGTCGACCTGTTGTCCACAAAGGGAGAAAACGGTCGAGCTCGGCGCACCCGGCGAAATCGGCGATTTGCTGAATTATAAGCCCGTGAAGGTCGTTCTCCTCCATGTATTTGTGGGGCAGAATTTTGATAAATTTTTTCGCCATCTCCGCTTTTTTATAAGCTCCTTTGCAAGGGGCGCGAAGCAACGGCTTTCTCACGCCGATTATGCGCTCCTTCGGAATCCGGGGCAAAGGGAGGAATGAAAATCCCGATATTTTTCGTCCCGAAGAGAGAAAAGGCGCTCTCTGATTTGTTCTTCAAAATTCATCATATCCCTCCTTTATTATGTTTTTATGTCGTCAAAGGAAATTTCCCGTTCCTTTGTTTTGAGCGTCCGTCTTTGAAAATCGGCGTCGGCAAAATTTCCTCGCGCTCGTTATAAAGACCGTCGGAATAAAAGGTGATTTTTGATTTTGTCGCGGGCAAAGCCCCTTGAGGTAAAATCAAGCTCGGAAAATCGGTCGGGGGAGAGCAGGGCGCGGCTTTCGAAAAAGCCTTTCCCTTTTTCGATTTCCTCCGAAAGCCCCTTGACGGCGGCAAAGGGGAAAACTGTTTTGCCCGCTGTGACATGGACATTTTGGCGTGCTGCTTACTCACCGCTTTTGTGACCTCCTATCTGAGCATTTCGCTCTATCGTTGTGGCGCCTTTTTCAAAATTCATGGCCTTGAGCAGGGCGTTTTTTCCGAATTTTTTGCGAATTTCCACAATCGCCTTTTGCCGCTTGTTGTCCCGAAGAAGCGAGTCGGTTCGGTCGGAAAAAAGGTCGGTCTGGTAAAAACCGTCGTTTGCATAAAGATTGTTGCAGGTGATTGTCACCCGCCTTATGGGAACGTCCTTTGAAACAATGCGCTCGTAAAGCCGCGCGACGGCGGGGATTATGACGCTGTCCGAGCTTGCGGCGGGTCGATTTTTCGGTGCCTCTCGCGGGAGGGAGACGCAGGGCGTTTGAATACCCGACGGTCATGGAGACCGAGCCCGTCACCACGCCCTTTTCCACCATGTCGAGACACATGAGGTCGGCCATTTCCCTGACAATCAGCTTGCCCTCGTAAAATTCATAGTCCCGCATGAGCACCTGCCCCGAGGAAATGCAGGAGGTCTTGGGAACATAGCTTTTATGTCGGCCATGGTCACCGCTCGATTCCTTTTTGAATGGTCAATGAGCAGCTCGGCGTCGATTCCGAACATATCGTAGAGCATATCTTCGTCGGCCGCCGCCACCTGACCCATTGTGTATATCCCCTTGAGGCAAGCTTTTTCGCCGTGCCCTCTCCCATGCGCCAAAATCGGTTATGGGACGGTGGTCCCAAAGGGTGTTTTAAAGCTTTGCTCGTCAAGAATTCCGATAAAATCCGGGAGTGCTTGGCGGTGATGTCAAGGGCAATTTTGGCAAGATATAAATTCGTCCCTATTCCGCAGGTCGCCCGTATGCCCGTCCGCCCGAAAACCTCCTCGCAAACGGTGACGGCGAGCTGCTTTGCCGTCATTTTATATTTTTTGAGATAGGGCGAAACGTCGATGAAAACCTCGTCCACCGAATATACAAAAATGTCGTCCTTGCAGAAAAATTCAAGATAAATGCCGTAGATGTCGGCCGAATATTCGATATACCGCTTCATTCGCGGGGGAGCCATGATGTATTCGACGTTTTTCGAATTTCGAAAACCCTGCACCGATTGCGTATTCCCAAGGCCTTCATGGCGGGGGTTATGGCAAGGCAGACGGTCTTGTCCGACCGCTCGGGGTCGGCGACAACGAGATTGGTCGTCATGGGGTCGAGCCCCCGTTCGACGCACTCCACCGAGGCATAAAAGGATTTAAGGTCAATACAAATGTAAGAGCGTTCCATGCTGTTCCTCCTTTAACCGTAATTTACATGCTCGGTGCCGGCTCCCTTTGTGGAAAATAAAAAAGTTTTTGCGTAACATAGGCTCCCTTTACACAAGGGAGGCTTGATATTCAAGATCTGTTTCATATACCCATTATAGCATTTATTATATACCGAAAATGGGATTTTACAAGTCTCGCAAGCGGCAAGGCGGAACGAAAAAAGCAAATAATTTTTTCAATTTGCAAATTGCTCTTTAAATTTACATTCCTTTGTGTTATAATGGCAAAAACGGCCGCGAAACCTTTGCGGCGGCTTCGGAGGAGAAAAAATGAAAGAAAAATTTCGGGTAAGGACTATACCCTGATTTCGTCCATGCTTTTCGGTATGTTTTTCGGGGCGGGCAACCTTATTTTCCCGCTCATTCTCGGCGCAAAGGCGGGAAAGGATATGCCGCTCGCACTTTTGGGAATGCTTGTTTCGGCGGTGGGCTTTCCGCTGCTCGGCATAATATCCATGGGAATTTCAAAAGCGAGGGACTTCTCGACATGGCGGGAAGGGTGTCAAAGGGCTTTGCCTATTTTTTTCACCTGCGCCCTTTATCTGACCATAGGGCCGCTTTTTGCCATTCCCGCTGCGGAGCCACCTCCTTTGCGGTGGGCTTTGCGCCCCTTTCGGGTGAGCACAGGGCTCTTTTTCAACTGATTTTCACGCTGCTCTTTTTGCTGCGGTGCTGATTTTTTCGCTGCGGCCGTCAAAAATCACCGATACGGTGGGAAAATGGCTCAATCCTATTTTCCTTCTGCTGCTTTCGGTGCTTGTTTTCGCCGTGCTGCTTCGCCCCCTGCAAACGGCGTCTCGCAGGTGCCGGTTTCGGAGGACTATGCACGCGGCGCCGTTTTTCGGGTTTTTGCAGGGGATATGACACCCTCGACGTGCTGGCCTCTCTTGCCTTCGGGATTATCGTCATAAACGTCATAAGGGGCTATGGGGTCGAAAACCCCTCGGACATTGCCAAAAGTACGGTGAAATCCGGCGTATTCAGCATGACCTTCATGGCGGTTATATACGCCGTCATCGCCCTTGCGGGAAACCGGGTGCTACAGCCTTTACGCAGACCGCCTTTCAAATCCCGACTTCACCGAGGCGACGCCTTTTCGGTTATCGCCGAGCACTATTTCGGCAGGGCGGGGCTTGTCATTCTCGCCCTGACGGTCACCTTCTGCTGCCTTAAGACTGCCGTGGGGCTTGACCTCATGCTCGAGACCTTTGTTGAAATGTTCCCGAAGGGGCCGAAATATAAGACCTATGCCGTGGGATTTTCGGTTTTTTCCCTTTGCCGTTTCCAACATCGGCCTTTCGAATATCATGCTTTTCGGCGCCGGTGCTCTATTTACTCTATCCACTCGCCATCGTGCTTGTGCTGCTCAATCTTTTCGGAAAATTTTTTAAAAAATCGTCAGTGCGTCTTTGTCACGACCATGCTGTTCACGGGTGCCGCCGCCTTTTGCGACCTTATCCGCGTGAGCGGTATTGAGGCGCTGTCGGGAACGGTCTCGGCAATCGGAAGGGTGCTGCCGCTCTACGGCGTGGGAATGGGCTGGATTTTGCCGTCGGCCGCGGGACTTTTTGCTCGGCCTTTTGTGTCGGCGCTTTCGAAGCCGAAAACCTCCGCTGCCCGCTGACAGCTTTTTTTCAAATGCCTTTGCCGAAAGTCTTTTCTTGACTTTCGGCTCTTTTGATATATAATTGAGATATAATAGTTTAAAAACGGGGAGACCCGAAAAACGGAGATAAAATATGCTTTTTGACATAGGTATAATCGGCGCCGGAGCGGTGGGAAGCCCTCATCGCCCGCGAGTTTGCCAGATATGAGCTAAATCGCATAGTCGAAAAGGGAAACGACGTTGCCTGCGGAGCCACAAGGCCAACAGCGCCATAATTCACGGCGCCTTCGACCCCATTCCCGGCACTCTTAAGGCCTTCGCTCAACGCGCGCGGCATCGGTCTTATGGAAAAGGCGGCAAAGGAGCTTAACGTCCCTTATATAGAAAACGGCTCCATGGTGACTGCCTTTTTCCGAAAAAAGGAAAAAAGCGGCCTTTCCGAGCTTGTGCTCAGAGGGCGGGAAAAACGGCGTGCCCGGTCTTGAAATACTGACCGGCAGCGACGCAAGACGTATCGAGCCCTTTTTGTCGGAAAATGTGGTTGCGGCCATGCTCTGCCGCCGCGCCGCCATAATTTCCCCCTATGAGCTTGCCATTGCCGCCGTGGGCAACGCCATGGACAACGGCGTCACCTTCAAGCGCAATTTCGACGTGTGTGAAATAATCCGCGGCGAGTATTTCACCGTCAAGGCAAAAAAAACGGTCAGCAGATGGACTGTAAATATCTCATAAACTGCGCCGGAGGCGGCGTGGACGAAATCCGCAAGGCTTTCGGGGGACGACATCTTCGGCGTCATTCCGCGAGCAGGGGAATACCTGCTGCTTGACAAGTCGGGAGGGACAAAGGCAAGGCACACCATTTTCCGTATGCCCGACGAAACGGCAAGGGCATTCTCGTCACCCCCACCGTCGACGGCAATCTGCTCACGCCCCACCGCAAGCAGGGTGGAGACCTGCGAAAGCACCAGAAACCACCGCCGAGGGGCTTGACAGGGTGAGAAAGAGCGCCAAAAAACCACGCTGCCGTCGGTTGACTTTTCCAAGACCATAACCGCCTTTGCCGGGTGCGCGCCTCGGTGCCCGGCGGAGATTTCATAATAAGACCCTCAAATAAGGTCAAAAACCTCATTCATTGCGCCGGTATAGACTCCCCGGCCTTACCTCGGCGCCCGCCATTGCCGAATATGTGGTGGAAATCCTCAAAACCATGCCCATCGAATTCAGAGAGCGTCGATTGACCCCACCCGACCCGACATTCACGCCTTCCGCAAATGTCGCCGAAGGACAAAACGACTATATAAGGGAACACCCCTCCTACGGCCACACTTGTCTGCCGCTGCGAGCTTATAAGCGAAGGAGATAATCGACGCCTTAAAGCGCAATCCCCCGCCCTCGACATGGACGGTCAAGCGCCGCAAAAGGTCGGGCATGGGCAGATGTCAGGAGGCTTTTTGCACCCCCCCACGTCATGCACCTTATCGCAGCGGTCAACGAGACCCCATGGAGCGGGTCACCAAAAAGGGCAAGGGCTCGAAATTTATGGAACGGACGGTGAAATAATGGAAAAGCACGATCTTGTCATAATCGGAACCGGACCTGCGGGAATGGCCGCCGCGGCCGCCGCCTACGACGCGGGAGTCAGCGACATCGTCATGATAGACCGCGAGGTCAGACCCGCGGAATACTGCTTCAGTGCGTCCATACCGCTTCGGCTTCGAGCGGTTCGGGAAAGGAAATGTCAGGCCCCGAATACGCCGCCGTTTTCGAGCAAAAGCTTGAGGAGCTGGGAATTAAAATATACAGCTCGTCCATGGTCACCTCCATAACAAAGGAGCGGGAGGTCACCTATCAAAAATCAAAACGGCTTTTTCACAATAAAGGCGGGAGCCATACTCGCCATGGCTGCCGCGAGCGCAGCAGGGGAGCCGTTGCCATACCCGCAGCCGCCCTGCGGGAGTTTACACGGCGGGTATCGCCCAAAAAGCTTGTAAACTGCGAGGGCTATACCCTCGGCAAAAAGTTTTGTGCTCGGCTCTGGGGATATAGGTCTTATTATGGCCGACCGTCTTAAGAGAACCGGGCGCCGACGTGCTTGCCGTCTGCGAGCTTATGCCATATTCAAACGGCACCAAGAAAACTATGGACGAATGCCTTGTTGCCAACAACATTCCGCTTCTGCTTTCCCACACCGTCACCGAAATTCACGGCAAAAACAGGGTGGAGGGGGTCACCGTCGCCGAGGTTGACAAAGCAAGACGCCCCGTCCCCGAACCGAAAAAAATTCTATGAGTGCGACACCCTGCTGCTTTCGGTGGGTCTTATCCCCGAAAACGAGCTGACCGAGCTTGCGGAATTCCCATAAGCCCCGTCACCAAGGGACCCATCGTCGACCAGTTCCGCCAGACCCTTGTGGAGGGCATTTTCGCCTGCGGCAACGTGCTTTCACGTTCACGACCTTGTGGATTTTGTGTCAAACGAATCCGAGCTTGCCGGGCGTTCGGCCGCCGAATATCTCAAAAATCCCACCTTCGGGGGGAAAATTTCGTCTCCACCGAAAGGGGCGAACGTGTCATATATAATCCCTCACCGAATCTGCGTCGACCTCGGACGGGACATGATCATGCTTTTCCGTGTCACAAAGCCCATGGAAAAGGTCAGGATAACGGTGGGAATCAAACGGCACCGAGCTTGCCTCGAAATACCGCGAAGGGTTCTTCCGGGAAAATGGAAAAAGATAAAGCTTTCGGGACGCAAGCCCATTACCTCAATGAACGGTCAAGGTTTCGGTGGTGGAGGCTTAAAATACGACGATTTTTAAGGCATGGCGTTTGGCCGTGCCTTTTTCATGAAAGCAAAGTTTATGTTTTAAAATTTCCGAAAAATTCGCGTTGACAATTTCACCTGAGTCATTTAGAATATTTTTGTCGAACGGAAGTGATTATGGCTCGGCTCGGCACCCTTATAAAACACCGCGGCGGTGGCGGTCGGCTGCCTTTGGGTATGCTCTTTAAAAAAGGAATAAGCGAGCAGGTTCAGAACATTCTCATGTCGGCCTGCGGAGTGGCAACAATGTTTATCGGCGCGGGCGGGGTCTTTGCCTCAATGCTTGTTCCGTCGGAAAAGGATTTGAAACGGCGGGCGGTATGCTGCTCATCATAAGCCTCGTGCTCGGCGGGCTGCTCGGCTTTGCGGAATTGAGCGGCGAATGGACTGCCTCGGCGAGAAAAATCAAGTCGGCGGTGGGAGCGCAGGGCGACGGCGGCTTTGTGGAAGGCTTTGTGGGGCTGTCCCTTGTTGTGTGTGGGAGCCGCTGCGCATGGCCGTTGTGGGCGCCATTGAGGACGGCACAACGGGAAACTGCACCACCCTTGTTTCAAAGTCGGTGCTCGACTTTATCATCTCCCTCGTTTTTCCTCCTACGGTATCGGAACGATTTTTCGGCGGCGGCATTCTTGTTTATGAAGGGCTGATAACCGCGCGGCGGCCTTTTCGGCTCCTTTGTGCCCAAAGCGTCATAAGCGACATTTCCTTTGTGGGCTCGGCTCTTATATTCTGCGTGGCATAAATCTTGTGTTCGGCAAAAGATAAAGGTGGAAATTTCCTGCCCGCCTTTGTCGTCGCGGCTGTTTACAGCGTTGTGTTCAACAAATAAAATAAAAAATTAAAAGGTTGCGTCTCAAAAGTGCAACCTTTCTTTGTTTTCGAACCCTTTAGGAGGCGAATTTATGATTAAAAAATCATTTTAATTTATGCCGATTGGGAGCAAAATTGTATGCGGCTTCCGACGAGCAAAGGGGGTGCTGTTTCGGCCGTTATGGCATTTCGGAACAAGGGGGAGAGGACCTCTCCGACATCTCGACGACGTCACCGCCATGTGCTTTTCCTTCATGAAAGCCAAATCCGCGGGACGCCGAAAAAATATGAGGCTGTGACCGCCAAAAATTCCGAAAACGGCAAAAGGGCGGACGTCCCAAAAAGAGCGGGCAGGGGGAAGAAAAAAAACACGAAAACCGAGAAAGCGAAAGCGGAGGGCTTTTTTCGAAAAACCCAAAAAAAAGTTTTGATAATGATAATGACAATGATAAAGATAATGATAATGATAATGTTAATGACAATGACATTGCAGACAATGATAATGAAAAGAGCCGCAGAAAATTCGGGCGGCGGACGGTTTGAGGAGTTTTGGAGAGAGTATCCGAAAACAGAATGTTGTCAGGGCAAGAAAGGCCTTTGAGTTTCGCCCCGACGGGGGATACCTTCTGAAAAATAATGCAGAGCGTTCGGCATTTCAAAAAAAGCGAAAACTGGCAGAAGGAGGGGGGAAGATATATACCTTCGCCCGCCAATTTCCTTCTCGACCGAAGGTTTGAGGACGTGCCCGAGAGCGAAATCAAAGAACACGAACCGTGTTATGACCTTGATGAATATCTTAAAAGGGAGATTCGGATTATATTCGAAAGCCTGAGTAAAAAGACAACTCTGCCGAGTGTTTCTTTTTGTTCTTTGCAAGCCCCGATTTTGCTCAAAAGCCGTTTGTAAACAAATTTTTAAAATCTCTTGACATTTGACCCCACTGAGTTAAAATGTTACTCTGTACTAATATAGGTTAGTTTAAACCTTTGCTCCGAGGCGGAAAGACGCGGGGCAGCCGATTTTTCGGCCGTCCTTTCGGAAAAGGTGCGGCTGACGGATGTTTTTCAAAATCCTAATAAAACGGAGTGGTAAAGTCGATGGTAAATGTTAAGAAGGTAAGACTGAACCAACGAACGTTACAGCTTTTTCAAAGATCAACGAGGTCCTTGAAATGCCAAACCTTATCGAGGTTCAAAAGAGCTCCTACAGATGGTTTGTGGAGCAGGGGCTTAAAGAGGTCTTCGACGAGATGCAGCCCATTCGGGATTACAGCAACAATCTCGAGCTGACCTTCCTCGGATACCGCTTTGACGAGCAGCCCAAATACACTATTTTAGAGTGTAAGGAGCGCGACGCGACCTATGCGGCGCCCCTGCGTGTTACCGCGCGCCTGCTCAACAAAGAAACCGTGAAATCAAGGAAAGCGAAGTCTTTATGGGAGACTTCCCCTCATGACCCCTCGGGCACCTTTGTCATAAACGGAGCCGAGCGCGTCATTGTTTCCCAGCTCGTCCGTTCCCCGGCGCATATTTCGACGTTGCGGTGGACAAATCCGGCAAGCTTTTCAGCGGCACAATCATCCCTATCCGCGGCGCATGGCTCGAATATGAGACCGACCAGAACGAGATCATCTATGTCCGCATAGACAAAAACCGCAAGCTGCCGCTGACCACCTTCATCCGCGCCCTCGGAATCGGCAAGGACGAGGAGATAAAGGAATATTTCGGCGAAAGTGAGCGCCTTCTTGCAACCATCGAAAGGACGTTACCAAAAACAGCGAGGAGGCTCTCCTCGAGGTTTACAAAAAGCTGCGCCCGGCGAGCCCTTTACCGTCGACGGCGCCACCACTCATATCAATAATCTTTTTCTTCGACCCCCAGAGATACGACCTCCTCGAGAGTCGGACGCTTTAAATACAACAAAAAGCTCAACATTGTGGGACGTGTGCTCGGCCGCACGCTGACAAGACCCGTGGCCGACCCGCTGACCGGCGAGCTGCTTGCGGAACCCGGCGTTACCGTTTCCCGCGAGCTTGCCGAGCTGTTCGACAAAAAGGGCGTTAAGGAAAGCATACATCGAGGTCGAGACCGAGGAAGGCAAGAGCGAGCACAAGGTTATTGCCAACCATACCGTCGACATAAAGGACTATGTTAATTTCGACGCCGAGGCCGAGTGCGGAATCAACGAGCGCGTCTGCTTTGACGAGCTTGTAAAGCTTTTTAGAGGCTTATGACGACGAGGAGGAGCTTAAGGCCGCTCTTCGCGCAAACAAGGATAAGCTCATCCCCAAGCACATCACCCTCGACGACATTTTTTGCCACCGTTAGCTACATTCTCGGGCTGACCTATGACGTGGGCAGCGTCGACGACATCGACCATCTCGGCAACCGCCGAATCCGTTCGGTAGGCGAGCTGCTGCAAAATCAGTTCCGTATCGGTATCACCCGTATGGAGCGCGTGGTTCGCGAGAAAATGGGCGTTCAGGCTCAGGACGCCGAGGCCGTCACCCCCATAAGCCTTATCAATATCCGTCCGTTGTGGCCGCCATTCGCGAGTTCTTCGGCTCTTCGCCGCTG
>VOFB01001701.1_pt1 | contig 44432 bp, 61 predicted proteins | sample 5384141 | NCBI WGS metagenome assembly VOFB01 (sample SAMN12384721, study PRJNA508395) | human gut metagenome | isolation source: healthy gut A | host: Homo sapiens | reverse complement strand
ATATACATGTATGGAGGGTGGCAAAAATGGCAACCGGCTTTGAACAATCGCACAGAACCGGCAGGCGCATCATGAAGTATTTTGTGCTGGAACGGTATGAAGCCGGAATAGAACTCGCGGGCACGGAGGTGAAATCCATCCGGCAGGGCCGCGTCAACCTGAAAGACGCGTACTGCCGTCGACCGCGGCGAGCTGTTCCTGAACGCCATGCATGTAAGCCCCTATGAGCAGGGCAATATATTCAACCGCGACCCGCTGCGCCGTCGCCGCCTGCTCATGCACAAAAAGGAGATTATGAAACTCCTGGGGCAGTCCAAGCAGGAGGGGCTGACCTCATCCCCCTGTCCCCTCTATTTCAAAGGGGCCGCGCATTAAGGTTGCGGTCGGACTGTGCAGGGGTAAAAAACTCTACGACAAGCGCGCTGATCTCGCGGCAAAAGACGCGAAACGCGAAATGCTGCGCGTTGTCAAACAGCGGCAGCAGGGCTGACGCATATTGATAAGGGGGCGTAATGGTTTCGACGTGGGTGTTGCACTGTAACTGGCGGGTGGCGTTCGCGAAAATCGCCTTAAACGTTCGCAAATTTAAAAACAAACGCTAACAAGAATTTAGCTTACGCTGCCTAATTTAATTAGGTAGCCGTCCCTTCCCCGAGCGCCGCGGCGGGGTCTGGGGCGTCACTGAGCGGCCACCATGACCCATGTTAAGATTTGCGCATGGCAGGACAAATGAATCTACTAAGGCCCGTAAGCCTGCAATTAGGCGTGCGGCCAGGGAATGTTAATATAATTGCTACGCCCGTAGATGGTTGCAGGAATTCGCCTGCGGACGGGAGTTCGACTCTCCCCGCCTCCACCATGTCGGAGCAAAGTCGCTTTGCTCCGGCTTATTTTAAAAATAAGCCGTCCGTCCCGCTCCCTTGCTCCTCCTCTTTCGCAAAAAGTCACGCTCAGGCTCACCTGTTCGGTTTGCAAGCGCCCTCACAACGGTTCGCTGTCGCTACCAACTTTTTTGCGAGCTGCGGAGTTCAAACTACTAAGCTTAATTGCGAAAAATAGCTTTCTTATAGCCCATTTCACAAACACAGGTAACCCCACTGAAAACAGTGGGGGGTTCTTTTTCTTACACGTTTTTACACGTTTTTATGCGTCCCCGCAACCTCATATTGAGATAGCGGGGATATCTTATGCTAAATTGCTACATTAATCCATATCCAGCTTATTCATATAGATGTTATACAATTCGGTTCCGTTTTCTCACGGTATCCGCTCTTCGCGTCCCGTTGCTGTAGTACACCATAAATGTGGTTGTGTGATGTTCTTCGACCTCTGTATCCTGCTTTGCCGTAGATGCGCCGAGATTGCACCGACCGGTCCCGCAATCATGCCTCCGACCACTCCCCGGCTGACAGCGCTGCCGGTATTTACTTTTGACGTTGCAGTCGCGGTATGCGAGCTGTCAATGATTCTTGTTCTCATGACGGTACGCGCCGCATGCTCTTTTCGCTCTTTCTCTTTTTGTTCTCGCTAACTGCAGCCCATATGCCCAGAATTATCGCAACAATAATCGCTGGAGCCGCATACAGCCAGAATTTCAGAATACCCGCAACACCCACACGCAACACTCTCTATTGTTTTTTATGCTATCATATTTCAGGGAATATGCAAATGTATTCTTCCATACCACAATCCAGCCTGCTCCTGCTGATAATCTCCCGTTTGCGCCGCCCCCTGCATGATATAAGGATGTAAGGTTGACATCTGCATTTATAGTGTATAATGGGGTTATTGCAGTGTCAAATCGGCTTGATATATTGACATTCCCGGAATCATTTGATATATTATTTTTGAGGGAATCAGGCATGTTCGGTTCGACGAGGCGAGGGTTCTTCCATTCGTCGCATGCCCCCTTTTTTTGCGCTCTCAATACGTGTAGTAACGACTGTCGCTGTTCTTAAATCCGTGTCGGGAACAGCATCTGCGATGACACAGTTCATTATCGAAGTCGTGCAATATCGGCTCAGTGCTGAAGAAACGGGGTTGATGGGTGGTACATGCCGAGCCAGTGCGCCCTGATTAACTATTTGATAAGGCATCACCATGAGCGAGCCGGGATTGACATTCGCAGATTTGTTGGGTATATTATTATTAAGGGGACTGGGTTCGTTCAGGACGTCTGCCGGGCGGGCGTAGTCAAGGAGACCTGGTCTGTTTGGACGAGGTCCAGGCGGGCGCAATCATTGATCTGCTATGCCATCCGGCTCCCAGTTCCTTTTTGTGTTTACCTTAGCTTGATTCATCTTTTTACGTTGACAAACTTTATATCATAAGATATACTACCAGCAGGACGAGCGTAGGCGTTTCGGACGTAGGGTGCGGGCTGGAAACAGTATCGGCCATGCGCTGTCCTTTTTTATCTCTCGGACCGACAACGGTACTATTCACATTTTTCGCGAGTTTGGCAGACTCCCCCCCCATCACAAGCCGCCTCCATTCACAGGGGGGTTATTTTTTATTCTCCAGTGAATACGGCAATGAATGACGGAAAGCAACCCTTTATAACCACGACAAGCCGGGAGCGAAGCTAACTTTGCTCCGGCACGTTTTTTCATAATTTGGTGTGATTTTATTTTCAAACTTCCTATTGAATTAATTTTTATATTCCGCTAAAATATACAATTATCAAAAAAAAGATTCTGAAAGAAAGGAAGTCGCTTCATGATCAAAACCCTCGCAAAAAAGCATGCGGGAATACAAGAAGCCGTCGCTTCTGACGCCGATCTTCGTTTCAGGCGAAGTAGTGCTGGAATGTATCATCCCGTTCATTACCGCCAATCTGGTAAATGAAATAAAAAACGGATGTTCCATAAACGTACTTCTGAGATATGGCGTAATCCTGGTACTGATGGCAGGTTTCTCCCTTACCTTCGGCGCGCTGGCAGGCTCCACCTGCGCCACGGCGAGCTGCGGATTTGCGCGCAACCTGCGGAAAGATATGTTCTATAAAATCCAGGGTATTCTTTTGAAAACATCGATAAATTCTCCGTCTCCAGCCTTGTAACGCGCCTGACCACCGACATTACCAACGTACAAATGGCGTATATGATGATCATCCGCACGGCGATCCGGTGCCCTCTCATGCTGGTGTTCTCCTTTGTCATGGGTTTTGTTATGGGCGGAAAAATGGCTTTGATTTTCCTTGCGACCATTCCCATTCTGGGCTTTGGCCTGATTCTTGTCATCCGCAAGACGATGCCGCTGTTTCGCCGGGTCTTCCAAAAATACGATGCGCTCAACAGTTCTATCCAGGAAAATATACGGGCTATGCGCGTGGTAAAATCCTATGTCCGGGAAGATTATGAAAAACAGAAGTTCAACAAGGCTGCTGAAGATGTACAGGCCGACTTCACGAAAGCCGAACGCATCCTGGCTTTCAACAACCCGCTCATGCAGTTCTGCATATACGGCGTCATGGTTTTCGTCCTGTCCTTCGGCTCCTACACCGTGATCACCTCCCGGGGGCTGGACCTGGATGTGGGCCAGATGTCTTCCCTGCTCACTTACAGTTTTCAGATTCTGATGAGCCTGATGATGCTCTCCATGGTCTTTGTCATGATCACGATGGCAACGGAATCCGCAGAGCGCATAGTCGAGGTGCTCAATGAGGGAGAGCACGCTGCAGAGCCCGGAGCACGCCGTAACGGCAGTGAGAGACGGTTCCATTGACTTCAACCACGTAAGCTTTAAATATTCCAAAAGCGCCGCCCGGATGGTTCTGTCCGATATCGACCTGCACATCCGTTCCGGTGAAATCATCGGCATTCTCGGCGGAACCGGGTCCTCCAAATCCAGCCTGATTCAGTTGATACCGCGCCTGTACGACGCCACCGAAGGCAGCGTAAAAGTGGGCGGAGTCGATGTAAGGATTACGACCTGACGGCGCTGCGCAACCAGGTGGCTGTCGTACTGCAGAAAAACGAGCTGTTTTCCGGCACCATCAAGGAAAACCTGCGTTGGGGCAACAAGGACGCTACGGACGCAGAGCTGGAAGAGGCGTGCAGGCTGGCCCAGGCGGACGATTTTATTCAGCAGTTCCCCGACAAATACGACACGTTCATAGAACAGGGCGGCACCAACGTATCCGGCGGGCAGAAACAGCGGCTGTGTATCGCGCGCGCACTGCTAAAAAAGCCCAAAGTCCTCATCCTCGACGACTCCACCTCCGCTGTGGACACCCGGACCGACGCCCTGATCCGCCAGTGCTTTCCGGCAGTTCATCCCGAGACGACAAAAATTATTATCGCACAGCGCACCGCCTCCGTACAGGATGCGGACCGTATCGTCGTCGTATGGACGGCGGCCGCATCAACGCGGTGGGCACGCCATGACGAACTCTTACAACCAGTGAAATTTACCGCGAAGTCTATACTTCCCAGAACAAGGCAGGGTGATATGGATGCCGAATAAAACTGCAAATAAAAAAGCGGCCGGAAGGCCGCCATGCTGCTGCGACTGATCCGTATGCTGTTCAGCTTTTATCCGGTTCTCCTGCCCATTACTCTGGTCTGTATTCTGTTCAACGCCATTATCAGTTCCGTTCCCTCCATATTCATGCAAAACGTCATTGCGGCAGTGGAGCAAAGCTGGCAGACGGGCGACTGGGCCGGCGTATCGCGGACAAATCCTGGGGCTTGTATCCATTCTGGCCGGATTCTATGCGCTAAGTCTTCTGGCCGGGCTTATCTATACACAGCTCATGGCAATCATTACCCAGGGCTCTCTTTGCAAAAATGCGCGAGAAGATGTTCAACGGCATGCAGGACCTGCCCATCAAGTATTTTGACACCCACAACCACGGCGACGTCATGAGCTATTACACAAACGATATCGACACCCTGCGCCAGATGATTTCCCAGAGCATTCCCCAGCTTATCATATCCGGCGTTACCGTAGTTACAGTGCTGTATCATGCTCTACTTCAGCGTATGGCTCACCCTGGTCGTACTCTTCAGGGGTCATGATTATGACGCTGGTGGTCAAAAAATCGGCGGAAGCTCTTCGCGGTATTTTATTCGCCAGCAGCAGGCGATCGGCCGCACGGAGGGCTTTGTGGAAGAAATGATGAACGGGCAGAAAGTCGTCAAAAGTCTTTTGCCATGAGCAGGATGCCAAGGAGGGCTTCGACGCCATCAACGACGCGCTGTTCTCCGACTCGGAAAAAGCAAACCGGTACGCAAATATGCTGATGCCGATTTTAAACAATATCGGCAACGTACTGTATGTCTGCGTGGCGCTGGTGGGCGGTCTGCTGCTGCTCAGCCACGCTCCCAATCTCAGCCTGTCCGGCCTTTGCATTCGGCATCAGCATTGTCGTCCCATTCCTGAATATGACCAAACAGTTTGCCGGCAACATCAGCCAGGTGTCCAACCAGCTCAATTCCGTCATCATGGGGCTTGCGGGCACAAAGCGCATTTTCGACCTGCTGGATGAACAGCCCGAAGCGGACAACGGCTATGTAACGCTTGGTAAACGCGCGGGAAAACAGGGACGGCGTTCTCGAAGAATGCGAAGAGCGCACAAACATATGGGCGTGGAAGCATCCGCACCAGCGACGGGACGGTCACATACACGCGCCTTGCGGGCGACGTGCGCCTGTTCGACGTAGACTTCGGCTACGCGCCGGACAAAACGGTCCTGCACGGCATAACCCTCTACGCCAAACCCGGCCAGAAAGGTCGCGTTCGTGGGCTCCACCGGGCGCCGGAAAGACAACGATTACCAACCTGATCAACCGGTTTTATGACATTGCGGACGGCAAGATCCGTTATGACGGAATCAATATCAATAAAATCACGCAAATCGATCTGCGCCGCAGTCTCGGGCATGGTCCTGCAGGACACCAACCTGTTTACCGGAACAGTTATGGAAAACATCCGCTACGGCAGGCTGGACGCGCTCGACGAAGAATGCATTGCCGCGGCAGAAGCTGGCGGGCGCGCATGATTTCATCACCCGCCTGCCCCAGGGCTACGATACGCCCCTTTCCGGCAACGGGGCAAAGCGCAGGGGCAGCGGCAGCTCCTTTCCATTGCCAGAGCCGCGTGGCCGACCCGCCGGTGATGATACTGACGAAGCGACCAGCCTCGATTGATACCCGCACCGAAGCGATTGTACAGAGGGCATGGACGCGCTGATGACGGACGGACGGTATTTGTCATCGCCCACCGGCTCAGTACAGTGCAGAATTCGGACGCGATCATGGTCCTCGATCACGGCCGGATTATTGAGCGCGGCACGCATGAAGACCTGCTGGCCCTGAAAGGGACGTATTACCAGCTCTACACCGGCGCGCTGGAGCTGGACTGAGCAGGCGCTTTTCTGCAAAAACCATGGAGTCCGCCCTTTGAGCTGGACAGCCATGGTGTTTTTGTTTGCGTTTTTGCGCGGGCCGTCGGTTCATCGGCGTCTCGCCTCGAACCTGCCACCCGGCCGTCTGTCCCTGCGGCCGCCGCGGAAACGACGCATTGCGTCATCTATTTCTCCTATCCACCAGATATAGAGCAGCGACACGCCGTAAAGAATAAACGCGATGCCGATAAATACGCTGATCGCAAACATGCCGACTGTCGGCCGCAGCAGCGTCAGGAGTCCAACCGCCATACACAGCGCGCCGAAAACAGTAAGGCCCCACCATCTTTTCAGGCCCAGCTTTTTGCAGTCGAAAGAAAGATCAGCTTGTGAATACCGGAGAACAGAATCCACATCCCAAACACAAACGGGAGCGCGCCCGGCGACAATGATGCCGTTGCTCAGGAAAATTACGGCCACAAGGATGGACACGATCCCGTCAAACAGCATCCAGCCGCTGCCCAGCATGCCGGACCAGGAAAAATAGGTGAGCGTTTCCACCACCCCGACGGCAAGCATGATAAATCCAATCACCCAGGCTAGGGACAGCAGCGTCGCCGCCGGATTGCATATCGCATAGACCCCTGTTACCAGCATCAGTATCCCGGCGATGACGAGCATCCATTTTGTAAAAGTGCGCATTTTTAAATCCCCTTTCTTTTAGCTTCCCTATTTAAAGTGTACCGGTTCAGCCGTAAATGTCAACACAGTACAGCTTATTGCTCGACAATTTGCTTTTTTTATGATAGAATACAGCAATCCTGCTTTTTTGTTGTGCCCTCCGGCTCGCCCCGGCGCAATGATCCATCCATTGCCGAAAGGAATGATTCCATGAAACACTATTTGGGAATAGATATCGGCGGCACCAAAATCGCCGTCGGCCTGTTCGATCAGGATAAAAACCTGATTCTGGAAGAGCGCATGGCCACATTCCCATCTCCGGAACCGGACGTTTTTATGCGCATCTGGCACGGAGCTGCGTGCATTTTTTAGCGCGGCGCCAATGCGCCGGTATCGACGGGATCGGCGTGGGCGTACCCGGCACGGTCAAGGACGGCGTCGTCATCAGCACGCCGAATATTCAGGCGTTGTGCGGTTTTCCCCTGCGGCAAAGACTCGAGGCGGATTTTGGCTGCCGCGCAGTCATAGACAACGACGCCAACGCGACCGGCCTTGCGCAGTTCCGCGCCCACGACATCCCCAGCGGGAATATGATATACCTGACCGTTTCCACCGGTATCGGCTGCGCAATCATCATAAACGGCAGGCTTTTCCGCGGGGACGACGGATTTGCCGGCGAAGTCGGGCACATGGTCACCGGCAGACGCACCGTATCCCATTGCCGCTGCGGGAACGACGGCTGCTATGAAGCGCTGGCCTCCGGCGTGCACATTTCCGACCGGGTCGCGGCCGCAGTGCGCGGCGGCGCGGGCGGGCCGCTTGCCGACAGGCTGGCCGGTACGGGCAGCGTCAACGGCATTGATATAAAAACAGCGGCGGATGCGCAGGACAGCCTCGCCCTGCGCATCATACACGAAACCGGCGAGCTGGTCGGAGAACTGTGCTATAACCTGTATGCGGCGCTGAACATCGGCGCGTACTGCATCGGCGGCGGACTGACTGCCTGGGGCGAGCCGCTGCTCAACAGCATCCGTTCCAAATTTTCAGAACTCAGTGGCAGGAAATCCGCCTGTTCTGCGGCCGCGAAAGCGCCGCCGGTACACGCGGCGCGCTGCATCTGCTGTTTGAAGCCGAGTAACCGTTTCCAAGATGAAAACCGCCTTCCGGCGGGTTTATTTGTTATATCCTTGAAATAAATTTTATTTTATTATATTTTTCAACATATTATATAGTTTCCACACAAAATAAACGCACTATTTTTAGAGTTTGGAACTCCTAAAACCTTGTTATCGTTCTCTGTCTTTGCTATACTGGAACCGTTACCACTATAACAGAGGGAGGAGATGCCCTTGTCCTAAAATCTGCGCATCCGCATACCGGCAAATACCGGCAAAGACTGAAAGGCGAATATCTCTGGTGATGTTGTCAAAGACAAATAAAAAATGAAGGAGTATTATATGAAAAGAACGTTTTATCGGGTCACCAGCCTTTTAGTAATCATAGTAACGCTTGTCGTTCAGGTAGGCGCGGCAGATCTCATCACGGAAACACCGGTTGCCACAGAAGCAGTAACGGAACTCGGCCTCGCGCTCGCCGACATTCCGGAAACGATCAGCGCGGAACAAACCGTGGACGCAGAGCATGTAGAACGATTGCGGGACGAAGAAGTGGATACGAACACCGCAGTATTCCGCAATGCCGACGGCACAAACACCCTGTATGTGTTCAGTGAAGATATCTGGTACTACGACGAGCAGGGCAACAAAGTGGATTACACCACCGAAATCGAGCCCGTTCAGAACATGGACGCAACAGCCTACCAGGCAGTCAGGGGCGGCGGAGAACTGCTGCTTCCCGGCCTTGTAGGAGAATCCGCGCCGATCCGGTATACCGAAGGGCTGCTGGACATCTCCATGTATCCGACCACCGACAAAATTTTATTCCCGGAACATCAGGCGGCGGATACGGATCCGCTGCTGAAACCGGCGGCAAGGCCGGAGACCGGGCTCACCGCCGAAGCGCCCGCCGCAGCCAGCGAGCAGGAACAGGCCGGGCCGGAGCCGTCAGTATCCGGCATCGAACAGACACAGACTACTACAGCGCCCCCGGTTGAATCAGACGGCGAGCAGGAACAATTTCCGGCGGCGCCGCCCGCTGAAGATCTGCCGCAGCAGTCCCAGCTTCCCGCCGATGAAACAGCGGAAACTGCGGAAGCGGGAGCCGCTTCCCGAAGCCGTGTTTACGCCCGTAAGCCCCAAAGCCATTGTCAGCATCAGCAGCGCTGAAGAACTGCAGGCTCTGACGACAGCCAACGCCAACGCCAGTCACGCCGCGGGTAAAGTCGTAAACCGGGGCGTTCTCTCCCATGCCGCCGACGCGCCGGACAGACAATGCGGAATATTTCCGTGCAAGCCGCGACGCAAGCATCGTGACGACCCCGCTTCTGCACGGGGTGAAAAATGACATCGTCCTCTCCTCTACAGCGGCAACAATACTTATTCGTTCGTGGTAGATACCGGCGGCCTGGTTCCGACGGAAAAGCATGGGCGACTCCATTACCCTGCTGGATACCGAGGGAAATATGCAGGCCTATCTGAATATTGGCGAACTGAAAAGATGCCGGGGGCAACTGCAGCATGCACAACCGCATCGACATCGCACCGTATGAGCAGCCGGGCAAATACCTTGTCATGGTCACGCTGGACGAAGCCTTCCTGACCGATCCGGACACGGTCTCCCGTTGCCGCCGCCGCTTCCTCTCAAACCGTCGGCGCCAGCTATATCAACGATGCGGACGTCAACTCCAGCTCGCCCTCGAACAATTATGCGAACTCCACTACCCTTTGGGCCGGTTAATCAACGGCGCGAAATACCGTTCATACATCCAGTTTATCATGGGCTCTTTCCTCAGCTCGATAGCGCCGGACAACATTACAAATTCATACCTGATCTTATATGAAAGTCGGGGAACACTTCCTCCTTTACCCTGCAGCCGCGTATCCCGGGCAACACATGGTCGTACACCTCGCTCACCTGGAACAATCAGCCGAGCATGCTGGCCTCGTACAACGGAGTCAGCGCGCCGGGGAACCTGACGCTCACACAGACGAGCACGATGTACCAGCTTCCCATGACCACCTTCGTCAAAGCCTGTATGCGCAACTATGTAAACGACCAGCTTCCCAATACAATTCACGAGCTGCGCGGCATCGCCCTGAAAATTTCAAACGAAGCGTCGGCACAGGTGCGCATGTTCAACTCGACCAACGCCTCGTCCAGCAAGCCCACCCCTCGTTTACTACAACCCCGTCGCCGCGCCCACCGGCGTGACCGTGAGCCCAACAGCGCCCTCTGGATACCTTCGCCACCACCGGGTCAACGGATACCGCCGGAGAACTGTACCAGGGCTCCACGCCCTGATCACCAACGACAACGGCGGTGCGGGAAATAACTTTTCTATCACACGCAGCTTAACTTCCGGCACGCAATACCGTCTAAAGGTTAAAGGGGCAAGCACTTCCGTTACCGGTACCTTTTCCCTCGGCGTAAACGTGGCGGCGCCCACCGGCGTCACCGTAAGCCCCAACAGCATTATTATGACGAGGGGTATGTTGACAGATTCTCCAATGCTTCCGGCCAATTATCTTCCTACCAGAATGTTTGCTCTTCCATCTTATATCAACTGTACGGCCTGCAAATATCCAGTACGACGCAGAACTACCACTCGGTTTGTGATGAATGCAAAATCATGCAGGAGGCCATACGTCCATTCCCTGCCAATGTGTTGAACTGGACTTGCGATCATTCTACGACCCACCTCACTGGTGATGCACGAATGAATGATATGACAACCCAATTTGGTAATGGATCAACAACCCTAACCCATGTGGCATGGACTGGCCATGCCGACGATAACTGACGGCGGCAACTTTTCTCACCCAGCAGGCAAATGATCCATCTGGAATACATGGACTGGGCCGAAGACTACGACTACAAACGCACTTATCTGCACGAACTCTCCCACTCCATCGGCGCACACGACCATTATTGTTATGATGAAAACAACCGTCCATGTATTAATGAAAATTGTTATATTTGCAACGATCGAGGTGCACCACCATTTTGTTTGATGACAAGCAGCGAATTTAACATTGAATCAATAGGGATAAACAACATATATTGTTCTGACTGTCTAGTCCCTGATGGCATGATTCGATCCCATTTAGCAGATCACCATTGAGATATGTCACCATTTTTAAGGAGTTGTATTTATGAAAAGGTTCTTAATTTCTATTGTTGGTATAATAATCTTATTACCCGGCTGCAATCACACAAATACACACCAGACGCAAAGCACCCAGCATTCTGATCCTCCACCCACGATTATCATTAGAAACAAGGAAACACTTGAAAATATACTGTTAAGCATTATTATGACGAGGGACGACAGACTCTCCAATGACTTTATGGAGTATGTCTTCCTACCAGAATGTTTGCTCTTCCATCTTATATGAACTGTTCAGGCCTGCAAATATCCATTGACGATGTTTGAATTACCAAGGCTGGTTTGTGATGAATGCAAAATATGAGGGGCCATATTATATTCCATCTGATAACGATTGAACTGGACTTTTTAAGATCACACCGAAATATATACTTTCACATTCCGTATGACGAATGACCTGATGTGAACAATATATTCAAAATGGATCAACAACCCTAACCAATCGTATCGGCAAGGAAACGGGCCATGCATTAACGGATGAACCAGGCAAATCAAGTTTCCCCTGCAGGCAAATGATCCATCTGGAATACATGGACGAGGCCAAAGACTACGACTACAAACGACTTATCTGCAAAACTCTCCCAGATCCATCGGCGCACATTGCACCACTAGCAATGGGAAAGACTGCATCGACTTGTACTACCGGTCAGTGCTTTGTGCATGTATTAGACTTGGGTAAAGCTCATCAAACTATCCCACCTGTACATGTCAAGCCAAGAGATGAATGTAGAAACCATTGGAACTAACAATATATATTGTCCTATTGTGACGGTTCCAATGGAACAATCCGCACACATTTAGCAAATCATCATTAAAGGAGGAGTATTCCATGAAAAAATATTTCAGTTTTGTTCTTGCTCTTATCATGATCCTGTCCGGCTGCAGCCAGGCAAACCCGCCGCGAACTTCTTCTAATTCTGGCTCTGTTTCCGGGAATGGTTCTAATGCGCAGCATTCTGAAGCTCTCGGTTTTATTAGTATCAGAGGCAACGAAATACTGGAAGATATCCGTGAAGTATTGACAATGGACGACATGAACGAAGAGGAGTTTATGGAGCATGTGCCTCGGCTTATCCTCGTGTTCCCATAGGTGGTACAGGCATTACCAAGCAGGATTTTGTAGATATGCTGGAACGGTTCGATACTATGCTGGTCCCTGTTTTGCCCGGTGCAAAGCTTTCTTATATAGGCTATTCACCAGAGCGCTTCTATGGATGGTTTTCCATAAACTATACAACTGCAACAGGAGACGAATATCGGCTTTACTTATCCATTAGGTTGGGGACATAAAACAGTAGAAGAACATATAAAGACCGATTCCAAACAGGATCCTATTCTGCTTTATATCAGAAAAATGCAGATAATATTAAGGTTTATGACTGATCCTGTAAATTCTCCTGACAAGAACTTGTTGGTTTTATTTAGATGCAGATGGTGAATTTATTTAAACTTCTTCTTACACCAACAATGATCTTAAAGCTGGTATCATTGACAAATCCATGATATCGGCTCAAGATGTTTACAATGACCTGACACTTGGACCTTTAAACGAAGTTCCCTGGGTCGATCGTTCCGCATCCTAAATTCAAAGCGGCCCTACGGGGCCGCTTTTTCCGGCGCGCCGGGCAAGTCTAAATACTCGGATCAACGGATACCGCCGGAGAACTGTACCAGGGCTCCACGCAGATTCCTGATCACCAACGACAACGGCGGTAACCGGCTCCATCGACACTTACGGAGAACTCCATCAGGGCACAACGGTACTGACTGCCGACGACAACAGCGGTGAGGGTAATAATTTTCTAATCACAAGATCGCTTCTCAGCCGGTACTACGTACTACATTAAAATACGTGGTGCGACTACTGCCATGTCAGGAAACTATGTACCGTCGGTAACCCCATCGCAGATTACACCCACAATCGGACTGTAAGCCCCGAATCAGCTACTGTCACTTCCGGAAGGATGTATCAGTTCTCAGCCACAGTCTCCCGCCGGCGCGTTACAGACAGTAACCTGGAGTTCAGGCAACAATGCTATTGCCAGCACGTCCGGCAGCAACTGGATTATGGGAGCATCACCTGGTATTACCACGATCACAGCGACGTCGACCGCTAACCCAGCCATAAAGGAACCGCTACGGTAACCGTCGAACCCGGTTCACACAGTTATGCTACCATTGCTTTTGAGATAACCTCTATTTTGAAAGCAGCGATTCTCCCTCACCACCGGGCAGCACCGATGGTACAAGTTCACGCCCACGGAAACCAGAAGATATGTGCTCACCACATCCGGGACTATCGACACCGTCGGTGAACTCTACCAGGGCGAAACCCTGCCTCCTCCGACGACGACGGCGGCGCGGGCAGCAACTTCCTCATCGAGCGCGACCTCACCGCAGGCACCGAGTACCGCCTGAAAGTAAAGGGTGCCAACTCCTCTGTTTCCGGCTCCTTTTCCCTCGGCGTATACCGGTACTTTACCGCCACGGTGCACAACTATTACGACCACGGCTACCATGTGCGCTATGGGGAACTTGAAAACGCCGGAAAAGTACAGATCAACAGCTATACGGACGAAGTGAGCGCTCGCTTCCTGCAGACGGTCGGCCTGCGGGTGCCCGCAACGAACCCACATATTTCAATTCGGCGCTCGACCAGTGCAAGGGCACTGTAACCGCCTGTGCCGATTGTGTTGCGAATGTCAACAACCACACCTCCGAGAACTGCAATATTAACCTGCTGTGCAGCCATTCGGGCGATAAGTGCACTAGACAGTTCCGTCATGCGTGAGAATTTCCTATCCAACGTGAGCGACAGCAGCAACACCGTCACCACCCACTTTTTGGACCGGACACAGGATCATATCCGTCAATGGCAATAACGAAACGGAAGAAAACAGGAGCTTTTCCTCCGGCTTCTCTATATTCCCGCTCGGGATCAGCTCGTCCAGAGACTGGATTTCAAAAGGCATGCTGGTGCACGAGCTCGGACATCAGTACAACCTGCCGGACCATTACCATGAAATTCGGGACGGCTTCTGCGTTAGTGGAATCTATTGTTCAGATGGTCCAAATTGCAATGGCATAGGAGGGGCGACTAGCCCACGTTCTACATCCTGTATCATGTTTAGCGGAACCGAAAATATAAATAATGCGGAAATGCTGTGCCCCGGCTGCAAAATGATATTATAACCCACCTGAGCGACCACCATTAAATTGAGAGGAGAATTTACTATGAAACGATTTGTGTCCCTGTTCCTGCTGGCTATACTCTCGCTTTCCTGCTCCTGAGCGGCTGCGCCGAACCGGAACCTGCTCCCGCTCCCGATACTGGCCACGGTGACAGGCCATTTATGAATGATTTTCGTTACGACACAGTGGAGGAATTAAGCGGCGGCCTCACTTCGTATTTCACCGAGGATGTGCTCCAGGACTACGAGGACCATAACGGACCTGAAAGAGGCGGTGTTTTCCGGAGCTTCATTACAAACCTGCAAAACGGCTCAGTCCCTTTATATGTTCCCACTTATCTTGGAGAGGAAATTGAGTATCCGAATGAGGAAGGTCGAAGTAATATATCTCTATTCCCATCCGATCTTTATAGTAAACCTTGGATATGGTTCGCGTCAAATGAGTATGGAGTGAATTGTATCTACACAATGTATTTAGATGAACTTACAAAAGAGCTTTTCAATGAAACAGGTATTCAAGGGTTATATGAAGAACTCAATACCAATGGTGTCGGTGGTCAATATGATGACATAAAGGATAAAACTATCACATTAAGCAATCGAGTTGTATCCGGATTATCTTGTACCTATAAAAAAAGACACAAGAACCTTTCACCTATTTTGTCTATGATGATATTTTAGTCTTATTAAATACCTATGGAACCCCCCCAGAATCCGGGACGAAAGACCTCTCATTTGAAAAAATTTCTCTGAACGACTAACCATAACCGTCTGGCAGGGTGGGGGTTTCACCCTGCACAGGTAAGGGCATGTACTCTTACATGTCCTTACCTGTGCAGGAATAATTCTCCCTCACCACCGGGCAGCACCGATGGTACAAGTTTACGCCCACGGAAACCTGGTACTGTTTGGACATCTCTGGCAAAATTCTATGAAGCATCTTTCTCTTAATAATGATCTAAAGCTGGTATCATTGACAACCATGATATCGGCTCAAGATGTTTTACTACTCTGACACTGGACCTTTAAACGAAGTTCCCTGGGTCGATCTGCCCGCATCCTAATTCAAAGCGGTCCCACAGGGCCGCTTTTTACAAGTTTCAATACTCGGGTCAACGGATACCGCCGGAGAACGTACCAGGGTTCCACGCTCCTGATCACCAACGACAACGGCGGTGCGAAATCAACCTTTTCTATCACACGCAGCTTAACTTCCGGCACGCAATACCGTCTCAAAGAGTTAGCGGGCAAAGCACCTTCCGATTTCCGCACCTTTCTCCCTCAAGGTTAGCCGTCTCATTATGCATCGGTCACAGCAATTATTATGATTATAATTATAATGAAAAGTCAGTGGTAATGATACTGCAATCCCAGCAAATAGCATAGAATTCACACTTACCGAACTTGGGTGAATACTGTTATCTCCACTGCTTTTTAATTTACGTATAACCAACTGTACTACAACATTATTTCAATCTTTTCAGTTGGAGATATACATATATCTGGCAAAGCTAGAACCATTAACGACATAAATGATCATTTTCGAGAATGGATTGGTAGCAACAGTACAAATCCGCATTCCGCTGTTTTCGTGGACTGGATGTAAGTGATAGGACAGGGAGTTACATATCTTAGCAGAGCCACCATAGGTATCAGGGAAAACTTCACTTGGGAATGACTGGGCGGCGTTGGTTCATGTACAGCTGATGAACATACAAAGTATCTACTACTTGCATGAGATTAGAAGGACATACCATGGGGGCTAATGGTGATAGTTCTTGCCCTGCTTTTGTAACCTTGCATTATGTCATACAATACGATTGGTCTGGTACACATTTACTTTAATCAGAAACAACAGTGCTGATGATTGTTTCTGTGATCAATGCAAACAGCAAATTTTGGACACAATATCAGATTATTAAGCGAGGGATATGAAAAAGATTATATATTTCATTATTGCTTTCTGTATTTTCTTTATTAAGTTGTAATATGCGCACATCAGGGCCACAATTCATCATCTTCTGAAAAAGCATCAAATTAACCAGACAGATAATGCAAGGCCCAGTAAATAATGATCTAGAACGAGTTTCGAGTTGGATTGAACGTCCCGATTTGGAAAGTGATAAACTCGGAGAACAAAATGGCAGAGATTGCTGAAAACTCAATCTATTCTGATACACATACTAAAATGTTTGCCGTCGACATGGTTTTATCTAATTCCTGTGAGACTATGCAGGATGCCAATTAATAGATAATGGCTGTCGTACATAATAGCCTGAGGGATGTAACTTTTGTCTTTGAAAGAAGATACAGCAGGTAATAGATGCGGATTTTTCTATCCAGACAGATGGAAAGATTGAGATCAATAACCAAGTTATTTCTACACACACAGTATGTCTTATTTTGGTAACCGTGTATTAAAACTGATTCTTATCACAATAGTATTACTGATGGACACTTGCTCCACAAGACCATATTCAGATTTGTCCCGGTATTTTGATGATTATTTATGTCTAATCAACATTTCCACAGAAAACTCCGAGTTAAGTTTTATTCCGGAAAAAGTTTGATTCCAGTACAGATATCACCAATCATTGATAATATTCATTTTATTAGGTAAATTTACCGCAATCAGGGTAAGTTGGATCAAACGGTAGTCACTTTACTTACTAAATTACGGAATCAATATAGAGAGAGAGGTCGCCATGAAGATTGCGGCCTCTTGCTCTTACAATATCAGCGCTTCGTATGGAAGGAGCAAAAACATGAAAATTTAAAGCTTTTTGGTTATAGTGGTGCTGATTATATCCCATGCTGATGCGTTTGGCTACTAATACAGAGTCCCGCGGTATCTTCCAACAGAGATACCAATGATAATGTTGGAGGGGATATCCCCTACAGGTCAATTTGTTTTGCATCCGATACAATAGATGGGTATTGATTGGGTAAATCAGATGGACAAAAAAAAGATGTTGGGAGGAACGGTTCTCTCAGATATCCTGCAAACAAAAATTTTATTGATTGGGCAAAAAAATAGAATAACTAGTGATTAATTATTGAAAAAATGATTCTTTTCATATACAGCAACAGATTTTCCGTGATGAAAGATACTTATAATATTGTATATACGACGTATCATCCTGATATGGTCAACCCACAAACAGCTCAAACCTCAGGCTATCTCTTGTCTTCTCTTGATGATGAGGAACAAACGAATGAGCTCCAACAAATCATTTATCAATCCAGTATATTGAAAAAGATTATATTCATATAAACAATCTTTACAAGGGCGCGACCCAAAGCCCATGGGGTGATTTCTATACGAATTATGCGGGCAATGAAAGCAAAGATCGGATCGCTTTCAATGGGAGTTTCTTGCAATACAAAGAAGACAGTAGTTATATCTTGGAATGAGGCTTCACAGCAGGCAACAGCTATTCTGAATTGTTTAATGATCTTGACTTTGAAGAAATAAGTCTAAAGTAATCTGACGAATATCACGGGGTGGGATTATAATCCCCGTTTTACTTGGGATCAATCGACTATGCCTAAATGTTAGTAGGATTAAATAATGCATAGGGGTATTGTGTGCTTTATCTTAATCATTGGGTAATCATTATGATGTTTGCCTGCTTCATCCGGAAGCAAAACGAACTCTCCAGATTCTGTTTATGTTTCTAAAGCCGAACAGGACAAATAAGCAGCATTATTTTGAAATCAGATGAGTTTCAAAGCTTTCTGGATTCTCTGGATCAGTATCGTTGCCGAAAATGATTACACCAGTTTATACCGCGATATACTGGAGTATGCAAAAACGAGGCTGAAATCAAACCTTTGGTTGTGGATTCATTCGGACGCAATGTGGATGCGCCCCAAGACAGTCAAGGTAACTATCACACTGTAAAAGCAATTATGACAGTTTGTTTGCCGGAGATGTAATATTTTGTATGGTGGAGGGTGTTGCTACATGTGATAATTTTATTTATTCAAAAGATTGTATGATTGGAATACTATGGCATCAATCCCGTATATAAACCAGTTGGTGATTATGGTCATACTACTCACACTTGCTCACATAGATCATACAAGCAAAATACAAGAACGAATGGGCAGAGAGTCTATCGTACCTGCCAACAATGTCAGATATGTATCCGTAAATCAGCTTGGCAAAGCATTGCAATTCATGATGGAATACAGGCTTATATTTATGTCTCTTTGGCCATGGGCGTTCCTATGAATATTATGATAAAATGATTTATTTGGGGAACTGAAAAAATTGCAGACGAAGATTGAACGATACAACAAACAAGTGGAAGCTATGGAGGAATGGATGGCTGAACATCCCGGAGAACATAGCAGTTGTTGGAGTATCCCTTACCGACAACAATGGCTCGGATAAGTAAACAGACCGCTTTGTTTCATTACGGGTGCCGGATAAGCGGCTGAAATTGTAATCACGGTATTTTTCAGGGAACTCGCAAAGCCGACTCTAAAGAGGGGTAAGGAGGATGGATTATGAAGAAGCTGCTGTGTATTTTGTCCCTGTCATTTACATACTTGCCGGATGTGAGTGAGGAAAAGGAAATACATGAATGCGACCCTCGAAGCTGTATTTGTGTTAAGGACATCGGCACACTTGAAAATATGCGCGAAACGATTAAGGACGAGTCTGGACGATCAAAGATTTTTAAAGCGTATATCGTGGAACAAGAACCGGGTGTTATCATAAGCGAACACCAGCCATTAGTCAGGCTGATTTTGCAGAGCTTTTGCATTTTATGACAATTTGCAGGTCCCGTTCATACCGGATGCAAAACTGACTTATATGGAATTTATTCCGCAACGCTCTCTCTATTTGTCATATGCGATTGAAGGGACAGGGAGAAGAATACTATCTGAAGTTCTCCCCCACAAATCAGCTTTGAACGCATATGATACAGTAGAAGCGATTACAAAATCGAAGCCCAAATGTCTTTATACAAACGGTTCCAACATTAACATATATGACAACGGGACAAACTCAGCCAAGACAACTCGGATGTTTTGCCTCGATGCGGACGGGAAATATATGTCAGTAGGCTATTCGAGCGCCGGTCTCAAAGATGGCTCTATAAAGATCAGAAAAATTGACGCAAAGGATATTTTTAAAGACATATGCTTAACGCCACTATGCGATATCCCGTGGGACAATACAGAAAAACAGCGCAGCCATAAGGCTGCGCTGTACAATTAACATGAGCATTTATTCCGAGAGCTCGCCGCTCTCACGCTTTTTTGAAGCCTTTTTTCAATCGCATTGCTCAGCAGCGTGTAGATCACTGAACACAGCGGCACAGAGAGCAGAATACCCAATATGCCGAACAGGCTGCCCCCGATTGTAACGGCGGTCAGGAACCCAGATTCCCGGCAGGCCAATGGACTTTCCGACCACGCGGGGATAGATCAGATTGCTTTCAAACTGCTGAAGAACAATGATAAACACAATAAACCACAACGCCTTGATTGGATCCACCATCAATATGAGCAGCGCGCCGACTGCCGTGCCAATAAACGCGCCGATCATGGGGATCAGGGCGGTAAAGGCGATCAGGGTGGAAATCAGGGTGGCATACGGCATGGAGAAAAATCAGCATCCCGATAAAGCAAGAGCACCCCCGATAATCACGGCACTCCGTGAGCTGGCCTGTCACAAAACGCGAATAGGCGTTCTGTGCAAGGGACATTACGGATAAAAAGCTTGTCCACCGTTCGCTTTTTTGATATGCGCATACAGCAGGCGTTTAAACTGCCCGCCAATTTTTCTTTCTGCATCAGAAGATATATTGCAAATACAAACCCGAGGATAAAATTGAACAGTCCCACGAAAAATGGACGCACCGTGTTCCTGCAGGTACGATGTGACGGCGGATACCGCTTTGTCAGTTGATGTCCGACACAATCTCCCAGGGCAATTCCAGCCGATCCGCCATGGAATTGACCCAGTTCACCCCGCCTCGACAATGTATGTTGGCATGGAATTTTGCGGGTAGCTGGTGCGCTGGATTTCCGGTACGATCATAATGAGCAAAAATACCCAATCATTCCCAAGAATAATCAGCACGCTCAGCACAAGGCACAGGCCGGCGCGGCTTGCACAAACCTTCGCTTGCTTCTGCCCATGAAGGCGAATACACGTTCTTCCAGCGCGCGCATAAGTACGTTGACGATGAAAGCGATACACAGGCCGATGATAAAGGGCGAAAAGCAGGCGGACCAGAGAAATTTTACAGCTTCCGCAACCACGCCGATGTTCTGGAAGGCCAAGATACAGGAGGTAAAGGTTATAATCAAAAGGATCGTCTTTGTCTTTTTTCGTTCCAAAGTATCACTCCATGTCTTTGAAGGTCCTTGCATGCCTTTCCCCCGCATATACGGCGGCAACACCGCGGACGGGCAGGCGCGCAACTATTCACTCCAGAAAATCCTTCCAGGCGTTTGGGGCGGAGCTTGCGCAGCGCCTTCATCTGCCGGATGCGCTCACGAATTTGACGTTGAAGTCGCGGCCGACTTCCTCAAGCGTACGCATGCGGCCATCCTCAGCTGGCGCATTTTCAGCACTTTGGCCTCCCGGTCTGTCAGCGTTTTCAAAACTTCTTCCAGTTTCTCTTTCAGCATGACCTGCGAGGCGGCGTCCGGCAGGCAGTAATCTCCTCATCCGGGATAAAGAAGTCGCCGAGGTGACTGTCCTCCTCCTCGCCGATCCCGGCTTTCCAGAGAATTGGCTCCTGGGCGATTTTCAGCACTTCGCGTATCTTGTCCACCTCATGCCCATTTCATTGGCCACCTCTTCCGGGCGGGCTGGCGGCCCAGCAAACTGCCGTTCAAGCATGACCTTGTTGATCGTCTCCACCATGTGGACGGGGATGCGGATTGTGCGCGCCTGATCCCGCAATGGCGCGCGTGATCGCCTGGCGGATCCACCAGGTTGCATAGGTGGAGAATTTATAGCCTTTGCTGTAATCGAATTTTCTACGGCTTTGATCAGGCCCATGTTCCCCTCCTGGATCAGGTCGAGAAACTTATCTTATCATGCCGCGGACCCACATAGCGCTTCGCAATGCTCACAACAAGCCGTAGGTTGGCTTCGGAGACTTGATGCGGGCCTGTTCATCGCCACTCCGCCATACGGCGAGCCAGCTCCTGCTCCTCGTCGTTGCTCAGCAGGGGCACGCCCGATCTCCTTGGGGTAAATTTTCACCGGGTCGTCTACGGCGATGCCCTCCTGCGAGGAAGCGCCTTTTCAGGTTGTCGGATTTGAGGATGGCGGTGCTCTCCTCGTCGAGGCAGTTCAGACTCGTCAGGATTTCATCAAAGAACTTATCTACGATCTCTATATGAAGCGCTTCCAGCGTTTCCACAACCTTTTCATACTGTTCTGTCGTGATGTCGGTCCCTCGTAGGCGTCCATAATCTCCTTTTGGGAGGCATACCCTTTGCCTTGCCCTGCTCCACCAGGTTTTTCAGTATTGCTTTTTTATCCGCTGCATTAGACATTGCCATTGCTCCCTTCCTTTTTTGCGCGCTCCGCCTCTATATTTTTGTATATCCTCCGGCGCGCCGTCCTCCAGCAGTGCCCGCACGTCCGAGCCGGCCTCCGCAATCGCCGCGGCATAGTCGCAGGCACGGCGCAGCTCGTCTTTGCCGGGTACGTTATGGATCATATATTCAGTCAGCCTGGATACCTCCTCTACCGAGAAACAGTTTCGACATCCCCGCCACATCCGGCTCCTTGCCTTTCGATCCATTCTGCCGCTGACCCGAGATATATTCCGGTTAAAAATCCGTTACAAAATCATCGGGCCCGACGGCCGGGTTCAGCTGCGGTAGGCGGTCGGATGCTTCATCAAATTGCGAGCAGTCCCTCTTCCGCCTTTGCCCGCTTTCAGGTGCTGGCGCTTGGCCGGATTCAGCCGGTCTTTCGCGCCTCGATCTGTCCCGTTCGGCCCGGAATTCCTGCTTTTTCTGCTGTTTCTCCTCTGTTCCGTATACTCTGAATTTCAGCTTTATAACATCCGCAGTCACTTCCGTCTGCTGCGCAAGCCTGGAAACGTATATTTCACGCTCCATGGGCTGGGAAGCGATGCGGATCTGTACAGCCTCCTTTAAATAGGCGGCGCGTCCTCCGATCTCCAGGTCGTACTGCGCGCGCCTTGTCCAGTCTGTATGTCGTGTGGCTCCCGAACCGATCCAGCAGCCGGCGGAAACGCGTTCCGGTCCGTGCTTGTTTATGTACTCGTCGGGGTCCTTGCTGTCCGGCATGGAGAGCACGCGCACGGTGAGCCTGTCTGCGTGAGCAGGCGTAGCCAACCTTGTCGGCCGCGGTCCGGCCCGCGCCGTCCGAGTCGTACGCGATAATCACCTCTTTGGCATAGCGCGCCATGATACGCGACTGTTCTTCTGTAATCGCGGTGCCCAGCGTCGCCACCGCCTCAGGGAACCCCGCCTGGTGCAGGAGATGACGTCCATATACCCCTCGCACAGAATCAGCCGGCCGCCGCCTGTGTTCTTGGCAAAGTTCAGGGCGAACAGATTCATGCTCTTTTTTTTAAACGCGGCCGTGTCGGGCGAGTTGAGATATTTGGGCTGTTCATCCGCAAGCACGCGTCCGCCGAACCCGATGACGTTGCCGCGCGTATCAATGATGGGGAACATCACCGGCCCCGAAACCGGTCGTAATAGCCGCCGGATTTGCCGCGCAGGGCCCGCGGCCTCTATCTGCTGGCCGGTATAACCCAGCCTACCTGCAGGTTAGCGAGCAGTCGTCCCAGCTGTCCGGCGCATAGCCCAGGCCGAACCGGGTAAATGGTGGACTGGGACAGCCTGCGCTTTGCGAAATAGGCGCGCCGGCTCCCCCGGCCCGCCCGTGAGGTTGCTGTGGAAATGGCGCGCGGCGTCGGTTGATCTTCAGAACCAGCTCCGCCGCCTGCGGTATTCGCCGTCGCCCCGCTCTGGGGCATGTCCAGCCCGGCCTTGTCGCAAGCAGGCGCAGCGCGTCCATGTAGTCGAGGTTCTCGATCTGGCGGATAAAGGTAATCAGATCGCCGCCCCTTGCCGCAGCCGAAGCAGTAAAATGCTGGTCGTCGGTAAACACGGTGAAAGAGGGCGTTTTCGGAATGGAACGGGCACAGCCCGACAAAACGGCTGCCGCTGCCCTTGCGCAGGGTCACATATTCGCTGATTACGTCCTCTATGCGCAGCCGGCTTTTGAGCTGGTCGAGAAACATGTCGAAATCCATAAAACGCCTCCTTTCCCTTTGTATATGCAGCCGCAGGTCAATGCGACCAGAAATCCGGAATAAACAGCTCTTTGTAGACGCTGACGGCATAGTTGTCCGTCATGCCGGAGACATAATCGGCCACGGCGCGGGGTACGCTCTCGCGGTCGGCGATGAGTCTGAACTCGTCCGGCAGCGTCTCCGGATATTTCACATAGTGCAGATACAGCGTCTCCACCAGATGCACGGCCTTATGCTCTTCCGCCTTGGCCGCGGGTTGGTGTATACCTGGTCGAACATGAACTGCCGCAGCGCATACGTCGCTTCGCGGACGATGGGGTCCATATCGACCATACCGCCGCCGCTCGCCTCAATCAGGCGCTGACCATGGTGTTGATACGGATCCGGCTGTTGGAACCCAGCACGGCCCGGATATCAAACGGCAGGTCGTCGTTTGTGAGGATGCCGCCGCGGATGGCGTCGTCCACGTCGTGGTTGACATAGGCGATCTTGTCCGCAATGCGCACAATCTGCCCTCCAGCGTCCGCGCATTGAAGCTGCCGGAGTGGCAGAGCATGGCGTCGAGCACCTCGTCTGTCAGGTTGAGTCCCCTGCCCGTCTTTTCCAGCGCCGTCGCAATCCGCACGCTCTGTTCGTTGTGGGAATACCCCAGCGGGCAGACGCTGCGCAGCGCCCTCTCTCCAGCGTGCCCGAACGGGTGTGCCCCAGATCGTGCCCGAGCGCCGCCGCCTCCACCAGGTCCTCATTCAAACGCAGTGCGCGCGCGATGGTGCGCGCGATCTGTGCGACCTCCAGCGTATGCGTCAGGCGCGTGCGGTAATGATCCCCCTCCGGCGAGAGAAACACCTGTGTTTTGTGTTTCAGCCTGCGAAAAGGACTTGGGTGCAGGATCTGTCCCGGTCCCGCTGAAACGCCGTGCGCATATCGCACTCCGGCTCCGGCCGCGCCCGGCGCGCCTGTGCGGAAAAAGGCGGCGTCCGGGGACAGTGTGTGTCCCTCCCGCTGTTCGAGCATTTCACGTATCAGCATATCCGTCCACTCCTCTCAGCGTTGTCACTCTTATAATATAATACGGAAAAAACAGGGCGATTCCTCTTTTTTATCCCGCCCCAACCGTATATTTTACATATTTTTCACATTGAAAGGCAGCCGATGCAGTTCCGCGCTCGCCTCGGAGAGCTTTTCAGAATCCGCGCCTCATCCTGTTCGCGCATGGACAGCGAAAAGGCGACCTGGTCCGTAAACACGCTTTCCCCCGACCGCACACGCCTCCTGTTCCAGCATGGACAGCAGGCGCTGGTAGAGCGGATAGGAACAGCGCACACCGTATAGACGCGGCACAGCCGCATCACCGCAATGCCGCCGGCGTCCACCGCCGTTTTTGCGCCGCGCGCATAGGCGCGCGTCAGCCCTCCGCCCCCAGCAGCACGCCGCCGAAATAACGGGTTACGACCACGCACACGTCGGTCAGCCCTTCGCGTACGAGCACCTGCAGTACGGGCTGGCCGCCGGTGCCCGACGGCTCGCCCGCGTCCGAATAGCGGGATAGATTCCCCTCCCGGAGCACATAGGCGTACATGGTGCCGGGCCTGCGGATGCGCTTTTCACCTGCTGGATAAAGGCGACAGCCTCCGCCTCCGTGCACCTGGGGCTGATACTCCCGATAAAGCGGGATTTCTTTTCGGTAAACTCGCCGCTTGCAGCGCGGTCCGCCGTTCGGTAATCAATGGACGCACCTCCTCCCCAGAAATTCGACCTGGACGCGTGTCCCGGACTGTGGTAGAATGATTACAACAAGGTATGATTATATTAGTTTATCACAAATTGCGAGGAATTTGTCCATGGAAAAAGGTGAGCGGCATGGCAAAGACGCTGCAGGAGCTCGTGGATTCTCACAAAAAAAATTGTGTTTTTCGGCGGCGCGGGCGTCTCCACCGAGAGCGGCATTCCGATTTCCGCAGTGCGGACGGACTGTACAGCCAAAAGTACGCATTCCCGCCGGAGCAAATCATCAGCCACAGCTTTTAATAGACAACCCCGAAATATTCTTTCAATTCTACCGCGAAAAGATGCTCTATCCCGATGCGCGGCCAAACCCGGCGCATACCGCCCTTTGCCGCGCTGGAGCGCCGCGGGAAAGCTCGCGGCCGTCGTCACCCAGAACATCGACGGCCTGCATCAGGATGCGGGCAGCAGGCGCGTGCTGGAACTGCACGCTCTGTACGCCGCAACTACTGCATACAGTGCGGCGGGAAATACGGTCTGGACGCAGTGCTGCACAGCGAGGGCGTGCCGCGCTGCAAATGCGGCGGGATGATCCGGCCGGATGTGGTTCTGTATGAGGAACCTCTGGACGACGAGACCGTCGCGGCGGCGGTACGCAGCATAGCGGAAGCGGATATGCTGATTGTGGGCGGCACGTCGCTGCGCGTATATCCCGCAGCCGGCCTGCTCCGTTATTTTCAGGGCGACGAACTGGTGCTGGTCAACCGTGACGCCACGCCCTATGACGACGTGGCCACGCTGGTCCTCCGCGGCAGTATCGGCGCCGTGCTCGGCCCGATCCGGTAAACCGGCGCCGGCAGTTCTCTTTGGTACCGTTTCCCTGTTTCTTGCTTGAGCCCCGTCGGCGGCACAGGGGAAGCCGCGGCTTCTGCCGGATACGGTCCGCATGAGCGCACAGCCGTAAAAAAGCGGCCCCTTCAGTGAAGGGGCCGCAGTTTTTTAGGCCGGTTCTATTCAATCTTCGGAAGCTTTGCAAAGCCGGCTTCCAGATCCGCGTCCGTCGGCACGCTGTCGGTCATCGCGCCGCTGTTGTAGGCGGCGTAGGCGGTCATATCGAAATACCCGGTGCCGGTCAGGCCGAATACAATGGTCTTTTCTCGCCTGTCCTCTTGCATTCGAGCGCTTCGTCAATCGCGCCGCGGATCGCGTGCGACGATTCGGGCGCGGGCAGCGTCCCCCCCTCGCAGCGGGCAAACTGCAGCGCCGCGTCAAACACTTCCGTCTGCCGGTACGAACGCGCTTCCATATACCCGTCGTGATAGAGCTTGGACAGGATCGGCGACATCCGTGGTAGCGCAGGCCGCCGGCATGGTTGGACGAGGGCCGGAACTGGCAGCCAAGCGTATACATGCGCATGAGCGGTGTGGTCTGGGCAGTGTCGCCGAAAATCATAGGCGTAGCGCCCCCTGGTCAGCGACGGGCAGGATGCGGGTTCCACAGCAACAAAACGGATATTGTTTTTCCCCTCCAGCCGTTCCGCCATAAACGGCGCAATCAAGCCGCCCAGGTTGGAACCGCCGCCCGCGCAGCCGATTGATCACATCCGGCTGGATATCGTATTTATCCAGCGCGGCCTTTGTCTCAGGCCGATGACCGACTGGTGCATGACAACGTGGTCAAGCACGCTGCCGAGCACATACCGGCAGTTCGGTTTCTGCATCGCCGTTTCCAGCGCCTCCGAGATAGCGCAGCCGAGCGAACCGCCGAATCCGGGCGGGTTTTCCGCCAGTATTTTGCGGCCCGCCGCCGTTGTATCCGACGGAGAAGGCACGACTTTTCCCCCGAACGTCTCCATCAACACCTTGCGGTAGGGCTTCTGTTCCGCCGAGACCTTGACCATGTACACAGTCAGGTCCACCTTGTAAAATGCGCAGGCCATAGCAAGCGCCGTTCCCCACTGCCCTGCGCCCGTCTCCGTCGTCAGCGAGGTCAGGCCCTGCTCCCTTTGCATAATACACCTGCGCGGCGGCAGAATTGAGCTTGTGGGAGCCGGAGGTGTTGCTGCCCTCGAACTTGTAGTAGATTTCAGCGGGCGTGCCCAGTTCCCGTTCCAGATTATAGGCGCGGGTCAGGGGCGACGGGCGGTACATCCGGTAAAAATCGAGGATTCCGGCTGGAATGTCTATAAACGGATCCGTCTTGTTCAGTTCCTGATCGACAAGCGAGTCGCAGAATACCGGCGTCAAATCCGCTTTGACGCAGGGCTGCAGCGTTCCCGGATGAAGCATGGGATCGGGCTTCTCCGGCATAAAAGCGCGCAGATTCATCCACTGCTTCGGCATCTCGTTTTCAGTTAAATTGATTTTGTAGGGGATTTTCGCCATGGTACTCATTCCTTTCAAACTTGAAATATATGTCACCGCAAAAATGCGGGAAACAACAAAAAGCCTTTGCCCCAAATAGGGACAAAGACAAACTCTCTGCGGTACCACCCTGATTGCCGGCTGAAACCGACCGCTCAATCGCATACAGACATATGCGCTTCCTGGATAACGGGTGAAGATCCGTCGGCTATTACTCGCGAATCTCGCTTTCCCACCGCCCTCATGAGTCCATTCACCAGCCTACGCACCGCCGCAATCCCACCATCTGCGGCTCTCTTTGCACGCGATCAACCAGCTACTCTTCTCAATCGCAGGTTTAACTTTTTTATATTATATTCCGCATTCTGCCGTTTGTCAAGTATCTGTTTTTATTTTTTCATAACAAAGCGGCGCGGCCCCCGAAAAAGCGGGGACCGCGCCTTTATGTAAAACCATGATGTCCGACGATAAGGATTTATGCCGGCGGGTAATCCTCCGGCAGAATCGTGAAGTCATAGATATTCCATGGGGAGGTATAGTCGCCCACTGTTTCAATTGTCCCTTCGGCAACTTCTGTAAACGGATTGTCCGCCTGATTCTGCTTCAGGATTTGCGGCGAATACGCATTTCCTTCAAAATCAAAGAAAACGGAAAACGTTGTATGATCTGATAACAGTATGACGCACCAGAAAAACCCCGGTATTCCTTGATGAATAACGCTTTGAATACGCAGGTAAAGGGTTGGATTTGAACCAAATCCTTAACGTTTTCGCCGCCCTTTATCCCGCTTATATCCTCATAATCCACCGGGATCGGCTGGTACACTGTGGAGCGCAAGCGGCTCTGCCGGGATTCGGGATAATAATTGAAAAAGCAGTAGATATATCCCCCATTTCAGATTCAAACACCGTGTACATACGAATCGCCTGCTCCTTCCTGTTCTCATCGAAAAACTCTCCGGGTGGAACGGGTAAAGGCCACGTCAAACCCAATGAGCTTCTGTAGCAAATTCACTGTACTCAGCCGTATTCGGCGGCAGGGTCCGGGTCTTCACGCGCGAACCAGAACAGATTATAGCAGGAATTGGAGAGGCTGAATGTTACCCCGGAGGACACCTTGCCGCGGTTGGTACGCAGCAAGTCGCTCAAGGGAGCATCGTTATTCACCATTTTTAAATAGTCGGGCTCCGGGTTTCCCATCTCTGCATAATATTCGGCAAGTTCTTGCTCGTACAGATATTCTCCGTCTATCTCCATAACAACTGGCACATCCTCAATTGTCGCATTGGAATAGGTGACCGATTTGGACTGAGACGCGGAAGATGAAGCGGACAGGCTCTGCGTTGCGGATATGCTCTGCGCAGAACCGGAGGAAGCCGCAGACGCTGTCGATCCCTCCTGCGGCTTTCCCGAACAGGCGGAAATAAACGGCAGCAACATGGTCGCAAGGATGATATATGACATCCAGTGCATTTGTTTGCTCGTCATGTTCTCTTCCTCCTCCGTCAATATGAAATCAAATTGCAAAGGATGGGCGGCGCGGCCCCGGCAAAAAGCGGGGACCGCGCCTTTATGTAAAACCATGATGTCCGACAATAAGGATTTATACCGGCGGGTAGTCCTGCGGCAGAATCGTGAAGTCATAGATATTCCACGGGGAGGTATAGTCGCCCACTGTTTCAATCATCCCTTCGGCAACTTCTGTACACGGATTGTCCGCCTGATTCTGCTCCAGGATTTGCGGCGAATATGTATTTCCTTCAAAATCAAAGAAAACGGAAAACGATGTATGATCCGACAATAGTATAACAAGCCAGTTCAATCCCTGTATCTTGTCTCGAACATCTGCTTGTATCTCTAGTGTAAAGGGGCGGATTTGAACCAAATCCTTAACATTTTCGCCGCCCTTTTATCCCGCTTATATCCTCATAATCCACCGGGATCGGCTGGTACACTGTGGAACGCAAGCGGCTCTGCCGGGATTCGGGATAATAATTGAAAAAGACAGTAGATATATCCCCCATTTCAGATTCAAACACCGTGTACATACGAATCGCCTGCTCCTTCCTGTTCTCATCGAAAAACTCTCCGGTGGAACGGGTAAAGGCCACGTCAAACCCAATGAGCTTCTGTACCCAATTCACTGTACGAACCTGGTATACAGCGGCTGGGTCCAGGTCTTCACGCGCGAACCAGAACAGATTATAGCAGGAATTGGAGAGGCTGAATGTTACCCCGGAGGACACCGTGCCGCAGTTGGTACGCAGCAAGTCGCTCAAGGGAGCGTCGTTATTCACCATTTTTAAATAGTCGGGCTCCGGGTTTCCCATCTCTGCATTATACGCATCGAGTTCTTTCTGATACAGATAATCCCCGTCTATCACCATCGGAACAGGCACATCCTCAATTGTCGCATTGGAATAGGTGACCGATTTGGACTGAGACGCGGAAGATGAAGCGGACATGCTCTGCGTTGCGGATATGCTCTGCGCAGAACCGGAGGAAGCCGCGGTCGCTGTCGATCCCTCCTGCGGATTTCCCGAACAGGCGGAAATCAACGGCAGCAGCATGGCAATAAGAACAATATGCGCCGTCCAGTGCATTTGTTTGCTCGTCATGTTCTCTTCCTCCTCCGTCAATATGAAATCAAATTGCAAAAGGATGGGCGGCGCGGCCCCGGCGAAAAGCGGGGACCGCGCCTTTGTAAAACCATGATGTCCGACGATAAGGATTTATGCCGGCGGGTAGTCCTGCGGCAGAATCGTGAAGTCATAGATATTCCACGGGGAAAATTCATCTCCGACTATACCGTCTCCACCGCCATAATACTCTGCAGACCATGGATTTCTTACTATATTATCCTCAAGTTCACTTGAAGCTTGTACTTTCCCCTCCATATTAAAAGAAATCACATGGGTTTTTCATTGGTTAAATATATAACGATTTGATATAAGCCCTGCATTCCATCCTCTAAATTTCTCTGTATCTTCAATGTAAAGGGTTCAATCTGCGTCAGATCTTTAATATCATCTCCTTTCTCTATAGTACAAACGTCGTCGTAACACAGCAAATGGCTGATATGTAGTGCCGCGAACCAACGTATATTGAGATTCCGGATAATAATTAAAGAAACAATAAATATAGCCACCTGCCTCCGACTCGAATACTGTATACATTCGTATTGCCTGTTCGTTTCGCTGTTCGTCGTAAAACTCTCCTACTGTTCTTGTAAATGCCACATCAAAAAACCTATTATCTTTTGAATTAAGTTAATGCTGTGGTTGTTTTTCTGTAGTCGACTCCTTATACCATTGTGAATTATATAATCCATAGGAAAACCCCACGTATCCGAAGCAGAAACCTTTTTCGAATTCTTCTTCAAAAGCTCCTGCAATGGACTTTCATTATCTGCCATTGCAAAGATAGTTCGGTTGCGCCAGTTCCTTTTCAGCTTCATACTCCGCCATCTGCTCCTCATAAATATATACATAATAACCGTTCTCATCCAAGTATTAGGTAGTTGGCACATCTTCAATTGTCGCATTGGAATAGGTGACCGATTTGGACTGAGACGCGGAAGATGAAGCGGACAGGCTCTGCGTTGCCGGATATGCTCTGCGCAGAACCGGAGGAAACCTCTGTCGCTGTCGGTCTCTGCGGCTTTCCCGAACAGGGGAATCAACGGCGCCCAACAGCATGGCAATAAGAACAATATATGCCGTCAGTGCATTTGTTTGCTCGTCATGTTCTCTTCCTCCTCCGTCAATATGTGCCCGACCTTGGCGCCGATACGTAATATATACTGGGGCCGCTATAATACTGTGTTATTGGACATGCCATTCATTTTAAATCAGCCGAACATTATTGTCATCCGGGTTATCTGTAAGTGAGTTTCGGCTGGTGTTGTCTGACTGTTCTCCCGGCAATCTGCCCACAGGCCCGCGTCGCTTCGCCCAGTTCCGCCAAGTGAAAATCTCTTGTCTTTGTTATTCCGAGGTAAGGATTAAAAAGTACCGGTCCTCATGGCGATTCTTCGTTCACTGGACCCAATGGCTTCCGTTCTTCGATTTGCCGCACGTTGCCGTATCCATGTTTATTGAATACTGTTTCGAGGTGATTATCCAAAAAAATACGTCTCGCTCATTGTCCCCAGATCGCGCCAACGGCAGATGGCTGTATTGAGGCATTGCCATCGCATATCCCACGCAGTTTACCCCTGTCCCATTTTCTGCACATATGCCTTTGCGTTTCCATAATAATTCTCTTTATACGTCGGCCAGTGTGGGCTTGTTGGAGGGCGTTGGTGGAATTGAACATGCGCACCTGCGCCGGCGATTCATTGGATATCTTCAGCATCAGCCCACGCTCCTCGCGGATCGTGCGCGGCAAAACCTGGCTCACATAATTGCGCATGCACGCCTGCATATGCCGGTCGTGCGTGTTGTGCGTAAGCGTACATTTGACGGTGCGCTTACTCCGTTGATGCGCTGGAATACCCCGGCTGGTTGTTGACGGTGCGACCGATCGCGCGGTATCCTCGGCGCAGGGTAAACGTCGACGTGTTCCCCGGATTTTCGTACAGAATCATATATGCGCTTGTGATTCCGTTGGGCACCGTCATTCAAGCTTATAGCCCCAATGATAAACTGTATATATTTCCTGTGCTGGCGCCGTGATGGCTTACATGGTGGACGAGCTGCCGTAATGGTGGTCGACGGCGAGCCGAGTTCACCGATCCCGTGTCGTTGATATCCGCACTTCAATCGTTTTCTGCAGGGTGGACGATACTGCCAGCGGATAGACCGTGCCGGGATCGTCAGGAAGCCTCGTGCCAGCGTCACGATGTACTGCCCGCCGTCCCCGTAGGGTGCGGCGTCGATCGTGTTGTACAGGCTCAGAGCGCCTTTATGTAAACCTTGATGTCCGACAATAAGGATTTATGCCGGCGGGTAGTCCTGCGGCAGAATCGCAAAAACTAAACTGTCTCGCTGGTTTTTAGGTTTATCCCCTGTTTTCAAATATATTCCAGCCGGCAGTCAGATTTCCCGCCGAGGTCGATACCACTGCACCGTTCTCCTTAAGCCCTACCACATATTCATCGCCCACGGCAATCTTTATGATTTCCTCCCATTCCAGGCATGCCTCCTGCCCTTTTTGTATTATCTCCTGCGTACACAACTGTACCGTCCGCCTTTAATCCTGCGATTCCATTGTTTCCCCGCGATGGATACGATGTCTTTCAGTATGCCGCATTGTTTAAGTAGGAATAGTAAGGTATCTATTCCAGAACCGGTTACTTCACTGACCCATCCGACCGCAACCCTGCTATATGATGCTGGCTGGAACTAAGCTGCACAATGTCCTTCCACTTTAGACATTTCAAAAACTTTTCCTCACGGACTGCTTCGATGGATACATAACCAACCGCCGCATCGCCAGCCCAACATATCGAACCCAAAAATGCATGTGACGGCCGTAACATCTGCCCAGATTAACAAAATCCAGTCCTCCGGCCAATCTGCCAACGATATTTCTCGCAGCGCCCCATCCGCGGTAACGGTTCATCTTCTTTAGCGGCTAACTTACCGAACTCTGCACCCCAATCCGTTATAATCCGTCCGAGGTTTCAAAATGGGGAAAATATTCTTTCTATTGAAATCCTTACCACAGTGCAAATACAGTCCGATCCCTTTTACGCCGCTAAACGAACAGTCTGGTCTGGTTTAAGCGGCGACATCCCGCAGCGCGTCTATTCATATCCTCCTGGCCATATTCTTTTAAATCTTTAAGTCATCGCTTTGCCGCTGGTTTACCGTAGACGATAATACGTTCACTTATTTTCCTGATCCTGAATCTTGAAATTGCAGCCGAGCAGGAACTACCCGCACTCTCCCCCTCGGAAAAAGAGTCGGTCAATGAAACCGATGCACTGCCCTCTCCTTCCATTGCACCTCTGCAGCCGCCAACGAACACACTAGCACCAGAGCTACACAACAGCGCTGCGATTCTTTTATTGTTTTTTCCAGTATTCCACCATTAAGGCGCTGCCTGTGCCTGGAAAAACATGGTTGTCTCTTATTGGATTTGCCGGTGTTCGTTACTGTCCGTTCTGTTAATGGTCGCCTGGATGGATCCGTATTCATCTTACTCAGAAGACAGTCTAATTGTAATTATGATATTGTGTAAAGGTTCTTGATAAGGTGAATATAGTTTGCGAATTGCTATTCTGAATCTATTGCCAGGAACGTATGCGTCCTGATTTGCATCTTCTCTCTTCCATGTCATTTCAAACCATAAGCCTTCTATAAGCGTTTATTACCATATTTGCATATTCGCTCTCAATGATAGGGACCAATCCACTAGTTTATTACTGAGATGTCCATATACGAATGACTGCCAACAGCATAACCCAGCGCAATTTGGAACTGATCGACGGCCCACAATTCAGTAAACACCTGCGCCACCACCACCATAATGGCGGGTCTGTACGTCACGACCAGTGTGGGCTTGTTGGAGGACGCGTTGGTGGAATTGAACATGCGCACCTGCGCCGGCGATTCATTCGCAATCTTGAGCATCAGCCCGCGCTGTTCGTGGATTGTCTTAGGCGCAGAATCATCACATAATTTCTACACGCTTGCACATACGCCGTCATATACACCGGTATTGTGCTCGTCTGCGTCAAGTCACATTTGACGGCGCGTTTACTCCGTTGAATGCGCTGGAATACCCGGCTGGTTGTTCCAGGTGAGCGAGGTGTACGACCAGATATTGCCCGGTATCCTCGGCTGCAGGGTAAATGTCGACGTGTTCGGATTTCTCGTACAGAATCATATATGCATCTGATATACCATACGGAGCGATATGATTCATAAGGTTCTCAAAACTGCAAGCTGCTGTACTTCGCGCCGTTGATGTAACCCACCCACATGGTGGACGAGCTGCCGTAATTGGTCGACGGCAGGCGAGTTCCACTCCGTGTCGTTGATATACGAACTCCGATTACTTCCTGCATAGTGGACGCCGCTGCCAGCGGATGGACCGCGGGATCCGTCAGGAAAGCCTCGTCCAGCGTCAGCGTCACGATGTACTGCCCGCCGTCCCCGTAGGGCGCGACGTCGATCGTGTTGTACAGGCTCAGATTGCCTGCCGCGTCACGGACTTCCTCCACGTTCATAGCCGCCGCTTCATTTCCATCCGCGCATCCAGCAGGGTGATCAGGCCGCCCTGACTCTCCGTGGGAGTAAGCCGCAAAATCCGCTATAAAGGAGCCGCGCGTTGTTTCCCGGCACTAGCGGGCGATGAGCACTAATCTCTCACGCCGTGAGCGGGGGCGTCTCACGATGCTCGCGTCCGCTCGCGCGGAAATACTCCACGCTCGTACGTCGGCACAGCCACGTCGTTCGCGCTCCCCGAGCGCCGCGCTGTTGACGCGTTTGCCCGTGGCAGGCGCCGCCTGCGCGTTCGCCTCCGCGATGGCCACCGCTTCCGCCGCGCTCATGCCCGCACCACCGCTTTTACTGGCGCTGATGTATGCGGGACACTCTGTGCGTCGGTTTCCGCCGCCTCCGTTTCAACGCGCTTTCCATTTCCAGCTGCGCCGTTTCCACAGCGATTCCGGCGCGCTTTTCCGCTCCGACTGCACATGGACGCTGAAGTTTCCGTTTCCGCCTCGGTTACAGACGGCTGTTCCACCTGCGCGTCCGCTTTGCCGCTCTCACGCCACCGCGGCCGGTTTCTGCTGCTCCTGCCGCCGCTGCAGACGTCCGGCTCCGCCTCGGCAGCCACTTGCCGGCGGCCAGCCACGCCGCGTTTTCACAGCGTCGCCTCCGCTGTCTCGTCTGTTCCGGGCGCTGATCCAGTCCATTTGTCAGATTTTAATGCAGTACGCCGCCCTCGCTGTATTGTCGGCGATACGCCTCGCCCGAGACCGGCAGCGGCAATTTCCCCTGCGGCGCTTGCCGATCTGTACGCCGCGCGGGCTTTTCAGCTCCATGCCATAATCTGCACTAGCCTGTTTGTTTCATACCATATATCTTCTTCAAAGATGTACAGATTATTTCGTCGTCGCTGTTGCGGAACACCGCCGTGTTCAGCTCCTGCTCTTCCTCCGCAGGCGTTCCACATGCCCGGCTTCCACCGTCTGCTCCGCGCTCGTGTCTCCGGTATGTCCGCAAGCACAAAGCCAGTTCCGTTGTTTCCCTCCACAGGCGCGGGCTCAACCACCGCCGCCTGCTGTACGTCCGCCGCCCGCGAACGCCTGCAGCACAGCATCCCCGAGCACTACCAGAAAACCATTATTTTTTCTTCATTGTTGATTTCCACGTTCCCGCTTCCTGATGTCTGTTTTACGCACGGTTCGCCACTATGACCTTATATGTTCTATAATAACAAAATGCGAGAGCCCTTTTCAATGAACTTTTTACGTATTTTTACTTTTTGTTCTGAAATTTGTTGTTTGTTATGCATATCATTGCGAGCGATAGATGCGCATCTCGTCCCCGGGGGCGAGCTGTTCCACCGTCGGGCGTGAAGCGGACGATTTCGCCCGGCCGAGCTCTGAAAGCTGGCTGTAGCCCAGGTTTAAAAATGCAAACGATTCGGAGCTGACGCGCACACCGCGTCTTTTTCCCGCTTAGCACAAGCGGCGTACGGCCCAGCTTGTCCCGCGCCGCGATCACGCCGTCCTTGGTGAGGATGAGCATGGACATAGACCCGTCGATCAGCTCAAATACGCGGCGGATTCCCTCCACAAACGAGCCGCAGCCGTCGATGATGGTTGCGACAAGCTCAATAAGGATTGACCTGGCCGCGGCTGCCCTCCAAAGTGCCGGCCGCCCTTTTGGAAAGCCAGGGCGAGGATCTCGTCTATATTGTTGGCCGCTGTTCCCCGTCATCTCCGCGACGTCGTTTTCAAACTTGGTCCGAAACGGCGAATTCTGTATATTGTGTATTACCGGGGTAAAACCAATGTCCCCAGCACGGCCATACCGCCTTTGATGCGCCGAGATGCGAATGATAACTAATCTCCGAAAAACAGGTCGTACGCGCAGTTTTTCTTCCCCTGCAACTCCAAAACAATCCGCCCAAATGCCGTTCCTCCTATTTTTACTTTATTTTATTATTATACATGAAAACCTGTCCGCCGTCCACCATTCTCGCACATTGCGGATTTGGCAATCTATTGCAGGAAAATGCACATTTTGCCCTGATTTCGAAGCCGAGCGCTCATGGCTTGCGGCGCGCCTTTAAACAATACAGATAAATGCGCGAGTGCCGATATGACAGCAGTACATTTTTCAGAAAAAGAAGCTGGAGCCTTCGACGACATCGGTTCAACTTCGATGCGCGCGCGGCGACCTTACGCCGGAGCAGGTGCAGTGGATCTGCCAAAAAAGTTCCGAGCACTATGCCTACAACGGATGCAGGACCAGAGCGACTATGTAAAGAGTATTGAAAACCTGGCCGGAGAATCCTCCAGAAACTGAGCTGACACAGCGGCCGCCCGGTCTCAGAGGGCGGCCGTTTTTTTAAGAAAAGGGCCGGCGTGGACAGCGCCGGCCCCATGGGAGGAAGAGGAAGGAATCAGTAGGAAACTACAAATACGTCAAACCCGCTTGCGGGCCGGTTTGCAACGAGCTTTTCGCCGGTCACAAGAGAGGTCACGAACATGGGATCGTCGTCGCCGTGCGATACATAGCAGTTCTCCGTCGCCGCAGCAAACCCGTTTCCGGAAGCGCCGATGCGGCGGTAAACGTAAAGGTCTTGTTGTCCGCCGTGGTAATGGAGCTTACGTCGACCAACTTCCGCCCACACCGGGGACGGGATCGGGCTGATCCCAAAGTACCAGCTCGCCACGGGAGCAATATCGCCCGGACAATCATGCTGCTGGTGATAGGGTGCGAAAGTCACGTTGACAGTCGTGTCATTCACCTTCGTAACATTCGTCACTTTCAGCGGCACATGATAGGGACACGAGTTCATCATAGCCGTCGGCCCGCCGGATCCGTTGCGGGAAGCTTGCGCCCGGTATCAAGGATGACGTTGACGCAGTCGTCCTCATCCCCCCTGGGTAATATAGCACATTTCGCTGAACCGAAAACCCAGGCCCTGCGCGGGCAGGTCCGAAGCCGCCGTGAAAGTACCAGGTCCTGTTGTCGTCGGAATGCGTAACCGCCGTCACCGGAATCTGCCAGCTATCCCCCCACGCTACGGGGTCGGGTTGCGAATCGGCGAAGAACCAGTGCGGCGCACCGCCGCAGGGCGAGACGTGTTCCATGGTCACCGCCTCGTTAAAAGGTCAGCACTGGTGCGCTCGCTCACAATATCCACTTTCAGCACCGCTTTTGAGGGAACGCGTATGGGACGGCATCGAACTTGCGGGCGCCACGGGTCGGTCGCCTTCCAGCAACGACAGGACTTCACCACATGAACAAGGCTGTCCTCGTCGCCCGATCCGTTGCCGCGGCAGTTTTCCGTCACGCGCAGCACGTTTTCCTGGAAGCGCCGATGCGGCGAAAACCGCCAGGTGCGGTTATCGTCGGACGCGCTCACGCTCGTCACGCCGATCACCCAGCTATCCCCCCGCCTGGATCGGGTTCGCCACGTCCGCAAAGTACCAGTGCGCAGCCGTGGAAATGTCGTTCTGGCAGTCATGGGTCATGGTTACGGGATGTGAAAATGTGATATCCACCGTCCGTACTGTTCACCGTTTTGACCTGCGTAACAGAGAGCGGCACGTTATAGGCGGTTGCAAATACGTCGTAGCCGTGTATGTTGCCGATGCCGGGGCAGCTTTTTCCTGTTTTCAATCGACGTTACGTTGACGTAGTCGCCCTCGTCGCCCTGTGTAATGTAGCACATTTCACTGAAACGCAGCACGCCTTCGGCCGGGAGAGATCCTCCGCCGCGGTAAATACCAGGTGAGGTTGTCGTCGTCCCTGTCACCGCGATCTGCCAGCTATCCCCACACCGGGGTTCGGGTAGGCTGCATCCGAGAAGAACCAGGTGCCGCCGCAGAGCCGCCGGCCGGACAGGCGTGGCTCATGGTAACAGTCCGCTGAAGGTGAGCGCAAACCGTCCTGTCGCCGATGATTTCCGTCCGCGTGACGGCCAGCGGCGCCTGCGGATGGTATATCCGGACCGCGAACACGTCAAAAGCCCTCCGTGCCGGCCGGATGCGTCGCGGCAATCTGCACGCCGTTGCCGACCGCGTTGACTGCCTTGACATAGCTGTCGGCGTTCCGCCTGCGCTCTTGCAGTTTTCCACAACCTGAGCACTGTCGGCGGGAAGACCGACTCCGCCTGAACGTCCAGGGTGATATTGTCCGACGCTTACGCTGATTGCTGATCTGCCAGCTCCCTGCTACGCCCGGATTGGGCAGCGTTGTCTGGAGAAGTACCAGTGCATCGTTGTCCGATGGTTCTATCTCGCACCTGTCTGCGGGGTAACCGCCTGGTTGAACGTCGGGTTGACGGTCCGCCGACAACCGTCACGTCCAGGACCTCAACCGAACATAGTCGTAGGAATACGGCACCGCAAACATCGAACTTATCCACGCCCTGCCGGGTCGTTTGGCCACCAGCTGTTGGCGGAGGCCCTGGAATGGTTGACCTGTACCAGCGAGTCCGCGTCGCCCCACGCGCCGGTGCGGCAGTTTTCCGTTACGCACCGGCACGCCGGAGGCCAGGCGTGGACTCCACCTGGAACTTCCAGGTGATGTTGTCCCTGCGTCTGCATCGATGTAATGTTCACCTGCCTTCCGTCCACGCCGGGTTAAGGGGTCGGCGCAGTCTTGCGAAGAACCAATGGCCGTGCAGCTTGTTTCCGTTTCGCAGTCGTGGTTCATTGTAAACCGCCTGGTTGAATGTCACTTCAACCGTCGTCGGGTGTTAACGGTCACATCGACTTGACGCTGATGGGCACGGTGCCTGGAATGGGCGTGTCCACCGAAACGTCGCTTTCCGTAAAACGCAATGGCAAACAGGTCGTTGTCCGTATTCGACACGCGCGTCGCTTGAACGGATTTCACGCATCGCTGAAACCAGGCCTGCGATGACGCCGTCGTCATCCACCTGGTTGTCTTCAATCAGGCACAGCGCGCCCCGTATGGTACGGCAGATAACCCGCGGCTTCAAAGTACCATGTGACGTTATCCGTCGTATACGCCTTCTCTACCGCCATTTTTGTTTGCGAGCGTGGAACTGTCGCTGGTGAAGAACCAGTGAGGCTCACGCCCTTGGGGAACATCGAGGTATTCAAACTGTACCGGCTGATTGAAGGTGACGGCCGCAGTCTTCTGGTCGATGGATATATCCGTAACCGCAATGGCGCCCGCAGTATTGGAGGCGGCGACCGTTGCGTTATAGGTCGAAAGCGGCACATACTTAATCAGGAACGACTGCCCCGCCTCCGAACTGCTCAGGGGCAAGTCCGGTATTCATCAGGGCCGAACCGGTGGCGAACTGATACGTATCGGTGTCAAAGTCATACACGGCGTACGTGTCGTAGACGGCTCCAGACCATAGAGCTTGACGTTCACATTCGGCTGGTTGTTGTCGGGCGGCGGAACATCTGCACTAACGCCCCTCGCTGGATGCGGGATCGTTGTACTGCCAGCCGAACCACACATTCTGCGTCTCGTCGTACGGCGTGAGCGGGTAGTAGTCCTTGACCATGTATTCGCGTACGTCCTTGTACTGTTCGAGCATGGTCAGAAGATGTCCCCAGTCCAGGCTGGCGTTCTGGTACGACCATGAAACTGTGAACGAAGGCCCGAACCGGCTGCGGATATCATAGGTCGGGCTGACCTCATCGGTCAGGATAGTACCCGTGCCGTGAACGCCCACCCAGTATGAAAGGCCGTAATTGTGAAGCTGTTCATTGATCGTGGTGTAACAGTCGTCACACCGCCACAGCGCGCCGGAGATCATGTTCATCTCATGGTCAATGCGCCGGCCGCCCGAAGCGCAGTTATCCAGCATAATGCCGGGGAAACGGTCGAGCATATCCTCCAAAAACTTCATGTAGTTCTGGATATACAGGTTCTCCGTCAGCCCCGCGTCCACGCCCGCAGTATTCCCGTTCTGCCAGAAATACAGCGGCGCGATGTTGAAGTCCTGCCGGTAGATATCGATTCCCTCGTCTTCAATAATGCCGTAGATGCGGTTCTGCATCCACTGCAGCGCAGCGTCGTCCGCATAGTTGAACAGCCGCCATTCATTGCCGTAATGCCAGCCGCCGGTGTTGTTCTGCGGCGTCAGCAGATAGTCCGTCATGCTGTACAGTTCTGTTCCCGGCATCACGCGTTCCGGCTCGAACCACACCAGCATGTCCATCCCGTAGTTCTGCTTTCCGTAGTCCATAAACTCCGACATCCCGTTCGGGAAACGGAACGGCGCAGTATCCACTGCCCAGTTGCCGGTATAGACCCAGTCGTTGTTCACGATCGGGTACCAGCCGGTGTCCATCCAGTACATCTCAAAGGAAGCCCGTAATAGGCGTATTTGTCAAAGGTGGAGATCTGGTTTGTGGTGTTTGCACGCATCATCCAGTCATACTCCACCGTTGCGCTGGACGCAAGAAGCTGGCGAATATTTTCATTGTTGTACTCGTCGGTAAACCGGCGGTAGAGGTTCTGGCCCTGAATCATATTGTCGCTGTTGTAAAACATCATGAATACTTTCGGGGTTTTGGCCTCGTCGCCGCTTATTTTGCCCGCCTGCACGGAGAATGTCTCCTGCTTTATTTCAAGCGAAAGCTCCTGGGCGTCCGTACGCGCATACTTGAAATACCACTGTGCAGGCCAGCCGATCGCGAGCACTGCGCCGCCCGCATTCTGCCAGCTAAAGTTGAAAAACGGCATATAGGTATAGGACGGGCGTCCGCCGTCAGCCGTAAAGGTCTGCGTACTGTTTACGTTCACAGTATCCGAAAAGGGCTTAAACGCGTTTGCCTGGTCCATACTGCCCAGTTGTTGGCGGCATTGGACTCGCCGTCTCAGAACTTCGGCGCAGCAGTCCCGCTTCGCCCGCGGTATGTATAGCCTCTACGTTTTCCGACTTCACATTTGTAAATGCATGGAAGAACAAAGGGTCCGTCACCATTTTGGACCCGGCGTTGAGCAGGTTGTCGCCGCGCGCATCCGCGCCACATCTGCTGCGCTGACGTCCGTCTGCGCGGCTGTGATCCGGGGCGATCTGCGTGCTTAATGTCTGTATTCCCGCAGCATTGTGCGCAGGCGCTTCGTTCGCCCCCGCCCCCAGTGTTACAATATTGGTGACAATCATAAGTATCGCTGAAACAATGCCATTCCTTTTCGTTTTCATCTAAAAAGCTCCTCCACACATTATTCATGTCTTTCTGTCCGGCTTTAGAATTTAGAACGATTACACAATGGAATGCATGCCCACCACCACCTTTACGTTGTTGTGTCGAATGAAGTCTGTCCGGTGGAAATAATGGCTTTATACGGAATATACGTATATAATGCCACATTTGGAAGTGTATATGTGAATAAATTGTTAATTGATGGATTTTTGTGATCAATGAATGAAAATTGTATGCAAATCTGCACAGTGTGCCCCTGCTTTCATTCAAACAATGGAATTTTATAAATCAATCAGGCCGCCGCACGTGCGGCGGCCTGAAGCATGACATGATTTTATTGTTTACTTCCGTGTTCCGTCCAGCCATTGCGTGCCGGTCTGCAAGCCCGCGGCGTTCCCGGCGCCTTTCCTATTTTGCCATGGAAAAACAAATACGCTTCATGAATCCAGTCCAATAGTTCACGGTCTATTTCTTCCGCTGTCTGCACAACCACATGGTGCGTCCAGCGGCCGGGATAGCCTCCACTGCCTGCCGGATTCGCGGGGATTGCCTGTGCGCTGCCAGTCCAAACGAAAACCAGCATGTATCTTTCCGGCCATCCCTTCTGCCGTCTCCACGGCAAAGCGATACCACTGCGAACACATACCGGCTGCGAAATGATATCTGCGTCTTCGCAACTGTTATTTTCATCTCCGGATACGCCTTTTGCAGTTTTTTCTTTGAGCACTGCATAAAGCGGAAGCATCTGCGGCATTGTCTGAAAAACATCTCTTCATCAATCGACATGGCAGTCTCCCCTGTTCCCTGACGAACTTATGGCAGCCCATCGTTATACGAAACTTACATTTTTCTACCGGCACAGCAGTCCGCGCTCCGGTTTCGCCTCCGCGCCCATTCCCAGTACCGGCCCGTTATCAGACCTTTTCCAGCCGTACTGTGCATAAGGATAGCTTTTCAACCGCCTCATTGACAATTCCAATGGCTATGGGAAAATCATTCTGGTCGTCAAAGGCATCCCTTGAAAATACAGATATGTGCAAGCGGGCAGGTCGGCAATCTCATACCCCTCCGGAATCGGCTTGTCATATTCCATCGGGACTTCCACGAAAACGCCTGTCCGCCGGTACCGGGCCTGGTCAAAAACTGCGGCAGGCGGCCGCCTGCCGCAGTATCGAATTTCTCCGGTATACTGTTAAAGAAACCCTCCCATTCGCAGCCGACTTCCTCGCAGGCGGAAAAATAATCTGTCGCATTGTAACGCAGGAAAATCAACTTCCGCAGGGCGCTCGACTACCGACACCGTAACAATCTGCGATACTTTGTTGTTTGCCATGAGCTGAGGACCTTCTTTCAATGCATAGTAGGCTTCAATGGGATAGTGGACAAACCATTGGATTGCCGGAGTTTCACGGCTGTATTTCCGCGGCGTGAGATGAAATTGCCGCGTAAACGCCCGTGTGAAACCGTCGTGCGAATCAAAACCGTTTTCCAATGCGACATCTATTACCCTGTCGTCAGAATCCCGAAGAGTTTGCGCAGCTTTTGGTCAAACGGATTGCCCGAATCACTTCAAAGGGCGTTTTGCCTGTAAGCTCTTTAAAAATTCTCTCCGAATGAAATTTGCTGTAACCAGCCGCGCGGCTCAAATCCTCCAGCGAAATCTCCTCATCATAGTGGGTATCGATATACTTCTGCATATTGCTGACAGCCTTGATTTTATCCGATAACTCCATTGGAAACCTCCGATTCAGTATACTCAAAATGGGCTATGGCCGCTCGACCAAAATTGCTTATTTTTTAATATATAGTGGGCAAGATTCATATCTTGCCCACTATATCAAACACAATGCCAAATACATCTTCCACCACAAAAGAATACGGTGCCCGAAAAATAAGCCGGAGCAAAGCGGACTTTGCTCGGCGTGGTCCGCCCGAAGGATTCGAACCCCCGACCTTCAGAATCGGAATCTGCTACTCTATCCAGCTACGGGCGGGTGTAATGAGGGAAACGGAGAAACCGTTCCCTTTTATTATACCACAATTAAGGCTCTACGTCTACTGTTATTTGTATATCGCGTTTAATATTATTGACGACATAGGTGTAGGTGATATTGTCCGTTGTAGACCTTTCCAGTGGCGGAAGGTTGACGCGCACCTGCGGTGGATTGGTATATCCGGACATGAGCGTAACAATAAAGGTGAAACTGTCGCTCATCCACCGTAACGGCGGCAATA
>VOFB01004149.1_pt1 | contig 44461 bp, 47 predicted proteins | sample 5384141 | NCBI WGS metagenome assembly VOFB01 (sample SAMN12384721, study PRJNA508395) | human gut metagenome | isolation source: healthy gut A | host: Homo sapiens | reverse complement strand
ATGCTCAAACTGGTTCTGGGCGGCTCCGGCAGCGGCAAGACCACCCTGCTGTATGCCCGCATCAAGGCGCGGGCCGAGGCCGGGCAGCGCAGCATCCTGCTGGTGCCGGAACAGTTCACTTCCAGCACCGAGGGCCGCATCTACCGGGAACTGGGGACGCGCTCTCCGGCATGGTGGACAGCTATTCCTTCACCAGCCTGGCGGAGCACATCCTCTCGGCCGAGGGCGGTGCAGCGGTGCAGACCCTCTCGGATGCGGGCCGTGCTGTGCTGGTCCGCCGCGCGCTGGAAGAGCTGCAGGACAATGTGCACTATTACTACCGCCACCGCCGCCCGGCGGCGTTCTGCCAGATGGCGGCGGAGACCATTGACGAGCTGAAAAGCGCCGGGCTTTCAGGGGCAGCAGCTGTACCGGCTGGCCCAGGGGTGCGGCTCCGGCAGCGGCAAGCTCACCGAGCTGGCACTGATCCTGCAGGGCTATGAAACGCTGCTGGCCGGCACCGGTATGGACCCCTCCGACCGGCTGGAACTGGCGGCGGACCGGCTGGAAGCGGCCCTTGCCCGGGGCAGCCTGCCGGAGTTTTTGCAGGACCGGGCCGTGTTCATTGACGAATTCGATACCTTCAACGCCCCCAAAAAGCGGCTGCTGGCGGCACTGCTCACGGCACTGCCGCAGGTGACGGTGGCTCTGTGTGATGACGGCACCCCGCTGGTGCCGGGGACACTGGGCTGTTTGCCGGTGCCAAGGTGGTGGCTGCACAGCTGCGGCAGCTGGCCCGCAAAAAAGCGGCACCGAGGCGGCCGCCCCGGAGCTGTTGCGGCGGGACCTGCGCCACAAGGATGCACCGGGCCTTGCCGCGGTGACCCGGCTGCTGGAAGGCGGCAGTGCGGAAGAAACGCAGGCACCAGAGGTGCGGCTGTTCCCGTCAGCCAGCCGCGAAGAGGAAGCCCGGTGCGCGGCGGCCGCCATCCGCCGCCTGATGCGGCAGGGGGTCCGCTGCGGGAAGATCGCCGTGGTCTGCCGCGACATTGCAAAGTACCGGGCCGCCGTGCGGTATGAGTTCCGGATGGCGGACATTCCGCTGTACTGCGACGAGCCCACCACCCCGGAGTTCAGTGCCCCGGCCACGGCGGTGCGGGCCTTGCTGGCCCTGCTGCGGGGTGCGGACATGACCGAGCAGCTTACCGTGCTGGCCAAGACCGGGCTGTGTGCGCTGTCGGAAGAGCAGGTGTGTGCGCTGGAAAACTATGCCTACACCTGGTCGCCCAATGCGGCGGCCTGGCGGGCCGAATTCACCAAAACCCAAAGGGCTTTGGTGAAAACGAGCTGACCGACGAGGACCGGCAGAATCTTGCCTGGGCCGAGGACGCCCGCCGGAAGCTGGTGGACGCCGTGGACACCCTGCGCGGAAAGGTGAAGGGCGGCAACGCGGAGCAGATCAGCCGGGCGGTTTATTTCTGCCTGAAGGAGCTGGGGGCCGAGGAACAGCAGGCCGGGCTGGTGGAGGATATCCGCGCGGCACGGGGCATCCCGGCGGCGGAGGAAGCCGCCCGCGAGTGGAACGTGGTGATGCAGCTGCTGGACGAGATGGCCAGCCTGCTGGGCCAGCAGAGCGTGACCGTGGCCGAGTACGAGGACCTGTTCGGCCTGCTGCTGCGCTCGTCCGACCTGGGGCATATCCCCCAGACACTGGACGCCGTGGTGCTGGCCAGCGCGGGCAAGATGCGTCTGGACGCGCCGGATTATGTGTTCGTGCTGGGGCTGGCAGAAGGGGAGTTTCCCTGTGCACCGGCTGAGAGCGGCCTGCTGACCCACGCCGACCGTGACGCACTGATGGCCCAGCAGGTGGAACTGCCGGACTGCTTTGAGAACCGGGTCATCCGGGAGCAGGTGTGCTTTTATAAAGCGCTCACTGCCCCGGCAAAGGGGCTGTGGCTCAGCTGGCCCAAGGGGCAGGGCATGACCCTGTGCGCAGCGCTGGAACCCATCGTGGAAGCCCTGCACCCGGCGGCACCGGAGCTGGAGCTGCCCGACCTTGCCGCCACCCCGGCGGACGGGCTGGACACGCTGGGCGGCGGCTGGCTGCTCACCGATGTGGAGCGCGCCAGCCTGACCGAGGCCCTGCACACCCCGGTGCCGGGCAGCCGAAGGGCCTTGCGCTGCTGCACCGCATGGAAGAGAACCCGCCCCGGCAGGTGTACGACCTGCCCGCGCTGGAAGCGCTGCTGGGGCGGCGGCTCCGCATCTCCCCCAGCCAGCTGGAAAAATATTATACCTGCCGTTACGGCTATTTCCTGCAATATGTGCTGGGGCTGAAGCCCCGCAAACGGGCAGAGCTTTCCGCCGACCAGAGCGGCACCCTGATGCACTGGGTGCTGCAGATGGCGCTGGACCCGCACCCGGGGCCGGACAACCCTGTGCGGCCCTGCAGCCCCATTTCTGGAACTGGATGACGAAGCCATGGCCGCGCTGGCCGGGCTGCTGGTGGACGAGTATGCAAAGCGCTTTCTGCCGGAGGACACGGCCCGCTTTGCCTACCTGCTCTCCCGGCTGAAAAAGAGCATGACCGGCCTGCTGTGCTACCTGCGGGACGAACAGAATCAGTCCCAGTTCCGTCCGGTGGCCTGTGAGCTGAAGATCGGCAGCGGGGCCGACGCCGTGCCCGGGCAGCTGTATCACCTGTCGGACGGGCGGACGGTGCAGCTCATCGGCACGGTGGATCGGGCGGACGAGTGGGTGGAAGAGGACGGCACCCGCTGGGTGCGGGTGGTGGACTACAAGACCGGCACCAAGAAACTGGACCTGAAAGAAGTGTACTGCGGGCTGGACTGCCAGATGCTGCTGTACCTGTTCAGCCTGACCCGCGACCCCAGCGGACGCTTTACCGGGGCAGAACCGGCGGGCGTGCTGTATCTGCTGGCCGACCCCGCCCCGGAGACCACCACCCGCGAAAAGGCCGCCCGCAGCGTGGAATATCAGCTGGACGGTCTGGTGCGGGACGAACAGAAGATATTCGACGCCACGGATGCGGACGAGACGGGCCGGTATCTGCCCTTCGGCTACCGCAACGGCGCGCCCAGCCCTTACCAGAAGGACAAGCGTGCTGACATCGCCAAGCTCAACCGCATCCGGCTGCATCTGGATGACCTCGTCACCCGGATGGGGGAGCAGCTGTACGGCGGGCAGATCGCTGCCGAGCCGCTGGTGGTCAGCACCAACCGCAGCCCCTGTGCCTGGTGCGATTATGATTTTATCTGCTGCCATGAGACGGGCATCGGGGAGCGGGCCCTGGAAGCCCCGGCAAAGCCCTTTGAGCCGGAAGCAGCAGAGGATGAGGAGGAACCGACATGAGCGAACCCAGATGGACGCCTGCCCAGCGTGCCGCCATCGACGACCGGGGCGGGGCGCTGCTGGTGAGTGCGGCGGCCGGCAGCGGCAAGACGGCGGTGCTGACCGAGCGCGCTGTGCGCCTCATCACCGACCCGGAGCACCCGGTGGACGCCGACCGCCTCCTCATCGTTACCTTTACCAACGCGGCTGCCGCCGAGCTGCGGGCCCGCATCGGGCAGGCTTTGCTGCGCCGCTGCCAGCAGGAGCCGGGCAACACGGCCCTGCGCCGCCAGCGCATGCTGCTGCAGCGTGCACCCATCTGCACCATGGACGCGTTCTGTCTGGACCTGCTGCACAAGCATTTTCAGGCGCTGGATATCCCGCCGGATTTTGCCCCGGCAGACCCCGGCAGCGTGGAGCTGCTGCGCACGGCGGCACTGGCCGAAACGCTGGAGCACGCCTATGCCGACCCGGATTTCTGCGCCTTTGCCGACCTGTACGGCAAAGGCCGCACCGACAAACCGGCGGGAGACACCATCCTGCAGGTGTATGATTTCCTGCGGGCACTGCCGGACTACGACCGCAAGCTGGACGAATTTCTGGCTCCATGGCAGCAGGAAAACGGCTTTGACGCCACCTGCTGGCATGACTTGCTGCTGGCGCAGGCAGCCCGCGATGCAAAGGCGGCCCGCGAGCTGCTGTGTGCCGCCCAGCAGGACTGCCGGGAGGACTATGCCCAGGAAATGGCGGAGGCCGGAGAAAAAAAAAGACGCCTGCGGCCATCCGGAAAGCGGAAGCAGCGGTGGCCGAAAAATACGCCGACGCGCAGGGCCGTCTGGAACGCTCTGCCGCCCGGCTGGGCGAGGTGGAGCGGCTGGCCCGGGCCGGGGAGTGGACGTCCCTTTACGATAGGCTCACCCCCTCTGTGCTGGGCATGGAAGAGCAGCCCGGCCTGAAGGGCATGAAAAAAACGGCTGAAGGGCGACCACAAGACGGCCATCAAGACCCGTGCTGACGAGGCCGCCGACCTGTTTGCTCAGATCACGGAGCTTGTCTCCTGCAGCGAGGAAGAGGTGGAAGCCGACCGGCAGGCGGCACTGCCCCGGCTGCAGGCCCTGTTTGCGGCGGTGCGGGACTTCGACGCCCGGTTCTCGGCCAAAAGCAGGAGCGCAAGCTGCTGGAATTCAGTGATTTTGAACACTTTGCCCTGCGGCTGCTGCGCAGCCCGGACGGCAAGCCCACCCCGCTGTGCGAGAGCATCCGGCAGAATTACGCCGCCGTGATGGTGGACGAGTATCAGGACACCAATGCTTTGCAGGATGCCCTGTACCGCTGCCTTGCCTCCCCGGCGGGGATGACCTCTTTCTGGTAGGCGACCTGAAGCAGAGCATCTACCGCTTCCGTCAGGCCGACCCCAGCATCTTCCGGGAAAAGCTGGACCGCTGGCCGGCCCTGCCCGGCGGGGGCGGCCCGCCCGCGCCCGCCGGAGGGTACTGCCGGGCAAAACGCTCTGCTGGCGCTGGATGCGAACTTCCGTTCGGCCCCGCAGGTGGTAGCGGGCATCAACTTTTTGTTTGAGCAGCTCATGACTCCCTCGCTGGGCGATACCGCTTACGGCGACGGCCAGCGGCTGGTCTGCGGGGCACCGGGAGATTACTCCGGCAGCGTGGAAGCACAGTTTCTGCCGGACGATGAAGCGGAGACGGACGCAGCATGGATCGCCCGGCGCATCGAAGAATTGGTGGCGGCCGGGGAGCCGGTGCGGGAGGGGAGCACGACCCGCCCGGTGCGGTATGAGGATTGCTGCATCCTGCTGGCAGCGCGCGGCGATTTCCTCGCTTATGACGAGGCGCTGACGGCCCGGGGCATCCCGGTTTATGCGGACGCCCGGGAAAATCTGCTGGATGCCCCCCACATCCGGCCTCTCATCGCCCTGCTGAAGGTCATCGACAACCCGGCGCAGGATATCTATCTGGCTGCGGCCATGCTGGGGCCGGTGTTCGGCTTTACGGATGACGACCTGGTGCGGCTGCGGGCACAGAGCGCCGCGCTGCAGAAGGAACAGAACGCCGGAAGTGCCGGAAAGCCCGCCCGCATGAGCCTGTACGGTGCGCTGCTGCTGGCGCGGCAAGGCCCGGCAGAGGACCCATTCACCCAAAAAGGTGAACGATTTTTACGACAAGCTCACGGCTCTGCGGCAGATGGCCCGCAGCGTGCCTGCAGAGCAGCTGCTGGAAGAAATTTTTGCCACCACCGGCTACCTTGCCGCACTGGGGGTGACCGAGAACGGTGCCCGCCGCCGGGAGGATGCCCGGCGGTTCGCCTCTTTCTGCGCGGCGTCCGGTGCGGGCGGCATCTCGGCACTGGTGCGCGCCATCGACGCGGCGGCGCTGGCCGGTTCCACCGGACAGGACACCACCCCGGCGGGGCAAGGCCCGGCTGTGTGACCGTGATGACCATCCACCGCTCCAAGGGCCTGCAGTTCCCGGTGGTGTTCGTGGCCGATACCGGGCGGCGGTTCAACGCGGCTGATACCCGGCAGCCGGTGCTGCTGCACCGGGAATACGGGGCCGGCCTGCGGCTGCGGCCGGAACAGGGCGAGGGCGCCTATAAAACGGCGGCCTACACCGCGCTGGCCGAGGTGCACGGGCAGGAGCTGCGCAGCGAACAGATGCGCCTTTTTGTATGTGGCCCTGACCCGCGCACAGGACAGGCTCATCCTCACGGTGCCGCTGGGCATCGGCAAGACCGCGAACCCCTTTGCCAAAGCGGCGGCGTTTCTGGCGGCGGGGCGGGCTCCACCCTGCACGGGCAGGCAAACTGCTTTGCCGACTGGCTGCGGGCGGCGCTGCTGGTGCACCCCTGCGGCGGGCAGCTGCGGCAGCTGGCGGGCAATCTGGAGCTGCCGTTTGTGGACACCCGGAGCACGGTGGTCATCACCCTGCCGGAAACAACGCAGCCGGAACAGGAACAACAGCCTGAGGAGCTGGAACCGCAAGCCCCGGCGGCCGCGGACCCGGCCCTTGTGGAACAGCTGCGGGCGGGCTTTGGCTGGCAGTACCCTGCAGCGGACCTGGCCGCGGTGCCTGCCAAGGTCAGCGTGACCAGTATCGTCCACAAGCAGGAGCAGACGACATTGGAGCGGCCCGCGTTCCTTTCCAAAGACGGCCTCACCGCCGCCGAGATGGGAACGGCCCTCCACGCCTTTCTGGAGCACGCCGATTTTGCGGCGTTGGCAGAGGCAAAAGCAGCCGGGACGCTGGACGAAGCCATCGGAGCGGAACGTGACCGGCAGGCGGCTGCACAGCTCACCGCACCGGAGATCGCCGCAAAGCTGGATGCCGTGCGCATCCGCCGCTTTGTGCAGAGCGAGGCCTTTGCAAAGATCTGCGCGGCACAGCAGGTGCTGCGGGAGCTGGCATTCATCACAGCACTGCCCGCCGCCGAGGTGCTTGCCGCCCAGGGAAGCCCGGCTCCGGACACGGCCCCGGATTCAACACTTATTTTGCTTCACCGCTGGAAAGTCGAAGGAACTGGAGATCAACGGTCAGATCCGTGACCGTGAGGTTCGCCTGATCGGAGCCGACGGCGAGCAGAAGGGCGTGGTCAGCATTCAGGTGGCCATGCGCGCTGCTGAAGACGCCGGACTTGATCTGGTCAAGATCGCCCCGCAGGCTGTCCCGCCTGTGTGCAAGGTGCTGGATTACGGCAAGTACCGCTTTGAACAGCAGAAGAAGGAGAAGGAAGCCAAGAAGAACCAGAAGGTGGTCGAAGTCAAAGAGACCCGCCTCTCGCTCAACATTGACACCAACGACTTCAACACCAAGCTGAACCAGACGGCCAAGTTTTTGGCCGCTGGCCACAAGGTAAAGGCCTCGATTCGCTTCCGCGGCCGTGAGATGGCGCACAGCGCACTCGGTGCTGATGTGCTCAAGCGCTTTGCTGAGGCTCTGCCTCAGGCAAGCATGGATAAGCCGCCGGTCCTCGAGGGACGTACGATGTCCATTCTGCTGATCCCGAAACCCAATAAGGACTAATTTTAGGAGGATACTAAAATGGCTAAGATGAAACTGAAGACGCACTCCGGCGCTAAGAAGCGCTTTAAGCTGACCAAGAATGGCAAGATCAAGCGCGGCCATGCATTCCGCAGCCACATCCTGACCAAGAAGACCACCAAGCTGACCCGTGGTTATCGTCAGCCCAACTACGTTGACAAGACCAACGCAGCCACCATCAAGAGCATGCTGCCCTACGCCTAAGAAGCGAGCCGCAAGCACACAGACATTTACGAGACTAAAGGAGATATAAAAAATGGCACGTATCAAAGGCGCAACCATGACCCACAAACGTCGCAAGAAGATGCTGAAGCTGGCTAAGGGCTTCTACGGCTGCAAGAGCAAGCACTTTAAGATGGCCAAGCAGCAGGTCATGAAGAGCGGCAACTACGCTCTGGCTGGCCGCCGCATGAAGAAGCGTCAGTTCCGCAACCTGTGGATCTGCCGCATCAACAACGCAGTCCGTCCTCTGGGCATGAACTACTCCACCTTTATGGCTGGCCTGAAGAAGGCTGGCATCGAGCTGAACCGCAAGATGCTCAGCGAGATGGCCATCAACGATCCCAAGAGCTTCGCAGCTCTGGTCGAGACCGTGAAGAACGCCTGATCAAACTTCTGACGAGACGCCCGCGCGCATACGCGGGCGTCCGTTTTGTATCTGGGGCTTTTTGCGGCGGGAAGAAACATGTTCGGCGCCCTGCCGCGAAGCAATTTTTGTGGCAGACGCGGCCCTTTTTTTGCATTTTGCGCCGCACAAAAACAGGGCGGCAGACGAGTTTTGAACGCATCAGAAGCGAAAGGTTGAATACACAGATGGACGAAAAAATCACCAGCCGGGAAAACGCAAAGATCAAATACGCCTGCCGCCTTGCTTCAGAGCGCGGCGTTCCGCCGCGGCGAGGGCCGCTTTCTGGCCGAGGGCCGCAAGCTGTGCCCGGAGCTTGCCCGTGGTGCGCAGCTGGAGACCTTATTTTATACCGAGGACGCCATGGCCCGCTGCCCGGAGCTGGCCGACCTGCCTGGGGAGCACTATCTGGTGGAGGACCATGTGGCCGATAAGCTGGCCGACGTGGGCACCCATCAGGGCGTGTTCGGCGTGTTCCGCACGCCGGAGCATACGCTGGAAGAAGCCACAACGGGCGGGCGGTATCTGGCGCTGGAGCGGGTGCAGGACCCCGGCAATGTGGGCACCCTGCTGCGCAGTGCGGCCGCCTTTGGCTTTGACGGCGTGATCCTGAGTGACGGCTGCGCCAGCGTCTGGGCCCCCAAGACCCTCCGGGCCTCCATGGGCGCGGCTGTCCGCATCCCGGTGATCGAGGCCGGGAAGATGCCCGAGGCCGTTGCCGCCCTGCGCGAACAGGGGATCACCTGCCTTGCGGCGGCGCTTTATAGGTCCCAGCCCCTGAGCGCGGCGGCGGCCAGCTACCCGGGCGGCGTCTGCGTCGTCATCGGCAGCGAGGGCCAGGGCTTGACGGAGGAGACCATCCGCGCCTGCAATGGCACGGTGCGCATCCCCATGACCGACCGGGTGGAGAGCCTGAACGCGGGCATTGCGGGCAGCATCCTGCTGTGGCATTTCCGGGAGGAAAGCCTATGAGCGGCCTTGCAGGGCAGACCAGCTTTTCCCGCCGGAGCCTGCCCCGGATCCGCTGCTGTGCTGGCTGTGGCTGGCCCATGTGCTTGGCCCGGCCAGCGTTCACGCGGGCCGTGTGCTGGATGCCTTTGGCGGGGCACAGGAAGCGTGGGAAGCGCGGGACACCGCAGAATTCCGGCAGGCAGCCGGGCCGGCGGCAGCCAAACGCGCCGGGCAGCTGGTGCCGGAGCAGTTCCGTGCACTGGCCCGCCGGTGCGCGCGCTGCGGGTGTGCATCCTGCCCTTTGACGACCCGGATTACCCGCTGGCTTTTTCCCGCATTCCGGATATGCCGCTGGTGCTCTACTGCACCGGCGACCCGGTGGGCTCAACGAGCCGGGGACTGTGGGCATCGTGGGCAGCCGCAAGCCCACGGACTACGGCCTGCAGGCGGCAGCCGATATCGGCGAGGCGCTGGCCCGCAGCGGGGCGCTCATCGTCAGCGGCCTGGCGGACGGGCTGGACAGCGCCGGGCACCGGGCAGCTGTGAAAAACGGCTGCCCCACCATCGGCATCCTTGGGGTGCCCATCGACCGCACCTACCCCGCCGCCAATGGGCCCTGCGGCATACCATCGAGCAGAACGGCTGCATCCTCAGCGAATACGCACCCGGCGAGTCCACGCCGGGGCCGGTGGGCTTTTTGCAGCGCAACCGGCTCATCGCGGCGCTGTCGTCGGCGCTGCTGGTGGTGGAAGCCCGCGAGAAAAAAGCGGCACCATGTCCACCGTGTCCCACGCGGAGCGGTACGGCAAGCCGGTGTTTGCGGTGCCGGGCAGCATCTATTCCCCGGATTCGGCCGGGACCAACCGCCTGCTGCACGGGGCCGCGCCCGCGGGCCTGCAGCGGCGGCCGACCTGGTGCGGCGCTGGGCCTGCAGACGAGTGCCGCGCCGGAAGCAGAGATCCGCCAGCCGGACCCCATGACCGACACCGAGCGGCGGGTGCTGGCCTGTGTCGGGCCGCAGCCGCTGGGGGTGGAGGAGCTGTGCGTGCGCAGCGGCCTGCCCACGGCCAGCCTGCTGAGCACCCTGATGAAGCTCCAGCTCACCGGCCGGGTGACCTGCCTGCCGGGCAAGCGCTATGTACTGCGGTAGTATAATTTTTGCTGGCAAAGCACACAACAGCTGTGGTACAATCATAAGAACAAGGATCCGTGCCGTGCAGATGCTGTGCGGTGCGTTTTGATAGAAAGAGAACGGGAGAAAAACACGAATGGCGAAACTAGTGATCGTGGAGTCGCCTGCAAAGGCGAAGACCATTCGGAAATATCTGGGCGATGGCTACGAGGTCACCGCCTCCATGGGCCACATCCGGGACCTGCCCGCCAGCCAGCTGGGCATTGATGTGGACCACGACTACGCCCCCCAGTATATCAGCATCAAGGGCAAAGAAAAGCTCATCAAGGAGCTGAAAAGCAAGGCCAAAAAGTCGGACGGCGTGCTGCTGGCCACTGACCCGGACCGGGAAGGCGAAGCCATCAGCTGGCATCTGGCCAACATCCTGGGCCTCGACCCCCACGAGCCCAACCGCGTGACCTTCGACGAGATCACCAAGAAGGGCGTGAAGGAGGGTATGGCCCACCCCCGCGCCATCAACGAAGACCTCTTCAACGCCCAGCAGGCCCGCCGTGTGCTGGACCGTCTGGTGGGCTATAAGCTGAGCCCCTTCCTGTGGCGGAAAGGTGCGCCGCGGCCTGTCGGCGGGCCGCGTCCAGAGCGTGGCCGTCCGGATCATCGACGACCGGGAGAAAGGAGATCGAAGATTTCAAGCCCGAGGAGTACTGGAACGTGGACGCCACCCTGGGCGCCGGGCACAAGAGCTTCACGGCCCGTCTGGCCTCCGACGCAAGGGAAAGAAGCTCCTGCCCAAACACGAGGCCGAGGCCCGCGCCATTGAAAAGGGTCTCGAGGGGGCCGAGTATGTGGTGGCAGAACTGAAAAAGGGCAAGCGCGCGAAGCAGCCCACCCGGCCTTCATCACCAGTACCCTGCAGCAGGAGGCATCCCGCCGTCTGGGCTTTACGGCCACCCGCACCATGCGGGCCGCCCAGACCCTGTACGAGGGCGTGGACATTGCCGGCCATGGCACCATGGGCCTCATCACCTATATGCGTACCGACAGCCTCCGCATCTCGATGAAGCCGTTGCCGCCGCAAAAGAGTATATCGCAGGGGCCTACGGCGAAAATTATATCTGTCCCTACAAGCGCGCCTGGAAGACCAAGAGCGCGACCGCGGCGCAGGACGCCCATGAGGCCATCCGCCCCTCGGTGCCGTCCCTGACGCCGGACGAGGTGGATCAGAGCATCAGCGGCGATACCGCCAAGCTCTACCGGATGATCTGGAGCCGCTTCATGGCCAGCCAGATGGCAGACTGCCAGCAGGACACCGTGTCCGTCACCGTCTATGCCGGCGGCTACCGTTTCAAGGCCAGCGGCTACACGGTCACCTTCGACGGTTTCACCGCCCTGTACGAAGAGGCCACCGACGAGAAAGAAAAGAAAGAGACCAGCCTGCCTCCCGCTCGAGGAGGGTCAGGTGCTCAAGCTGCGGGAGCTGAAGAGCGAGCAGAAGTTCACCCAGCCCCCCGCCCGCTACACCGAGGCCACCCTCATCAAGGCGCTGGAGGAAAACGGCATCGGCCGCCCCTCCACCTACGCCCCCATCATCACCACCATCATCGACCGCGGCTATGTGGAGCGGGAGCAGAAGAAGCTCAAGCCCACCCTGCTGGGCCGGGCCGTGGACGGCCTGATGCTGGAGCAGTTCCCCCACATCGTGGATGTGGATTTCTCGGCAGAGATGGAGAAGAACCTCGATAAGGTCGAGAGCGGCAAGGCCGACTGGCACAAGACCGTGGACGACTTCTACCAGGGCTTCGCAGCCAGCCTCGAGCAGGCCGAAAAGAACATGGAAGGCAAGAAGGTCAAGGTGCCGGACGAGCCTTCCAGCGAGGTGTGCGACCTCTGCGGCCGTCCCATGGTCATCAAGGTGGGCAAGTACGGCAAGTTCCTGGCCTGCAGCGGCTTCCCCGAGTGCCGCGGTACCAAGCGCCTCGTGAAGGATACCGGCGGCATCTGCCCCAAGTGCGGCAAGGGCCGTATGCTGGAGCGCAAGAGCGCCAAGGGCCGCATTTACTACGGCTGTGAGCGCTACCCCGACTGCGACTTTATGACCTGGGATATGCCCGTGGCCGTCAAGTGCGAGAAATGCGGCTCCACTCTGTTCCGCAAGGGCTCCAAGCTCTACTGCGCAAAAGAGGGCTGCGACTTTGAGATGCCGGTGCCGAAGAAAGACTAAATAAGGAAAAACAGCTCCCCACCTCCCCAACATGCTGACTGCCTCGAAGTTATGAAAGGGATATTAAATGAGCAACTATAAAGTTACTGTTTTAGGCGCCGGTCTGGCAGGCTGCGAGGCGGCGCTCTGGCTGGCGGGAAAGGGCGTGCAGGTGGAGCTCTATGAGCAGAAACCCACTCACTTTTCCCCGGCCCACAAGAGCGAGGGATTCGCCGAGCTCATCTGCTCCAACAGCCTGAAAGCCGAACGTCTGGATTCCGCTTCCGGTCTGCTGAAGGAGGAGATGCGCCGGATGGGCAGTCAGCTCCTGAACGCCGCCGAGGCGGCCCGCGTGGCCGCGGGCGGTGCGCTGGCTGTAGACCGCGACACCTTCAGCGCCGAAGTCACCCGGATGGTGGAGGCTGAGCCGAACATCAACGTCCACCGGGAGCGGGTGGAGCGGATCGACGAGTGTGCGCCCATCCTCGTGGCTACCGGCCCCCTGACGGACGGTGCCCTGGCGGACGAGATCGGCAACCTGACCGGCGATGAGCGCCTCCACTTCTACGACGCCGTGGCCCCCATCGTGACGGCGGAGAGCCTCGACTATGAGAAGGTGTTTGCCGCCTCCCGTTACGACCGGGGCGAGGCCGACTATCTCAACTGCCCCTTCAACAAGGCCGAGTATGAGGCATTCCACGCCGCGCTGGCCTCGGCAGAGCGAGCTCCGCTCCATGAGTTCGACGCGGGCGCAGAGCAGGGCGCACAGCCCGACCCCGATGCCCACGGCAAAAAAGCGGATACCGTCACGGTCTACGAGGGCTGTATGCCCATCGAGATCATGGCGGCCCGGGGTGCCGACACCATGCGGTTCGGCCCCCTGCGCCCGGTGGGCCTCATCGACCCCCGCACCGGCCACCGCCCCTGGGCCAACGTCCAGCTCCGGGCCGAAAATAAGGAGCGGACCCTGTATAACATCGTGGGTTTCCAGACAAACCTGAAATGGGGCGAGCAGAAGCGGGTGTTCAGCATGATACCCGGCCTCGAGAACGCCGAGTTCGTCCGGTACGGCGTCATGCACCGCAACACCTTCCTCGACGCACCCCGAGTGCTGAGCGCAGGGCTCTGCCTCAAAGAGCACCCCAACGTCTTCTTTGCAGGCCAGATCACCGGCTTCGAGGGCTATATGGAGAGCGCGGCCTGCGGCCTGCTGGCGGCGCGGAACATTTACGCCCGTCTCGAGGGCAAAGAGCTGCCTGCACCGCCCATCGACACCATGTGCGGTGCGCTCATCCAGTATCTCACCACCGAGAACAAGCACTTCCAGCCCATGGGCGCGAACATGGGCATCCTGCCCCCGCTGCCGGAGGACCAGCGTCCCCGCGACAAGCGCCTGCGTTACATGGCTGTGGCCGAACGGGCCGTGGCCAGCTTCCAGCAGTGGCTGGATGAAAATTCTCTGTAAGATGGATAACCTCTCAGGCTCGCTTCGCTCGCCAGCTCCCCTACAGAGGGGGAAAATCTCTGGCGCAAAAGATGAAAAAAGCGCCCTTGTGTTTCCGGGAAACCAAGGCCTCCCCTTTTCGAAATATCGGGCCGGGGGAGGTGGCACCCGACACGAACGGAGAGGTTATCCCCAAGACGGAGGGAGACAAAACCTATGAAGATCATCGTAGATATGATGGGTGGCGACAACGCCCCGCTGGCGGTGCTGGAGGGCACGGCCGCCGCGGTCAAGGAGTACGGCGTGGAGGTCATCGGCGTGGGCGATGAGGCACTTGTCCGCAAGACCGCCGCCGACAACAACATCTCTCTGGACGGCATCGAGCTGGTGAACTGCACTGAGGCCATCGAGATGTGCGACGAGCCGGCCAGGGCCATCCGCACGAAGAAGGATTCCTCCATCGTCGTGGGCCTGAATATGCTCAAAGAGGGCAGAGGCGACGCCTTCGTCTCCGCCGGCAGCACCGGCGCGCTCCATGTGGGCGCAAGCCTCATCGTCCGCACCCTGCGGGGCATCAAGCGCCCGGCGCTGGCTACCATGGTGCCAGCCAAGAACAAGGCGTATCTGCTGCTGGACTGCGGCGCGAATGTTGAGTGCCGCCCCGAGATGCTGGCCGCTTTCGCCGTCATGGGCAGCTGCTACGTGAACAAGGTGGAGGGCCGCACCTCCCCCAGCGTGGCGCTGGCCAACAACGGCGCCGAGGAGAGCAAGGGTACCCCCATGCTGAAAGAAGCTCATCAGCTGCTCAAGACCATCCCGGGCATCCGCTTCGTGGGCAACATCGAGCCCCGTGACGTACCGAACGGCGATGTGGACGTGGTCGTCTGCGACGGCTTCACCGGCAACGTCATCCTCAAGCTGACCGAGGGCGTCGCCAAGATGCTGCTGGGGATGCTCAAGGGAATGTTCCTCAAGAATCTGGGCGGCAAGCTGGCCTATCTGCTGCTGAAGGACAGCGTGTCTGACCTCAAGCACCAGATGGACAGCGAGGAGTACGGCGGCGCACCCTTCCTGGGCGCAAAGCAGCCGGTCATCAAGGCTCACGGCTCCTCCAAGGCCAAGGGCATCAAGAACGCCATCCGTCAGGCTAAGATCTGCGTGGAGAACGATCTGTGCGGCACCATGCAGAGCGCACTGGATGAATTGAACACCACCAAGGAATAACATCGCAAAAGGGAGTAAAAAACATGAGCCATCAGTTGGAAACAATTATTGGTTACAAGTTCAAGCACCCGGAGCTGCTGGAAACGGCGCTCACCCACACCAGCTACGCCAACGAGACCCGCCCGCCCGTCAAGCACAACGAGCGGCTGGAGTTTCTGGGCGACAGCGTGCTGCAGATCGTCTCGGCGGATTACCTGTTCCATGCCTATGCCGACCGCCCCGAGGGCGATCTGACCCGCATCCGGTCCAGCCTCGTCAGCGAGGGCGCACTGTTCCAGTTCGCTCAGGAGATCAATCTCGGCGATTACCTGCGTCTGGGCCGGGGCGAAGAGCACTGCGGCGGCCGCACCCGCCCCAGCGTCGTGTCGGACGCCTTTGAAGCCCTCATCGCCGCCCTCTACCTCGACGGCGGCATGGAGGTGGCAAAGAACTTCATCCTGCCCTTCATCACCGAGGGCAAGCACGCCGAGGCCGACTACAAGACCCGCCTGCAGGAGATCGTCCAGCAGAATCCCGAAGAGAAGCTGAGCTATGTGGTGGAGCAGGAGACCGGCCCCGACCACAACAAGCACTTTGTGGTGGCCGTCCGGTTCAACTCGGACTGCGTGGCCCGCGGCGAGGGCCGCAGCAAGAAAGTCGCGGAGCAGCACGCCGCCCGCGAGGCGCTCAAGCTGCTGGGCGTGATCAAGGAAAAGTAACATGGTGTTCAAGGAACTGGAAATTCAAGGTTTCAAGAGTTTCCCCGATAAGGTCAAGATACGCTTCGACGAGGGCGTCACCGGCGTCGTCGGCCCCAACGGCTCGGGCAAATCGAACCTCTCAGATGCGGTGCGGTGGGTGCTGGGCGAGACCAGCTCCCGCCAGCTTCGCGCTGCCGGAAAGATGGAGGACGTCATCTTCGGCGGCACCCGCCGCCGGGGATCCATGGGCTTTGCCATGGTGCGCCTGACGCTGGACAACAGCGCCCACACGCTGGACATCGACGCCGACGAAGCCGTCATCGGCCGCAAATACTACCGCTCCGGCGAGAGCGAGTACACCATCAACGGCCAGCTCTGCCGCCTCAAGGACATCTACGAGCTGCTTCTGGACACCGGCATCGGCCGGGACGGCTACTCCGTCATCGGACAGGGCCGCATCGCGGAGATCGTCGCCGCAAAAAGCAGCGAGCGCCGCGAAATTTTCGAGGAAGCCTGCGGAATCGCCAAGTACCGCTACCGCAAGAACGAGGCGGAGCGGCGTCTGGCCGCGGCGGCAGAGAACCTCGAGCGTCTGCGGGACATCCTCGACGAGCTGGAAGCCCGGGTCGGTCCGCTGGAAAAAGAGAGCGAGAAGGCTCAGCGCTTTCTCGAGCTCAGCGCCCGGCGGAAGACACTGGAAGTCACCCTCTGGACCGACGGCGTCCACCGCGCCCGGGAGGCCGTCCGCCGTCAGGTGCGGGACTATGAGACCGCTCAGGCCGAGTATGAGCGGTTTGACCGGGAGGCCAGAGCCGCCGAGGCCGAGGCTGAGAAGATCCGTATGCAGGCACAGCAGCTGACCATTGCCGTCGAGCGCCTGAATGGGGATATTCGCAGCATCACAGAAGAGCTTTCCGGCAGCGACAGCCGCATCGCCGTGCTGGAAAACGACATCGCCCGCAACGAGGAGAGCGCTGCCGCACTGCGGGAGGACATCGCCGCAGGCGAGCAGGACAGCACCGAGGCTGCCGCCGCGCTGGAACGCCACCGCGCCGTGGCCCGGTCCATGGCAGCGGCAGGGGAGAAGCTGGCCGCAGAGCTGGCCGAGCTGGACGCAGAACTCCTGCGTCTGACCAGCGAGAACAACGCCAGCGGCGCCCGCAGGGACATCCTGCGGGCCGAGGCGGCCGACCTGACGGCGAAGCGTACCGAGGCACAGGTGGCGAAAGCCGCCGCCGAAGCCGCCGCTCAGGCCGCGCAGGAGCAGCTGCCCGCCCTCGCCGAGAACACCGAGGCCCTCAAGGCCCAGCGGGACGAGGCAAAGCAGGACCTTGCCGATACCATCGAGTACCGGAAGGTGCTGGCCGAGAACGAAAAGCAGCTGGCAAACGTGAAGGCCGGCGTGGAGCTCAAGCTGAAAGGCCGTCGCACCGCCCTCAATGAGGCCGATGCCGCCGAGCAGAAGCTTGGTCGTGAACTGGACGCCGCCCGTCAGCGCCTCGGCGTGCTGAAAGAGCTGGAAAAGAACATGGACGGCTACCAGAACTCGGTCAAGACGGTCATGCGGGCCGCGTCGGCCCGCCGCCTGCGGGGCATCATCGGGCCGGTGTCGTCGATCTTGAGCGTCGAGCCGGGGCGGGAAGTCGCCATCGAAACGGCATTGGGCGGCGCGCTGCAGAACATCGTGGCAGAGAACGAAGCCGCCGCCAAGGCCGGCATCGCCCTGCTCCGCAGCGAGAATGCGGGCCGCGCCACCTTCCTGCCGCTGGACACCGTCCAGCCCGGCTTTTTCCGGGGGAGTCTCTCCGGTTCGGCCCGGCTGGCGTCCAGCCTCGTGAAGGCTGACCCCCGCTATGCGGACATCGTGTCGAATCTGCTGGGCCGCATCGTGGTGGTGGATGACATCAACGAAGCCTCCCGTGTGGCCCGGGAGCTGGGCTACCACAACAAGGTGGTCACGCTGGACGGTCAGGTCATCAACGCGGGCGGCAGCTTCACCGGCGGCAGCGTCCAGCGGTCGGCGGGCCTCTTTACCCGCAGGCAGGAGATGGAAGAGCTGCGCGTCAGGGCCGCCAAACTCCAGAAGGACTGCCTCGCGGCGCAGGACCGCACCGACGAGCTGAAAACGCAGGTGGATGCGCTGGCCGCAGAGCTGACCGCCACCGAGAGCGAGATCATTACGGCGGCCAATGACCGCATCCGCGCCGAGGCCGAACAGAAACGTCTCGAGGCGGCTGTGGAGCAGTCGGAAGCGGCGCTCGCCGGGCGTCAGGATGAGATGGAGCGGCGGAAAGCCCAGTTGGACGCCGCCCGCGCCCGTGCCGAAGACGCCGCAAAGCAGGAAGAAGCCCTTGCTGCCGACATCGAGACGCGGACGGCCGAGCTGGAACGCATCGCTGAGGGCGACGACGCTTTCCTTGCACAGCAGCGGAGCCTCGCCGAGCGCCTGAGCGCCAAGCGGATGGAGCAGCTGGCCCGTCAGAAGGACGCCGAGCTGGCCCGCAGCCAGATCGAAGCGCTGGAAAAACAGGCCAGAGACGCTGAGAGCCGCCGCGCCGCGCTGGAAGAGAGCCTCACGGCCCTCGCCGCCCGCAGCGGGGCTTGTCAGGAAGAGATAGAGGCCATCCGCCGGGCCAAGACCGACAGCACCGCGCTCATCGCGGCAAAAGAGGCCGAGATACGCGAGGACACCGAGAAGCGCCTGCTCTGCCAGAAGGACGAGACGGAGGCTCTTGCAAAAGGTCGTGCCGCCGCCGATGAGCGGGAAGAGACGGGCCGCGAGATGGCCCGTCTGGCGGAGCGGAAAGCCGCAGCCGAGGGCGAATACGACCAGATGGCCGCGAAGCTCTGGGACGAGTATCAGTTGACCCTCTCTCAGGCCGAAGAGATCTGCGTGGAGTTCGAGAACGTGAACGTCCTCCGGGCGCAGGTGGCCGACCTGCGGGGAAAGATACGCGCGCTGGGCAACGTCAATGTCAGCGCCATCGAGGAGTATCAGGAGGTCAAGGCCCGCTACGACACCCTCCGCGCTCAGGTGGAGGACGTCGAGGGCAGCAGGAACGAGCTGATCAGGATGATCACCAGCCTGTCGGGCCAGATGAAAGACATCTTCACCGACAGCTTCCGGGCCATCAACGAGAACTTTGGCCGTGTCTTCACCGAGCTGTTCGGCGGCGGCGAGGCCAGCCTTGTGCTGGAAGATGAGAGCGACGTGCTCTCCTGCGGCATCGGCATCCGGGTGGCCCCGCCGGGCAAGGTCATCAAGAATCTGGAGGCCCTTTCCGGCGGCGAGCAGGCGCTGGTGGCCATCAGCATCTATTTCGCCATCCTCGCCGTCAACCCCGCGCCCTTCTGCATCCTCGACGAGATCGAGGCCGCGCTGGATGACGCCAATGTCGTCCGCTTTGCCCAGTACCTGCGCCGGGTGAGCGACAAGACCCAGTTCATCGTCATCACCCACCGCCGCGGCACCATGGAGGCCGCCAACGTGCTCTACGGCGTCACTATGCAGGAGGACGGCGTCTCGAAATTGCTCAAGCTCGATCTGGAACAGGTTGACGCGACACTGGTTTCGTAGGTATAATAGATTAAACCTCTCAGTCTCGCTTCGCTCGCCAGCTCCCCTGCCCCAAAGCTCCCTGGCAGAAAAGACTCCGCTGGCGGCCCTTGGCAACCATCCTCCCGGGCAGCACTGAGCGCAAATCGTGAAATGGCGGGTTTTGCCATCACGGATAGAAACAGCAAAACAAAGGAGAGAACCAATGGGCCTCTTTGGATTTGGCAAAAAAGGAAAAGGACAAGATGAAAGACGGCCTCGAAAAGACCCGCACGGGCTTCTGGGGCAACATCCTGAACACCCTCACCGGCAGCAAGATCGATGATGATCTTTACGATGAGCTGGAAGAGCAGCTCATTCTCGCCGATGTGGGCGGTGAAGTGGCCATGAAGCTGGTGGACGCTGCGGGACCGGGTGAACGAGAAGGGCCTGAAAACCGGTGAGCAGGCCAGCGATGAACTGCGCGACCTCATTGCCGATGAGATGCGCCCCGAAGCTGAGATGGACCTGAGCGGCAGACCGCCGTCATTCTCGTCATCGGCGTGAACGGGGTGGGCAAGACCACCAGCATCCAAGCTGGCCGACTTCTACACCCGACAGGGTAAAAAGGTGATGCTGGCTGCAGGCGATACATTCCGTGCCGCCGCCAGCGAGCAGCTGGAGATCTGGGCGGACCGCGCGGGCGTGCCCCTTGTCAAAGCAGGCGAGGGCGCGGACCCGGCGGCTGTCATTTTTGACACGGTTAAATCGGCCACGGCAAACGGCTATGATCTGGTCATTGCGGATACGGCCGGCCGCCTGCACAACAAGGCAAACCTGATGGCAGAGCTGTCCAAGATCAGCCGCAGCGTCAAGAAGGCCGCTCCCGAAGCCAGTCTCGAAACGCTGCTGGTGCTGGACGCCATCACGGGCCAGAACGCCATCAGCCAGGCGAGGGAATTCTGCAAGGCGGCGGACGCCACCGGCATCATCCTGACCAAGCTCGACGGCACCGCCAAGGGCGGCTGTGTTGTGGCCGTCAAGCAGCGCCTCGGTCTGCCGGTGCGGTTCATCGGCGTGGGTGAGGGCATCGATGACCTGATCCCCTTCACCCCGGAGGGCTATGTGGAAGAGCTGCTGCCCCGGCAGTGGAAGCATTAAGTGTCGAACGGGTCTGCAATCAAACCTCAGGCCGCGGGCGCGTCCCCCCGAAGGGGAGCAAAGTTTAGGCAGCCGACCGGGGCAAAGGAGGGAAAAACATGAAGATTTGTGCAGCGACCGGCAACGCCGGAAAGCTCCGCGAGCTGCGGCGCATCCTCGAGGCTCAGGGCCACGAAGTGGTCAGCCAGAAGGAGCTTGGCATCACCATTGAGCCCGATGAGACCGGCACCACCTTTGAGGAAAACGCCCTCATCAAGGCCGAGACCATCTGCAAAGCCAGCGGCCTGCCCACCATCGCCGATGACTCGGGCCTCTGTGTGGACGCGCTGGACGGTGCTCCCGGCGTCTACAGCGCCCGCTACTGCGGCCATCACGGCGACGACGAGGCCAACAACGACAAGCTCCTCGAGAAGATGAAGGACGTCCCGGCGGGGCAGCGCGGCGCGAAGTTCGTGGCGGCGGTCTGCTTCATCCTGCCCACCGGCCAGCATCTCACCTGCCGGGGCGAATGCCCGGGCCGCGTTGCCTTCGAGCGGCTGGCCGGGGATTACGGTTTCGGCTACGACCCGCTCTTCATCCCGGACGAGTGCGGCGTGGGCAAGACAGGCAAGCGCCCCAACACAGAGGGCCGCAGCTATGCCCAGCTGACCCCGACGAGAAGGACGCCATCAGCCACCGCGGAAATGCGCTGGCGGAGATGGAGAAGGAGCTGCCGGAGTTTTTGAAGAAAGCGGAGTAAGGTTCTCTTTTGCGCGCCAAAAGAGAGCCAGAAATGGTTTTTGAAATGCTTTTCGCGCTGGTGGCGCGGGGCAGAGCGCTCTTTCATTAAGGCTAATTGTTCTCTTTTGATGTCAAAGAGAACCAGAAAAACCACCAGCGATTTCGACGCGCTGGATGCCACGAGAAAGGGGCTGCTCGCCCCTTTCAGACGCCTGGCGGGTCGAAGCCCAAAAATGCTAGCCGCTTCGCTAAACGCATTTTTGGGCTTCTCCGGTTTATCCGCCGATGGTGTTATGCTGGACGTTATGTCCAGCAAGGGCGTAAAGTCTGCTGCGAAGCACAAATCGAGAAAGCGAAAAAAGCGGTTAAGCGCATGCCGTGAATCTCCAGCTTTTTTTGACCCCGGAATCGTTAAGGGCGAGCAGCCCTTAACTCGTTGCCACCGCGGTGTGAAGGAGAAAAATTATGCTGACGAGCAAACAGCGCGCCATTCTGCGCGGCAAGGCAAACACCATGGACCCCGTTTTTATCGTGGGCAAGGGTGAGATCGACGAGACCATGATCCAGGGCGTGAAGGACTGCCTCGACGCCCGGGAGCTGATCAAGCTCAAGGTGCTGGAGAGCAGCATGTACAACGCCCGCGAGGCTTCTGTCAAGCTGGCCGAGGCCACCGGCGCCGACTGCGTGCAGGTCATCGGCTCCAAGTTCGTGCTCTACCTGCAGAAGAAGAAGGACAGCGCCTACGCCGACCTGCTGAAATGAGGATTCTGCTTTACGGCGGATCCTTCGACCCGCCCCACTACGGCCACCTGAACAACCTCCGCGCCGCCGCTGCCCGGGTCTGCCCGGACCGCGTGGTGGTCATGCCGGCGGGTGTCTCCCCCTTCAAGCAGTCCACCGCCGCCCCCGGCAGCGCCCGGGTGGAGATGTGCGCGTGCTTCCGTGCACTGGAAGCGGAGGGGGCTGTTCCGGCGCTGTGCGTCAGCGGCTGGGAGGTGGAGCAGGCCGCGCTGGGCAGGCGCAACTATACGGTGCTCACGCTGGAAATGCTGGCCCGGACTTACCCGGAGGCCGAGCTGTACATGGCCATGGGCAGCGATATGCTGCTGAGCTTCGACGGGTGGCACCGCTGGCAGGAGATCCTTCGTCTGGCCCGGCTGGTGGTCACGAGCCGGAATATCGGCGACGACGCCGGCTCTCCACGCCAAGGCCCGGCAGCTGGACGCTTCCGGCGCGCGCATCCTGTTTGCGCCGGTGGAGGCTCTGCCCATGGCCAGCAGCAACCTGCGTGCCCGCCTTGCAGCAGGGGAAGCGTGTGAAAATGAACTGCCCGCCCTCGTGCGCCGGGTCATCCGGCGGGAGGGGCTTTACCGGGCAGACAGAGGGGAAAGCGGAAACCATGAATCTGAAACAGGCAAAGGAGCTTGTGCGCGGCCGCCTGAGCGATAAGCGGTATGAGCACACCATCAACGTGAAAAAAATGGCTGTCAAGCTGGCAAAGCGGTATGGGGCGGACGAGGAAAAAGCAGCGCTGGCCGCCCTGCTGCACGACTCGGCCAAGGAGATCAGCAAGGACGAGATGCGCGCCATCATGCGGGCCCACCCGGAACTGGCCGAGGGCGGGGAAGAGCGCCCCACCCCGGTGTGGCACGGCATCTGCGCGGCCATCCTGGCCCGCACCCAGTGGGGCGTGGAGGATGAGGCCATCCTTTCGGCCATCGCCTGCCACACCGCGGGCAAGCCGGGCATGAGCAAGCTGGACAAGATCGTTTACCTGGCCGATATGTCCAGCAAGGAGCGGGACTGGCTCCGGGGTGAACAAGCTGCGCAAGCTGGAACTGAAGGATCTGGATCTGGGCTATGCTGGCAGCCCTCAGGCAGACGAACGACTTTGTGCTCTCGCAGGGCAAGCCCCTGGACCCCATGTCCAAGGCGGCCTACGATGAGATCAAAGCAGAGGTGGATGCCCGGGCTGCAAAGGCCGGGTGAGCCTGTTTTTCTGCACACACCCTGCTCCGGAAAAGAATACCGATTGCAGATTGTGGGTAAGAATGTTATACTATGGAACATGACGACAGTCTCTGTCGGAATAAAAAAAGCTGGAGGAACCGAACGAATGAGTCAAGGTCCGCGTCATATCAATACAGACCGCTCGCTGAACCGTCCCACGGAGCAGCGCCCCACGGAGGCCTCAGCCCTGCATCAGGTGTCGCTGTCCGGGCAGCCGGATTTCTTCCAGAACGAACAGCCCGCACCCCAGCGGCCGGAACCGCCCCGCCAGAGCGCGGGCGGCGGACGGCGGCGGCAACGGCGGCAGTCAGCCGCCCCGGCACGCGGCCCCCGCTGATGCCCCCCGCCGCCGCAAAAAGAAGAAAAAGACCCCGCTCTGGCTCCCGCTGGCTGTGACGCTGGCGGTGCTGGCCGTGATCTCGGGCGTGGTGGTCTACGCCGTGAGCATGGTGAACAAGGTGGAGGATAATCTGAAGCCCGAGGAGAACGCGACCTCGCTGGTGGAGGAGATCCAGACGCTGGAGGAGTACAAGGGCGATGTGGTGAACATCCTCGTCTGCGGCATCGACTATGAGGAGGGCCGCGCCTATTCCTCGGATGGCAGCAACGACGGCATGACGGATATGATCCTGTACTGCCAGTTCGATATCAAGGGCGGTGCCCTGCGGATGCTGCAGATCCCCCGCAACAGTCTGGTGGCCACCAAGAGCCGCAAGTCACCCTTTCCAACGGCAAGACCTACGCCGCCTCCAACTACCAGATCAACTCTGTGGCCCTCTCCAACGGCGGCAGCGTTGCCGCTCTGGCGGAGGTCATCTACGACCAGTACAAGCTGCCCGTCGATTACTACGTGACGGTGGATATGCAGGCTCTGGTGGAGATGGTGGACAACTTCGGCGGCATCGAGGTCTATATCCCCCACGATATGTCCTTTGCGGGCAGCGCCCTCAAGCAGGGCTACCGCAATCTGGACGGCACTTCGGCGGAGTTCTTCGTCCGCTGCCGCCACGGCCAGGGCTACTCCAACTCCGACATCGACCGCCTGAACATGCAGCGCTACTTCTACGCCGGTCTGTTCAAGCGGGTGCGCAGCATGGGCATCACCGATGTGCTCATTGCCAGCTGCCCCTCGTCTTCAACAACTATATCCACACGGATATGGACCTGACCACCATCGCAAAGATGCTGGTGTCCTTCACCCGCATCGACAGCGGCAACATCATGCTGGCCCAGACGCCCGTGTTTATGGGCGTGCCCAACGTGGGCAAGACCGACAGCTTTGACGGCTACTCCTGCGTGGTGCCGGACGCCGGCTCCATCGCAGAGCTGCTCAACACCTATTTCCGCAGCTATACCGGCCCGGTGAGCGCCAGCGAGCTGAACCTCGTGACCAACGACTGGCCCCACGGCACCGCCTCCACCAGCGCCAACGTCCAGTTCGTGGGCCAGCTGGATAAGGAGTCCGACGACGCCATCCTCAGCGGCGACACCGACGTGGCGGGCGCTACCACCACCGACGGCCAGGCCGCGGGACAGTAACAAACCAGAGAGGAGACTTTTATGGAAAACGAGATCGACAGCAAGACCCTTGCCATTGAGATCGCAAAGATCCTGGACAAGAAAAAGGCCGTGGATGTCCGCGTGCTCAAAGTGGAGAGCCTGACCGTTCTGACCGATTACTTCGTCATTGCGTCCGGCACCTCCACCACCCAGGTGGCGGCACTGGCCGACGAAGTGGATTTTGAGCTCTCCCAGAGAGGCATCAAGCCCCACAACACCGAGGGCTTTGACTCCAAGAACTGGGTGCTGCTGGATTATTCCAGCGTCATCGTCCACGTCTTCGTCCCCCAACACCCGCACCTACTACGACCTCGAGCATCTGTGGGCCGATGGTCAGCCCATGGATATCTCGGAATATCTGACCCCGGAAAACAGTCTGTAAGCTTCCCTGCCTGCAAGGGCGGCTGCCGAATATGAGGAGTGATTGAAAGCTATGAAGTATGATTACAAGGCCGTTGAGGCCAAGTGGCAGAAGGTGTGGGAGGACGAAAAGACTTTCCATGCCGAGATCGACCACACCAAACCCAAGTTCTATGCCCTGGTGGAGTTTCCCTATCCGTCGGGTGCCGGCCTGCATGTGGGCCACCCCCGCAGCTACACCGCCCTGGATGTGGTGAGCCGCAAGCGCCGTCAGAACGGCTATAACGTGCTGTACCCCATGGGCTGGGACGCTTTCGGCCTGCCCACCGAGAACTTCGCCATGAAGAACCACATCCATCCGGCCATCGTCACCAAGAAGAATGTTGACCACTTCCGGGAGCAGCTCAAGGCACTGGGCTTCTCCTTTGACTGGGACCGCGAGATCAACACCACCGACCCCGAGTATTATAAGTGGACCCAGTGGATCTTCCTGCAGCTGTACAAGAAGGGCCTCGCCTACAAGAAGGAAATGAACGTCAACTGGTGTACCGGCTGCAAGTGCGTGCTGGCAAACGAGGAAGTCGTCAACGGCGTCTGCGAGCGCTGCGGCAGCGAGGTCGTCCACCGGGTCAAGAGCCAGTGGATGCTGAAGATCACCGCCTACGCGGACAAGCTCATCGACGGTCTGGACGGTCTGGATTACATCGAGCGCGTCGCCACCCAGCAGAAGAACTGGATCGGCCGCAGCCACGGCGCAGAGGTCAACTTCGGCACCACCGCAGGCGATACCTTGACGGTTTACACCACCCGCTGCGACACCCTGTTCGGTGCTACCTACATGGTCGTCTCCCCGGAGCACGCCATGGTCAAGGAGTGGCTGGACAAGGGCCTCCTCAAGAATGCCGATGCCGTCAAGGCCTATCAGGCAGAGGCTGCCCGCAAGAGCGACTTCGAGCGCAGTGAGCTGAACAAGGAAAAGACCGGCGTGAAGCTGGAGGGTGTGATGGGCATCAACCCCGTCAATGACAAGCAGATCCCCATCTTTATCTCTGATTATGTTCTGTCCACCTACGGCACCGGTGCCATCATGGCTGTGCCCGCCCACGATACCCGCGACTGGGAGTTCGCCAAGAAGTTCGGCCTGCCCATCATCGAGGTGGTCAAGGGCAATACCGAGTCCAATCTGGACGAGGCTGCCTTTACCGATGTGGCCACCGGTACGCTGGTCAACTCCGGCTTCCTCGACGGCCTGTCTGTCACCGACGCCAAGAAAAAGATGATCGAGTGGCTGGAAGCCAACGGCAAGGGCCGGGATAAGGTCAACTACAAGCTCCGCGACTGGGTGTTCAGCCGTCAGCGCTACTGGGGCGAGCCTATCCCCATGGTCAAGTGCGAGAAGTGCGGCTGGCAGCCCCTGCCCGAGAGCAGCCTGCCTCTGACCCTGCCCGACATCACCGACTTTGAGCCGGGTCCTGACGGTGAGTCTCCGCTGGCCCGCCACACCGACTGGGTCAAGACCACCTGCCCCTGCTGCGGCGGCCCCGCGACCCGCGAGACCGACACCATGCCTCAGTGGGCCGGTTCTTCGTGGTACTTCCTGCGCTATATGGACCCCCACTGCAAGGACGCCATTGCCTCCAAGGAGGCGCTGGAGTACTGGTCTCCGGTGGACTGGTACAACGGCGGCATGGAGCATACCACCCTGCATCTGCTCTACAGCCGTTTCTGGCATAAGTTCCTGTACGACATCGGTGTCGTGCCTTCTCCGGAACCCTACCAGAAGCGTACCGCCCACGGCATGATCCTGGGCCTGAACCCCCACAGCTTCGTCAACCTGCCCGCTGACGAGCAGGAGAAGCTGCTGAAGGAGTACGGCAGCCAGAAGGCCGCCGAGAAGGCTCTGGAAGAGAAGTACGGTGAGATGGCCCGCCACCCCATCGTCAAGATGTCCAAGTCTCTGGGCAATGTCATCAACCCTGACGAGGTCGTGGACCAGTACGGTGCCGACACCATGCGTCTGTACGAGATGTTCATGGGCGACTTCGAGCAGGCCGCACCCTGGCAGACCTCTGCCATCGCCGGCTGCAACCGCTTCCTCGACCGCGTGTGGGCTCTGTCCGACAAGCTGGTGGAGGGCGAGGGCTATCGTCCCCCATGGAGACCCTGATGCACCAGACCATCAAGAAGGTGGGCGCTGACATCGAGGGCCTGAAGATGAACACCGCCATTGCACAGCTCATGACTCTGGTCAACGCCCTGTACGACAACGGCGGCGCTACCAAGGCCGAGTTCGAGACCGTCGTCCAGCTGCTGAACCCGTTTGCTCCCCACATGACCGAGGAGCTGTGGGAGAAGCTGGGCCACAGCCACGACGAGCAGCTGGCCTACTACCCCTGGCCCAAGTACGAGGAGGCCAAGTGCGTGGAGAGTACGGTGGAGATCGCCGTGCAGGTGAACGGCAAGGTGAAGGCCCGCCTGAAGGTGGCTGCCGACATCGACGCTGCTGCCGCCATTGCCGCAGCCAAGGCTGACCCCGCTGTTGCCGCCGCTCTGGAAGGCAAGCAGCTGGTGAAGGAGATCTACGTCAAGGGCCGTCTGGTCAACCTGGCCGTGAAGGGCTGATCCCTCAGGCGCTTTGCCGGAGAGTTTTTTCAAAAAATCTTTCAAAAAAAGGTTGACGAACGCATGAAAATGCGCTATACTGTCTACTGTTAGTTACCATGTAACAACGAAATTCCTGCCTCACGGTCCAAGGGAGGGAATAAGATGTCGGAAATTCGTGTTAAAGAGGGCGAGTCGCTGGAGAGCGCACTGCGTCGCTTCAAGCGTAGCACTGCCCGCAGCGGTGTGCTCGCAGAGGTCCGTAAGCGCGAGGCTTACGAGAAGCCGTCTGTTAAGCGCAAGAAGAAGTCCGAAGCAGCCCGCAAGCGTAAGTTCAAGTAATTAACTGCTTGGAATCGCACTGTTGCTTTAGATTTCAAACGCGTTGCTAACGCCGATGTAGGAGAGCCTGAAACTCAGGCTCTCCTATTTTCATTTGCGAGACTGAGAGGGTTTTTATCATGTTGATTACCCCCGAATACGTTTTCAAGGATGTGACCCACATCACGCCGGAGTGGCTGGCCCAAAAGGGCATCCGCGCCCTGGTGCTGGACATCGACAACACCCTCACCGCCGACCGCAGTCAGGAGCTGCCGGACGAAGTGGCCGGGTGGCTGGAAACCATGCGCAGAGCGGGCGTAAAGCTGACCATCGTTTCCAACGGTGCCGAAAAGCGGGTGCGCCCCTTTGCGGAAAAGCTGGGCCTTGCCTACCTCTACCGCAGCGCCAAGCCCCTGCCCTTCGCGCTGGGGGTGGCCCGCCGCCGGATGCAGCGTGAAGCGGAAGCAGATGGCCATGGTGGGCGACCAGCTCTACGCCGACCGGATGGCGGCGGCCCTCTACGGCATTCCGGGCCTGATGGTCATTCCCCGCGGCCCCGATCTCGGCGCGCAGGTGGTGCTCAAGCGCAAGTGGGAACACTGGCAGGAGTATTATGATCGGGGAGGGAAGACCCTGTGAGCGAGTGGAAGATCCGGTTCGGCACGGCAGGCACCAGCGACAGCTTCACGGCCATGGGGTATAAGAACAGTCTGGACATTCCGGCCTACACCGAAAAAATGGGGCTGGATGCCTTTGAATACCAGTGCGGCCATGGAGTCCGGCTGGGGCTGGACAAGGCCCGGCAGATGGCTGACGATGCCGCCGCCCGGGGGATTTTGTTCAGCGTCCACGCACCTTATTATATCAGCGTCCAGCCTCGAGGAAGAAAAGCGGCTGAACAGCGTGAGCTATCTGCTCCAGAGCGCCGAGCTCTGCCGCGCGTTGGGCGGCAGGCGCGTCATCTTCCACTCGGGCAGCTGCGGCAGACAGAGCCGGGAGGCGGCCCTGGAAAAGGCGCTGGATACCCTGAAACGGGCGCAGGACGCGCTGGATGAAGCGGGCTTTGCCGAGATCACCCTCTGCCCTGAGACCATGGGGAAGATCGGCCAGCTGGGCACGCTGGAGGAAGTATTGGCTCTCTGCGGGGTGGACAAGCGCATCACGCCCTGCATCGACTTCGGCCACCTCAACGCCCGGACCTTGGGCGGCATCCGGTCCAAGGCCGACTATGCCGCTATCCTTGACCGGATCGGTGAGGTGCTGGGCGGACGAGCGCTCACGGCGGTTCCACGTCCACTTCTCCCGCATCGAGTTCTCCGCCGGCGGTGAGAAGCGCCACTGGACCTTTGCCGAGACCCAGTTCGGCCCGGAGCCGCAGCCGCTGATGGAGCTGCTGGCAGAGCGCCGCCTCGAGCCAGTCGTCATCTGTGAGAGCGCCGGTACGCAGGCCGAGGATGCGAAAACAATGAAGCGATTTTTTGAGGCTTGTCTTTGTACAACCTCTCAGTCGGGCTTGCGCCCGCCAGCAGCCTTTGGCATAAAGAGAAAGCACCCGGCTGCCAAAGGTGGCATCCCACATGACGGAGAGGTTTGTCCGTTTTTTCGTTTTATCGTCTTTTTTGCTCAAACCCCTTGCCAAACCATGCGGGATTGAGTAAAATAAATAGAGATATGCGTTAAGCATCAATGAGATTTTACTAATGGAGGAATTCCTATGATTTCTGCAGGCGAGTTTCGCAATGGCGTGACCTTTGAGCAGGACGGCCAGGTTCTTCAGGTCGTTGAGTTCCAGCACGTGAAACCCGGCAAGGGCGCAGCCTTTGTTCGCACCAAGACCAAAAACGTGATCACCGGCTCTGTGGTCGAGACCAGCTACAACCCGACCGCTAAGTTCCCTCAGGCTTTCATCGAGCGCAAGGACGTGACTTACAGCTATGAGGATGGCGATCTGTACCACTTCATGGACAACGAGACTTATGACGACATCCCCGTCAACGCTTCGATGTGCCCGATAACTTCAAGTTCTGCAAGGAGAACGAGCCGTGCAAGCTGCTGAGCTACAAGGGCAAGGTCTTCAGCGTCGAGATCCCCAACTTCATCGAGCTGGAAGTTACCCAGACCGAGCCGGGTGTCAAGGGCAACACTGCCACCAACACCCTGAAGCCCGCTACTGTCGAGACCGGTGCTGAGATCCGCGTCCCCCTGTTCATCAACGAGGGCGACCACATCCGCATCGATACCCGCACCGGCGAGTATATGGAGCGCGTCTAATTTACCGACAGACCGGGCAGCGGGCAACCGTGTGCCCGGTTTTTTGATTAAAATAGGAGGTCATTCTTATGAAGGAAAAGGCTGCATACCTGCGGGGCCTGATCGAGGGCCTCGGCATCGACGAGAACACCAAAGAAGGCAAAGTCATCAAGGCCATGAGCGAGCTGCTGAGTGAGCTGGCAGAGACTGTGGATAGCATCGATGAGGATGTCACCCACGCCTACGATCAGATCAATGACCTGAGCGAAGAGCTGGAAGACCTGGAAGCAGACCTCTATGAGGACGAGGATGCCGAGGACGAGGACGACGACGCGAAGACGAGGATGAGGATGCGGAAGAATGACGATGATATCGCCAGTGAGCCGTTCTATGAGGTGGCCTGCCCCAACCTGCGGCGAGACCGTGTACGTGAGCGAGGACGACCTGGACGCAGGCGAAGCAAACTGCGCCCACTGCGGCGTGACCTTTGAGGTCGCGCTGGAGGGCGATGAGGACGAGGAGCCAGGGAAGGCCCCGTGCAGTACGAGGTGACCTGCCCCGCCTGTGGTCAGACCACTGTGTTTGAGGAGGACGACCTGCTGGATGGCGCACCCAAGTGCCCCGGCTGCGGCAAGCCCCTGGACTTTGAAGTGACCGAAGAGTAAACGCTTCTTCATCGCCCGTGAAAAGGCAATTTTGGAAAATCCGCAGATTTTCCAAAATTGCAATCTATATGAATATGGCCAAAGCGCACGCGAAGGCCATTCCAAATCGTCCCTGTAAAAACGCAATGCCGGGCAGTCCGCAAACTGTCCGGCATTGTTCATTTTAAATTGATTCAGCGGGTCTCGTTTGCCTTCTGCAGCCAGATGCTGCCAATGTCCAGTGCGTTGTACAGGCCATTCTTGGTGGTCTGACGCGCTACGCGCGCCTGCGGTGCCTTGGTAGTATCCGTAGAAAGCAAAGATCAGGTGTACCTTGTCGGCTACCTGCTGCTCGCCCACCGGGGTGGTGGTCAAAATCTGCAGATACAACACATAGGGATCGGTCATGCTGCCGTAATACAGCTCGTTGTCCTTGCGGACGAGGGGCTTGCCTTTATAAGTCAGTTTCGGTGTAAATGGCATCGTGAAAGCCTCCCTGTCGTTTGATTCATCTTAGTATAACACATTCTGCCTATGGGATGCAAGCGTTTGCGGCAGTGCTCTGTCAGTTTTGCACCAAAACAGCCCCGTACCGTGCAAAACCGGCAGCACATTTTTGGCAAATGGGGTTTGCTGTTGGGTGCAGTTATGCTATACTATAAATAGAACAGCCCGCATTCCGGGCCGGAAGTGAGGGAACGACAATGGCAGATTATCAGGAATACCGGCGACGCATCCTGCACCGGCGCTGGCGCAGGGTGTTTATCATCGTTGCTCTGCTGGCGCTTCTGGCTCTGCTGAGCGCCATCGGCATCCTGTGGAAGGTGCTGCACCGGGAGCGCGTGGATACCGCCCTGAGCCAGAACACCATTCTGCGGCAGGTGACCACGGACAACACATGGAACACGGTCAGCTATCCGCTGGCCCGGCAGCTGCGGGTGCAGACACTGGAGGACAGCACCGAGACCGCGCTGGACTTCCGCATGGCGGCGCTGCCGGCCAGTGCCCCGGTGGAAAAAAGCTGGTTTGCACAGGCCAGCTTTGTGGGCGACAGCCTGACGCAGGGCTTGCAGATCTACGATACCGGTCTGCCCGGGGCGCAGTTCTGTGCTTATAAGGGGGTAGGCCCCAACGCCTTTGTCAACGGCACCAGCTGCAAGCGGGTGGACGGCGTGACAGAGATCCCGCTGGACGCACTGACCGCGCAGCAGCCCAAGGCCGTCTATGTGCTGCTGGGCAGCAATGTGCTGGGGCAGGACACCGACTACACCAGCTTTCTGACCTACTACCGTTTGATGCTGGATATGATCAGTCAGGCACTGCCGGATGCAAAGATCTATGTGCAGTCTATCACGCCGGTACGGCCGGAGGTGAGCGCACAGGCAAACCACGCAGGGCTGAACCGCGACCGTCTGTGCCATATCAACAACGAACTTGCCGCCATTGCACTGGAAAAGAACTGCTATTTCCTCAACCTGTGGGAGGTGCTGGCGGACGAAAACGGCGACTTGAAAGCCGAGTACGCCCAGCCGGACGGCTACCATATCAAGCCGGAGGGCTACGCTGTATGGGTGGACTACCTTTGCAGCCACACCATGGAGTGAAAATACAAAAGGCGCTGTCCGCGAGGACAGCGCCTTTTGTGCTTTATCGGGCTTTTTATCAGAACAGGCCGGTGATCTTGCCGTCGGCGTCCACATCAATGCCCACGGCGGCGGGCTTCTTGGGCAGGCCGGGCATGGTCATGATGCTGCCGCAGATGACCACCACGAAGCCGGCGCCTGCGGCCAGACGCACCTCGCGTACCTCCATCGTGAAGCCGGTGGGCGCGCCGATCAGCTTGGCGTTGTCGCTGAAGCTGTACTGGGTCTTGGCGATGCAGACAGGCAGGTTGCCGTAACCCAGCTCGGTAAGCTCGGCCAGAGTCTTGCTGGCGGCGGCGCTGTAGTTCACGCCGTCGGCGCGGTAGATCTTGGTCGCGATGGCGTTGATCTTGTCCTTGAGGGGCATTTCCAGCGGGTAGGTGTACTGGATGGGACGGTCCTCCAGGATCTCCAGCACCTTCTCAGCCAGTGCCTTGCCGCCCTCGCCGCCCTTGGCGAACACCTCGCTCAGCACGCAGGGCACGCCCTGCTCGGCGCAGACCTGCTCCACATAAGCCTGCTCCTCGGCGGTGTCGGTGGGGAAGGCGTTGATGGCGACCACCACCGGCAGGCCGAAGCCGTTCTTCAGGTTGTCGATGTGGCGGATCAGGTTGGAAGCACCGGCCTTGACGGCCTCGAGGTTGGGCTGGTTCAGGTCGGCCTTGGCTACGCCGCCGTGGCTCTTGAGGGCGCGCACGGTAGCCACCAGCACACAGGCAGAGGGGGCAATACCGGCATAGCGGCACTTGATATCCAAGAACTTTTCCGCACCCAGATCAGCGCCGAAGCCTGCCTCGGTGATGGTGTAGTCGGCCAGCGACAGGCTCAGCTTGGTGGCCAGCACGCTGTTGCAGCCGTGGGCAATGTTGGCAAAGGGGCCGCCGTGGATGATGGCGGGGTTGTTTTCCAATGTCTGCACAAGGTTCGGGTCCAGTGCATCCTTCAGCAGGGCGGTCATGGCACCGGCTGCGCCGATCTCACCGGCGGTCACCGGCTTGCCGTCGTAGGTATAGGCGCACACGATGCGGGACAGCCGCTCCTTCAAATCGGAGATGCTGGTGGCAAGGCAGAAAATAGCCATGACCTCGCTGGCCACGGTAATGTCAAAGCCGTCCTCGCGGGGGGTGCCATTCACCTTGCCGCCCAGACCGTCCACGATGAACCGCAGCTGCCGGTCGTTCATGTCCATGCAGCGCTTCCAGGTGATGCGGCGGGGGTCAATGTTCAGGGGGTTGCCCTGCTGGATGCTGTTGTCGATCATGGCAGCCAGCAGGTTGTTTGCGGTCCCGATGGCGTGCAGGTCCCCGGTAAAGTGGAGGTTGATGTCCTCCATGGGCACCACCTGGGCGTAACCGCCGCCGGCCGCGCCGCCCTTGACACCGAACACGGGGCCAAGGGAGGGCTCACGCAGGCAGAGCATGGTCTTTTTGCCCAGGGCGTTCATGGCGTCGGCCAGGCCCACGCTGGTGGTGGTCTTGCCCTCGCCTGCCGGGGTGGGGCTGATGGCCGTCACCAGGATCATCTTGCCCTGCTTGGATGCCTTGTGGATGAGGCGGTGGTTGATCTTGGCCTTGTAGCGGCCATAGGGGATCACACTTTCCTCCTCCAGACCCAGCTGAGCTGCGATCTGGGTGATGGGCTTCATCTTGGCTTCCTGCGCGATCTCGATATCGGTCTTCATACAGACATCCTCCTTGATAGCAAAAAAGGGCAGCTTTGCGCAGCAATTGCGCAAGGCTGCCCAGACGGTCGGCATTGACATCCCATGCACCCCTGCACTGTGGTGCTCCACAACGTTCCGTCAGCAGGGGTGCGGTCTATGCTGTAAAGATAGCACACCACCGGGGTGTTTGTCAAGGAGGTACAGTTACAAAAATCACCCATAAATGCATAAAATTTTTTGCGTTATCCAAGGGTTTGTGCTATACTTATTCTGGGTTATTATGAAAACAACGACAGAAAGCAGGAAATCCGTTTATGCTGCAAAATCCTGAATTGCATTATCTGGACAACGCCGCCACCACCATCGTGGCCCCGGAAGTGGCAGATGTCATCAACAAGGCCATGCGGGAGCACTGGGCCAACCCCTCCAGCCTGTATGCCCCCGGCGCACGCAGCGAGGAGGCCCTGAACGCCGCCCGTGCCGCCGTGGCCCGCACCCTGGGCTGCAAGCCGAAGGAGCTGTACTTTACCTCCTGCGGCAGCGAGAGCAACAATCTGGCCCTGCTGGGTGCGGCGCAGACCCGCACCTTCGGCAAGGGCATCGTGGTGTCCGGCTTCGAGCACCCCAGTGTGCAGCGGCCGTTGGAGCGGCTGGCAAAGCAGGGCTACGACGTTACCGTGGTAGCCCCCCGGGCAGACGGCACGCTGGACATTGACGCCATGCTGGAGCGGGTGGACAAGAACACCATCCTTGTAGCCTGCATGATGGTGAACAACGAGATCGGTACCCGCAACGATGTGGAACGCCTTGCCGCCGAGGTAAAGCGCCGCAACAGCCGCACCATCGTCCATGTGGACGCGGTGCAGGCATGGATGCGTGTACCCATCAAGCTGGACAACATCGATACGCTCTCGGTGAGCGGCCACAAGATCCATGCGCCCAAGGGCATTGGTGCGCTTTACCTTTCCGACCGGCTGGTGCAGGCCTTCCAGCCGCCCTATCTGGGCGGCGAGCAGGAGCGGCAGATGCGTCCCGGCACCGAAAACCTGCCCTACGCCATGGGTCTGGCGGCAGCGGCTACCCGTCTGGCCAAGACCATGAAGAGCCGCGACACCGCCATGCGTGCACTGAACCGACAGCTGCGGGAGGGGCTGAAGGCCTTCCCGGAGGTGATCATCAACAGCCCGGAGAACGCCGTGCCCGAGGTGCTGAACTTCAGCGAGATGTGCATCAAGAGCGAGACCATGCTGGCTTTTCTGGCCGAAGAGCAGATCTACGTTTCCTCGGCCAGCGCCTGTGGGCGTGGCCAGCCCAGCCACACGCTGGCAGCCATGGGGCGCGACCCGCTTGCCATCGATACCGCCATCCGGGTGTCCTTCTGCGCCGACAACACCCCGGAGGACGTGGACTCCTTCCTCAACCGCTTCGAGGACGGCATGAAGCATTTGCAGAAGATCAGAAAGTAAAAAACTGAAGCCGCAGAACGGCTGACAGCTTTCTCTTCGGACACGAAGTACGGGTTGCGGCACCCAGCATCCGCATCGTGCCTTGGGCGGCACTTGCGTCTTGCTGGCCGCTGCCCCAACAGCAACTCTCTGTTTCCGCCGTTGGCGGCGGTCGTTGCTGTTGCAAGCCATTCCCATCGCCCGCCCTATTGCCCTGCGGGCAACAGGGTCCCACCCCAGCGGACGGTCCTCAGAGAAACTGTCAGCCGTTCTATGGGGAGATACAGTTTGCCTGCACGACCCCGATTTGTGAAAGGGTGAATGGAAAATGACCGCAGTCATTTTCCATTCATAGAGTAAAACAATTTTTCCGCTGAATATGGCCAGAGCGAAAGCGGAGGCCATTATAAATCCCACATCAGGAGATGCAACATTTATGAAGGAAATTATTATGGGCTATCAGGGCGAGATGTCCCTGAAAGGCCTCAATCGCAACCAGTTCGAGCAGCCATGATGAAGATCCTGCGCTACCGGCTCAAGACCGTGGGCAAGTTCAAGGTGTACTGCACCCAGTCCACCTTCTACATGGAACCGGAGGAAGAGGACGTTGACATGGACCTGGCCTTTGACCGGGTGAGCACTGTGTTCGGCCTCGCGGCCCTGAGCCGTGCTGTGGTCTGTGAGAAGGATTTGACACCATCTGCCGGACTGCGGAGGAGTATCTGGGCGACAGCCTCCACGGCATCAAGCACCTTCAAGGTCGAGGCCCGCCGTTCGGATAAGACCTTCCCCATGACCAGTCCTGAACTGATGCGGGAGCTGGGTGCCTACCTGCTGGGGCTGCACAACTACCTGCGGGTGGACGTCAAGAACCCTCAGTTCAAGGTCATCGTGGAGATCCGCGATTACGGTGCGTATATTCACGGCCCGAAAATACCCGGAGAGGGTGGCCTGCCGGTGGGTACCAGCGGCCGCGCCCTCAATATGCTGTCCGGCGGCATCGACAGCCCTGTGGCGGCATACCGGATGGCAAAGCGCGGCCTCGGTCTCGACCACATCCATTTTGCGTCCCCGCCGTATACTTCTGAACGCGCAAAACTGAAAGTTAAGGCTCTGGCCCAGCTCATCACCCCCTATACCGGCAGCACCAACCTCTTTGTGGTGCCGTATACCAAGCCCCAGGAGTACATCCGGGATAACGCGCCGGATGTGCTGTTCACCGTCCTCATGCGCCGCAGCATGATGCGCATTGCCAATCGTATTGCCACCAAGCAGGGCTGTGAAGCTCTCGTCACCGGCGAGAGTCTGGCCCAGGTGGCAAGCCAGACCGTCAAGGCCCTGCAGTGCACCGACGCCGCCCAGGATCTGCCCATCCTCCGCCCCCTGATCGGCATGGACAAGACCGAGATCGTCGAGACGGCCCGCCACATCAACACCTTCGAGACGAGCATCCTGCCCTACGAGGACTGCTGCACCATCTTCACCCCGCCGCACCCGAAGATCCGCCCCGAGCTGGCAGAGATCCTGGAGGCAGAAGCCGCCATGCCCGGTCTGGCAGAGCTGGAAGCCGAGGCTGCTGAGAACACCGAGCGAATCCGGCTCCGGATTACGGACGACGTGGATTTTGAGGGGTGAGACGATGACGGCGGAGATCATCAGTGTGGGCACCGAGCTGCTGCTCGGCAACATCCTCAACACCAACGCCCAGTACCTCAGCCGGGAGCTTGCCGATCTGGGCATTACGGTCCAGCGGGAGAGCACCATCGGCGACAATCAGGGGCGGCTGGCCGATTTCGTCAACGAGGCCAAGAGCCGCTGTGACCTGCTGGTCTTTACCGGCGGCCTGGGCCCCACGGCAGACGACCTGACCAAGGAGACCGTTGCCGCCTGCTATGGCGATACGCTGGTCTTTGACGAGAGCGAGTGGGAGAAGATCACCGGTTATTTTGCCCGCTCCGGCCGGGTGACCACCCCCAACAACCGCAAGCAGGCCATGGTGCCCGTAAAGGGGCATAAGATCATCAACCACCACGGCACCGCCCCCGGCGCGTGGTTTGAGCAGGAGGGCCGCTGTGCTGTCCTGATGCCCGGCGTGCCCCACGAGATGAAGTCCATGTGGACCGAGAGCGTCCGCCCGCTGCTGATGGAGCGCCAGAACTGCACTCTCCACTCCGTCACCCTCCGGGTGCTGGGCGGCGAGAGCAACCTGGAATATCAGGTGCGTGATCTGCTGGAAAACGCCAAGCTGGGTGATGCTATGCCCGGTCGGTGATCGCTCACCCACGGCAGATACCGCGGCATGTGGAAAAGTGTCCGGGCAAGCGTTCGGCTTCCCGGCCGGGAACAGGCCAAGGCAAAATCATCCGTGCCCGCGCTGCGCAGTGAAGCACTGGTGCTGGCCCTGTGGCGGGCGCAGATGGCGCCTGCCGCCACAAAGCCGCCGGGGCCGCCGCTGACGCCGATGCAGGCCGCTGGAGGCCCTGAACGCCGCCCGGTTTCACGCAGAATAATACGGTCCCCTGCGGACCGCGGGGGTGAAGAACGTGAGCTGTGAACAAAACGAACCGGTCCGCTGTGCTCCGGCTGTTCGGGGCATCGGCGCTGGGGGGGCAGCAGGCGGCGTCTGCTTTCCGCCGGAGTGGTGTGTGACCGCCCAATGCCGCAGCCGGGGCGCGGAAACGTTGATCGCACTGCGGGAGCGAAAAATGCCGCCGGGCTGGACAAGGCCCGCCGCAGTCTGCACGGCTGCTTTGCGGCTGACTTGTACGGAGAAGGGGACACGAACCTTGCCGCCGCCGTGGTGCAGGCGCTGGAGCACCGCCGTCGGCTGCTGGTGTGCGCGGATGCTGCCGCCGGGGCCTGATGGAAGCCCGGCTGGAAGCGGTGCCCGGGGCCGAAAAGGTGTTCGACTTTGGCACCCAGAGCTATGCCGACCCCAAGGTGGGGGCACAGATCGCCCGCCGGGCTGCCCGCAGGCAGGACGCTGCCGCCGCATTGGCCCGGGTACAGGCGGCACAGCACCTTGTGGGGGGCAGAGCTGTCCGCTGGGTGCTGGGAGCAGGACGGGAAATTTCTGCTGCTGCTGGCACCCGCAAAGGCTGCTGGCTGCGCACCGTGTACCAACAGGATGGGCCGGGCCTTTGGCTGCTGGACATGATCCGCCGGGCGGCCTGCGGTCTGCCGCAGGTCCCCGGCACGAAGCTGGCAGCACTACCGCGACCCGGTGCCGCCGGACAAGCCGTGCCTGCCCGCCTGCAGCGCAGGCGCAAACGGCCCGCCCGGAATGCGCCTGAAAAGCGCTGCTGGCTGCGCCGGGCCGCCGCTGTTGCTGCGGCGGCGGCCCTGGCGCCGCCGGTCATCGGGGTCATATCCATTGCGCCCTTGCCCAGCAGCTCACCCATATAGGTCAGGGCGTTGCCGGCAAGCTCCTTGTCCACCACCATGCAGGGGCAGTAATCACTGAAGGTGATCTCGGCGGTGCAGCGGTAGGCCGTGGCCACCCCCTGCACGATCTCGGTCATCCGCTTGTGCAGCAGCTCCGTCACCGCGCCCTCGGGGTCGGTAGTGCGGATGGTGCCCCACATCTCGGCGGTGTCCGGGATGACATTGGAGGCCGCGCCTGCCTGGAAGCGGCCGGTGGTGAACACGCCAAAGCTGTGGGCATCCAGCTCCCGGCTGTTGATCTCCTGCAGGGCAATGTGGATGTGGGCCGCAGCCGTGATGGGGTCGATGCAGTTTTCCGGGGTAGAGCCGTGACCGCCCTTGCCGTGGACGATGATGTGATACTGCTCACAGCTTGCCATGGTGATGCCGCCGCAGGCAGGCACCAGCACCACACCGGCGGGAATGGGCATTCCGCCCAGCACATGGAACATGACTGCCGCATCCACGCTGGGGTTTTCCAGCAGGCCGTTGGCGATCATATCGGGCGAGCCCTGGAAGATCTCCTCGGCGGGCTGGAACTCCAGCTTGACGGTGCCCTCGATCTCATCCTCGTGCTCCTTGAGCAGTTGGGCAGCACCCAGCATCATGGCCGTGTGCATATCGTGGCCGCAGCCGTGCATCTTGCCCGGCACCTCGGAAGCGTAATCCACGCCGGATTCCTCCTGAATGGGCAGGGCGTCCATATCGGCACGCAGCAGGATGGTCTTGCCGGGCTTTTTGCCGCCTGCCAGCGCAATGACACCAGCCTTGCCGCAGTTCCTCGGCTCATAGCCCATCTCGGTCAGCGCCTTTTTCACCAGTGCCTTGGTCTGGGTCAGATCAAAGCCCACCTCCGGGTGACGGTGCAGGGTGCGCCGCCACTCCACCAGCTGGGGTTCCAGCGCCTGGGCACGGCCCAGCAGTTCTTTTGCAGTCAACATATCAGTCAGCTCCCGTTCTGTTTGATTTTCAGCTCGCTCAGTTTTCCCCGCCGTTGCTTCCTTCGGGGTGATACTGGGCGCAGGTGCACTTTTTCCACTTGAGGCCGCTTCCGCAGGGGCAGGGATCATTGCGGCCGATCTTGATGACCCGGACAGGCTGGCCCTTGGGGGCACCCTTGACACCGGGCGCGCCGTTGCCGGGCACAAAGCCCTCGCCGGTGGGCTTGGCCACCTGCTCCCGTTTGGGGGCTGCACCGGCCTGCCGCACCTCGATGGTCAGCAGCATCTTGATGCTGGACTCACGGATGGAATCCACCATCTGGTCGAACATGTCAAAGCCCTCGATGCGGTACTCCACCACGGGGTCCTTCTGGCCGTAGCCGCGCAGGGAAATGCCCTGACGCAGCTGGTCCATGTTGTCGATGTGATCCATCCACATCCGGTCCACGCACTTGAGCAGGCAGATGCGCTCCAGTTCACGCATGACCGGTGCGCCGTACCGCACCTCCTTGGCCTGCAGGATCTGCATTCCGCGGTCGTAGAGCAGATCGGCGATGCCCTTCTGGGAGAGGCTGTCGTAATCGGCCACAGTGTAGTGGAAGTCGGCATCGGTGGTCAGCCAGCCCTGATAGTGGCGGCGGAGTGCGCCGAAGTCCCACTCGTCCTTCACATCGCCGGCCAGGAACTGCTTGCAGCTGGAATCAATGTTCTCCCGCAGCATGTTGTGCATCTCGGTGCTGATATCCTCACCGTCCAGCACCTTGCGGCGCTGGCCATAGATGATCTCGCGCTGCTGGTTCATCACGTCGTCGTACTTCAGCACGTTCTTACGGATCTCAAAGTTGCGGCCCTCCAGCTTTTTCTGGGCGCTCTCCAGCGTATTGGTGATCATCCGGTTCTCAATGGGGGTATCCTCGTCCAGCTTGAGGGTATCCATCAGGCTGGAAACGCGGTCACCGCCGAACAGGCGCATCAGATCATCTTCCAGGCTCAGGTAGAAGCGGGACGCGCCGGGGTCGCCCTGACGGCCTGCACGGCCGCGCAGCTGGTTATCGATGCGGCGGCTCTCGTGCCGCTCCGTGCCGATGATGAACAGACCACCGGCCTTGCGCACTTCCTCTGCCTCGGCGCTGATGGCCGGCTTGTACTGGGCATACAGCTCCTCAAATCGTTTCCGCACCGCCAGGATCTTTTCATCGTTGGTGTCGCCGTGGCCGTCGGCCTCAGTCAGCAGGAGCTCCACCGCATTCGGGTCAGCATCCTGCGGCTTTTCGGGGTCGAGCAGGTTCTCACAGAAGTGTTCCCTGCGCATCTGGGCCTTGGCCATGAACTCGGCGTTGCCGCCCAGCATGATATCGGTACCACGGCCTGCCATGTTGGTGGCAATGGTGATGGCACCCTTTTTGCCGGCCTGCGCCACGATCTCAGCCTCGCGCTCGTGGTTCTTGGCGTTCAGGACATTGAAATCCCGGGTGTAGCGCTGGAGCATCTTGGCCAGCGTCTCGCTCTTCTCCACGCTGACGGTACCCACCAGCACCGGCTGGCCATTCTTGTGGCACTCCATCACCTGCTCAATGACCGCCTTGTACTTGCCGTTGACGGTCTTGTAGACCGCGTCCGGGTAATCCTTGCGGATGTTGGGGCGGTTGGTGGGCACGGTGACGATGTTCAGGCCGTAGATCTCGGTGAACTCGGTGGCTTCCGTCTTGGCGGTACCGGTCATGCCGGACAGCTTCTTGTACATGCGGAAGTAGTTCTGGAAGGTGATGGTCGCCAGCGTCTTGCTCTCGGCGGCGATCTTCACGCCCTCCTTGGCCTCAATGGCCTGATGCAGGCCCTCGTTGTAGCGGCGGCCGATCATCAGGCGGCCGGTGAACTCATCCACAATGATGACCTCGCCGTTCTTCACAACATAGTCGATATCCTTCTGCATCACGCCGTAAGCCTTGATGGCCTGATCGATGTGGTGGGCCAGGGTCATATTCTCAGCGGCGGCCAGGTTCTCGACCTTGAAGTATTCCTCGGCCTTCTGGATGCCCTTGGCAGTCAGGGTACAGGTCTTGTGCTTTTCGTCCACGACATAATCGCCGTCGGTCTGCTCATCGGTCTCCACCTTATCTTCCAGCTCGACCACCACACTCTTGTGCAGGGTGCGGACAAAGCGGTCCACCTGGGTGTACAGGCTGGAGGAATCCTCGCCCTTGCCGGAGATGATCAGAGGGGTGCGGGCCTCATCGATCAGGATGGAGTCCACCTCATCGACGATGGCAAAAGCGTGGCCGCGCTGCACCATGTTGTCCTTATAGGTCACCATGTTGTCGCGCAGGTAGTCGAAGCCGTACTCATTGTTGGTGCCGTAAGTGATATCGGCGTTGTAGGCACGGCGGCGGGCATCGCCATCGATGCCCTGCACGATCAAGCCGACATTCAGGCCCAGCCAGCGGTAGAGCTTGCCCATCCACTCGCTGTCGCGCTTGGCCAGGTAATCGTTGACGGTGACGATGTGCACGCCCTCGCCGGTCAGGGCGTTCAGGTAGGCGGGCAGGGTGGCCACCAGGGTCTTGCCTTCACCGGTCTGCATCTCGGCAATGGAGCCGCGATGCCGACGGAGATGCCGTTGGTGATGCAGGCCAGCCACAGCGGAGCGGAGGAAGAAGGATCGGGGAACATGACGGCGATCTCAATGCCGATGATGACAGCGTTGAAGATCACAGGCGGCAGGGAAGGCACGATGGCCAGACCCTTGAAGCGGACGTTCCGCAGTTTGTAAGTCACAACACAGGCCAGCAGGGTGGCCAGGGTGCCAAAGATAACATCCACGATGGTGGAGCCCAGCAGGTTTGCCAGGAAGCAGCCCAGCACCACGCCCACGATGTACTCGGCACCGAACACGGGCAGCAGGCAGAGGGCCTCGGCAACACGTACCTGCACCGCACCGTAGGAGAACGGCTGCAGCGCCATGCAGAGCACCACATAGAGAGCTGCGACCACAGCGCAGCGGGCCAGTTTGCGGACAGTAAAATTCTGATTCATAACAATACTCCGGCGGATGAATTTTGACCGCACAGGGACCGCCAGCCCTATGGGTTTGGCCCGGCATGGTTCGAGACACGCCGGGGAGCCTAAAATCCTAAGTTGCTCTTTCAGGTTGCCGCGCAAAAGCACAGCAAAAGGGAGTATAGCATAAATTGCCGCAAAATGCAACGGCCTGCAAACAAAAAAGAACTGCCGCGGCGGGCAGTTCTCAGAAAAAACTCAGCGTGCGTGGCCAACGTAGACCAGAGCAATGGTGTCGGGGCCGGTGTTGGCGGAAACAACGCCGCCCAGCGGGAAGGTGATGAGCGGGTCTTTGCCGAACGCTTTGCGGCAGGCCTTGATCAGATCATCCTTCTGGGGAATGTTGGTGTGGCCGATCATATAATCAAAGTCCTCCACACCCTCACTGCGCTTTTTGGCCAGCTCCACCATGGCGGGCACGACCTTGTCATCGCCGCGCACCTTGGCCTCCACCTTGGTCTTTCCATCGATCAGGGTGATGATGGGGCGGATGCCCATCAGCTCGCCCATGACAGCGGCGGCGGCAGAGATGCGGCCGCTCTTCTTCATCTGCTTCAGGCTGTAAGGTCCGAGGACGATCTCCATCTTGTCCATCTGGGTCTCGAACTCCTGAATGACGTGGCTGATCTCCGCACCGTTCTGCAGCTTGCGTGCCATCTCGCAGACATACCAGCCAAAGGGCATGGAGTAGGTGTGCGGGTCCAGCAGGTGGATCCGCAGGTGGTGCTCCGGGCGCTCCTCCCGCAGCATCCCCTGGGCCATCACGGCGTTGTTGTAGGTGGAGGAGCCGCTGCGGTTGATGGGTACATGGATCACATCGGTGTAGCCCTCGTCCACATACTGGCAGTACTTTTCGCAGAACTGGATGGGGGTGATGGCAGCCGTGGAGGGAATGCCCTTGGCAGCGCGCATCTTTTCGTAGAACTCCTCATTGGTGCAACTCTCACGCTCGATATAGTCTACATCATCCAGCAGGATGTGAAAGCTCATAATATCAATGCCGTACTTCTCGGCCAGCTCCTGCGGAATATCGCAGGAGGAATCGGTCAGGATCGCGATCTTGCTCATAATGTCCCTCATTTCCATTCATATTCTCGCAGGCGGCCATGATCCAGCAGCTCCGGGAAATCCCACTGGCGCAGGACCTCGTACACACCCACAGCCACGCTGTTGGAAAGGTTCAGGCTGCGGCAGGTATCCCGCATGGGCATCCGGATGCAGTGCTCCTGATTGGCCGCCAGCAGTGCCTCAGGCAGGCCGGCATCCTCCCGCCCGAACACAAGGTAGGCCCCGTCCGGGTAGGCCACGTCGGTGTAGCGCTGAGGCGCTTTGGTGGTAAAGTAGTAAAACGGGCCTTTGTTCCGGGCAAAGAAATCCTCCAGCCCATCATAGTAATTGATGTCGAGGTAGTGCCAGTAATCCAGCCCGGCGTGCTTGAGCTTTTTGTCATCAATGGCAAAGCCCATGGGCCCCACCAGGTGCAGGC
>VOFB01004040.1_pt1 | contig 44474 bp, 61 predicted proteins | sample 5384141 | NCBI WGS metagenome assembly VOFB01 (sample SAMN12384721, study PRJNA508395) | human gut metagenome | isolation source: healthy gut A | host: Homo sapiens | reverse complement strand
CCGTATTGCTCGGAAACGACTACATTGATACTGTAAATAAAATTTTCCATCTTGCTGCACTGCTTTCTGTTCACGTTTACTTATTTTTCTGACTCTCTCATACCGGTAAAAAATAATACTCAAGATCAAAATATTCTGTTCCTCACTGTCTGCCGTTATCTCCCATGCCGATCTTGATCCGGGAAATGTGCATCCACATCATATGCAAAATCGATTTTTGTCACATGCGCCACATCACATTCATCGATGAGCTGGCGATAAACAGATTCCCCGCCGATCACGCTAAATATCTTCGCTGTTATACTTTCTAACTTTCTTCATGTAATTCTTCCATATCATGCACGATCAGTGTTCCCGGAACCTGAACTTTTATCATGTCAGCACAATATTCGTCCGTCCCATTAAAGGCAGTCCATTTGGAAATGTCTCCAATGTCTTTCGTCCCATCACAACCACTTTGCCCATCGTCGTCTCACGGAAAAACTTCTGATCTGCTTGGAATCCGCACCAGCAATTCATTTTTATTACCGATCGCCCAGTTTTCATCTTAAGCCGCTGCAATTAAATTCATAATAATCCTCATTTCTGAGCAACTTATTTGCGAAGGGCGACGAAATCTTAAGTTCTCGGAGGCATGTTTTTTTAGATGCCTTGCCATCAAAAGCTATTTGTTTTTTGCTCAGAAACAAATAGCCGTGAAAGATCTTTTTTCACACGATTCTCCATTCCGATCACTGCACTGTTTTTCAAGCATCATGCTCTTATCCCGCGTACGTTTCTTCTTCTCAAACTCTCATTTTACCCAATTTCCAATGAAAATGACAAGGTATTTCTATTGCTTTTTTCTAAATAGAATGGGGTATTTATCATTATGTTTATTTGATTTTTTATCCATGCTGAACTGAATAATAAAACGGAGGATGATTATGAGTCAGGCAAAAAGTTGACCGCTATAAAGAGAAAGCAAACCGCAAGATTCTTGCAAAAGAAAAAAAAGAAAACGTATCGCAGGCACCATCTGTGGATGGTTAATTGCGTTTATCGTCGGATGGGCAGGATACCCGGTTGCGCACGAAAGAGCAGACCGATCAAAACGATCTGGCTGATCTTGATGCTATCAATAATTACATGGATACGCTCAACACAGAAGAATAACTTTTTTACACAAAAGGTTCCGGTACATCCGAACCTTTTTTTGGATTCTTTGACAACACACAGTTCTCAAACCTCTCATTCTTTGATTTTTAAACTGTGTTAATCTGCCTCTCCCTCTGCGACCTCCCGCTTTTGCAAGCGCATTTTCAATCGCATTTAAAAAGTACGATCGATGTATACTGATTATCCGTATGATATGTATCCCTTCCGTCGACTGCTGTTTTATCACCTGTTCACTGACATTTTCCAATGCCGGCTCCATAAGGATACATTGTCGCCACTGTTTCATCCAGACTGACCAGGGAAATTGTATACGGTTTTCATCTACAATGACCTGGCCATCGGCTGACTGGCTGCCCATCATTACCGACGAAGTGTATACGCCTGCCGTATACTGCATCGTTGGCTCTATCGCCCTTCTGTTTTTAGGTAAAAGCATGAAAAGCAGCAATATGACCAGTACGATCCCAAGTCCGACAAATATCGCTGTATAGATAACCTCCTTCATATGAAGGACCACGATCTCGTCTTTGCTCACCCTGTACCTCCATGGTATCGATTGTTATATTGTATGAGCGCGAAGCATATTACATGCACGCTTCTTTTAAACATTCTTCATATTCTTTTACCGGCAGTGGACGCGAAAAATAGTATCCCTGAATATCATCACAGTCCAGATTGCACAAAAACATCAGCTGCTCTACCGTCTCAACACCCTCTGCCGTAATTTCCATGCCAAAACTCTGTGCCAACTTTGTAATTGAATTTAACAATTTCTCTCCGTTATCGTCCCTATGTAATCGACAAGACTTTTATCCAGCTTGATCGTATCGAAATGCATACGGTTTAAAGCTGCAAGGATGAATATCCACTTCCGAAATCGTCCAGAAGTATCTTAAATCCTGCCGTGTGAAACTGCTCTAACAGATTAAATATTTCATTATTATCAATCGTTGCACTTTCTGTAATTTCCAGCTGAATGTATTTCGAATCAAGGTCAAACGACCGGATAATACTTTCATATTTTCAACGACGCTTGAATAATAGAGGCTGACACGCGAAATGTTTACCGAAACAGGAAGCATCTTCGTCCCTGTTTCTGCCACTCTTTGCTGCCTGCACACAGCTTTTAATACATACCATCGAGCCGGATGATATTTCCATCCGTTCAAACAATGGAATAAACTTAAGCGGCGGAATCGATTAACCATCCGCCACTGCGCCATCACAAGAGCCTCCCGCTCCCCACAAGCTTTTCTCGAATGTGCACTGTATTTTGGCTGATACCAGATTTCAAACTCTTGTTTTCAAGCGCTGTTCAAAATGTTCTTCTAATTCACGGTTTTCCTGAATACTTCGCTCATCATTCAATATATAATGCCTGTCACGCCTTCCTTTGATCTGATGTTTTGCTCAATTGCATTTTCCGTATAAAGGATCGATCTCATCTAATACGATCGTATGAAAAATTCCAAAACACCGGGAAAAGATTTGGTATTTCCAGACGTTCCGGTATCTCTTCTTCCTTCTTATTACATGTTCCAGTCTTTGTTTGATGTTTTTCTGATTTTCATCCATCGAACAATATAAACCGGTCGGCATTGACATGCGCCAAGTTCATTTCTCCCGTTTCGGTTTCAAAAATCTCCCATATGACACGCAGCACCTCATCACCTTTTTTGACTCCACAGGTGCTGTTGATCAGCTTTAAATCTGTCACATCCATAGCAATCAGCCATCCTACACCATCTTTTTGCTTTTTGCCTTTTCTTAAAAGCTGCAAAATTATCTCCTAATGACAGGGATCCTGATATACACGGCATAAGTTGCTTTTTGGCGCCAGGGTAAATATACACCCCTGACGCTGACCGATATGACAACCAGAATGATCACCATCAGACTGTTGATCGCATCCATATGACCACCTGCATACGGCTTGGGTAAACGTTATCCTCTACTGCAGTGACCACATACCATGGTTCACCGCTTTCTCTTCTATTTTAAGTGGCATATAGTAATAAAGTGAGACTTCTTTCCGTTTTGGATCCAATCCATAGCCACTTTTTCCCTCTTTCATGTTGCAGCATCAGGTCTCCGGCATAATCGCTCTTTCATCCTCCAGAAACATCCGTATTAAAAATATTTCTCCCGATTCCCCAATTCTTACTGTTCCGGAAGTTGCAACAATCGTACCGTCTATTTTTATGATGTAATTAAAAAGCCTGTCCTTCAAATATCTCATTCCCATAGTATGATATCAAATGTGTCTGGCAGACAGATACAAAACAACATACGCGCGAGTGGCTCAGTTGGTGGAGCACGACCTTGCCAAGGTCGGGGCCGCGGGTTCGAGTCCCGTCTCGCGCTCTTAAAAACTTTATATTGCAGATGTGTTTGACGAGATCAAAAACACCGCAAACATGCGCGAGTGGCTCAGTTGGTGGAGCACCTTGACAAGGTTTTATTTTTTGTTGTAGTGTGAAAGTTGATTACAGTTTATTGTTTAAAATCGTTTGTCCGAGGCGAAAATCCCGTCTCGGGTAATATCCGAGTAATCCATATGGTTGCGATATACTGTTCTGTCTCAGATCTGTCCAGGTGTGGCAGGGTACATATCAATGCGCTGGCGGACTGCGGCATACCGTTGCAGTTTCTTGTTTTCCCCACAGTTCGGTCTGATAGGCCAGTTTTTTAACAGCCATAGGACCTGGAATCAAATCTGTAGTTGAGCAGAAAACGGAATTCTTCCAGTGTTTCCTTTTCAAGCAGATGAGCTGTCAAGGATGCAGACGACCTTTTGTGCACTCCCTGGATGATCTCGATCTCCTGTTGCAGCTGGCGTTTGGGAATCACCACGAAACCGATTCCAGTCCCAGCTGGTCCTGGTCAGCCCTTTATAAAAACCACCGTGGTGTCAGCTTTTGAGTCAGACAGATACAGGACAATGTAATCCTCTTTGGGAAGTTCCGAAAACGGCGGATCAGGGGTTCGCATCCGGGTCCGCAGTTAAACGGCAAAGACGGTTCCACATAGACAGCCGTCCGAGGTCTCTTGCTACGGAATGCATTGGATTCATACAGCTTTTTCCGGTGGGATCATGCGGACAAATGGCGTGTGCTCCATGCCAAAGAATGCTTCATACATCAGTCATCCGCCTGGTACGCGGCAAAGGAAATGGCATTCGCCATCTGCCGCCGGTTCTGTTCATGACGTTTTTCCAGTGCATCCAGAAAGCGGGAAGTCGTAGGGGGTCTGTTTCCTGCATGTAGCTATATAGGCCGGACTCATCACAATAGGACCGATCACAACCGGCATTGCGGTAAAAGTTCCATTCCCTGATAGGAGACAGTGATGCAACCGGGCCGCCGGATCATAAGAGATCTACCGTGTGTCCTAAAAAGTTCCATACCCACGAAGCTGATGGTGAGGTCGACTTTCCTCTGCTCATGATGGAGAAAAAGTCGATACCACCGCTGCATCCAGAAAGGTCATGGACGGCTGTCCCAGTTCCACTCCTGAAGTGGGGGAGATCCCTTCTTCCGGAACAGCGGCTCCAAGGCTTTTTCGTAGTATTTCTGCGATACCGGCATGCTTCTGCTTATGATAGTATTCACTCCAGATAGACAGCCCAGAGACGGTTCAGTTCTTTCAGTGTCCTGATATTTTTAAGCTTCGATTCACGGATAAAGTCATCCACCACCTGATGGAACTTTTCAATCTTGCCCTTGCTTTTCCCGGAACGTGGTTTTTGCATGCATGACACGGATCCCAAGTCTTGCAAGTGAACCGGATTTGCTTTGCAATGTACTGGCTTCCGTTGTCAAAGTAGCAGGCATCAAAGACTCCATATCTGGAGATGGTCTGATGGAAGGTATCCTCAATGATGGATTCTTCCTGATTATCGTAAAAATCGTGAGGACAGCAGATATCTGGAATGGTCATCAATGGCGGAGGACAGATAGGTCTGTACCTTTGCACCATTTTTCCCAATGGGAAGTTTCGTCCATGCTTGATATCACCCTGATCAGCATCATACGGTGAGGCTTTGCAGAAACGTCTGGACGAACTGTTCCTGGCACTCTTTATACATCTGCATCTGGTTCCGACCATCCTCGGTATATGGCGTTCAAGGTTGGAGCTTCAGAATGCCGGACCAAGACCTTCTGCTTCCAGAATGTAAATGATCTGGCACCGACCGTTCGGAACTCCTCTTGCGGAGCTGGACAGCCTGTTCCCAGGAGAAAGTCAAAGTCCGGAAGACAGTCTGGTCAGTAGTGTTTTTTCGCAAAGGCTTTTTCATCCGGTAGCGTGCGGACAGAAAGTGAAGGGCTTCTGTATCCCACTGCCACTGCTGTTTTATAAATGTGTCGTCTGTACTCATGGTATAGCTACCCCTCCTTCTAGGAAGCCTATACTATCGGCCAGCATGACAGACAACAAAAGCAGGTGCACAGGTCTCCAGCGGACCGGCACGAAATCCGCCGCTGTATAGATCAGCCGAGAAGCTGTTCCAGCCAGTTCTGATATCTGTTTCTGATCTTGTCGAGCAGCGAGTCAGAGGAAAACAGGAAGTCCTCTCCCAGATTCAGTATCTGATATCCGGCTGTCCGCAGGTATCCTTCCATACGCTGCAGGTTTTTCACGGAACCATTGAAGCCAGCGGAGCATGGTACTGAAAAGATGGATAATCCTCAGAATCCAGGTCATCTGGAAGAATTACTTCGTCCAGGACACCGGCGATCACCTCTGCCTCATAGTGTTTATAGGGAACAAGGCAGTCAGGAAGTTCATTGTGATAAGCATGGCAGTTCTGACAGCGGAACCTGCGAATCATCAGCTGCTCCTTAGTGCCGCCTTCCTTTTGCGGATACGTGGTCTGGAATCTCTGTAGTGGGCGTTCCCTGACATACGGGACAAATATGGGAGTTCTCACTGCTCTCAACAAAAAACACCAAAAATCCTCCTTGAGGACCAGTGTGTAGTCTGATATAATAATCATGGTTTTTAACCATGGTCTCAGAGCACACGACTTGTCACGGAGGGTGCTCGGGGACCTTTTTCTTTCTGTAAACTAATGACAGTATACAGATCATTCCAGAGACAGGCAAGCAGATCAGTATTATGCTAATTTAGGGAGTCAACAACATTTAATAATGACTCATTCATTACATCATCTATCATATAGGATGTATTTTTGTATTTTATCTGTATGTACGAATACTATAATGCGGCCAAACCACCTGTCTGGTCTTAACGACTCCACTCCCCATTTTTTGTTGCACAAATTTCTATTTTTAATTGATATGAATCTGCTTTGAAACATCCATTACCTTACCCGTCCGAATATACAACTTGCCTACAAAATATGAGCTGTTCTAAAAGGTCTTACTCTTGGTTAGTCGCCCTCAATTGTTACTAAATAATATGTCTCTGCTTTTTTTAATTTGGCCACTCGTTCCATAGTCCAATCTTCCTATCATCCTCCTTAAACACTGCTCGCATACTCCAAATCATTATTAAAAATAATTTTCTTTAGCAATATCTTCATATGATGTATTATGTAATAAATCTATAAAATTATCTACTATGAATTTATAAATGTTGATTTCAAGGCATCCAATAGCTTGCTTAGAATAATTCTTTGATTATCATCAGAAAAATAATCATCCAAAAACTTGTTATAATAACCCTTAACTATTTCTATATCTTCCTCATCTTTTATTTTTTCAGTTCTTTGTACACTTCCATATTTTCAATATGTGAAATAATGATTTGTATATGTTTAGGTATAGTATGCCCATAGTATTTCGATATAAGTTCTATCTTCTTTACTACATCATAATCTAATAGAATATCATTATTCAAATCCTTCTTATTATTAAATAATTAGTCAGTTTCTTTTTTTCTATCCGACTGACCTGTAAACGAAATTTCTCTAACCTCACCATCTTTTGATATCCATTTAACTTTCGCATTTCTATTGTCAGGTATTATAAAATGTTCTAATGTATATAACTGTTCCCCATGATTATGATAAGTCAGATCAAATCTATTATCCTTAACTTTGAAGCAATCCATAATAGTATATAAATTGGCTAAAACTTCAAAAGAACTGCATTGTTCTGGAATTCGAACATTTTCTACTTGATTTTTTCTCAAGCTTTTTACTATATCAATAACTTGTTTAATTTCAGCATTTTCATTCAGCACATTATATAGTGAATGATCAATGTTCTTTTGGATTTTTTCGAAGAAGACAATGTAAATAAAAACGAATATATGTACAAATTAGCGGTTATTGCCATGAAATCCTTCATTAAAATATTTATATTATTCGATTTTTCTTTAACAAAGTAAATAAACCAATTTAACGGTACCTTTTGATACTGTGCCGATTTGATTTCCATAGAATACAACAAATACTCCTTAATATTGGTTATCAATTTCTTGCTCGCGGTTTTATACGAATTGCTATCTACACAGATATCTTCAAACATGTATGTATCATTTTGTATACAGTCATAAAAATCCGATACCCTTTCCCCATACTCTACCATTTGCGTTAATATTCTTTCAACATCATCCATATTCTTATCTTCCAGAAAATGTCGTCCACCGGGAGATAAATTTTCTGTCATATTCTCATTCTCTGTAACTAGCAAAGATGTATAAATATATTCATCAAACCTATAATTTTTCCCCGAGAACCTCTTAAAAGATATATACGCTTTTTTTAACCTAATCCATAAACATTTCAAATCATCCTGAAATGATTCATCATATATTTTAAAGCAATACCCTTTAAAAATGGATGCATTATCTAATCGTTTTGACTTTTCATTTATATCTAAAAATCTGTTCAACAGCATCCGAATTTATTGATTCCATATCCTTAATTAATACTAATAATGTACATTTTTGAAGTTTATCTTTAAACTCCCTAAATCTATCATTCTCTGCTAAAATCATATCAATTCTAGAATATGCTGTTTTAAAAGCATCTTGCTGATTATATACATCTTTATCATTTTTAATATCAATTTTTTTAAAAGTCCACTTTTATCAGCACTAATATATGTCCCAACAGAATCATTCTGTAACCTTATATTCATTTCTTTATCAAATATATATCCTTTAAGGACATATTGTTCCTTTATTGCGCCATAATAATGATTGTATATACTTATCCATGACAGCAAAATTGTTGTTAATCGCTGCTGCCCATCAGCTATCTCATAACAATCTTCTTTTTCATCAAGAATTATCATACCTAAAAATTTATCTCTATTTAAAATATCAAGAATAAGTTCATCTACATTGGATGCATCCAATTCATATTCTCTTTGATAAAGTGGTATTTTTAATGTTTTCTCCTTATTCCAGATAGAATTGGTTATTGTATTTAAAAATATTTCTTTAACAGATGCTATAAACGCTTTCATTTTTTATCTCCTAACCGTACACCTTCAACCCACTTAAACTTCACGTACTTCCACATTCGATTCTATAAGCTCTCTGAATATATCTCAAAATCTTTTCGAACCATCACATTATCTAATCTCTGAAAATTTCATTTTCCGTGCTCTATTTCTAAAAACCTTCTGCCGTCCTTAAATGCACTATCTGAACTGTTTCTAAAATATATCATGTAAAAAGCACTTTGCAGGTATCATATTCGTATCTTTCACTAAAATTGACAACAGTTTGCTACAAAGTGAAAAACTTTCTTCTCACCATTCCTTTATTGCTTCTATTTCTACAGTTTAGTATCCGACAATACATTAATACCAATTTAATCTAATACTGAACAAATCTATATGTTTTATAACGACTCACATTCAGCAAATGCATTTTTTTCCTATCCTTTTTATTCCTAAAACAAAACTCATGCGATTCATTACCACCTTTACTTAAAGCTAACCGCAAGTCTCGTTGTCATATTTTTTCCATTAACCATGTCAAAATATCTGGTGTCAAATCATGAACACTTGCTTTTCCAGACGCTACTTTTTTTAGAAAATCAAGTATCTCACCCCCATCTTCCCCCAGACCCAGGCTATCAATGATAGTTTCGGCTTCCTGTAGTCCTTTTTCCATCTTATCCAAATTATCCTGTTTAAAATCCCATGATGCACCTAATTTTATTTTATTCGAAGCATAATCAGCTTTTTCTTTCTCTGGTGCAATTCCTTTAATGGTTTGAAGCATATTTATCTTTTGGTCTGCAACCTTATGATAATATTCTGACCACTCTTGTAAAATTACTTTTTTTAATCGCAACAACCTCTTTCTGCAAATAGTTTGCGTTGGATTCTTGCACCATTCCCCCTTGCTACAGCATCACTTGACGATTTAAGCAAACTTATTACCTTATTTTTAGTTTCCGCTGAAATCGCAAACCCTAATTGAACCATACTATTAGAAAAATTCAGCTTGAACCATTAGGTGATTTTCACCTACGACACTTGGAAGAAAATTCTATCATTCTTTTCCTGCTTTTTGTACATCATTAGAAGCCTTTTCTAATTCATATATTTCTTTCATTGCTGCTATACTCTGTTCCAACAAATCCATTAACATTACATCACCTTCCAGTCTGCAACCAGTTTGCAATCCTCTTCAATTTTACTTCGAGATTCTTCGTATCTTGCACTTAAGTCTCCACCATTATCCACAAAAATATTATCTTTTCTTTTTCAGCAACATCCCTAGTAACATATTCCACATCTTTTGAACCACTTGAAGAGTTAAAAACCATGTAAACGTTCCAATTTAGATAATGGATCTTTTGAAAACATTAGCAATGTATCCAATGCATCCTTACAATCAATTCCTTTCTCGACTTCCCCAAAAGCAACTGCAATAGTTTTTGCATCTTTCTTTATTCCATCTAATACAGAAAGATTCCCATGTACATTGACCAAGGAATTACTCGCCGTTTCATAAAAATCTTTTTATTTTATCTACCAAATCTTCGATATCTTCATCGTCAATATCCTCATAATCTATAAACATAGATATCTGTTCCAACAGTTTATTAGCTTTGTTAATTTCTGCTTCTGCAACTTTGGGTATACGCGTATAGATTTTTTCATATATCTCACGAATTTCACGACGTTGCGGAATAGGATCATTTAACATAAGTTGTTCACCCGGAATAAGTAATTTCGCTTTCTGAATTTTACGTACATCTGTATTAAATTCCGTTGCCCTGATAAAAACTTGTGATGATTTTAAATTACCTTGAATGATATTATAATATTGGGTAATAACATCTTTTACTTTTCATCATTATTTAAAAGCATGCTTACTAAAAGAGTTCCATTCTGGACAATGTGCATTCTGTGAATTATTTTTCAAATTTTTTGCCATCAAATTAGTTATCGGTATACCTTCTTCTTTTGTTCCTGTAAACACCCCCTGCATTATTTCCCTAATCATTTCAGTTGCAAGTGCACAGTCTTGATAATCTATTTGTTGTTTTTCAAACGAGTTAACTGCATCAATGATGATTTTCTTCCACTTTTCAATCCAAATCTGAACACGATATACCATCATGGCAGAATTATCAAAATTCCAACTTCCATTTCCTAATGTGACGTATGCCAGGAACGCCTCTAATATACCTTGTGTTTCTCTATCTGCTGGTAGAATAACTAACGCATTTTTGTACTTCTCTTCTGACGTTCAAATCCAATAAAGTCCTTTGTACTTTTTACTCGATTTAAATTATCTAAAGCCACTCCTTCAATCTGCCAATTTATCGCCGATATTAAAAATTTCTTATTTATCTCATCTCTTGCCTTTGTTATATTAACAACATCTTTCGTTGTTGCACCTACATTTAATTCGCCTCCATCAATCCAAATCTGTAACGTTCTTTGCCCCAGTAAAAAAATCTGCCATTTCAGGATCAACTCTCGTAGTTGACGGCGTATTAATATGATTGTCTGTAATATCATTATCATTGCGTTTAGTTGGTTTTGCTATGTTTTTTGATATTTTGATTTATCACCTTTTCTTCCAGTAAAAATAGGAATTCCTAAGTCCTCATAGAATCAATTGGCAATCCGCCCAAATACTTTATACCATTATTTTCATATTCTAAGTCTGATGCATCACCCCAAACTCTTATAAATCTTTCAACTCTATCAGCTTGCCTTTCTTCTACTTGTTGATGAATATATGTACTTACATAAAGACTTTCAAAAGGAATATCATTTATCCTTTCAATTGCAAACTCTGGAAAACTATCTTTTTTAAATAGATAATTTCTCATAGATCTTTCAATTACATCTCTCAATAAATATCGGGGTGTTCTATAATCATGTTGTAATATACACATGTATAAATTAGAAATGGCTTTCTTAGTAAATGGAAATAACGATAACTCCTTCCCCTTCGCAATCTCAATTTTATCCCAATTTGCGTTTTCTTCACCTTTATGTATTGGATATTCTTCTACCAATGCACCATTTTTGCCCATTCTTCTAAGATATCGCTTCGCAAAGACATTGCATTCAAATATCTTCCAACAAATTCATAGAGCGAATTTTTGATTTTCGCCAAACACATCATTAGGAATGTAGAAAAATTGTGTCACTCTATCTTTATGATTGTCCATAAAATTGACATTAAAATATTTTTCTGTTGTACCTACAATAGATGAAATTCTACAAAGTTCCTGATTCTCATACATACCTGTATGTTCTGTCGTCAAAACATTTAATAAAGCCACGTTAACACCAGTAAAAGCCGTTACATCTTCAATTAGTAATGTAAGATTTTTGCCTTGACGTTTAATTTCTTTTCTTATCTCAACAAAGACCTGCTCAAAGTCTCCTGGTTCCAGTCCAGCACAAGTCTGAATAACTCTATTTACTAAAGTATTCATATAGTCTGACAAGCGCTCTGGCATCTCATCATCTGCAAGAATAGCATCTGCCATTTTCTTAGCATTTTTGCAGCTCCATTTGCAATCATATCATCACAAAATTAACATCAACTTCAAAATCTCTCGTTTCAAATAATGCCATTACATCGCGACTATCCCCAGTTTCATTTTCTGCAACTTTTTTGATATATACGATCAATGGCTCCTTCTTCTTTCATAAGATTTAACTGAAACTGCTCATATTGTAAAAAAGTTCTATTAATCTCTTTTTTTTCGTTATTACTTAATATTTCATCATTTTCATCATTCCTTATTTCTACAATAAAGTTCTGATATATCATATCCTTAAGCTTCTTGTTATCTATTGTAGATGTAGCTCGAACTAATCTATCATACACTGCCTTATTTGGGATATTAGCAACTTCCGGAAGTTCCAATAATTGTTTAATTGTTCCTTTCAAACTGTTATCACTTCTTCGTACAAAAAGTACAACTTCATTTTCAAGTGCCGCCTGATCTAATCTTGCAGCGAACCATCTAATTAGATGTGACTTTCCGGCACCACTAGAACCTATAACAATAACAAATTGATGATTATTCTCTGAATTCAATACGTATTTATTAAATACTTGTTCTTCAGACATAATCTTATCCGACTTACTATCCCATTTTTTTCTTATATGGATATTCTGCACCGAACATGTGTAGCCAAAAATCTGCCTGCGTACTCGTAACTGTATCAATACGAATTACTTCACCAATTCTACTTTTAGCAATTTCCGAGTTCATATGTTACCTCCTAATTGTTACGTGAGTTACCGTTGACTTTATTGAATGTAATTCAGCCTCATATAAAAACCAAGCATCTCCACTATCTAGCTTATGTGATAATTGAATAATACCCTCATCATGCAAAAAGCCCGTAATCCACTCGACATTGCAAGGTTTATTTTTATTACTATCAAGATCCGCTAATCCTATTTCTGTATATGGTTTAATTGCTGATATAAAATCTGAAAAAAGTGTATTCTTCACCCTTTTTCATTTTAATTACTACAAGTACAGCTTTTAAATACTGATACATATTGGGTAGCAGAAGCATATCATGCAAGTTTCCTAACCCCAGATATGTAGCCCAAAATCTCCAGGCTCGCATATCATCCTCATATACCGGAAATCCTATCATTTTTGACATATGTTCAACTAAGGCAGCTTCAGATACACCTTATATCTAAATACTTGTCATTCATTGAAATATATTCTTGTGACACTTTAAAAACAATCCATCAGAAATTGCATCAATATTACATATAATATATTCTCTCATCGAATCATAGGAATACACATATTTTGATTCAACTGCTAATGATATATTCCCTTCCTTTATAGATATAAGTCCTAATTGTTTAGCTGCATCTCTAACCGTTCCAAAATACTTTGTTGTACCTCCCAATCCAGACGGTTCGAGTAACTCTCTTAAATCACTTTCTAGCATTGATCTACTCTTCACAGCTTGACAAAGTGAGTAAACTCTTTCTGGTATTGCAGATGTTTTCATTCTATCTTCAAACATATCATTACATCCTTTCTATCAAGTATTCTTCTAACACAGGTCCATCAATTACTGATGATACAGATTTACTCACTTCTTTACAGAAAACATCTTCTTTAAACACATGTAGTAAACGAATCACACCAGATGCTAAAGTCTTGCGTAATCGCCTAAGCTTTTTATAAATATCTTGATCTGTATTACCATATAAAACAATTGCATCACCTGCAAAATAATAATAGTCGCCATGTTCTGCCAATCGTATAAACTCATTCATCCCAAATAAATTAACGTCGGTCCATTCCGAAATACTGTTCAATAAATTAAAATAGCTACTTTGATCATCATCATTTATAATTACATTTGAAAATCCTCTATTAATTACACGACCAATCAATTCCGTATTATCACTATCAGCAAACAATACTGCCTCATGTGAACCTGCAAAAAATATTGTTTAATTCAATAGAAAATCTTCTTATTGGTGCAGGTACCTTTTTCACTAATTCAAATCTATTCGGATCTGCTTCAACAATATTTTTATGATTACCACACCCTGCACAGTATTCTGAAACCATACTATAAAGTGCTATTAAGAACATTTCGGACCAGCACATTCTTTTTCCCTGCTTGACAGCACGACTCATGGTTTTAAAATCTCTTTCGTTCTTAGTCCACTCTTTTATTCGAATACCTTCTATTAATGCTTTTGTCTCATCTGTAATCTGTAATAATCTTTTATCCAAAATAGATATTCTTATAAAATACACTTGTGTTTGAGGTACAACTACCATATCCAGAATTTTAATCATATTGTACCTTCTCAAAAAAGAATTACATATATATTCCATTTTTGGTCAACTGTGCTTGCATCTTCAGCATAATCTACACTGTTATAATTAGGTTTAACAGACGTGTCTAACGTATAATAATCAATTCCTCTTGTAGAGGTATGGCTATTTAGCATACTGTCCCATCTTCCTAAAATCTTATCACTTCCCAACACTTTGTCAGTCATCACAAATGCTGATTCTAGATCTTCTTCTGGGTATACACACATTACACTCAAACAAGGAAGACCATCCCTTCCTCCTCTTCCTAATTCCTGATAATATGCATTTGGATTATCAGGTACATATAAATGCAAAACAGTCCTCACATCACTTTTGTCTACTCCAACACCAAATGCAGATGTAGCTACCATAATATCGAATTTATTTTCTGCCCACTCATCTATAATTCTGGAACGATCGTCTGGTTTTGTTTTACCTGTAAATGTCTCCACATTAGAAATAACAATATCAGCTGCTATTTCTTTAATATTTTCTGCTTGGTCTGGTCTCATAACATAGACTATCATTGGTCGTGGCAGGCATCTTAATAATTCCCTTGTTTTCTCATTTTTATCCCGAAATGATGTAGCCGTAACTAATTCAAACCGAGGTTCTCTTCTTAATGCGTCACATCTTATTTCAATCCACTTGTCTCCAGATACAAACATACTTTTTAAAATATTCACTGTATTCTTTTCATATGTTGCAGAAAGTAAAACTGTTTTTTTAACTTAGAATTTTTTTTCATATAGATTATTGCGCCAAGGTTCCAGACACTGATAGTCAATCCGAAAAAAATTTCCCCATTCCTATTACAATATGCGCTTCATCTATAATAAGATTTTTTTAAATACCCAGAATTATTTACTGTCTCTATAACCTGTTTAAACACTTCATTTTTTTATCAGTGCTTCTGGCGAAATAAATAGCAGTCTAAGTTTTCTATTCTTTACTCTATCAATAATACTTCTCTTTTCTTCTTTAGCTAAATCACTGTAATAACAAGCTATTTCCGATTCTGAAGCAATGTTTATATTTTCTTTGGCTACTCGGACTTGATCCATTGCAAGCGATACCGTTGGTACAACCGTAATAGTCAAACCATCTTTTTTTGATATGCCATTGTTTGAGTAATCAAGCTTTTTCCTCCACCAGTTGGCAAAGCAACTAACGTCGTATATCCATCTGGCATATTTAATGTTCCATTAACCGCTAACTTCTGACGAATGGATTTAAATTTCCGAAAACCAGTAAGTCTATAAATATTAGGCGTTACCCCAAGAAAATATCTGTCATCTTTCTCTGGTTCAACATATTCTTCCATAAACCCTTGTCTAATTATATCAGTGTTAAGATAATCCGGCAGATTTAAAGTTGCGTAACAAAGACCTTCTGCATCAACACGAAGTCCATACTGATTACCTGTAATTTCTATATCTTCTGGCAAATGTACAGATGTCTGAAAAACCAGCAAATAATTTCTAAGAGAAATTAAAAAGTTCATCTTGTGATATTCTATGTGTTCTATAAGATTTCACATATTTAGACAATCTAAACGCTGTCATATATCTATATTTTTCAATGCCACCTCTAGGACAATTATCAGCACTAATTCCACCTAATTCATTATCTAATATTTTTTTGTATACACTCTTCAATCTGAGTTTTAATCATGTGTCTTCCTCACCATAACAAATGCTGCCGCCTCAAGCTCCACTCTCGTGGTCTTTAAAGCATCTAAAAACAGTTTCATATACTTGTTTTTCTGTTCAATTTCTCCCACATCGACCCCAAAAACTTAGCTTGTGCAACCTCCGCATTTAAAGTTTGTTCAATACTAGCTGCTGCTTGCTTTAGATTTCTACTCGCTTTTATCTTTTCTTTTATCTGGCTTTTTAGCGCTCTTTTCATCGAAGTAGATACAAAATTTATCCACTGCTCTTCTGGAAAAACTTTCCTAAACCAATCTATATTTGCGCATCCATATTTTTCTTTTATATGCAGTGAGTCCGTTTTATTGATCTTCTTCCAAGATGAACCACGTCACTCCGAATACATGAAATTGGTTCCTTTGAAATTGCATCTAATAATTTCAAAACTTTTTCCTCTGGAACATGCCCATATTTCTGTGTACTAATTGCAGTTAAAATCTGATCGGCTGATATATAACTTTTTATACTGTCGTATCATTGTAATCGGAATACCCTTTTCTAATAAAAGCTGTTCATTCGATGCAAATTCCAAGTATACACAATTCCACACCAATCAAAATCAGATTCAACCGCTATCGCTGTACATGTACCTTTATAAGAATTCATTGCATTATCTACAATACAGTCAAACACTTCATCGCCTGGTGCAAAAAAATGTAAGAAGTCATTTTCTATTGAAAGTTCACGATTAAATGTTCCTACGATTTCTCTACTTTCAGTAACAATTTTCTTTCCTGTTCTTTCTTCATACAACTCTCTAATTTTTCTAGAAAAAACATTAGAGGTACGATTAACATATTCTATCCAGTTAGGCGGAATGAGCATAGAATTCTCTGCTGACTTAATGGAAAAGAACCTTCATTAAATCTTACTACACCATCTTTACCGAACTGTCCTTTTAATCCAGCGAGATTCGCCCACCCCATCATCGTATTTGCAAACAGTTCGTTTTCATTTGTCGTATAATAATGTAACAATCTTTTTAACTCCTGATTGAGTGTCGCATAAATGAAAGCTGCCGAATCAAAATGTTGTTCTTCTCGTACTTCCATTTCCATTTTCCGTGATGACTCAATTATTTCATTAATGGCATTTGAAATGCCATACCTAAAGTCACTTGTTACTGCATGAATGATACTCTCATTAATCTCATTCATAATAATTTCCAATCCACTTAAGGATTGTGTAAAATGTTTAATCCCTTATTCCAAAAATTATATAATTCCTCTTCCAAAGTATCTTTTGCAAATACAACCACTGAACATACATCCTTATCAGCTGCACGACCTAGTCTATCCAAACGTCCTATTCTTTGCTGCCAATGGCATTAGCATCCCAAGGTAAATCTATATGAATAACATAATTTGCGCCTTGAAGATTTCGTCCCTCACCACCAGTTTCATCACAAAGAAGAATTTTGCAATCATCATCATTTTGAAAACGATAAATACTTAATTCCAATTCTTCTTCATTCATATTTTATTAAAGAGGGCTATTTTCTCTTCGCCAAAATAAGTTCTTAATACCTGTCCATATTTTTCAAAAGTATCTGCATAGTTAGTAAATACAACAGCCTTTTCTTCATAAAGTAAAATCAGCGGTAAAAGCATTCAGTTGCTCATCGCTTAGTTTAAAGATTCCCTGAAGGCTTGCCATCAAGGCATCCATCAAGATGCAAAGTGACCTGCTGAAAGTAATGTCTGCCATTTCATCAACAAGGAAGAAGAACAATTCACCAAGAGTTCTCTGATCTTCATTTTGGCGCTGCTCCATTGCAAGCAACATATATCGGGTAAACACGATCGCCACATGGGCTGTCAGTGCATCATAAGATAAACTGTGGCATTCTCCAATCAGGTTCAGCATGGATTTGCAGGTTTTGAAGAAGACCTCGATCTGCCAGCGTTTTCCATAAATACGGATGATCTCTTCCTCGGAAAGAGTCGTATCTGTACAGATAAAAGCAAGCCAGTCCTTGCGGTTTGCTTTGTTCCTTACGCATACGATTTTCGCCGGAATTGGATTTTCTTTTCCTACCATAACATCAACAGAAAGCAGATATTTTGATCTGCCACGGCGCTTTTTGTTCCGGGAATAGATTTCTTTGATATTCAGCTGTTCACCACCGTACGAATATTTGATCCGGCTGCTTTTCTTGATCATGGCAATCACATCCATGCCTTTTGAATGGATGGCTGTGATCTGTGCCGGGTTGGAAAACCAGGAATCAAACAGGACATAATCCGCTTTCAGCCCTGCACTGAGGGCTGTATTCAGTAAAGTCATCATTGCCTCTGGTGCTTTTGTTTGGGCTAGCGCACGTCTTTTTCCTGCAAGGGTTCTGTTGTCAAAGTCCTTTACCGGGCCGATGATATTTGTATTCTTTGCAGATGCTAACAGGCAGCTGTTTACAGGAATCAGTGTATTTCCATCACTCCAGCTTAAAGTAAGCATCCGGAAGCCCTTTTTGAAATGCATATCCGTGTGGTCAAAAACTTTTGATCCCAGTTCTGTTTTCTTACAGCTGGTACGGTTGAAAAGGCTGTCATCAATGATAAAGACATTTTTTCTTTCCGGATCTGTCAGATCACGAATATCATGATTGACGATATCAGCTGCAAGAAGAGAAGTAAAACGAAGCCAGTTTGTTTTTGCAGAATTAAGGAAACGGTAGAAAGTGTTCTTTGAAAATGCTTCCTTAAAAGAGCCAGTCCGTTGCTGCATATACATACTTCTTCCGACAAAAATGTTGCTGAGTTTGTAACGAAGCAGAGAAACAGGAGAAACACCTTTTTCTTTCATGCCATTACATCTGGCAAGGAGCTTGCCAACATGATGTTTGGAAAAAAATCTCTGAACACAGTCAATTAAGGCGTTCTCAACGAAATAGTTTTGTGGTATACTGGACACGGCATAAATCTCCTTTGTAAAGATGGTTTCTAGTCAATTCCATTCTACCAAACGGCATAAAATTTGCCAAACAGTACATTCTCCTGATTTTCATTTTCTAAATGAAGATATATAAACTCTTCCTTCTTTCTCATCCTATCTAAATCAATATCTGTAATCTTTGAAATTGCTTTATTTTTCCCCTGTAGTGCCTGATGAATTATTGCATTTTTGCATTTGATTTTATATCAGTTATTTCAGACTCATTCAAAATCTGAAATATCTACTTAATCTTTCTGATACATCATCCAATGCTTCATTAATTATTGCCTCCGTTGCAATCTGTCCTTCTAGTTTTCTACGAACAATATTAGCTAATATGATTTCAAAATATTTTGTCTGTAAAAAGCGATCCTGATAACATGTTCCATTTTCTATTAAAGATTCTAAAGCAAAACGATATCCACATATTCGTCTTCTAATATAATCTAAATCCCCAAAACCATTTGTATTTTCCCCAAATCGAATGTAAATTCCGTGTTTGTCGAGGTGCAGTTGTATCATGTACATTTCTTTGTGTCTTGATCCCTAATAATTTCAAAATGTAATACAATTCATTTTCTTTATCATCATTATTTTTATATAACTTAGCTTGAATTTGCATCTATTAAATTCAAGACCATATAGCAGGGCATACCTTTTAAAATGCTGAAATTCTTTTCTCGACTTAATATAAACCTGATATTTCCAATCCAGAGGTTCATAGGCTTTTTCAAAGAACTCAATGGTCAATGGCCACGGAAATTGATCTTCTCTCTTACATTCATATCCGAATCAGAAACACACGCAAAATGATATATAATCTCAGATTCTTGAGTTGAACTTTTTAATACATCACCATCTATTTGTTGGAAATCCCTGACAATCCAGTTTGCACTTTCTCCTTTCTGACTTTCCTGCTTAAGGTAATATGCCATTGTATCCTTTAAACAATCAAACGTACTTGTCGTTTCTATTTTCTCAACCTCCTCCAATCTCGCTAATAGTCTTAATAAGATATCCTGAAACTCTGTTTCAGCATCAGCTGTCGGAAGAATTTGCGTCTCAACAAAATCTTTTAACTTCTCATAAAAATGTCTAAAATTATTTTTTTCATCCTCAAAGTCTTTGTAAAATAGTCTTGTAATTACATTTAGTGATTCTAACGCTTCAATCAATTCATCTATTTCATCAATAGAAACTTTATAATACGATAACTTATTGAGCTTTGACTTTCATACTCTATCTTGCCATTATTTAATTTTGATATCTGCTTCTTCAATTTCTTTAAAAGATCAATAACTCCTTCTGCCCCGCCGTCACCCTCTAGCATAGAAGCTCTTGAAAAATAATTTCTTGTCTGATTAAACGTGGTGATAAGAGAGCCTATCTTTTTTTCATATAATGCACCCGAACACAAACACTCAGCTATATCATTCATATCTTCAATTTTTATTCCACCATTTTCACTGTTCCACATCTTTGTTACTGCAACAAAAAAATGTCCTATCGGATATGCCAAAAATGTCTCTCGCCAAATTGTTCAGGAAAATATACCTTTAAAATATCATTAACTGAACTATTTGCAGAGTAGAACTGTTCTCTCATATACGATAAAACCGATCCCTTTTCTGTTCATCAGCATAATATTTTTCTACCGCGTCTTCATAAATTTGTGCTACATATGCAGAAAATTCCGTAATATTATCAAATTCAATTACACTAACATTATTAATATCCTTACTTTTTTCGGTAAGTGTACCATTAGTAAAAGTTTTCCTATCTGATCCGCCAATATATTTCCTTCATAACTAGTTTGCAATAATGTTGTAGGTTTAAACTCATTATTAAACTGACTCTTAATATTCAAATCAAAACAAGAATAAACATCTAACCATGTCTGATAAATTTCGCTGTACTGCTGCTGATAATTAAACAATAAAACTACACGTTTATATTTTGACACTTCTTCAATCATAGATAATATGGTTTGGTGTAAACTGATGTACTCCATGAATAACTACCGTATTACAATCTACCTTTCCAACCGATTTAATTTTTTCCTCTTCTTTGATCTTTTTGCAACCAGCGCTGTTTGAACAGCGCTATATATTTCTTTCTCTGAAAAATGTTTTCTTAAAGAAAATTTATTTGCTTTATCTCCATGTAAAATCGCATTATACGCAGCAATCAAATATGTTTGTTCTTCTGTTATTTTTTTATCTTGAGATTTTTAACAATAATCCCATTTCTACCATCAAACGTATACTATCAAGCAATGCACTTTTTATTAAATCGTAGTGACTGCTTGATTTTTTTTCCATCTCTCTTGCTCAATGTTCGAGTTACATTATCCAATGTATTTGTTAAAATCGTATACTGTTCAATATATGTTTTTAGTATCAAACCAGCCTGGATACAGTGCTTTCACCAATTCTTCAACTGTAGCTAATTGTCCATTCTTCAACTCATCGTATACTTCGACAATCCATTTACCATTGTTTGTGACACACAAAAATGAGCGCAATTTTTATCGAATCCCAATATGGTTCGTTGCTTATTTCATATGGATTGCTATAAGTATAGATTGATAAGGACATATTATACCTCCATTAAACTTTTGCCATGAAATCTTGCTCTTGGATTTTCTATCCTTCATCCACACAACATTTCTAATTGCCCTTGTTAGTGCCACATATAAAACTCTGCTTTCTTCATTCACTCGCTCGTTCTGTTCCTGTGATACATCGTAGTTAGAGTTATATTTTTGTTTGGATCATCTCAATTCTAATTCCATATGCAAGTTTTTCATTCTCGACATACACATCTAAATCAGCTTTTTTTCATCGATGCAATATCCATACCCATATATGGCATAATCACGCATCCATATTCCAATCCTTTCGATTTGTGTACTGTCGTACATATTACTCTTATATCATTAGTTTTAGTTACAATATTACGTGCTAATTCTTCCTGTTTAGTCATAATATTAATATGCATGCTATGTTCGATTACATTAAGCGTTAAAAAGTCCAGGTGATCCGTTATGATAATGTCCTTCCGCAGAACCAGGTTTTCCGTTGGGATGACATCGGACGTTTCCGGCTGGATCAGTACATTCTGATGCATTCGGTGATCTACAGAACCGAGATGCTGAAGCTCTGTCAGCTGGAGCTGCCGAAGCATACATTCTATGTAGATAATATTTATGTGTATTATCCACTGCCGCATGTCAGGACATTGTATTATCTGAATGTGGATTTCTACAGATATTTTATCGGAAGAGATGATCAGTCTGTCAATGAAAAGGTAATGATCGGCCGGATCGATCAGCAGTTATTTGTAACGAAGCGGATGATCGAGATGTATGAGCTTCGCATGATCACGAGCAAAAAGCTCAGAAAAATATATGATCAATTATCTGGCGATCATGATGACAGTTTCATCGATCTTGTGTATCCGTTCTAAAAAGCAGGAGAATCTTGTTAAAAGAAAGAACTGTGGGCTTATCTGAAAAAGAAGGATTATAAGACTTATGTAAAGATCCGGTATGGAATCCTCGGACAGACGATGAATCTGCCGGGACGTTCAGGAAGAAAGGTTTCCTCGTTAGCTTATAGCGTTGCACGGAGACTGATCGGATTTAATTAAAATGGCAGACATAGAAAAATAAGTACACTGATTTTCAAAGTTGAAAAGGTGTACTTATTTTTTATGTCTTTGCATTTTGATAATCCGAGAAAGTAATCTGCAGATACATGATAATATTGACATAGTCTTATAAGATGACGAATGGGAAGTTCATTAGCACCGTGTTCATAGCGGGCATACATAGTTTGGTGGTCCAAGATTTATGGCAGATAATATGCATTGTCAGTTGTATATAAGTTCATCTGATGGAAAACAGTATCGTGTGGTTTGTAAAGAAGTAGAAAAGGTAAAAGGAATATTAGAAAAAAAGTACATATACTAGTATGAATCCTATGGATTAGAAAAAACCAGAGGATTGGAAAGGAAGTATATGACATGGCTGTTAATTTTTCCGAAAGTAAGACGAAAGAGAATCTGATGCGGGCATTTGCCGGGAGAGCCAGGCAAGAAATCGGTATACCTTTGCGGCAGAGCAGTGCAGAAGAGAGGGAATGCAGTCGATCGGAGGCATTTTTCTGTATACGGCAGATCAGGAGCTGGCACATGCACGGAGATTTTACGAATTGTTAAAACCGGAAACGGGGACGACAATTTTTATTGATGGTAGTTATCCGGTGGATGAGCCGGGGAGTGTTCAGGATTTGTTGCAGGCGGCAGCCCACAATGAAAATGAAGAGGCGGTGGATGTGTATCCGGCTTTTGCGAGAATAGCCAAAGAAGAAGGTTTTTACGAGGCAGCATCTACATTTATGCAGATTGCAGAGATTGAGGCAATGCATAGATGCAGATTTCAGAAGCTTGCCGAACTGCTGAAAGATCATACATTTTTGAGAGATGTGAAACCGGAAAATGGATCTGTACCAACTGTGGTCATGTTCATGAGGGGCGGCAGGCTCCGGCAGTATGCCCTGTCTGCCGGCACGACAGGATATTTCCTGCCTTATGAACTGGCGTGCTATGTTTTTGGGGAGTGTGATTTTTCAGGATCAAAGAAGGATTAAGATGCAGAGACTGCGGTGCTGCCGGAAATTTCTGACAGCACTGAGCCTGCCAGGAGCAGGAATGCACCGGTCAGTTGTAAAAATGACTTTACTGGAGCATTAACCGTTTATCCAGTGTGTCGTAAACCCCCCTTGCTTCAGCTATAGGGATATAAGACGCGTTCATCAATTTATGCAAGTAATTGAAGATGGAACAAAATATCCTTGTATTAGATTTAAAATGGCATATAATACATATATGAATAGATGTCGGGGTCAAAATCCGGCATTCCGCAGAATAGGAATGCCGAAATAAGAAAAATCTGTCGGCAGCAGCAGGAACATTTTTGGGAATACCTGAGTGAATATGGAGGAGAATGTGGAAATGAGAAATTTAGAAAGTCTGGCTGAATTGAAAAAAAGCAGGGGAAAATGCGGATAGAAGAACGAAGAGATAATTTTGTACGTCAGAGTCTTTTGTCGGATGAATTTCTGGATCTGATTCAGCGGAATAAAAAGCCATTTGATCTTCTGATGTGCTATTACGAATGTGCAATTATGGAAGTGGAAACGAAATTCAAGGTTCTGAATCAGGAACATTCACTGGAGTATGACCGCAATCCGATTGAAAGTATTAAGACAAGAGTGAAGTCCTATGAAAGCATTTTGAAAAAGATCCGTAAAAAGATATACCAATTACGATGGAGGCAATCGAGGAAAATATTAAAAGATATAGCGGGCGTGAGAGTGATCTGTTCTTTTCAGGATGATATTTATGCGTTGGAAGAAAGCTTTCTTAAGCAGGATGATATCGAACTGATCGAGCGGAAAGATTACATAAAAAATCCCAAGCCGAGCGGATACCGCAGCCTTCATCTGATTGTTCAGGTTCCGATCTTTTGCAGAATACAAAGAAGTTTGTCAATGTGGAGGTTCAGTTCAGGACGATTGCGATGGATTTCTGGGCAAGTCTGGAACATAAAATGAGATATAAAAAGGATATCCCTGAATCACAGGTGAAATTTCTTCAGGAGGAACTGTACGACTGTGCAGAACAGAGTGCAAAGCTGGATGAGCGGATGCAGGGAATCCGGGATGTGATCGGATGGAATAAGAATGAGTAAAGTTGGAATGAATGAATAAAATTTCTCATAGAAATGAAAAGAAAACCTTTATGGAAATCTTATGAGTCAGAAAATTGAAAACCAGTTAAATCTCGCCCTGGATGCAACAGAGGCAGAACGACAGAGGAGCAGAAGCCTGAACGTAGGCTATGACGAAGAAGAAAATGAATGGGAGCTGATCCTGAAATATTCGGGATCACTGGAGCCGGTAAGAGAACTTGCGGTGTATGTAACTGAGCTGACCGGGGGTTATGTAATTATTCAGATTAAGGAAAGCCGGATTGAAGAACTGGCAGCACTTCCTGAAGTTGAGTTTATAGAAAAACCGAAAAATTTGTATTTTCAGGTGGAAAATGGAAGACGTGTATCCTGTATTGACGAAGTACAGGCTGCGTCTTCTTTTTTTTTCAGCAGGGCAGGATATAGGCAAGGAAAGTGGAGAAGCCGGAGACGGAGCGGATATGAGTCAGGGCATGGAGCAGGAAAACAAAGAAACAAGGACGGATATTTTTCCGCTGCTTGGAAAAGGAGTGCTGATTGGAATTGTAGACAGTGGGATTGACTATGAAAATCCTGATTTCAGAAATGCGGATGGGACAACGAGAATTGCAGCACTATGGGATCAGACAGTGGAAACCGGACTGCCTCCTGCGGGCTATAATGTAGGAACAGAATTTACATCTCAGCAGATCAATGCGGCACTTCAGACAGCAGGGCATGAAGAACGTTTCCGTCTTGTTCCCAGCCGTGATATCAGTGGTCATGGAACTGCTGTGGCAGGAATTGCAGCAGGAAATGGACGAGGGAGTCAGGGCGGACGATACAGAGGTGTTGCACCGGAAGCAGAACTGCTTATTGTGAAGATGGGGATACCGGGAGAGTATGGATTTCCAAGAACGACTCAGTTGATGCGGGGGAGTGGACTATATTATAAGGAAAAAGCAGAGGAATTAAAAAGCCGGTAGCAGTCAATATCAGTTTTGGCAATACTTATGGATCTCATGATGGAACCAGCTTACTTGAGCGGTATCTGAATACCGTGTCTGAACGGTGGAAAAATGTAATCTGTGTCGGAAGCGGCAACGAAGGAACGACAGCAGGTCATGCGGCCGGTGAACTGGAGAGCAGAATGACGACAGAAGTTCAACTGGCTGTGCAGGAAAGAGAGGTGTCGTTAAATCTTCAGATCTGGAAATCCTATGTGGATGAAGTGGCAATCATGCTGATTGATCCATCGGGCAATGCTTCCGGGCGGATCGACGAAAGAACGGGTATACAGAGGATTACAGTAGGAGAGACAGAACTTCTGATCTACTATGGCGAACCGAAAACCCTATTCTGTGCGGCAGGAAATCTATATTACATTTCTTCCGGAGAGTAATTTTATTACCCCGGGAGTGTGGACAATACGTCTGGTGCCGGGAAAGATTGTGGATAAATCCTGGCAGATGTGGCTTCCGGCACAAAGTGCATTGAATGTAGGAACAGCATTTCTTAAGCCGGACAGTGCAACAACGCTTACGATTCCTTCTACGGCATCGCTGGTCATAACAGTGGCAGCGTACGATGCACTGACATTTTCCTATGCAGATTTTTCGGGGCGGGGACCGGCACAGATGTATGAAGGAGGAGGAGTCCTAAACCTGATCTTGCCGCACCCGGAGTGCGGGTGACAGCACCTGCGACAGGGGAGGCTACGCAGAATTTACAGGAAACTTCTTTTTGCCACACCGTTTGTGACGGGCAGTGCGGCACTTCTGATGGAATGGGGAATTGTGAAAGGACAGGATTTATATCTGTATGGTGAGAAAGTGAAAGCTTATTTAAGACGAGGGGCGAGGGAACTGCCGGGGTATGGTCGGTGGCCGAATGGTGAGATGGGGTATGGGATTTTATGTACAGCACAAAGCATCCCTCAGGGGAAAACAAATGGGGAATAGGAGTTACAGAGGATATCTCCCATATATTAAATATAAGGAAGTAAGAAAAAAAGTTTAGAGAATGACTTGAAAAATGCAAAATTTTTACAACTACTATTAGATGTGGGATGATATAATAAGTGCAGTGAAATTAGTTGATGATGATATAGAAGGAGGACGATCAATGCTCCAGGAAAGTAATCGTATAGAATTCAAAGCAGAATTAAATGATAAACTGGAAAAAGAAAAATAGGAGCGTTTTTGAATAATAAAGAAGGTGGAGTTTTATATATTGGAGTAGATGATAACGGAAACCCAGTTGGAATGCCAAATATTGACTCTATGCAATTGAAGATTGCGGACCGTATAAAAAATAATATTCTTCCATCAACTTTGGGATTGTTTGATATTGTGACAGAAGAGATAGATAAGGTTTCTGTAGTAAAATTTTGATTTCCAGTGGACTGGAAAACCTTATTATATAAAAAAGCAGGTCATGTCACCCAATGGTTGCTTTACAAGAGTGGGTACATCATCTCAACCAATGTCAACAGCAAGGAGTGATGAGTTTTATAGAAAACAAATTCATAATACGAGGATTGGAACTGAATGAAAAATTTGCAAATTGGAAAAACTTCTTTAGTAGATTGGGAACTGACATATTTTTCTGCTATCGAGAAAATATTATTCTTAAGACATTGAAATTACCTATGTCAAAAGGCAACGAATAATCGCGAAAAATACAAGGCCTTATATAAAAGAATAGAAAGGTAGGGCATAAAAATATGACAGATGAAGTAAGAGATGGAGGAATGAATCTGTTAAAGAAAAGTAGATGTGTGGGATAATCTGATAAGAATTAAATCAGAAAGTGTTGCACAGGAATTGATGGGAATGATACTGAAAGAATTTTTTTGTGACAATGACTTGACATCCTCAGGTGGACTCTGCGTAGAAAAAGTCTTCCTTAAAAGTAAAAAATTACTCCAGAGGAAGAACAAAATCCGAAACATAGAATCAATGTTGATTCTATGTTTCAGATTTTGTTCTTTAAGCTTTTTGCCGTCTTTAATGAATGTTCAAATTCAAATTGTCGAATCACCCATCTTCTTGAACTCCGTTCAAGAAGCATCCCTCGCTCTGCTCGGTCAATTAAGATCTTCAGCAACCGCAGGTTGCTTTCTCATCTGACTTCATTCTGTTATGATAATAACAACGAATAACGGAGGTGGATACGATGGAAGTAAAGGATATTATTTATGGGCTTCGGGTGAAAAGGGCTTATCTCAGGATGCACTGGCGAGAAAAAGTAATGGTTACCAGGCAGGCGGTGTCCCGTTGGGAGAATGGTGAGACAGTTCCTAATACAGAAACTCTGAAACTTTTATCAAAGGAATTTGATGTTTCTATGAATACGCTTTTTAGGTGCACCGAGAAAGCTTATCTGTCAGTGCTGTGGAATGCCGCTTGAAGATGACGAGATGATAGGACGTGACAAGGATGGATCGATCAATGAGGATTATTGTAAGTGGTGTTATGCGGATGGCACATATACTTACAGTGATATGGAGGATTTGATCAATGTCTGCGTTAAAAATATGGTAACGGATAATTTTACAGAAGAACAGGCTCGCTCTTATATGAAGGAACTGCTTCCAAAGCTGGATTATTGGAAGAGATATGATGAACTCAGTGATCATGGAGAATTTGAAAAATTTAAGAAAAAAGTTACTGAAGGAAATTAACGCTCTCCATGTAGAAGGTCTGCCTGAGATCACGAGGTTAAATGCACTTGTGGGGAAATATGTGAATCTGGAATATACTCTGCCTAATGGACAAAAAGTGAAATTTCTGGATGATCAGACCACTTATTTAGGTACTCAGTCAGAATCAGAATTTGAAGGAGACAGGTATTTTGGTGTTCTTGCAGGTATGGATTTCATCCTTATTTGCACATATGAAGCCGATAGAACCAGCCCGGAGCTGGTTCTATACAAAAAACGATAAGATACGATCATTTCCCACTGAGAATCTGCCGGATTTCTTCCAGGTTCTCAGCGAAAAAGATTCCTTCCTGCCGTTCTTCAGAAGACAGTCCCTTTTCGATCATAAGAGCGAGAAGAGCTTTCAGGTGATCGTAGTACCCGTTCAGGTTATAGAGGATACAGGGGGCATCAAGCTGGTTTAAGGATACCTTTGAAATGATCTCTGCAATTTCTTCCAATGTTCCTGTTCCACCGGGAAATGCAATAAAAGCATCCCCAAGTTCGATCATTTTCGCTTTTCGCTCTTCCATATCTTGTGTGACAATGAGCCTGGTTAATCCATCGTGCTGGAGTTCACTGTCTATAAAAAATTGTGGCTCTACACCGGTCACTTCCCCCTCCGGCAAGAAGGGTGCTTTCTGCGATCAAGCCCATAAGACCGGATTTTGAACCGCCATAGATGAGTGCATTGTGGCTTTTGCCGATCCAGGTGCCGAGTTCTTTTTACTGCAAGTTCAAAGGAAGGATCATTTCCGGGAAAAGCTCCGAGATAAACGGTAATATTCATAATTAATATCCTTTCATATTATAGAAAGACTATCTGAGAATCTCTTCAATTGTGGAAACAGTACTGAAAGTTCCCTTATTTTCAGAGATAATTGTCTTTACTTTCTGAAGTTCAAAGTAATTTACATAGCAGATCAGAGTTTTATTTTCTCCGGCAATGACACCGGAAGAATTGATGATCGTACAGGTCTTATTGAGGTCTTCTTTGATCTGCCGGATAATTCTGTCAGGGTCTTTGGTGATGATCGTGATCTGCTTGATGGCTTCGAAATGATCTGTAAAATGATCGATAATTGCTGTGGCAATAATGTATACCAGAAGACTCAGCATGGCGGAATCCCGCTGATGAGTACGAAGACTGCAAGGTATACAATGAGATTAAATCCGATCAATATGTAGGAAATACTGTAGTCTTTTCCGGTTTTGTTGTAAATCTGATGAACAACAATATTGGCGAAAGATTTCAGAGCCGTCAATACAGCCTCCGTTCCTTAGAATAAGGAAAGCCCAATACCAAGGATCGCACCGCCAAATGCGACTGCAAGAAAATGTTCTGTATTTAATTCAAACGGGATTTTTTTCAAAATAGGCAAGCCCAAGTGTATAGACTGCAAATCCGATCAATGCCTTGGCAAAAAATATTTTCCCAGCATGATAATGCCGGCGATCAGAAAAGGAAGAAAGACAAAAAGAACGCAAAGAGAAAGTGAATAACCGGTCATTTTGCTGATAAAATTGCAATACCGGCAGTCCCATAGTCAATGGCATCATTGGGGAGCAGAATACAGGCAACAGAAAAACTGGCCATCAATGCTCCGAGGACAATTGCGAGGTACGAGAGTAATACTTTCAATTTTTTATTCAATCTGTCTTTCCCTCCTGTAAAAAATATGTGTTATCCTATCATAAATCAAGGAAAAAAGTCCAGTGATCAGATACTGTGGAATCCTTTTCCGATGATCTCACTTGTATTGGAAATAAGGATAAATGCTGTCGGTTCATTCTGACGGATAAAGTTTCGCAACTGCACTGCCTGGGCACGGTTCAATGCTGTCAAAATAATATATTTATCCTGACCTGAATAAGCTCCTCTGGCATGGCATACACTGGCACTTCGGTTTAATGTATGTACAATAAAATCGCAGATTACTTCCGGGTGATCGCAGACAACGTTAAAATATTTGGAAAGATTCAGACTTTCTATAAAGCTGTCGACCATAAAGACCGGACCGTCAGACCTAGCAGAATACAGACCGGTCTTAATGTCGAAGACGAAGAAACCTGCAATCGTGATCAGGATATCGGATGCAAGCAGAGCATGACCAATATCAAAGCTGGAGTATTTTTTCAGGATCATGGCAATAATGTCGGTTCCGCCACTGGACGAACCAATATTAAAAAGAACGGCAGATCCAAGTGCGGGAAGTGCGATCGCAAAGCATAATTCAAGCATAGGCTGATCCGTCAGCGGCTGGGTCATGGGACAGATCCGTTCCAGAAGAGAGAGCGTGACGGAAAGCAGGATGCTGCAATAAGCAGTTGTTGCGGCAAAATTTTCTGCCAAATATGATCATTCCGATAAGCAGAAGGATCATTACTTGCGATCAGGTTGAAATCACCGGCGGACATTACACCGGTTTTAGCAATAAGGACTGCCAGACCGGTGATTCCGCCAAATGTAAAGTTATTGGTAAATTTGAAAAAATAAGTACCGACAGCCATGAGTAATGTGCTGCCCGTCAGAAGAAGGAAATGAGTTCCTTTTTCTTTAAATCTTTTTAGACATAAATCAGCCTCCGTTGATCAGAAATATAGAGCCTTTGTTAAATGGCGAGCAGATTTTGATTGCTTCCATATAAATAAGAACAGCTTCTTCCATTTCGAGACAAGAAGAAATTCATCCGCTCCGTGGATATGATAATCCATCCCCGGTTTTCAGGACCGAATGCAATGATATTTTTTGAGCGATTTTGCGTAAGTTCCTCCACCGATGACAGTGGTTCATTTATTGTATCTCAATTTACATCAGTATAGGCTTTGTATAATGCTTCAACCAAAGGAGATTCTCTTGGGAAGAATAATGGTTCAGTCAGAGTCTGGATTTGATGTATCCATCCTGGAGTCTTCCAGTCTTTCTGACACATGGTACAGATCTGCTCTGTGCTTAATGTGACAGGAAAGCGGATGTCGATAGTGCAGAAATTTCTCTATTTTTCTGTCTTGACAATACCATTGCATAATGTGAGATCTCCATAAGCATCCTGGAATTTCAGGTCCAAGTCGGAGCCATCACAGGCACCCAATATGAGAGTTATAAAATCTGACAAATCATTCAAACCCGGCTTTTGCAAGGCAGGCAAAGGTAACTCTGGCTGCATTGACACCAAGAGCAGGCATACTGGCATGAGCAGATACTCCCTTTGTCGATCTGATGAGAATTCATCGGATTCCGTGAAGATGATATTGTATAAGTCCTGATTCAGGAGAATGCTGCTTCCAGTTTTCCTTTAATCCATCTTCGGCAGGAATAACCGTTGTGCAAAATCACATAATGCATTACATCTAATCCTCCATTCATAGAGATGAGATCCAATATTTTGGAATGAGCTGGCCTCACCCGTCCTTTTCTCCGTGAATGGTAAATTGGCATCCGGTGTAAACCATTGCAGGATAATTCTTCGGCTACTTTTATTATAATGCTGCATACATCTTGAACCAGTTTCTTCATTGCAGCCCATGATCAGGCGAAATCTTTTATTGAGTTGATACCGGAATCCCGAAGCAGTTTCATGGCATAGAGTGCTTGAGAACAGGGCCTTTGTCATCGGTCGTCCCATCGGCCATATACATAATCTCCTTTGCGGGTGGCAAGGGCAAATGGATCATAAGTCCAGTCTCCACCAGGTACAATATCAAGATGTCCGGCAATACCAACGATCTCATCGCCCTCACCCATTTCGGCATAACCGCAGTAATGATCAAGATTAAATCGTTTTAAAACCAAGTTTCTGGCGATGCTGAGAGCCCATCTAAGGCCTTTGCCGGTCCCGTGACCGAATCGGCATCCCTTCAGCCGGTGTACCGAGCTGCGAATTGATTACAACAAGACGTTCAATAGCTTTGAGCAGATCCTCTGATAATGAATGAATTTTCTCCTTATGTCCATTGGTAGTAAAAAATCCTCCTAGTAATGATATTTTGATATTATGATGTTGGGGTCAAAGCCCCCAACAATGATGCCAACAGGATTGTTTCGTGCTACGCACTCCCACAATCCTACCCGCTATTCGCATATCATGGTGCTTACGCCCCACTTTTATGCTCATATCGGGGCGGGTCTCAAGGTCATTCTACCACCAGTGTGCAAGCACACGTGGTTTCAGATCTTTTGACCCCTGACATTATAATATTATAACACTTCTTGTAAAAAATAGTTAAAAATAAGTGCGAAATATGGTAAATCCATGCCTTGTAAAAAAAAATAAATTGATGTTACAATACGTTCAATGAGGATTATGGGGAAAAATTATTCTTACATTATAAGAGGACATCTTTAGAGTATGTACATGAAGTGAGGAAAATTAGCTATGAGACAGATTATTTATGACAAAAGTTAGAATATTTCAGAAAAAATATAAAGGATATATCGATACAGAAGATCTGATGAAAGAGGGATTGACGAATCGACAGATCGGTCTGTTGACGGCAGAGGAAAAGCTTGAAAAGATCGCACATGGTCATTACTGGGTGAACAGTGATGCGTATGGTAAGCCGGAAGATTAGGGCGGTAGAGGTAGCCCGCGTGAATGAAAATGCAGTGATTCAGCAGACAGTGCCTGTTATTATATGGGACTCATTGATGTGGAAACCGCAGGTTTTATCGATCATGACGAAGAGAAGCGGACCGTCACAAGATGAAGATGAATTTTGATGTATGCAGACATTATTTTTCAGAGAAAGCATTTGAGGAAGATCAGAAAGTTTTCAATACGGAATATGGCAGTTATAAGGTATATGATATTGACAGAAGTGTGTGTGATTGTGTAAGATTTAAGAATGATATACCAAAAGAAATTTTTGATCTGGATCATTGAAAAGTATAAGAAGTATGATAAGCGTTCTACGGAACGTCTGATGGCATATGCAAAAGGATGCGACCAGCAGACAGAAGAACAGATCGGGCTTGAATAAAAGCCCGATTTTTTCTGTTTCCCGGTATATACCAAGAGGGAGAAAATGCAGGTTCTCCCGGAAAGGGGTGGAGAGAAAAAAAGATGAAATCGTTACTTGTACATTTGAAAGATTATAAGAAGGAGTCAGTACTGGCCCAGCTGTTCAAAGATGCTGAGGCGTCGTTTGAACTTTTTAAAGCCGCTGGTTATGGCAGCAGATCGATGTGGGAATCGCACAGAAAGACAGACCTATATTGTAAAGATGTGTTTTGTGTTGATCGCACTGGGAATCATCGGGCTGGTCTGCTCTATCACAGCACAGTATTTTTGCGGCAAAGGCAGCCTCTCTGGATTTGCGACAGGTGTGCGGCATGCATTATTTGAACATATCCAGAAGTCACAAGCATTTACAGAGATGGATACATTGGGAATATCGATTGATCACAAGGATGACCAGTGATATCAATCAGTGCAGTCAGGGTGTGAATCTGGTACTGCGTCTGTTTCTCCGGTCTCCTTTTATTGTATTTGGTGCAATGATTATGGTATTTACGGTAGATACAAAGGCCGCACTGGTCTTTGTAGTCACAATTCCGCTTTTATCAGTCGTGGTATTTGGGAATCATGCTGGTCACGATGCCATTATATAAGAAGGTACAGTCAAATCTGACAGCGTACTTACGACCAGAGAGAATCTTACAGGAGCGAGTGATCCGTGCGTTTAATAAAGAAGAGGATGAGATTCAGCGTTATGAGGAAGAAAATCAGACGCTGACCGATGCAATAAAAGTTTGTTGGACGGATCTCCGGTCTGATGAATCCAAGCTACCTATATGCTCGTCAATGGTGCGATCATTGTCCTGATCTATATCGGAGCGATGAGAGTCAATATCGGAGATCTGACCCAGGGACAGGTTGTGGCTCTTCTGAACTATATGTCACAGATCCTGATTGAGCTGGTCAAACTGGCAAATCTGATCATTTCTGTCACAAAGGCAGTTGCCTGCGGAAACCGGATCGAAAGCATTCTTGATGAAACCATCCATGGAAAGTGGAAAACTTCTGTGGAATGATGGTGTTAATGTGGATAACCCGGCTGTTCCGGCAGTGGAATTTGATCATGTATCCCTGACTTATAAAGGGCAGCAGGAGAATCGCTTTCAGATATTACTTTCTCTGCAAAAAGCAGGACAGACGATTGGTATCATCGGAGGAACGGATCAGGAAAGTCTTCACTGGTGAATATGATACCGAGATGTTATGACGCAACAAAAGGGGAGATAAAGATCTTTGGTAAAATATCAAAGAATATGATACCGGGAATTTAAGGGATCATATTGGTATGGTTCTTCAGAAAGCAGTTCTTTTTAAAGGAACGATTGCAGATAATCTGCGTTGGGGAAAAGAAGATGCAACGGAAGAGGAGATGGACGAAGCACTGATGATCTCTCAGGCAAAAGAATTTGTTGATAATAAAGTGGGAAGACTTGAATTTGGAATCGAGCAGGGGGAAGAAATCTTTCCGGTGGACAGAAGCAGAGGCTTACGATTGCGAGAGCATTGGTACGCCGGCCGGAAATCCTGATTTTAGATGACAGTGCATCGGCACTTGATTTCGCGACAGATGCGGCATTGCGGATGGCGATCCATGACATGAAAGAAAATCCGACTGTCTTTATTGTGTCCCAGCGAGCTTCTTCCATTCAGTATGCAGATCAGATCATTGTACTGGATGACGGTGCGGTTGCAGGAATCGGTACGCATGAAGAATTACTTGCGGGATGTCCGGTTTATCAGGAAATTTATTATTCCCAGTTTCCGAAGGAGGAAGTAGCAAATGGCTGATCGATCAGGAAATAATAAGAAAAAAGTAAATCAGGGGGCAACTCTGAAAAAGTATTTGAACGGTTAGGAAAATACAGAATTTTTCTGATTTTCTCCATTTTACTTGCAACGGTATCAGTTGCTCTGACCCTGTATATCCCAAAGCTGACAGGTCATGCAGTTGACTTTATCGTCAGCAGAGGAAATGTAGATTTTCCGGGGTATTGCGTGTGATGGTTCAGATCGGGATCTGTACGCTGGTAACGGCACTGGCACAGTGGCTGATGAATGTATGCAACAATAAAATGACATATCAGATCGTAAGAGATATCAGAAATGAAGCATTTCATAAAATTGAGATCCTTCCATTGAAATATATTGACGGACATGCATATGGAGAAGTTGTCAGCCGGGTCATTGCAGATGTGGATCAGTTTTCAGATGGATTGCTGATGGGATTTACGCAGTTATTTCCCGGCGTGGCAACGATCCTTGGAACGTTCTGTTTTATGCTATCGGTTAATGTAAAGATTACGGTAGTTGTTGTACTGATTACTCCACTGTCATTTTTCGTGGCGAATTTTATCGCAAAGAGAACCTTCAGTATGTTTAAGATCCAGTCTGAAACCAGAGGAGAACAGACAGGGCTGATCGATGAAATGATCGGAAATCAGAAAGTAGTTCAGGTATTTGGCAGAGGGAAGACGTAACAGAACGGTTTGATGAGATTAATGAAAGACTGAACAGAGCATCGTTAAGAGCAACGTTCTTTTCCTCAATCACGAATCCTTCCACCCGGTTCATCAACAGTCTTGTGTATACGGGAGTCGGGATTACCGGAGCATTTGCGGTGGTGAGAGGATCACTGACAGTAGGACAGTTGTCGAGTTTCTTAAGTTATGCGAACCAGTATACAAAACCTTTCAATGAAATTTCAGGTGTTGTAACGGAACTTCAGAATGCTATAGCATGTGCTTCGAGAGTATTTGAACTTATAGAGGAAGAACCACAAATCCCGGAACCGGAGCAGGCAGTGGTTCTGAAAGACATTGATGGAAATGTCAAGATCGAAGATATATCATTTTCTTATGTTCCTGAGCAGAAGCTGATCGAAGATTTTAATCTGGATGTGAAGCCGGGACAAAAAGATCGCGATTGTCGGGCCGACAGGCTGCGGCAAGACGACTCTGATCAATCTTCTGATGCGGTTCTATGATGTGACGGGAGGTCAGATCAAAGTAGAAAATATTGACATTCGGGAAGTGACGAGAAAAAGTCTTCGTGCAGGATATGGTATGGTCCTTCAGGATACGTGGCTTAAGACAGGGACAATCCGGGAGAATATTACGATGGGAAGACCGGACGCGACAGAGGAAGAGATCATTGAGGCTGCAAAAGCATCTCACATCCACAGTTATATTTCCAGACTTCAAAAGGATACGATACATGGATCACAGAAGACGGTGGTGGTCTGTCACAGGGACAGAAGCAGTTGTTATGTATTGCGAGAGTCATGCTGTGCCGTCCGCCAATGTTGATTCTGGATGAAGCAACTTCATCTATTGATACAAGAACTGAGCTGAAAATTCAGCAGGCATTTGCTAAATTAATGGAAGGAAGAACCACGTTTATTGTTGCTCATCGTCTGTCTACGATTCGGGAGGCAGATGTGATCCTTGTCATGAAAGATGGAAAGGTGATCGAACAGGGAAATCATGAAAGTCTGCTTGAACAGGGGGCTTCTACCGACATCTTTATGAGAGTCAGTTTGCACATTAGAAGCAAGAGTCAAGGAGCAAGAGTCAAGAAACATGAGTCAAGAAGTATGAGTCAGAGCTACGGGGCTGCCAGGATATGACCTGACCTGTTGTTATCAGAAAATGAGAAAAAAGAGGATCTGTCGGTTGACAGATCCTCTTTATAGTAGTTCGGTTCAAAAATCCATGTAGAAAGATTATTGAATCAGTCGAGATCAGCCATGGCTTTTCTGAGGACTTCTTTATGTGCATCTTCCATTTCTGTCAATGGGGCACGAAGCGTTCCGACTTCTTTTCCCATCATGTTCAGGGCAGCCTTTACAGGAATCGGTTCACTTCACAGAATAATGCATCAATGAGTGGAAGTGCATCCAACTGCATCTTGCAGCTTCCTGCGATATCTCCTGAGAAGAATTTATAGCACATCTCGTGGACATAAGTCGGACTACATTGGAAAGTACGGAGATGACCCCAAGTCCGCCTAAGGAAAGAAGCGGTACGACCTGATCGTCATTTCCTGAGTACAGATCGATCTTTCCGTCGCATAAGTGCATGATCTGTGCTACATTGCTGATATTTCCTGAAGCTTCCTTGACACCGACGATATTTTCTACATTTTTTACCAGTGTTGCAATTGTCTGTGGCTGCAATCCACATCCTGTACGGCTTGGTACATTGTAGAGGATGGCAGGAATCTTAACCTCATTACAGATTGCAGTATAGTGGTTGATGAGACCATTCTGGGTTGCTTTATTGTAGTAAGGAGTTACAACAAGAAGCCCGTCTGCACCGTCTTTTTCTGCTTCTTTGGAAAGCTCAATGGCAGTACGTGTGCAATTAGAACCAGTTCCTGCAATAACCGGAATACGGTGGTTGACGCGTTCCACAGCAAAGCGGATCGTCTCAGCATGTTCAGCTTCTGTCATGGTAGCGGATTCTCCGGTCGTTCCGCAGATGATGATCGCATCAGTTCCGCCGGCGATCTGCTCTTCCAGCATCTCATCCAGTTTGTCAAAATTAATTTCAGATTTTCTTTCATTGGTGTAGCAATCGCTACGCCTGCGCCTTTGAAAATTGCCATTCTTTTTTATCCTCCTTTAAAATGGTGAAACAATAAAAGAAAACGGCAAGATGCGCCGTTCCAAAATATACGTCATTGTATAAATCAGATAGCTCTCCATCTCTCGATGACAGTCATGCCACTCTTAATGTCATGCCCAAGAATGAGCCTTCAGGAGTTCTCATCCTTTCGGCATCTTTCCCTTTCGGATGAGTTCCACTGCTCCTGATGCATCCGTCACCCTACTGATTAAAAATGCGACCTCTACCTACGTTTCTGATGTTCAAAGAAATCATAACACCGGGGCATAGGGATGTCAACTGATTTGGGTATTATTTTGACTTTTCATTTACATGATGTCGGGGGTCAAAGCCCCCGACTTTGATGCCTACGGATTGCTCCGTGCTACGCACTCCCACAATCCTACCCAATATTCGCAGATCGTGGGATTATCATCCCACTTTTATGCTCATAGCGGGGCGGGTCCTAAGGTCTTTCACCCACCTATGAGCAAGTTTATGTAGGCTTAGACCTTTTGACTCTGGCATCTTTACATTATAATATGAAAAATATTAGCGGCGTGAGTGAGAGCAAATAAGGATCAACAGGTAAAAAATTGAAAAATAAAAAAAAGTAGTTGAAATCAGAAAAAAACAGGTTATAATAATTAAGGTTGTCAGAAGTGGCAATGTGCTGGAATGGCTCAGTTGGTAGAGCACTTCACTGTAATGAAGGGGTCGTCGGTTCAAGTCCGATTTCCAGCTTAAAAGAAGAATCCCGCAGGATGCGTACGAAAGGGTATGTGTTCTGTGGGATTTTTATATAAAGAATGTGCCAGAGGCTTTGAGGGCATGGCACATTTTGCTCTGCGTTTGTCCTGTATTATACTGATGCCAGGGGTCCTAAGGTCTTTCACCCACCTATGAGCAAGCTCATGTGGGCTTAGACCTTGCCCCTGGCATCTTATACTTTCTGGTAGGCAATTCTTTCACTTCCATTTTCAAGATAGACAACTCCACAATATTTAAATCCATTCTTGTCAAGCAGATGCTGCATGACGATATTATCACGATGCGTGTCAATCTTCAGATTTCCACATTTGTTAAAAGCCCAGTTCAGGCAGAAGGAAGCAGCACCGCGGATCGTGCCGTCGGAAGTGATCCGGTGTACGACTCCGTACGGAGCCTCATTGAGCCATTGCCCTTCATAGATCCGGACATAAATATCATCAATTCCTTCTTTATAATAAAAAGTAGCAATGATCTTATCATGCTCCACACAGACATAGCTGTTCCCGGAGGAAATATCGTCCATCAGGATCTGTGGTGCAGGATAGGTGTTCCCCATTGCAGAGGGTTTCCGTGACTTGCCATAAATATACGTGCATTCTCATACATACGAATGAGAATATTCAGTTCTTCAGGTTTGGTTTTCTAATTTCCATAATCGTCCTCTCATTTGATTGATATGAACCTAATTATAGCAAAGCAGGGCTGATTGCTCAATTTACAAATGTACTGAAATGCAGTAAAAAGACAGAAAATCTTCGAGGAAAGTACCTATAAAACTGGAAGAAAACGCCCATTTTTGTACAAAATCAAATACAAGAGCCTTCATGAAAAGTATTCTCAGAATAACGCTTGTCTTTTATTTAACGTGGTGTTATACTATGCCCGTAAAACAAATACAAAACTATTTTGGAGAGAAAAAAGGAGGATTTGACATGGAGACAGAAGTTGTTTCCGGTATCACAGCATATGGTCCGGGATATATCGATGAAGACAGCATGAAAGATTTGGAGCAGGTCGTTGGTCTTCAGACAGACAAACCTCTGAAGAGAGCTTTTATGCCATACGGTGGTATTAAAATGGCTGAGCAGGCTTGTACAACTTACGGTTATCAGCCAAGCGAGGAGCTTCATAAGATCTTTACAAAATATCATAAGACTCACAACCAGGGAGTATTTGATATTTATACACCTGAAATGCTGAAAGCACGCCACAATAAAATCCTGACCGGTCTGCCGGATACCTATGGCAGAGGCCGTATTGTTGGTGACTATCGTCGTGTAGCTCTTTATGGTATCGACTTCCTGATTGAGAAAAAACAGTATGACTTTGAGCGTTATGCAAGACACGGCATGAAGGGAACAGACTTCCGTCTTCGTGAAGAGCTTGCAGATCAGATCAAAGCTCTGAAAGAAATGAAAGAAATGGCTGCAGCTACGGATTTGATATTTCACAGCCGGCTAAGGATGCTCATGAAGCAGCTCAGTGGCTGTACTTCGGATATCTTGCAGCGATCAAGACTCAGAACGGAGCTGCAATGAGTGTTGGACGTATCTCCACATTCCTTGATAGCTCATCGATGCAATGGGCAATACAGGAGGGTACGCAAACTTCACCAATCCGGTATCAGGATACGCAGTTAAGTTCATCGACCTCACAGAAACAGCAGCTCGATGTAATCTCACGTACATGCAAGAGAATGTAATATAAAAAATATCAACATTCCAGAATGTGCAGGCCCAGTGCCTGCATATTTCCTGGTACTAAATAACACCCACAGCGTACGGAATTTTCGGCTTAACGCCGAGCGGGACTTTTTCAATGCTCAGGTTCTTCGGGCTGAGAGGCTGTATGAATTATGATTTTGGTTTTCTATGCTTGACGCGACCGGCTTTTACGCGCAGCCATGGCGCATAACATGCCCATGCGTCATGGGCATGGCTGGCTGTGTTCATAATTTAACAATTCGCATTGCAAAGTCAGCTGTGGGTTGCCGAAAATTCCGTACCGCATAAAATAAAAGTAGCATAACAATACCTGAAGGAGGTAAAACATAGACTTTGGAAATTACCTCAGTAGCTTCGGCTCAGCAGACGGCCCAGGAGTGAGATATATGCTTGGACACATGGGCAAAATCTGGCAAAATGACGGTGCAAAGCTGATGGCACCAGAGGTGCTAAGACCATGCTATAGTACTGAAGCAAACAGGCAGCAAACACTTTGCAAGATAGACTTTGTCACAGAAACTATTCAGCTTTGCAAGGAAAAAGGTGTAAATACATGTCTTGACACATCAGAAATCAAATTTACAATGAACCGTTCTTGACAAATTGTGGGCTGATAGATCTCTTCATATGGACATTAATAGATGACGAGGCATAAAAAGCTTACAGGACAGACAAATAAAATATCCTTGATATGGCAATGTCTCAAAAACGGTAAAAAATGTGGATTAAGTCTGTGCTTGTCATGGTCCTACGGATGAGAATATTTAAGCTTAGAGTTTATCATTTTAAAACAGTGGACAGGGGTTGAGGTGCGTGCCACACACTTGGCGTATTTAGTGGAAGGCTTGGTATCAACGAGGGTGGAACCTCCGACAAAGAATGGATAGAATATTACCAAGAATGATTAAATTGTCAAATTGGTTGCTAAATACCATTGCTAACAACTCATTAAGTTGATAAAATATAATAAATAACTATTTTACACCGATGCTGCCTTCGTTTTGTGAGGTGACATGGCTATATGCTTGCGTATGACTGTAAATGTGCTGAACAGTTAAAATTTAAAATAACAATTTCTGGGGGTTACAACATGGGAAAACCAGTATCATTGCGAACAACGACATTATCGTCTGCTACAAGCCGGCGGGGTACTACAGACCAGGCGTATAGGGCACTTGGATATGGAGATTTCATAGAAATTGGGCGGCTAAAACAAGAGCCGCCCTATGTCGGCTATAGTGCACAGGCTCGACCAGCCGGTAGAGGCGTGATGGTATTTGCCAAGAATCAGAAAGCTTCTTTAGCAGACAAATAAAGAGGGCATACAGCAAATATTATCGTGCGGCAAGCAGAGATTCAGGAGTGTCAGAACGATAAGGAAGAAGCTAATAAAGAAGATAATCATGATCTGGCATGGCATACTCTCACAGATTATATCTCGCTTCGACAAGCTTACCAATACATCTAAAATCACAAGCGAAAAGACAAGCTGGCAGCAGTGTCAGTACAGGATAATATCAAATGAATGCAATAAAACAGGATGACATAAAGCTTCTCACCGGAAGGCACCATCAGATACGTTTGCAGCTTGCAAATATTAGCTATCCACTGATAGGAGATACCAAGTATGGGAAGCCTGCCTCAAATAACTCAGGAACGGGAAGTCGGACGCACCGGTGGCGGTGTGAGGGGCAGCTTGCACTTTGCTCTAAGCTTGTTTTTGACCATCCTGCGACAGGGAGAGGATGACATTTGAATACAATAGTGCTGTTGGGAATAAGATGAATTAAAGTGTATGGTCTTTTTCATGAAAAAAAATACAGTTGACAGTATTATTTATATTATCTATTATAAGTTCATAGATTTGGTTACTTGAGTGGTTAACCATCATGCAACCATACCACAATATGAGCGAAATTAGCTGTGTAGCAGCGATGCTAAACTGAAGTGCAGATAAAGAATACAAATATCGTGCGGTTTTTGCGAATGTGTGTGAGGTGGTTCTGAATAATTGAGCAATAAAAGAAGTACAGCAAGTAGGTAATTGGGAACAAGTGCACTCACAGTTAAGCGGTAGAATTCTGCAACGGAATAATTAATGAAGATGATAACATACGTTCCGGTCATTCCATGGCTGTTCAGGGATATGCCACTATACAAAGCAAAAAGCTCTGAAATCAACTCCATATACTTTAATGGTGTTGATGGTTGGAATGAATATGTACGATATTTAAATTTAGATTTTGGAAACTGGACTGATTTGCGGGGTACAACTTTTAATGGATAAAAAAAAGCGACTACTTATTCTAATATTTGTATTAATATTAAGCGGAATTGTTGTGATATTCGACACATAAAAATGGTTCCATGAAAGGATTCTATGCTTGAAGAAAATACTATTTCGGAGATGATATACTCATTGGTTCCATTCAAACTTGGTATCATCACATCCATAGATAACTCTCAAAAAAAAATCTGTGTTGATATCGGTCAAAAATAATTTTTTGATGGTACCAATATTACATTAAATTGCAACAAATCATCTCTCGACATTTTGCATTTAGAGGCTGGTCAAAGTATACTTTCTATTTCTTTAGAATAATGTACTTGACACTGAAGTTGCAATAGAGAAACTAAATATCGTTACACCACTTAACCTTTAGGGATTAGATAGTGTTCATCTAATCCCTTTTGTTATCTTATGACATAATGGCATCTCTCTGTGATTGAAGTGTAAATTACATGCTACAATAAGTATTGCTTATAGTTTTCTTTATTTTTAACACCTATAAATGGTGCTTTTTTGTATAATTGTTCAATCACTGACAACTGGTTTCTAGTATTTTTATGCAGTGCAGCATTGCTTAACCATATACCAAAGCTTGTACGCTGTACATACAGCCATGCGTATAACGTTTTCTATTTGTATAGAAAGAGGCGGAGACATGTGGATGAGAATTCAGAAAGATCAGGGAGAGAAAGTCAATCTATATTCAGGTCAAGCGAAGTGATGAAAACGACATGCTGATGTGCTTTTTGGAGGATGAGCGCGTGCCACACGCAGGCTGCAAAAAGCTGTATGCGACACATCCAGGTCTAGCGGCTTACGGGCATAAATATACTTGTGGATGCCAGAATGTATAAGAAAAGAAGAGGATTGGAATGTTTGTGAGTGACGGAGCGAAAGGAAGTATGGAGGACAAAAGCGAGAAAAGCGCGTTTTTGGTGAAGCTGAACAATATGACGTAGAAAAATAAAAACTAGAAAATTTCGTCTACATGACGAAAAACAGTAAAATTTTAATGTTTATCGAAAAATATTCTAAAGTGATTCCGAAAAATTTTTTGTATACTAGCCTTACAACAAACAAGGGGACAAAAATATATGAAGAAAAATTTGTTTTGATGTGATGGTAACTGCTATAGCGTCAATGTGTGGATCAGATGGGGGTTCTTCTGATTCAGAAAGGAAACAACACAACGACATCAGATGTTGCAAACAAGGACCAAGCCACTTGTGTGGTTCAACCGTCAGCAATGAAGCAACTCAACAGGAGAGCGGCACAGCAACTCCCTACAACAAGAGTTACCTATTATGGCAGAGTTTCACGATGCTGCTAATCAAGGAGCTAGACTTCCAGGAGAAATGGTAAAAGTATATCGGGAAAAGAACATCGACCCGATCGACAGAAGCGAGGATGGAGTTATCGGATATATTATAATCATTGATATCAGACTTTAACAATTCAGTGCAGAACAAGAAGGTATTCATAGGCTCTTGTTGCAATTGAATGCGTTGTGTTAAATATCGCGATTGCTTATCAAAGCTATAAAATCTGCTCAA
>VOFB01001776.1_pt1 | contig 44494 bp, 54 predicted proteins | sample 5384141 | NCBI WGS metagenome assembly VOFB01 (sample SAMN12384721, study PRJNA508395) | human gut metagenome | isolation source: healthy gut A | host: Homo sapiens | reverse complement strand
AAATCGTTAATTTATGCGTAACTTTGCGCGATAAAGCGCCGTAAAAGATTTATCGATGAAGCAGACTTTTTTATACGCCGTGTGCGGAGTGATCCTGATCACTGCATTTAGCGGATGCGCAGGAATCAACGCCCTGCTCAAAAGCGGACAACCCGACCTGATTTACAGCAAGGCGCTGGAGTACTACCAGAAGGAGAAGTGGTCGCGGGCCTCGACGCTCTTCGAAGGCGTCCAGCACTACTACTCCGGCACGCCCCGCGAAGACAGGCATTTCGTTCTTCAACGCCCGCTGCAAATACAAGAACCGCGATTACGACACGGCGGCGACGCTTCTCGACGATTTCCGCCGCAAGTTCGGCCGCAGCGCCTTCATCGAGGACGCCGAAGGCATGTACGCACTCTGCTTCTACTATCTTTCGCCCGGCCCTTCGCGCGACCAGACGGGACAAGCAGGCAGACCGCTACCTCTCGACGCTCGACTCCTATTACTCGTTCGTGGCCGAATTTCCCGAATCGCACTACCTCAAGGAGCTCGACCGGCTGGCCCAGAACGCCAAAGACTTTTTAGACCGAAACAACAAAGAAAAACAATAATTCCATGGAGATCAAGAAAAGCACTCCCACCAACACCGTAACCCGTAAACTGGTCGATCTGGATAAGGAAACCGGCAACATTTACGAAACGGTCAATATCATCGCACGCCGCGCCAACCAGATTTCGACCGAACTGAAAGCCGAACTCACGCGCAAGCTGGCGGATTTTTCGTCGCCGACGGACACGATGGAGGAAACTTTCGAAAACCGCGAGCAGATCGAGATCTCGCGTTACTACGAACGTCTGCCCAAACCGGTGCTGATCGCCACCGAGGAGTTCCTCGACGGCGAACTCTTCTACAAGGAGAACAAACCGCAAGCCTAAACATCGCGGTATGAGTCTCGAAGGACGACATATCCTGCTCGGCATCACAGGCAGCATCGCCGCCTACAAAGCGGCCATACTCTGCCGCCTGCTCAAAGGCGCAGGCGCCGAGGTGAAAGTCGTAATGACTCCGCTGGCCAAGCAGTTCATCACTCCGCTGACCATGGCGACGCTCTCGAAGCATCCCATCCTGGTCGAATTCTTCAATCCGGAAAACGGGGAGTGGAACTCCCACGTCTCGCTCGGCGAGTGGGCGGACTGCCTGCTCATCGCCCCCGCGACGGCCAATACGCTGGGCAAGATGGCGCACGGCATCGCCGACAACCTGCTGCTGACGACCTACCTTTCGGCCCGCTGCCCGGTAGCGGTCGCCCCGGCGATGGACCTGGACATGTTCGCGCATTCGGCCACACAGGAGAATCTGCGGATTCTGCGCAGCCGAGGCGTACGGATCGTCGAACCGGCCGAAGGGGAGCTGGCAAGCGGACTTTCGGGCAAGGGACGCATGGCCGAACCGGCCGACATCGTCGCATTCGTCGAAGACCTTCTTTCCGAAAAAAAAAAGAGCCTGCGAGGTAAACGGCTGATCGTTACCGCAGGCGCAACCATCGAAGCCATCGATCCGGTGCGGTTCATCTCGAACCACTCGACGGGCAAGATGGGGTATGCCATCGCCGAAGCGCTCGCCCGGCGGGGCGCCGAAGTCGTACTCATCAGCGGCCGCACGTCGCTGCCCACCCCGACCGGAGTTCGACGTATCGATGTCCTCTCGGCACAGGAGATGTACGAGGCTTCGGTGAGGGAGTTCGCCACAGCCGACGGAGCCGTTATGTGCGCCGCCGTCGCGGACTATACCCCCGAAGAGGTCGCCCCGACCAAACTCAAGAAAGGGGACGGCGAGCTGACGATCCGCCTCAAACGCACGCACGACATCGCAGCCGAGCTGGGAGCGCACAAAGCGGGTCGGATCCTGGTCGGCTTCGCCCTCGAAACCGATCACGAAGAGGCCAATGCCGAAGGGAAACTCCAACGCAAAAACTTCGATTTCATCGTTCTGAACTCACTGCGCGACGCCGGGGCCGGATTCGGCGTCGATACCAACAAGGTGACGCTCATCGACCGCGCAGGACGCGAGGAGCTTCCTCTGCTCTCGAAAGCCGAAACGGCCGAGAAGATCGCCGACAAAATCGAATCCATTCTGAAATAGCCATGCTACGTCGTCTGAAAGTCGAAAACTACGCCCTGATCGACCGGCTCGAACTGGAGCTGGACGACCGGCTGAACATCATCACGGGCGAAACCGGCGCCGGAAAGTCGATCCTGCTCGGCGCGCTGGGCCTCCTGCTGGGGAACAAGAACGACAACGCCACCCTGAAAGACGACAAACGTAATTGCCTGATCGAAGGCGTTTTCGATCTCGGAACAAGGGACCTGCAGGCATTCTTCGACCGAAACGACCTGGATTACAGCCGCGAAACGACACTCACGCGCCAGATCACCCCGGCCGGCAAGAGCCGCTCGTTCATCAACGACACTCCCGTTCCCCTTGCGTTGCTGCGCGAACTGGGATCGCAACTGATCGACATCCACTCCCAACACCAGAATCTGATCCTGGGATCAGAGGCTTTCCGCACGCAGGCCGTCGATACGGTCGCCGAAAACCACGACCTGCGGATGCAATATACGACCCTCTACGAACGGCTCTGCCACCTGCGCCGTGAACTCGCACGGCTGCGCGAAGAGGCCGAAGCCGGACGCAAGGACGAAGAGTGGCTCCGCTACCAGGTCGAAGAACTCGCAGCGGCCCACCTGAAGGAAGGAGAACAAACCGAACTGGAACAGGAGCTGGAGGTTCTTTCGAACGCCGACCGCATCAGCGAAACCCTCACGGCGCTGCGCAATGCCCTGGACGACGAACAAATCGGGGTGTTGGTACAACTCAAGGCCAGCGAAACGGCCTGCCGCCACCTCGAAGCCGGCTATCCTTTCGCAGCGGAAGCCGCCGGACGGCTCCGCTCCGTGCTCGAAGAGCTGAAGGATCTCGGCGCCTCGGCCGCCGCACAGAGCGAACGGCTCGACGCCGATCCCGAACGGCTGCAAAAAACTCGGCGACCGACTCAACACCATCTACTCGCTCTGCCAGAAACACCGTGCTGCGGATCTCGGCGAACTCCTCGCCAAACAGACCGATTACGAAGCACGCCTGCAAGCGATCACGCACGGCGACGAAGCCATCGCCGCCGTTGCGACCGAACTGACCGCCACCGAAGAGAAGGCCGAAGAGCTGGCCCGGAACATCCACGCCACCCGCGAAAAGGCCGCACCGACGTTCAACGATGCGATTCAGACGACCCTCGCACGGCTCGGCATGCCCGAAGCCCGTTTCGTCGTACAGCTCACCCCCGCACCGGCCTTGACCCCCACGGGTGACGACGAAATAGATTTTCTGTTCACAGCCAACGGAAATTTCGCTCCTCAAAAAGTGGAACGCATCGCCTCAGGCGGTGAAATTTCACGCGTAATGCTGGCTCTCAAAGCGTTGCTCGCTCACCGCATGGAGCTGCCGACGATCATCTTCGACGAGATAGACACGGGCGTTTCAGGCCGCATCGCCGACGCCATGGGCGAAATCATCGCAGACCTCTCGCAGACCATGCAGGTCTACCCGCTTTGAGCAGGTCCTCATAACGGTCGTCGCGGGCGTTGTAACCGAAGGCGCCTTTGCCCTCCTTCACCTTATTGACAACCACCGAACCCTCGCCGCCGGCATTCGTCACGATCTGACGCAGCGGCTCTTCGATAGCGCGTTTTACGATCTGGATACCGGTCGTCTGGTCTTCGTTGTCGCCCTTGAGCGTCTCCAAAGCCTCCACCGCACGGATGTAAGCGACACCGCCGCCCGGCACGATACCTTCCTCGACGGCAGCACGGGTCGCAGCCAACGCATCGTCCACACGGTCTTTCTTCTCTTTCATCTCGACCTCGGTCGCAGCGCCGACGTACAGCACAGCCACACCGCCGGCCAGTTTAGCCAAACGTTCCTGAAGTTTCTCCTTGTCGTAATCCGACGTAGCGGCTTCGATACCGGCGCGGATCTGCGCCACACGGGCAGCGATAGCGTCCTTCGAACCGGCGCCATCGACAATCGTCGTATTCTCCTTGTTGAGCGTAACCTTCTCCGCCGTACCCAGCACCGAGAGGTTCGCGTCCTCGATCTTCATACCCTTGTCGGTCGAAATGACCGTGGCACCCGTCAGCACGGCGATATCTTCGAGCATCTCCTTGCGGCGGTCGCCGAAGCCCGGAGCCTTGCAAGCGGCGATCTTCAACGTACCGCGCAGCTTATTGACAACCAGTGCGGAAAGTGCCTCGCCATCCACATCTTCGGCGATAATCAGCAGCGAGCGTCCGCTCTGAGCCACCGGCTCGAGCACACCCATCAGCTCCTTCATCGTCGAGATCTTCTTATCGGTAATCAGGATATAGGGTTTGTCCAACTGCGCCTCCATCTTCTCGGTATCGGTGATGAAGTAGGCCGAGATATAGCCACGGTCGAACTGCATACCCTCGACCACATCCACATGGGTTTCGGTACCCTTGGCCTCCTCGACGGTGATGACACCCTCCTTATTGACCTTGCCCATCGCCTCGGCGATCAGCTTGCCGATGGTACCGTCGTTATTGGCGGAAATCGTAGCGACCTGCTCGATCTTCGCGAAATCGGTGCCTACGGTCTGGCTCTGCTTCTTGAGTGAATCCACGACCACACCGACAGACTTGTCGATACCGCGTTTGAGGTCCATCGGATTGGCTCCGGCGGTCACGTTCTTCAGTCCCACGCCGATCATCGCCTGCGCCAGCACGGTTGCGGTCGTCGTGCCGTCGCCGGCATCGTCGTTGGTCTTCGAAGCGACCTCCTTGACCATCTGGGCGCCCATGTTGGGAATCGCGTCCTCCAGCTCCACCTCCTTGGCGACGGTCACACCGTCCTTGGTCACCTGGGGAGCACCGAACTTCTTGTCGATGATTACGTTGCGTCCTTTGGGACCGAGCGTTACCTTCACAGCGTTCGACAAAGCGTCCACGCCCTCCTTGAGAAGCTCACGGGCTTCCACGTTGTATTTTATCTCTTTTGCCATAATCGTAATTTTTTTAATCCAACCGAACTAATTAAATGATAGCCAGAATATCCTGCTGCTTCATAATCAGGTAATCCGTGCCATCGACGTTGATCTCCTGACCGGCATACTTGCCGTAAAGCACCTGATCGCCGACTTTGACTTCCATCTTGATTTCCGAAGTACCGGGACCAACGGCGATTACTTTGCCTGCCAGCGGTTTCTCCTTCGCCGTATCGGGAATGATCAAACCTCCGGCCGTTTTCTCTTCCGCCGGGTTGGGCAGGATCAACACGCGGTCTGATAATGGTTTTACGTTCATAGTGGTATGATTTTAATTGTTATAAGTTATATTTAACAGTTTTTCAACTTCGCATTTGCGACGATAACTCCAACAAGAGATATGCCAAACGATTTTTGACAGAAAAGTCTGACAAATCGGGCAACAAGACTGTCATTTTGACAAAACGGCAGATACATCATCCTGACACCGTACGTTTCCGCCTCGTCGATACCGCCAGAGAGGGCCGTACGCACAGAATCCGAAAAGAATTTCGCCGTTTTTTTGCACGGACGAAAAAAACCTATTATCTTTGCACTCCGGTTGATCTTCGGTATCGACCGATATGGTGGATGTAGCTGATGGAACCAGCGCCTCGAACGCTCCCTTTACAAAGACGAAGTGGATCAGCAAATTAACAGCATCGTCGCCAGTTATCGGGCAAATATTCTTGCAGCTTACGACCAGCTTCTCAAAGAGAATAAAACTCCGGACTGCTTTTCCATCAAACAACGACTGAGCAATGCATCCGGTTCAAGAATGTTCCTCGTCGAGTTTTCGAAATACTGCGATAAACGGCAACAGGAGGTCGGGACACGTATCACACAGGTAACTTGTAACAAATACCATCGTTTACTACGATACATGACCGAATATACCAAACAGCAATACCGGAAAGATGACCTGCCGCTGGATATGGTTTCCTATGAATATATAGACGGCCTAAATACCTTCATGCAAACAGCCCACCAATGCAGAAACAATGGTGCCGTAAACTTACTTTGCTGTCTCAAAAACTTCATTTTATTCGCGATACGGAACGAATGGATTGAAAAAAATCCGTTTCAGTATTACAAGATGAAAATAGACAAAACTAACGTCAAGGTTCCATTGACAAAAGAAGAGCTGGAAATATTGATAAGCAAGGAAATGCCTAATGAACGGCTGGAGTGTATCCGAGACGTATTTTGCTTCTGTGCATTAACGGACTGGCCTTTACGGACGCAGACAACTTACAAAAACGACACATTACAACGGATGACAGCGGAACAACGTGGATACATAAACCACGCGAAAAGACCTCTGTAATTATATTTGCCCCGGTTTCGGAAGAGAAGTCCGCGATGCAGGGGTGGAACACCCTTGTCGTGCAACCCCCGATCGGCGAAGACGGCGAACTTGCTCGGAGCCCGAAGCGCCCGCCGGCGCCCGATTCCCGCTTCCGGCTCTCCCCGCCAGAGCAGAACTCCGTGACGCGGAGGTTCATGCGATGCTCGGAGAGCTGGACTTCGGAGAGGGCGCCGTCACCGGACCCGCTTCGAAATCCGCCACGGCGCTGTTTCTCTCATGCGTCTTTCTGGTGATCGTCGGTACGGTCTTACGTTCGTTCTTCCTCTAAGCGATGGGCGAATACCAAATAAACAAAGGGGTCGGCCGTCAGGTCGAATTTCAGGGCGCGCACGTAATGGTTCTTTGGCAAATGCGTCGATAGCAAGACGTTAGGCAAGTGTTCGATAGCCTATCATCGATCGGCTTATCCGAAAGGGAAACCGGACGGGGAGTATAGCCTGCCGATAAACTGATAAGTCATACAGTTACCAAGTATGCGACTGAATCAGGAGATGAAAGATAGATACGAGGATAAAGTCTGGATTGATTGAACGATAGTCCAAGTGGCACAACTCGAAACTGTGGCGGAAGGTAACTACAGACGCCATACTGTAACACACTCGATTCGACCTTGGAGGGTTGGGTGCAGAACAGGTTACAGCACAACTGCGATAAGCAGAAACGGATGAAAGTCGTATCCGACAATCTATCAAAGCTATGTTGCCGAAGAATTAAACGTGGATTGCCTAACCCGGAATGCCGAAAGGCTATTAGGTTTCAGACCTATGAAAATCCGGTATGGCAACGGAGCCACCGTAGTAGTCCGAGCGAGGGAAAGCCTCGTACATGGCGAAGGGTGGCAGCTAACATTTTTAATACAAATTAACGGATAATGTGTGAGACATTATGAGAAATCCAGAGAGAGTATTAAACAGTCTGTCAGAGCACAGCAAAGTTTCGAGCTACAAGTTTGAACGGCTCTACAGGGTTCTATTCAATTCGGAGATGTTTCTCCTCGCCTACCATAATATACAAGGTAGGCAGGGAAATATGACGGAAGGTTCCGACGGTAAAACTATCGACGGAATGAGCCTGAAACGGATTGAAAATTTGATTGATGCGCTCAAAGATGAGTCGTACCAACCAAAACCGGCAAGAAGGACGTACATCCCGAAGAAAAACGGGAAGACACGACCTCTTGGCGTACCCTCTTTCGACGACAAACTGGTGCAGGAGGTATTGCGAATGCTGTTGGAAGCAATTTATGAAGGTAGTTTGAGAACACCTCGCACGGCTTCCGACCCAAACGCAGCTGCCACACCGCACTGATACAGGTGCAGAAGAATTTTACTGCGGCCAAGTGGTTTATCGAGGGCGACATTGAAGGATTCTTCGATAACATCAACCATGATGTACTTATCGGAATCTTGAAAGAACGTATCGCAGACGACCGCTTTATCCGGCTAATGTGGAAATTTTTGAAAGCTGGCTACATCGAAGATTGGACATTTCATAGAACATACAGCGGAACACCGCAAGGTGGCATCATTAGCCCGATACTGGCTAATATCTATCTCGACAAGCTGGATAAGTACATGAAAGAGTATGCCTGTCAATTCGATAGAGGCGACAGACGGGCAATGAACCTTGAGTACAAACGGTATTCCAGGAAAATTTGGTGGCTCGGCACAAAGCTGAAGCAAACCAAGGATAAAGATACTCGGAAGGAACTGATTGACGCGATTAAGCAACATCAGAAAAACAGGATGCACTTACCCTCTGTCGATGAAATGGACGAGGGATATAGACGGATTAAGTATGTGAGGTATGCCGATGATTTTATTATCGGAGTGATTGGCAGTAAATCGGACTGTGAGGCCATCAAAGAGGATATTAAGAATTTCCTCGGCGAGAAACTGAAATTGACGCTCTCCGAAGAAAAGACCTTAATCACGCACGGCAATAGAAAGGCAAAATTCCTCGGCTATGAAATCTATGTCCGACCATTCACGGATAAGACGTTAAGAGGCGAGAAATCGGGAGTACTTATTAAGGCTTACGGCAAAAAGGTAGTGTTGGAAGTGCCAATGTCCACAATGCGGGATAAACTTCTCTACTACGAGGCGATGGAAATTCATCAATTCGAGGGTAAAGCGAAATGGAAACCCACAAGCCGGACAAAGTTGCTACATCTGGACGACCTCGAAATACTGGATGCCTATAACAGAGAAATCCGAGGTTTTGCAAACTATTTTTCTATCGCAAATAACAGTTCACACCTGAATTCTTTCAAGTACATCATGCAATACAGTCTGTATAAGACTTTTGCACGAAAGTACAGTACGACAGCCCGAAAGATTATCGCAAAGTATCGACATCACAAAGATTTTGCGGTTTTCTATGAGGACAAGAAAGGAGGAAAGAAGATGCGGGTATTCTTCAACGGGAGCTTTAAGCGTAAAACAACCGCGATGGACGCGAGTTGTGATTATGTAGCCAACACGATTTTCAATACCACTGTATCAAGCCTTATACAAAGGTTAAAAGCGGGTAAGTGTGAATTGTGTGGCGCAACGGAAAACATTGAAATACACCACGTCAAAAGACTCAAAGACTTAAAAGGCAAAGAGCCATGGAAAATCCAAATGATTGGACGTCAGAGAAAGACGTTAGCTGTATGTATTCCCTGTCACAACAAGATACATCACGGGATAATAGACTGAATATGTTAGTGGAGAGCCGTGTGCGCCGAGAGGTGCAAGCACGGTTCGGAGGCGAGTTCTTGGAAACCTACCGTAGAAATACGGCAAGGCACCGGGTTCTTAGCCTACGTCTCACAGCGCAGTACCTCGTGCTGTTCGTCGCGGGGCTTCTGGGCGTCTTCGTCTGCTTCGCCGGAATGTACATGAGCGGCATCCCGCAGGGCCTGTGCATCCTCTTCGCCCTCACGGCCGGCCTTGCCGTCACGGGCAGCACTTTCTACCTGAACCGCCGCTTCGGTCCCCACGGGCTTCAGAAACTAATGGCCTCGCGCCGGCATCCACGGCGCATCGTTCACCGCCGGGCCGTCGGGCGGCTTTTGCGCTTTCGTCGAACCGTAAAACTGTAATCCTATGCGCGGAACCCTGAAAACCTCGACCTTGGAATCGAAATTCCACTTCTGCGCGTCGAGAACAACTGCATCATCTCCAAGTTCGCCGACATCACTGCGGCTTACCGCGTCTTACTGCCCGAACTCTTCACCCTCACGGCCGAGGAATACGAAGCACTGCACGGTGCATGGCTCAAAGCCCTGAGAGTACTGCCGGATTACACGGTCGTCCACAAGCAGGATTTCTTTATCGAAGAACGATACACGGCTCCGGAGGAGGGTTCCGAGCGGAGCTTTCTCGCACGCTCCTACGAGCGCCACTTCAACGAGCGGCCCTACCTGCGGCACACGTGCTACCTGTTCGTTACGAAGACCACGCCCGAACGGATGCGGCAGACCAGCGCCTCGTCTGTCTTGTGCCGGGGTTTCATCGTCCCGCGGGAGATGCGCGACACGGACGCCGTGACGCGCTTTCTGGAGGCCGCGGAGCAGATGGAGCGCATTCTGAACGATTCGGGCCTCGTACACGTCGAGCGGCTTACGGAAGCGGAGATCGTCGGCACGGCAGACGACGCCGGGCTGCTGGCCCGTTACTTCGCCCTCTCGGACGAGCAGAGTCCGGTCGTCAACGAGGATATCCGTCTCGACCCGGACGTAATGCGTATCGGAGACAAGTACCTTACGATGCACACGCTCTCCGATCTGGACATGCTGCCACAGAGCGTGGCGACGGATTTCCGCTACGAACGTCTCTCGACCGACCGCTCGGACTGCCGCCTCTCGTTCGCGGCGCCCGTGGGGCTGCTGCTTTCGTGCAACCATGTCTACAATCAGGTGATTTTCCTCGACGACCACGACGAAACGCTCAAGCGCCTCGAAGCCTCGGCCCGGAACATGCAGTCGCTCGCGCAGTACAGCCGTTCGAACCAAATCAACAAGGAATGGGTGCGATACGTCGCTGTGTAAGTAATTGTTAAACTTAGATTTAGATGCACCAATAGTAATATACTGTATCAAAGCTGTCCAGACAAGGTAGCCCTTCCGAAAGGAGCAGTCAGAACCGTGAGGGAAAGACAATGGCTGTTAGTATCATACAGTGGAGCTTGGCTTGGGTGGTATGGTTAGCGTAAGCGAACTGTCGTCTAAACGTCGTAAGGTTGAAGAAGCCAAAGATACTGATAGGCTTCAGCCCAAAAGGGAAGCAGTCGGTTATTCCTCTCCATTCTGGGAATACACGAACAGAGTACTGCCGGTGTAATAGACAGAACCTAACCCTTATAAGTTACTTGCACGGAACGTAACAGTAAGCCCGTATTTCTCCTGCCAATGACAGGTAAGCAGACCGTAAGGAATGCCGAATGGAGTCGACCGACCGCATCATCCCGCGCGAAAAAGCCGCGGGTATTCTTTACAAGAAACTTTTAGAACTTTTAAAAGGAGAAAAGCAAATGAACGAAATTAAAAAACGTGTGCATCGACTGACCAAACGCAGAGCAAATGGGACAGTATAAATTGGCTCAAATGCGAAGCTGCGGTTCAAAAGCTACAAGCGCGTATTGTAAAGGCTCAAAAAGAGGGTCGCCACAACAAGGTCAAAGCCTTGCAGTGGACACTGACCCACTCGTTTTACGCTAAAGCATTAGCGGTAAGACGTGTAACTTCCAATAATGGGAAAAACGGCTGGCGTCGATATGGTAACATGGAAAACGCCAGATGCTAAAGTGTGTGCAATAACCGAACTGAAAAGGGAGGTTATACCCAACCTCTGAGACGAGTACATATCAGAAAGAGTAACGGGAAATTAAGACCATTGGGTATACCAACTATGAAAGACCGGGCTATGCAGGCATTGTATCTGATGGCACTGGCTCCCGTAGCTGAAACAACGGCTGATGCCAATTCTTATGGTTTCAGAAAAAGAAAGGAGCACGGCAGATGCCGTTCAACAATGCTTCAATGACCTGGCAAGGACGACATCCCCACAATGGATCTTAGAAGGTGATATCAAAGGTTGTTTCGACCATATCAGTCATGAATGGTTGCTTGACAATATCCCATATGGATAAAGTTTTGCTCCGTAAATGGTTGAAAAGTGGATTTATTTTCAACAAGCAACTTTTTCCGACAGAGGAGGGAACTCCTCAAGGCGGCATCATCTCCCCAACTCTTGCAAATATGACTTTGGACGGACTGGAAAAACTGCTTGCCGATAGCTTTCCGATAAACCGCTCGAAGAAAAATTACTATACTCCTATGATAAATCTTGTTCGCTACGCGGATGATTTTATTATCACAGGAGAGAGTAAGGAGTTGTTGGAGAACCATGTTAAACCATTAGTCATTGAGTTTCTTCAAGCAAGAGGGCTTACCTTATCAGAAGAAAAGACTAAGATAACTCATATAGAAGAAGGGTTTGATTTTCTTGGGTTCAATATCAGAAAATATAAAGGCAAGTTTATCACAAAACCATCCAAGAAGAGTCGAAAGAGATTTTTTAGATAAGGTTCGTGAAATAGTGGACAAGAACAAGTCTTCTAAGCAACAATCTTTGATACGATTGCTAAACCCAGTCATTAGAGGATGGGCGAACTACTACAAAGGGGTGTTCTGCATCGGAAACTTTCCGTAAAACAGATGCACAAATTTTCAACAAACTATGGCGATGGTCTCGCAGAAGACATCCCAAAAAAGGTAAACGATGGATTGCCAACAAGTATTATCACACTGTAAGAGGTAGAAGCTGGACTTTTGCCGTACCGCTTGAAAACAGGAAAGTGGATAAATACCACACTCTTGTGAGATTGTCGGATACGAAAATAAAGCGACATATCAAAATCCGCAGTGAGGCCAACCCATATGATGCCGATTGGAAAGATTTCTTCGATCAATACAAGACCCGAAGAATGCTTGCACACTTAGACGGCAAGCAATATATCTATCGCCTGTGGAATCAGCAAATGCAATGTTGCCCTGTGTGTGGCAAGCACATCACACGGGAAACTCCTGGAAAATTACTGAAATGACAGGGAGCAGTAGAAGGCGAAAGTCCTAATACATGATCATTGCAGCCGAATTACTAACAGAAATAAATGGAAGTTACTATGAGCCGGCTTTTAGTTACAAATAAAAGTTTTGAATTGCTTGAGCCGTATGAGGGGAAACTCTCACGCACGGTTCTTAGAGGGGAAAGCTCCCCGCAAGGGGGCTGACCTACTCGACATCGAAATGTATCTCAATGAGGCGCATTCGCAGGGGCTGCGCTCCGTAAGGTGCCATTGCAACGTCATGGCATGGGCCGAGAGCGAAGCGGAGTTGAAGCGCATCCGCAACGACGTGGGCTCGCAACTGGCGCTGATGGGATGCACGCCGCATCACAACACGGTGGACGTGCCGGTGTTGTTCTGGGCGGCGATTCCCGGCAACGAGGCCGACTTCCCCGCCGAGGAGAGTTTCTACACCTTTCTCGATCAGGCCCTCTGCCTTTTCAACGAGGAGACCAACTACCGCTCGTCGCTCTCGCCCTTCGGAATCAAGATGTCCGACCGCCTGTCGGGCATACCGCTCCATCTGGATATCTCGGACCTTCCGATGAAGCGCGGCGTCATCACGAATCGGAATAAATTTATCCTCGGGCCGTCGGGCTCGGGCAAGAGTTATCTGACGAACCATCTGATCCGTCAGTACTGGGAGCAGGGTGCGCATATCCTGCTGGTCGACACGGGCAACTCCTATCAAGGGCTCTGCTCGCTGATTCACGCCAAGACCAAAGGCCGCGACGGGGTGTATTTCACCTACACCGAGGAGGCGCCCATCGCCTTCAATCCTTTCTATGTCGAGGACGGAGTGTACGACGTGGAGAAGCGCGAGTCGCTCAAAACGCTGCTGCTGACCCTTTGGGAAGCGCGAATCCGAGGAGCCGACGCGCTCGGAGGAGGTGGCGCTCTCGAACGCCGTGAACCTTTACCTCTCGAAGCTCCGCGCCGACCGCTCCATCGTCCCCTCGTTCGATACCTTTTACGAGTTCGTCGAAACCGACTACCGGCGGCTTTTGGAACAGAAGCGCGTGCGCGAGAAGGATTTCGACCTTGCCAATTTTCTGAACGTACTGGAACCTTACTATAAGGGCGGCGAATACGACTACCTGCTGAACTCCGACAAACAGCTTGATTTGCTGGACAAGCGTTTCATCGTCTTCGAGCTGGACAACATCTCCTCGAACCGGACGCTGCTGCCGGTGGTGACGCTCATCATCATGGAGACCTTCATCTCGAAGATGCGGCGGCTGAAAGGCGTCCGCAAGATGATCCTTATCGAGGAGTGCTGGAAGGCCCTCACCTCGGCCAATATGAGTGCATATATTAGGTATTTGTTTAAAACCGTTCGCAAGTATTTCGGCGAGGCGGTCGTGGTGACGCAGGAGGTGGACGACATCATCTCGTCGCCCATCGTCAAGGAGTCGATCATCAACAACGCCGACTGCAAAATCCTTTTGGACCAGCGCAAGTACCTCTCGAAATTCGACGGCATACAACGTCTGCTGGGGCTGACGGACAAGGAGCGGGCGCAGATTCTCTCGATCAATCTCTCGAACGATCCTAAACGCCTCTATAAGGAAGTGTGGATTGGGCTCGGAGGCGTGCAGTCGGCAGTTTATGCCACGGAAACCTCGGTCGAAGAATATTTGACCTATACCACTGAGGAATCGGAAAAGATGCAGGTCATGGAGCTTGCCGAAAAGCTCGGCGGCGACATCGAAGCCGCCATCCAGCAGTTGGCATGCAAGCGCGAAACGAAAACCGAATCTTAATGCCCGCTGCCATGAAACAGTTGCTTTGGATGTGCGCCGGCATCCTGCTGGCACTGGCCGCCGTGCTCGGAGCGTTTCACCTCTTCTACGATTACGAATACCGCAAAATCCGTCCCCTGTGCGGAGCATGGCATTCGACGCTCGACGACACGCGGCTGGTGATCGAGCCGTGCGGTGATAAATTCCGCATCACCATCACGCGCCGCGGCACGTCCGAAACACATGCTCTGCACTACAAGGATTGCGTCTATTATACGGCCTACGGCGGACGCCGGATCGATCTCTTTTACACGCCCCCGGCCGATGCACTGCTCCTCGTGCCGGGCGGCGCTTTCAAACGAACTTCAAAACTCAAAAACAATGAACAGTAACCAATCGACACCTGCGTCGGCCGTAGCGGCCCTTCAGCAGGAGATCAGAACCCGCACCGAAGTCATCCGCACTTTGGCAGACCTTCGGGAACAACTCGACGCCGACCGCATCTGCGGGGCGTGGCTCTCGGCGGAAAACAACCTCTCGGCCTCGATACGCCGCATCGGCGAGGGCACGTGGCGCATCCTCGTTTTCGACCACGCGCTCTGCTACAAACGCCTCGTACAGGACGGCATCATCGCGCTGCGCCGCCACCGTCTTTGGCTCGGCGCCGACGACGGCAACCGCGTGATCTACGATGCTACCACCGAGACACTCACCATCGGCTGTTACGGACGTTTCGTTCCGGAGGACTGCATCCGGCGGCAGGAAGACGACGCAATCAGTGCCGAAGCGTGCGACTTCAACGAACCGGCCGAATAATGGAGCGTCATTCGGTATTTCCGGGCTGCCCCTGCTTGCTGGGGCAGCCCTTCGGCGGACTCCGCCTACAATTATACGTCCTCAAATCCGACGGCTATGGAATGGAAAGATAGGATCGCGCGGCTATTCCGCCGCACGCCGGATTGGGAAAAGGAGCATCGACGCACGCTCATTGCCCGTCATGCTGAGAACCTGCTCCGGGAACGGGATATAAACAGTGTTACAGACCTTGTGCGACGGCACCGGAAATCGGATCTGACCATTGCCGGAATCGGACTGACAATGAATACAGCGACATCCCGCTTTCTCAGGACGCCCGAAGATGCGGCGGGAAAAGATATGCTGGAGCTGATGGATGCCCTGCGCAGAACACCGTTTGCAAAAAAGATCGGGCGACGCCTCGCGGACGTTCCGGCAGACACCGCCCACTCCCTGCACGGAGTGTTCGCTATGCATACTTTTCTCTTGGATGCCTATCTGGAGCAACATCCCGACAGCAAGCTCCGGCAGCCTCCGATGGACGAGGTGCAGGCAGCAGCGCATATCATCGACCGGCAGTTCCGCGCCGAGACGTTCCGCGAACTGCGCCATTTGGCAGAAACGAGAGGACGTTATATGCCCTCCTGTTACGTCGTACGCCTCTACGACTGGGACGCCGACATGGGCCGGTTGCAGAAGATGCGCGGGCGGCTGGACGGCCCGGCATGTCCGGAAGCTCCGCAGCAGGTACAGCAGCTCCGGAAGCGAATCTGGAAGGCCGAGAACCGCATGGTGCGGGAAGCCGAGAGGATATTGGAGAGTGATCCGGAAATTCCCCTGCGGCAAACCTACATCGAAAAACTCGATGCCGAGTTGCAGACGTTGGGATGGTTAGCACGCTTCCCGGAGCGAATCGACGACAGCCGTATTAACCGGCAGCTGCTCGACAAATACAGGATTCTTCCCGGCATTCACCAGCCGAGCAATACGGGCAGGTCGAGAACAGCCTTCCGCGAGCTGGATGCACGCCTTGTCCGCATGACCGGACGGCAATCCTACGCCGACGATCTGTTCGAATCCCTGCGGCAGAAAGGCCCGAAGCCGGAGAAACATATTTCCGGGGTGCGGCAGAAAGAGATCAATTCTGCAAGGAAAGAGCAAACCGGACAACCGGCTTCGGGTCGGCGGATAAAGCGGTGATGCCCGTCTTCGGGTGAATATCCTCAATAACACAATCAATTCAAGCATGAAACAGAAAATCATCCTGCTGTGTCTGTGCCTTGTCTGCACGGGCCTCAGCACATACGCCCAGTGGGTCGTCTCGGACCCCACGAACCTCGCGCAGGGGATCGTCAACTCCACCAAGCAGGTCGTCGAAGCCGCCAAGAACGGCTCCACCATGCTGCAAAGCTTTCAGGAAACCGTGAAGATTTATGAGCAGGGGAAGCGATACTACGACGCCCTGAAGTCGGTCAGCAACCTCGTCCGCTCGGCCCGCAAGGTGCAGCAGTGCATTCTGCTCGTCGGCGAAATCTCGGACATCTACGTCGACGGTTATCGCCGCATGGTCGGCGACGAGAACTTCACACCTGCGGAGCTCGCGGCCATCGCCGCAGGCTACGCCCGCATCATCGAGGAATCGGCCGGGGAATTGAAGGAGCTGCAGGACATCGTGAACCCTACGGATATGTCCCTGACGGACAAGGACCGGATCGACGTGGTGCAGCGCGTCTACGGCGTTCTGCGGCGCCATCGAGACCTGGCACGCTACTACACGCGCAAGAACATCTCCATATCCCTGCTGCGGGCCGCCCGGAAGCGGGACATGGAGGGTGTGCTCTCATTGTACGGAACCGACGAACAACGCTACTGGTAGTATGGTACGCATGCTTTCCCTTACGGAGAATCTGCACACGATTCTCCGGGTGCTATACGACGATATGATGGCGCTGTGCTATCCGATGTCGCAGGTCGCAATGGCCATCGCAGGGATCGGGGCGCTGCTCTACATCGCTTACCGCGTCTGGCAGTCGATGGCCCAAGCCGAACCGATCGACCTCTTTCCCCTTATGCGGCCCTTCGCCATCGGCATCTGCATCCTGTTCTTCCCGACGCTCGTACTGGGAAGCCTGAACGGCATACTTTCACCCCTGGTAAAGGCGACGCATTCGCTGATGGTCGGGCAAACACTCGACATGGAACAATGGCAGGAGCGGCGTGAGCGGCTCGAACTCGAAGGCCGCGAGCAGATGCCCCCGGACAGCTACTACGCCGAGGACGAGGAGATGGAGCGCGAGCTCAGCGAACTGGGCGTGGACGACCAGACGCAGCAGACACTCGACCGCATGAACGAGGAGCGCTCCTCATGGTCTGTAAAGGGACTTATATTCAAAGGCTTGGCATGGATACTCGAACTGATCTTCGCAGCGGCAAGCGTCATACTCGACGTGCTGAGGACTTTTTATCTGGTCGTATTGAGCCTGCTGGGGCCGATCGCCTTCGCCATCTCCGTGTTCGACGGATTTCAGTCCACGCTGACGCAATGGCTCACGAAGTATGTCTCGATCTACCTGTGGCTGCCGATCTCGGATCTTTTCTCGGCGATCATCGCACGTCTGCAAAGTCTCGCCATGCGACACGATGCCGAACTGATGGCCGGAGGCTACAACTGGTATGTGGACTGGTCGAACAGTCTGAATCTGATCTTCATGCTCGTAGCCGTCTGCGGATACCTCTGCATCCCCTCGATCGCCTCGTGGGTCGTGCAGGCGAACGGATTCGCCGCCTACAACAAGACCGTCTCGAAGATGACCTCGCTCGTAAGCGCCGGGGCCGGATGGACGGCCGGCAAAGCATGGGCCGGGGCCAAAGGCGCCGGCTCGGCGGCATTATCGGGCGGTAAGGCCGTGGGACGCGGCATCATGAACGGCGCCCGGCTTATTTTCAGAAAATAAAATAATTCGCTGTTATGGAATTCAAGTGTTTAACGAACATCGAAACATCGTTTCGGCAGCTGCGCATGTACGCGCTCGTCTTCGCCGGAGTCTGCGCCGTCGTAACCGTGGCGGCGGTCTGGATGTCCTACTCTTTCGCCGAACGGCAGCGGCAGAAGATCTACGTGCTGGACAACGGTCGCTCGCTGATGGTAGCACTCTCGCAGGACCTCGCACAGAACCGTCCCGTCGAAGCCCGTGAACATGTGCGGCGCTTCCACGAGCTCTTCTTCACCCTCTCGCCCGACAAGGCGGCCATCGAGTCCAATGTCGGACGCGCCTTGCAGATGGCCGACAAAAGCGCCTTGTCCTACTACAAGGTCTTGCAGGAAAAGGGATTCTTCAACCGCCTGATCGCGGGCAATGTTTCGCAGATGGTCAAAGTGGACAGCATCCGCTGCAATTTCGACCATTATCCTTACGAGGTTACAACCTTTGCCCGGCAGCGTATTCTGCGCGAGAGCACCGTCACGGAGCGGTCGCTCGTCACGACATGCCGTCTGGTGAACGTCTCCCGCTCGGACAACAATCCGCAGGGATTCATGCTCGAGGCGCTGAACATCGTCGAGAACAAAGACATTGCGACCTATGACCGCTAAACCGCACTCTCTGCGCTGCCGCATCCGCTGGATGCAGTGGTCGCTGCGGCGCCGGCATGACGCGCTCGCGCCCCGCATCCGGGAGCGGATCGTACTCGCGGCGCTCGTCCTGCTGCTGCTCCTTTACCTCTGGCTCCTGTTCGCTATGGACATGGTACCGGAGCTGGAGATCGGGCATCCCGAATTATTACATCCAAAACCGTAAACGTTATGACAGAAAACAAGAATCCGGGAAACGACCCCTCGGCGGAGTTCGAACGGCAGCGCAAGCGCAAGGTGCTGCTCTTTGCGGCGATCCTCGGATGTATCTTCCTCGTTGCGATGTGGCTTATATTCCGGCCTGCGCCCGTCAAGCCTCAAGAAGGGGCCGCGGGCGCGCAAATTAAAACTTTTCAATAGAAAATATAGTAACACAATATTAGCAAAAAATCCTAACCCATACAAGCAAATAGTCGGCAATTTGGTCAATGAATCAGGGAATATGTCAAGAAGAGGAGTAGTTCTCAGACCTTGAAATAGAGGCATTGAACATGACATCAAAGGCTGTTGGCATTGACAGTGAGTCATTGTTGTTTGCAAAGTTACAGGAATATAGTATTGAAATTCACAATCTTATATTCCGCAGACAATACAATGACAGACGTAAAATTACTTTGTCCCTATGTAATACAATCCGGGAAAGAATAGCCGCAGAAATAGATGGAGGCGAAGATTATTTAATTTCGCCGCCGAAACCAACCTGACGGTCATCACCGAGGACGGCGGATTTTTCACCTTCGACGTGCATTATGCCGAGAATCCGGCTGTCTCGACCCTCAATCTTACAGTGCAGGATCAGCAGACGGAAGGTGTGAAGAAACCGGATGCCGCGGGCGATCCGCAGCCGGCGCCCCCGGCATCCGAAGGCCGGGTGCTGCTGCGCGAGGTAGGCCGCGAGAAGCCTGCGACCGTAAAGCGTATGTTGAGCGACATATACCGGCAGAACCGCACGGATGTAAAAGGCATTCGTGCGAAGAAGTACGGAATCGAGGTCGAGGTGCTGGGAATTTATGTTTCCAACGACGTCATTTACATACATACTTGTATGTATAATGACACGAATATCTCCTTTGAGGTGGATACGCGGCGGTTCATCGTAGCGGATCGGAAACTTACGAAGCGCACGGCGCAACAGCAAACGCCGCTCGGAATCCTGCGCATATGCAACGATCCGGCAGTCGTGAGGGGACACCAGCGCCAGCGGACGGTATTCGCGCTGCCCAAACTGACGATCTCCGATGACAAGGTGCTTTTGCTGGAAATCGTCGAGAAAACGGAGCCCGCCATCAGACGGTGGAGATACCCGCAGGGGAATTGTTGGATGCGAAACTCCTGTAAAGAGACAGGCGGTCGAACCCGATGCGGAAGTTTTTATGCAGCAGTGGGAATGTTTCGAATCCGTGCGGCGATCTTACAGGAGCACTTTGCAAGAGGATATTCAGACGTGGTTCCGCACGCTGCGGCTCTGAAAGGCTGTTCGTTTCCGAACAATCAGACACCCCGGTACGGTTTTCAGACCGTACCGGGGTGTCTTTCATGCAGCTTGAGGAAACTCAATATTCATCTTCGTTGAAGAAGAAATCGTCCTTGGAGGGGTAGTCGGGCCAGATGTCTTCGATAGATTCGTAGATTTCACCCTCGTCTTCTATCTCCTGCAGGTTTTCGAGCACTTCGAGCGGCGCACCCGAACGTACTGCATAGTCGATGAGTTCATCTTTCGTTGCGGGCCAGGGGGCATCTTCGAGTTTCGATGCCAGTTCAAGTGTCCAATACATGATTCGGTAAAGTTTTATCTCTCTGAATTTTCCGGAAAAACAAGGCTTTTACCTTACAGGGATGCAAAGGTAAAGCAAAAAAACGATGCCCGCAAACGGAACGATCCCCACGGCCTACATTCCGGACGTTCGAATGTCCTAACATCCGATTTCTACGGATGTGTCCGGCGTATAGGACTATGCGGTATCCCGGGGAGAAGAACCGAAAATCGCAACGAGAATTCCGATCCCCGCAAAGGTTCGTGAATCCGAACCGGAGATATGTCGCCGCCCGAGGTATCCGGGAAGACAGCATGCCGCCGTACAGCCGCCGACGGACTTTTTCCAGACACTGACAGCGTCGTAAAGAATTTCCGCAATGTAAAATCGGATATTATCCGGTATAACCTATATGGAATTTTCGTATCTTTATGGAAACCTAAAACCTATCGAACCATGAAATTCTTCATCGACACAGCCAATTTGGAGCAGATTCGCAAGGCGCATGAACTGGGCGTTCTGGACGGCGTAACGACCAATCCTTCTCTGATGGCCAAAGAGAACATCCGGGGTACGGAGAACTGCAACCGTCATTACGTTGAAATCTGCAACATCGTCGAAGGGGACGTGAGCGCCGAGGTCATAGCCACCGACTTCGAAGGAATGGTGCGAGAGGGTGAGGCGCTGGCGGCACTGCATCCCCGCATCGTCGTGAAACTGCCCTGCACGGCCGCAGGAATACGGGCCGTAAAATACTTCGCGGCGAAGAATATCCGGACGAACTGCACGCTGGTATTCTCCGTGGGGCAGGCGCTGTTGGCGGCAAAGGCCGGAGCGACCTATGTATCTCCGTTCGTGGGACGTCTCGACGACATCTCCGAAGACGGCGTGGCATTGGTAGCCCACATCGTGAAGGTCTACCGCACCTATGGTTACAAAACGCAGGTGCTGGCCGCTTCGATCCGTCATACGCAGCATATTATCCAGTGCCTCGATGCGGGAGCCGATGTGGCGACATGCCCCCTTGCGGCAATCGAAGGGTTGCTCAGACATCCGATGACGAACAGCGGGCTGGAGAAGTTCCTCGCAGACCATGCACGGCTGAATACCTGACGGGTCACCGGCAGCGATAAAACGACAACGCCCCGATTCGAACATCCGAATCGGGGCGTTGTGGCAATCATTTCTTTTCTAAAAGCCGCTGGAAGTCTGGATAGGGTTTTGAACGCAGGGATATCATGAGCCGGAATTCTAATCGTCACATTTTTGGAAATGTTGCGTGCCGTCTTCTCCCTGCGATGCTTGCGGATGAATGCGCCGAAACCGCGAAGATAGACATGCTCCCCGGCAATTACGGTACCACGGACCTGTTCCATAAATTCCTCGACAACAACCGAAACGGTCACGGCTTCGACGCCCGTTTCCTGGGCGATCTGCTTTTACGATATCTGCTTTGGTCATTTTGTAAGTTTTTGTCCGACAAAGATAAACAAACTTCCGAACTGAAAAAAGCCCATCGACAATCCGATGATTATACCAACAGGTTTATTGTATTGCCGCAGAACGGCGCATCGTGATATTAGAAAATAAAAATCCGGGTTCGGACATTTTTAACATGGATACGGATTCATCTCTTCCGACCCCGTTTCATAGAGGTCATATCCTTGTCCTCCGCTACGGGACGTTTCTGTTCTTTTAACGGCCACTGCGAAAAAATATGCTCTTGGCGGACTGTCATCTCTTTCAGTCGTCGGGCGATCTGTTTCCAGTCGTATTCGAAATTCAGCATGACGATATCCTCACCGAAATCGATGTCATCGAAATATGTGAGTGCCTTGAACGGGCGGATGACATTTGCCTGCGGAAATTTTCGTTCGTAGCATTTGAGCATCTCATAAAACGGGATGCGGGTGGACAGACAGGCGATATCCACGAAATCTTTGAGCCGCGAACCGTCGTCGGCTATCGCAGACAGCTTCATGGCGACGATATCCTCGATGCTGTATAAACGGATTCCGGATTCCGCATAGGGCTGCCGGAGATATGCATATTTGTGAGCTATGCAGTCGATCTTAACGCCGTCGATCATGCCTTTCAGCGTGTCGGGGCGCCTGAAGGCCGTTTGGAATCCGTATCGCTGCGAAAGAAACGCTTCGAGTTCCCCGGCGTCGAACGACTCCGGAGTGAACAGATCCAGATCGACACTCACACGATGCCCCAGATATAAGGCCAAAGCCGTACCTCCGGCCAGATTGAACGCCGCAAGCCGGGGCTCGGCCTCCAACTGTTTCAACAACCCAAGTGTCTGCGGCGCAACTGTCTGCGTGTGTAACATCTCAATTCCTCTTTTTTAAGGCCGAAAGCCGTACATACGAAATTCATATCCTGCGCCGAGAGTGTCGGAACCTCTTTGATAATTTCCCGGAAGCCTTCGATGCCTCCGTAGAGGTCGAACGCCGCGAAGTAGTCCCGGAGCCATCCCCGTTCTATGATGCGCTGCACGACGACCTTACGCGAACGCTGCCAGTCGAACTGCGTCAAGTCATAGTCCCAAAGTAATGTCTTTGAGACCTTGCAGCAGCCTTTATTTCGGATATAGTCATCGAATATGGTCATGAGCCGGAGTTCGTTTCGTTTTACAAAGATACGGATAAGCCGAGAGTAAAACCAAAACTTGTTTTGAGTTTACCGAGGCGGAGTATCTTCGGCGAAGCCAAATATACGAATTATCCTGATGATATGCAATTTCCGTGCTTTGTCCGGCATACGCCTTCAAGAGTTGTGTCTTATCGCTCGTCATTCGCCGCAGCAAACATGGGACAAATCGGATATACACTCCCCGACGAAGGTCGGATACGGTGGTACGGACATCTCGAACCGATTGTCCCTGTCTGCAGCATAGCGCAAAATTTTCATACGCATAAGTTCGCTGGTCGAGCTGCCGCAGGTCTACCGCGCTGCCGCGGATCGCTACGACCTGATAGAAGTCGATATTGGTCTGCTCCCAGCCCCACGACGAGTAGAGGATGTCGCCGACACGGAGCGATTCGCGGAAAGCTGCAGCAGCCTTTTCCTGCGCCTCGTCATGGCGGCGGAAGCGCTCGGCCTCCTGCCGGATACGCTCCATAGCCTTGTCGTATTCTTCCGGGGTGTGGGCCTTGTAGACATACCGGGGGCGCTTCATCCCCGGTGTCCATGCCGCGATACAGCGGCCGTTACGGCCCTGAAACCGGACAAGCGAGATATTATAGATCAATTCGGGAGCGAAGCCCGTCCCTTGAGCGAGCCGCTCGGCATATTTGTTGATGCGATAGGTTTTCATTGTTTCTGAGATTTAAGATTTTTGGTATCTTCTTCGACGATTTGGAACTCTCCGGGATTCCAGCCCTTTGCGACCAGTGCAGCCTGCGCGTCGATGACGCTCGGAAAGATGCGGCGCCTCTGCCGCGAAAAAGAGATGTATCCGACATAAATACGCCGCACAGGGCTTCTTTGATATTCGAGGTGGCAGCGGCACGGAACGGGCCGGTAGTGCAGGAAGCCCCGCATGCGCAGCAGCAGGCCACGTTCGTACTCCTTGTCCTCGCGGCAGCGTTCCCACGCCTCGTATTTGTCGATGCCGTCGGTCAGCAGCGTGTAACCGACAGCCCGATCATAGCGGGTTCGGCCCTGCCAAAGGCCCTTGAAAAAAAGCAACAGCAGTTCCAGTTCGAGCGTCGGACGGCCTTTCGTGCGCAGCGTTTCGGTCAGGGATACGACCTCGTCGTAACGGAAGTCGAGCGGGCGGATGTTGTTCGCCGCCATGCGCACCATCACCCGCAGGTCGGGGGTAATGGTGATACGTGTTATAATCTGATAGCTCATAATGATATGCAATTAAAAGACCGCAGCTTTAGGGCTGCGGCCTGATTTGACAATACGTGAAGTGTCGTGTTATTTCGGATTGGTCGTGTCCCGGAGCTTCAATCCGAAATCGCCGCAGGCCGTACGCAGATCTTCGCTGAACTTGCAGCTCTCGCAATAATAATCACCCATCCGTCCGGCCAACTCCTGCAGATCGCTGTCCGTAATCGTCGCAGTATCGTATCCGTGTCTTTCAAGTGCTGCACGGTTCAGAAAGGCGATGTCGAACTCCGCATTCGGATCATCCTTACTCGGAACGCTTCGCAGCTTCGCAGCGGTGAATCGGTAAATCTCGTCGGGGTACTCCTTCTCCATCCGGTTTGCATCTCCGTGCTGCCGGGAGAACTCGTCGCCCCAAGCAATGAGTGTCGCAGCCGTATCGCGAGAGTTGTCCGAGGGCCGGAATTTTCTGCGGCCGGCTTCATAGGCGATATCGACCAGCACCTCGGCATAGTCGCACAGGGACACATTGCCCGGAAGCGCTGCGGACTGCCTTTTCATAAAGGCAGTAATGGCCTCGGCATAGATCCGAAGCTGCAAACGGTCGCGCTCCGCGGCGGCTTCGTCGCGATCCAGCCCGAAATCCGGGGATTCATGGCCATCGAGGAAGTTCTGCAACTCGCCCAGCCGGAAAACGTCGTAGCGCGTACGGTATTCCGGTAGGCAGCGTTCCACAAAATCTTCCGTAAGATCGCTTGTCGTCTGCGGCGCAGCTTCGGCGGACGGAATGAAATCGTATTCTTCCAGCCATTCGACGATGCCTTGCAGGGTATCGCAGGACAGATTTTCAAGCGGAAGCGGGAAACCATCCCCGCCGTCCATCAGGCAGACGGGCGTCAGCCCGTCCTCACAAAATTCGAGGGAGATTACATTGCGACAAAGACCGTCGTATCCGATTGTAAGGGGCGACTCGTAATACTCCTCGTAGGCGAGGCCGTCCGTATCTGCCAGCCGCTCGCGGTCTGTCGCATCGGCCGAATAAGTTCCCAGGCGCCCTTGCCGGCTGGCGATGACCGAACGGATGACGCCGATCTGATAAGTGCGCAGTTTTTCGAGTGTTTCTTTGTTTTTCATAGTCATAGAGAATCAAGTTATTTATAAGAAAATTCCGGTCTGACGAAATAGCAGACCGTGGTGTGCCGCCCGTGATCCTTGACGAGTTTCACGGGTTGGGGCGCATTGTAGATGCGCCGCTCTGTAACGGGAGCATCGAGTGCATCCCACTCCTCTTGCGATACGGCGGTCTGCTCGTCCCGATAGCACCAGACGATGACGGATTTCGGGCCGGGAGCCGCAAATACGGTTCCTTCGTAATCGGAGAGAAAACGTTGGAACTCCTCCTCCGAGCCGGAACGAGATGCACTCGCCCCGGTAAAAATCGCTGTTTCGGCACTCCGTATCCTTATAAAGGCTGATCTTGCGCCATTTCTCGGTCGAGAAATCGCCGTAGAGCGATTCCGGTTCCCGGTATTCCCACAGCGGCACCTCGGCGCAGAACCGGACGACTCCGTTGCCGCAGGCGCCGCAATGTCCCCAAGCACAGAAATCCCCCGGCACGGTTCCGGTCGGGTGTAGCGCGTTCGGCGCCACGATCGTAAAAGGCCCTCCGCTGACCGCGCAGCCGATGCCGTCGGCTGTCCTCCACACGAAGGCACGTATGGGCACAGGCAGATCGAGCGCGTTCCGTCTTCACGGACAGCCTCGATCAAGGCGTTGCCGTGGAAGTCACCGTGGCGCGTGGTATAGCGCACCCGGTCGCCGACCTGCGGGACACGTGGGTTACGGGTACGTTCGATATGACGCACCAGCTTATTGGCCATGTCCACGTCCTCTTGCGTCAGGCAATGTTCATGGTCGTAAAGCGTATTCATCGGCCGCAGCGTTTCGCGGCTGTACCGATCTTCGGTTTTGGGTTGTTGCATATTGCTGATAATGAAAGCGCCGCGGCCTTTCGGCCGCAGCACAGGTTAAACGATCTGTTTTACGTGTTTTAGGCCGCTTCGGCCGGAATCGCTCCCGGGGTTTCCGGCTCCTGTTCGCAGGCCAGCCGTTCGGAGATCATCCGCGCGGCACGGTTCACGTCCGTGAGGATGTCGAACAGGTAGGTCGGCTCTTTATGGAACTCCGCCAGCCAGTCCTTGATATAGGCGGCGCTCTCCTCACGAGGCGTCGTAGCGAAGCCCAGCATCGCACCGCACAAAGCCGCCGTAAGTTCGGCGACCAACTCTTCGCGGATGTAGTCGGCATCTCTGTAGCAAGCGCCAAAAGGACGGTTCAGACGCTCCGGATGTCCCGTACTGTGCGTAACCTCGTGAAGAAGCGTCGTATAAAAGGCCGCACCCTCCGGAAACTGCCGTTTTTCGGGGCAGACGATCCGGTCGAGCGTCGGCGAATAGGACGCCCTGTTGCCGGATTTGAGCAGGATGGGACAGAGCCACGACTGCTCCGCCAGCATCCGATCGAGCACCTCGCATGTCAGACCGTCCGAGTAGTCTTTCTGTTCGGCCGGTGTCGTAAGCGAAGCGTAGCGCTCCGGCTGCCGTTCCGACATATCCGTCTGGTCGATGTTGAAGACCGGGTAGTAGCGCATCACGGGCAGCACGTCGTATTGCCGCCGCTGCTCCTGCGGCAGGCGGTAATAGTCCGCCAACTCAATCTTCTTGCGGGTCTCCTTATGGCGGATATACAGTTTCCAGAAGAAGACCGGGAACGAACCGGAGCCTTTGAGGATGTTCAGACCCTCCTCCTTGGCCTGCTTGAACGTCATAAAAAGCGGCGTACTGTAGCCTGCGATCTCCGAGAGGAACAGCAGCATCAGGATATTCCCGCCCCGGTAGGGCGTGCCGCGCAGGTTGCGCGGAAGACCGTGCGCAAGGTCGGCGATCCACGGCTTGCGCCACTCCTCGGTGAGCGTCTCCATTTTCTTTATCATCAGCTCCGTCAACTGCGGAGCGATCTTTTCAATCAGATTCTTATTCATGGCTCTTATCTTTACGTTATTCTTCCTCCGGAGCGGTAGCTTGCCGCCAGAGACGGATCTTCTCGTCGTTCGTCCTGCCGTTCCACCACATGTCGCAGGCGTCGCGGAAAGCCTTGCGATCATCCTTCGGGCTGAAATTTTCCGGATTCAGTCCGGTGATAATTTCCCGGTCTTCTTCTGTCGTTCCGTCATTCCACCACGGCTCGACCGTATCGGACATCAATTCGCTTTCGCGGATCTGGTACGTGTGCTCTTCGCATCCGTCGCACCACAAATCATCCTGCTCGGGAGCTGCCGGTGCAACTTGTCCCGTATTGCTGTCCACCCATGTTCGGTAGGACACTTCGAGCGAACCGCACTCTTCGCAGCGCCATGGATCGGCGGACGTTTCGACTGCCGGGTTTTCCGGAATGGACTCTTGTTCCGGAATCTCTGAAATCTTATTCATAGCAATAATAATGAAAAGACGGAGCAGGCTATGTCTGCTCCGTCGGTTATTTAGTTCATGTTGTTACTATGCCGCCGTTTTCATCTCCTCCGGCATTCGGGTGTCGGGTTCGATATCCGGGTCCATAGGAATAATCAGCGGCTCCGGGGTGGGTTCTATAGCGGGCGTCTCGTCCGGCAGCAGCTCGGGCATCTCCGGTTCGGCATCCGGTGCCTCCTGCATCGAAACCGCCATCTCCTCGGCCTCAGCTTTTGCCTGCAAAGCGTCGATCTGTTCCTGAAGACGGGCTTTGCGACGCTCGTAGACTTTCAGATACTCCTGCTGCACCTTCTGGCTCTGCTCCGAGAAGTTCAGATCCGCAAAGCGGCACATCATTCCCGTCAGGAGCGTTTCGTCCGTACATCCATACTCCGGAGCTGCCGATCGGAAGTAGTCCACCAGAAACGCGCGAACCAACGCAGCCTGCTGCTTGACCGTAATGCGTCCCGCCGCGGCAAACTGCTCCCGGTCGGTCAGGTAAGAGCCGTCCTTGGGTCGGAAACCGCACTGACGGAGTTTCGAGTCGCTCATTACGCGCTGCATCACGGCGTAGTAGAACATCTGCTGCTCCTCTTTCTGCAAGGGCTTGTTCGCAACCTTCACATCGAGAAAGACACGCTTCATATCGGTCGTGATATGCTCGTAGCAGATTTCCCGGTTGCGGCGATCCTGCTGCATCAGCCCTTCCAGCGGAGAAGGCGGGACGACGGTGACGAAGACCTTATGCTCATCGTCCTGCCCCTCGTTTACCGTCACTTCCCGCTCCTCGTCCTCGATCTCTTCGTAGCGGATTTCAATATCGAGGTTGCCGATGATGGCGTATTTGCGCACCCGTCCTTCCGAGATGTCGAATTCCAACCGCTGTGTTTCTTCGGCAAACACCGCCATTTCGGCCCCGTATTCCTCCTTGGCCTCAGTAAAATCCTCTTCTGACTCGAACTCCTCGGCTTGTGGAGCGTCGGGCATCTGAGGGCCTTTATCGTAGTGATAAACGCTGTATTCCAGCTCTTCGACGTGATAGCCCTCTTTCTCAAGAGCTTCGAGTACTGCGGCAGGCGTTTCGCCGTCCGTAGCCAGCGTCGTATGCGGGTCGTCCTTCAGGAGTTTCACGGCTTTCTGTACCAAAAACTCGTTGTTCTTGCGGATCATGCACTCGCGGTTTTGACAGCCCGCGCAACCGCCCGTACATTCGTCCTTGAACAACACCTGATTGGCCGTGTTGTGCTGGCAGGAAAGGCACTCCGTCTTATCGAAGTTGTAGCTTTCCAGCTTGGTCATGTAACGCTCGTAGAGCCGCCGGGCGATCTCCTTGATCCGCGCGGTCTTCCACGAGCTGTAACACCCCTCGGCGAAATGATCGTTGTAGACCTCCTGCTGGATGTCGGCGGGATATTTGGCGATCTCCGTAGCGACGCCCACCGAAATATCCTCCTTGTCGAGCATCCCGGCCAGGGCATCGATCAGCTCGCAGAGTTTCAGTCGCGAGCGGATGTAGGCTTCCGACTTGCCGAACTTGCCCACGAGACTCTCGATCGTATGCCGCCCCGACTGCAAGGCCCGCTTGTAGGCAGCGGCCTCCTCGCGCGGCCGTACGTCCTCGCGTTGCAGGTTCTCCGTGATGGCGGCATCCTCGGCCTCGGCGTCCGACAAATTACGCACGAGGGCAGGGATGAATTTCAGGCCCGCCATTGCAGCCCCCCAATAGCGGCGCTCGCCGTAGACGATCTCGAAGCCCTCGTCCCTCGGACGCACGCAGATAGGTTGGAGAACGCCCGACTGTTTGATGCTTTCGGCAAGTTCCAACAGCGTTTCTTCGCGGAAGTTCTTCCGGGGATTGTAGGTCGAATTGACGATCTTGTTCAGATCCAGCAGCCGGACATCCGTCTCAGGATGGACTGCCGGCTGGTCTATGAACGGACATTCCTCATCAGCCGTTTTTTGCGATTCGATAGGCGCTTCTTCGGGAATCTCGGCACGAGCCGCATCCCGTGCTTCCTGTCCGGCGATGTCGGGAACAGCTGTCTTGCGGTTTGCATTCTTGCCCCTCTTCTTCGATTGCGTGTTCATTTTCGTAGTCTGCATAACATCGAACAGTTTTTACCGTGTGTCTCACGTGTTTATCCGCTCGCACGAATTTTATTGTTTTTATCGCGCAAGCAATGAATAATATGTTATGAGGCTTTATATCCCGAACGGGTCGGTTGCCTCGGGAAGATTCATAAGCCCGCGGCGCAGGTGCAGGGGCGGAAAAATACCGCAGCCCCGGCGAGGATGATTTTTCCGTCCCGGAGCCGGAGAGGGAGGCCCGGCCGACCGCCCCGGGCTTATCTTTCCCGGGGCAACCGGCAGGATAGGTAATTTCCATTTATCTTTGCCGTGACAAACATCGGAAGCAGCAGCTTCGATGTCATATTGAAACCCGTCATTTCTGGGTATAATCGGATCGAAGCATCCGGCAATATCCTGCATTCGGTCGGATTCATCTTCGTTTCCGGTATATATCTCCGGAAAATTTGCCGGTTCCATACGAACTGTTAATTTTGTAATAGATTCAGTTTATCGGAATGCGTAAATCGGTATTCATACTGCTAACGGTTTTCATGGCCTGCCTGCTCTGCAAGGAGTCGGAGAATATGCCGGGCACCTCTCGGAAATTCATGGATGAAACATTCCTAAACCGTGGGGAGGAGAATTTACTTGCCAGGCAATGGCAATGTGAATATATCTATTCCGATTTAAGTTTCACCAGTGTCTTGCCGGAGGCCAAAAAGACACGCTCGACCGTATCCATGTTCCGGCACGGAGCCCATGGGCGCTTGCGTGCCACGGTTTTATCAATGTGTTGCGTCACATACGGGATTTCGGGCGTCGCAGGACTCGCAGCAAGGGTACACGGAAAAGGTTTCGTGGCCGGCCTACATGCCGTAGACTATTACGTCTATCGCCTGCACCGGCTCATTATTTAGCCATATGGCAAGAAGACTCGCAAAGGCCGGGTAAAAACATGGAATGTCCGGAAAACGGGAAAGTTGTATGTCCTGTTTTCGGGGGAATAAAATGCCCGGCTGTCTCGCGCTCGAAATTCGTTTTTTATACGTGTCGCCCCGATGCATATACGATAAATATCGCTCCGGACGGCTCTGTTCTTTCGGAGAATCCTAAAGATGGAAATTTACGATGTACCGATATGCTGACGCGTTCCGTTGTTCACGACGGAATTTTTTATGTTTTGAAGAGAGCTGTCGTGATCTCACACAACGGCCTGTACGGGTAGATGAAAAGTGTCTTTGGAGGGAGTTTTCGGTATTCCCATATGACGGTATAAACACTCCGGACACCGTTTCCCAACAGTATCCGGAGCTGACAAAATTGTGCTTGCGGTATTTTGCACAGGATAAAAATACGGATTCTTTTCGAAAGCAGCAAGCCGTGCCCCGGTTTTTCAGCTTCCGGCGGTTCATCCTCGAGAATTTGCGTTTCGGGACTTCTTGAACCAGCTTCCTACCAGAATTTTTTTCCTCGTCCGACGGTTGTATTTGAACTTCAAGAACCATTGTCGCCAAAAAAAAAAAGCAAGCCTTCTTTAATTCATACAAAGATAAGGAAAAAACTTATAGGCAGGCAAATTTGTCTGCCTAAATATAGGATTTAGCATATATATAGGCTAATGGACTAAAACTAAACCTTTCCCGAACTTCGTAAAAACACTCTGGTCCCATTGTGCAGCCAAAAGAAAAAAAAAAGATTCCACGGCATATTTTTTCTTTTCGAGGCAACTCCCACATAAACCATCAACCTTTTACACGGATTTCTCTTCCCTGTATTCGCAATCCGCTTTCGGGCTGTCTGATATGAATTGTGTCGCAAAGGTACATGTCTTTCTTGTATGCAAGGTCACATAATTAAATCAAGCCCGCTTTGAAAGTAGCCCTGATAAAGAGCCATGTCACCTTTTGAAGAGAGGAAAAAAGAAAACTCAAAATTTAAGATTATGGCGAACTATGCAACAAACATTTTTCACGCAAGTACGGAAAACAAGCAAGACCTCGATAAAATAGAGGCATTTCTGGACGATAATTTCAACGGTTTTGTCAATCGGTATGGCGACACTGTAGATGCAGAATTTTTCTTCCCGTTGGGAATACCCAGAAAAAGAAATCGACGAACTGGTAGCTTCTTTGGAAGCCAAAGATAAAATCTATATCCGCATACTGACATACGAGTTAGAGGACGAATACGTGAGCTTTCGGATATTCTCGCAAGGCAAGTGGGACATTAAGCTGTAACCTAAAAACGCATTCACTATGTACGAATACGAAGAAGACAGCGATATTATCGGTTTGTCTTGCACACTGCTCAATCCATACAAAGGTTACACGGAAGGTACAATCGTGGGCAACTATGGTAACACCATAGTTGTCCGCCTTGAAAGCGGCAAGGAAATTTCAGAATACCGTGATGAAGTGATTATCCATGATTAAACGATAGCAAACGTATGACACAGATAGCAACAAAATTCGTCAAATGGGATATTCCCGAACTGGCGACATTACAGGACAGCAAGGTTTACAAATTGCGGGTACACCTGAACAACGGAGGCAAGTTAAACCGGGAAGAAAAGAACTGGATTACCCGTAACGTGTGGGAAAGCATCTATTTCAAACGTGGAATTGCCTTGAGCGGTTATCATTTTGATTTTTCCGACGTTCTCAAACGGTATTTCGTCAAACAGCACGGAAGCATTCACGAGTATTATGCGATTGACAAAACAGCGTTACGCTCGATACTGTACGGCAGAATCGAGGATATTGTAGAAGTAAACAGTTAAACAACAAGGATATGGGAGAATACAAATTTTATCAAGACCGTAAGGTTACAAGTTGGGAACGGGATTATTTCAGTGTAAAAGCAAATAGTTACGAAGAAGCCGAGGCAATCGTCCGCTCATGGAACTGTGAGGACGTGTCGAACATCATTGACAACCGTCTTTGCTATGAAGAGTGGCAAGCATTGACCGATACATCGGAATCTATGCTCCCCGAAGAAAACGACGGCAACCCGACAATAGAGATTTTCAACGAAGACGGAGAATCAATAATGACCAATGTACCTAAAACACCTCAATCAAACCAATAGAACCATGAACGTAACAATCGAACACGTCTTTTGCCGCTATAGCGATGAAGCGGAAGAAATCTATTTCCGAATCATGAACACGATTCTTTTTGCAACTGACGAAACCGAACTTCGTGCAAGTATGGAACGTTTGAAGAACGAGACCTCACTCGATGAGTATTTTATATTCGGATACGGAGCACACCATATCTGGATAAACCAACGGCGACCGAGTGATAAAAACAGAATTTTCAAAAATCGGATTATGGTAGCCCATTTCTGACGGGAACGGGCAAGAGACCTCCGATGTACTTTTGCGGGCTAAACCGGAACTGCCAGTTTCAGCCCGTTTCTTTCTCTCGGCAGACATGCCGGCGCAATACCTTTTTATCCTCATAATTAAAATTCTTATACAATCCGGAGGCCCATTTATATTTTCTTTTCGCTGCAACCCTTTTATATAAGCTATCGAACCTTTTGCAAGAGACCTTCTTTTCCCTGTGTTCGCATCGTCGCTTTCGGGCTGCCTGATATGAATTGTGTCGCAAAGGTACTTGTCATGTCATTCTTGTATGCAAGGTCAAAGACTGACGGTTCACGACAAAATCTCCACCCTTCGCTCCGCACGGGTAGTATTTAATCGTGAAACCTTGCATAAAGAGCCATGACACCTTTCGAGGCGACATAATTAAATCAGGCCCGAAAGTAGCTGGTGCTACAAGAGGGAAAAAAGAAAACTCAAAATTTTATAGATTATGGCAAACGATGTAACAAATTCAAATGGACGAGTAACGGCAGACGAAGTAATACACAAGGATTCGGTTTTCAGATACCAACTGTTAGACCGCTTACGGTCAGATTGCGAGTATTACCTTAATTACGGTAACAGACACCCGAAATCCTTATGGGCTGGCGACGAAAAATTGCAAATTGAATTTATGATAAAACTGCATGAGAGTTTCAAAGAGGACGAAAAACCAGAATGGCTTACGATGGATGAGATTTTAGAATACAGCAAGAAAATGATAGCTCAAGAAGAATAAAATTACAACTAAGGAACAGACTAAAAATGTGATTTTATGGCATGGTTAGCAGTAAATAAAGACGGAACAGAATGGATAATGCCCGGAAAGCCCGTTCGAGGCTGGTGCGGGCATTGGGAGTACTCGGAAAAAAGTGTACGTCGAGAGCGAGCAAGGGGTACGTATCAATCGAGATAGAACTCCCCAAGGGGTCTGTTTACAAACTACTCGGTAAGGAGCTGACATGGGATGATGAACCGGTGGAATTGCAGACCGAAACAGAAAAGAGGTAAAAGCAAGCGGGCTGAACGTAGCATCGGTTTCAGCCCGCTTATACCGGCTAAACAGGTACACACCGGCGGGAATCCTTTTTTATCTCCGTAACAGACATCCATACCGTTTCCTTCGGAAATAACCTTTTATACCTTTTGGCAGGCTATATCCTTTTGTAGAAAACGTCCGTTCGTGCGAAGGCGGTTCCTCCGCTTTGTTTCAAGACAGACTTCAGCCCTTTTTCCTTTTCCTCTTCTTTCCCTCATTTCTCTTGCCGGATAGAGACAGCGACATCAATACGCTGCATACATCTTTGTCGGCTCTTCGTTTGGGCCCCCTTTCCACTATGCAGCGTATATGGTTGTTAAACGGCATATCGTTCTTGCCGCTTCAACCCCAAACAACCGATACGCTTTCTTGCCTGATGTTCTTCCCGCCCACCTGCCGGAACGGGAGCGGTCTTGTGTCAGTGGACGGACAGGTCTTTCATGTCTCGAATCCGCTGCGGATTGTTTCGCCTCGACTTTTTCGCGACCGCTTTCTATTTGAAGTCGCCATATCGTTTTTCGTTGCAAAGTTAGTATGCAGACGGGCGCGACCTGGTGGTCTTGACCAATGGCGTATCGCACAAATCTTCCTTTATCGGGCCTGCGGTTTGGGGCTTCGCCTCCAAAATAAAGAGTATTTATGCGCTATCCTTGGTGCAGCCCTTTACTGCACCTACTTTTTATGCACCGTAAAACTGATTTATTAACTTCAAAAGCAATCGCAATGAAAAAGATCGAGAACAATTTCGCAGTAACCGGATTCGTGGCAAAAGATGCCGAAGTCCGTCAGTTCACCACCACAAGTGTCGCACGTTTCCCGCTGGCAGTAGCCCGTCAGGAGAAGAACGGCGAAGAAACCAAGCGCATATCCGCTTTCATGAACATTGAAGCGTGGCGCAAAAACGAGAATACCGGGTCGTTCGACCAGCTCACCAAGGGCACGCTGCTTACCGTGGAGGGCTACTTCAAGCCCGAAGAGTGGACCGACAAGGACGGCGTGCTGCACAACCGCATCGTGACGGTTGCCGTCAAGTTCTATCCGGCTGTCGAGAAAGAGGAGGAAGTTCCTGCGGAACCGGTAAAAACCTAAAAAGGGCAAGAAGTAATTCCTGCCTTATTGGGACAAAGCGGCTTTCAAGCCGCTTTTGTTTTACTTGTTACCGTTCCGGAACGTCCACACTTTTATACTCCTTCATACTCCACACGAAGAGTCCGCCGCCGTCCATTGATTTTCCGTGCAAAGTTAAGGCGGTCGGGAATCGGCAAGGCGCGGCTTCATTTGAGGTTAACAACCATCAACTCGCAAGCTCGTCAATACTTGTTCAACACAAATGAAATCGTCCACAGGACTATCCGCTTCCTCCTTGCCTTATTTCCCTTCTGTCCGCCTTGTGGCCCGCACGTAAATCAAATCCCGCCGGACGAGGGAAACCCTCCGAAAGCAGGGATAAAAACGAAAGTCAAACTTAAAATTCAAAATGTATGAAACAGATGATTTGGTCAAGCTATGACCTGTTGGACGAAACGGCAAAAGAAGAATATCAAAATTCCCAGCGGGAAATATTGGACGATGACAGTTACGAGGTCAGCGATGAAGAATGGGCAGAAGAAGTATATTGCCGGCTGGACGACGAACGAAGCAATCTGAATAAAGAAGTGGACGGCATTATTGTCGTGTTCGGCAACTTGGGATTATGGAACGGCCGGAGACAAGGCTATCAAATATTGGGCAGCACCATTGCCGATATTTTGAAATCCCAGTGCGACGATGCAGAATGGTACGGCGACGGCTACAACATTCGCGGACGGATGGACCATCATGACGGTACGAACTATACCTTATACCGTATCGCCAAAGGCCGTGACGAAGCGGAACGTATCGCCGATAAGATTTACAACCGTGAAATCGACGAAGAAGGCTTCCGCCGGAGAACACGTTCCCTCTATCCGTATGTAGCCGCCGTGTACGGCTGGAAAACAAGGCAGCGCAAGCCGGACAAGGCCGCATAAAAATGCTGCCCGCAAAATACCGCAACGCACCCGCCAGAGGTGGTTGCGGTATCCTTTATTGAATGACTGAAATACAGAACCATCACCTTTTATAATCAGCTTCGTTCCTTTTTATCTCATGTTTTTTGTGAAACCGGGAATGGACGAATATTTTGAACTGACGGACGAAGGTACGAGTGGGTCTCCTAAACATTCGGTACAGATAATGACCGGTACGGGTTCGGGATACATTGGCAATGGATGTGTCCTGAATCCTTTTGCCGGAATTACCCTTTTATATCTTCATGACTCTTTCCCTTTTATCGAAGCGTATTCCGTACCCCATTGTACTCCGGCTAACCAACCGGAAAGCAATCCTCTTATAACACCTTAGCTTCCCCCATTTTACTCCCTTACAGCCGTTCCCCAGACACACTCCATGCCGAAAGCCCGCTTATTTTTTCTGCAAAGTTCGATTGCCGGCTGCCAGTCCCGGCAAGGACCGCTGGCGCTTGCAACCGGAAAATCTTCCTCTCCGACTTCGTTGGAGAGCGTATTTCCCGTTGCCTCCTTGTCTGGACTGACCGTCAATCCTGTGGCAGAAAAATAACCAGCCTCTCGGTACGAGATTGTACCAAAGGGAAAAACAAAAAATAGTTCAAACTTAAAATTTAAAGCGTATGACATTTAGAGAATTTATGCGAGAAAACGGTTACGAGTTACAGACAACTTTTTGGGAGGACTTCTCAATAGCGGACCGATTCGGTCTGTCAGCTATACAAGACACTTTCAAACGTGCTTTCGAGGAATGGAAAAATAACTATAAATACCTCACGGAACTGATATTGGTACTCAATCATAAAATCTGGCAGTATTATGAAACGAAACCGGAATTTGCGACACTTTTTACAATACCCTTTGGGAACAGGCAGGTCAATATGCGGTAGAGAACCTGAAAGATGACGAGTTAAGTTATTATTACGAGGTGACGGATTAAGCAAGGGAACACAAAGAGTCGGCTTTCATCGGCGGCTCTTTGTGCCACTTCCTTTTTATAGCATACGGCAAAACAAATACCGCAACCGTCCGCAAAAGACAGTCGCGGTATCGTGTTATCCTGTATAACCATTGTCAACGGTCTCCCGACACACTATGAAGAAAACCGTTTATACTTTCTTTATTTTCCCTCTTTTACCGCATCTAAGAATGTCTTTGCAGGCTTGAACGCAGGAACAGAGTGAGCCGGAATCACGATGGTCGTATTCTTTGAAATGTTACGAGCCTTTTTCTCTGCCCTTTGTTTGATGATGAAACTTCCGAATCCTCGCAGGAACACCTCGTTCCCGGCAATCATCGACTCCCTGACACTCTCCATGAATGCCTCTACTACAGTTGTCGCTACCGACTTTTCTATTCCGGTCTCCTGTGCGATCCGGGCAATAATATCTGCTTTTGTCAGACTGTTTTATTATAAAATCCGTTGCAAAGATAATAACATATCTCTTTGTCGTCTGGATTGCCAGCCTGATAATGTTACGGAAAACGATAATCCACCTTTATCTCACGGTGTTCCTTCGGCACGAACCAGACAATCGGAAAGCCGCCGATAAAAGGAGAGAAACATAAAAACATACAAATCCGTATCCTGTAGTCAAGGCAGGCAAACACCCGATCACCATTTATCGGTCATGATGGTAATCACTCTTGCTGAAACCAGCGAATATAGCTTTCAGAATCTTTCCGATAACATAGAAAACCACTATAAAAACGATAAGTTCTCCCATATTCTATACTACTTAAAGTTAATATAAAGATACTAAAAAATCAACGAGAACAGAAAACATATAGCCCTGATTCTCAAAAAAATCCATTTCAATCCGGCTAATACGAAAGCTCATTGCCCATCTTTCGGCTTACGCTTGCCCAACGGTCCTTTGAATTTTCCCCTATTGAGCTTTTTACCCCGTGCCGGTTGAGCACACTGAACACCGAACTCCGGCTGTTGTACCCGCTTACCGCCATGATGTCCTCGAAAGAATGACCGTTGACATACATATCAACGATGGTATTCTCCCGGTCGGCCTTATCCATCGCCTTCATCGTTTTTCTCGGGACCTTCGCTTTCTGTTGCAGATTCATGACATGTGCGGACGAATACCGCAATACCGCCACCTCTTCGGGTAGCGCCGCGAACATATCCAGTACATCGGCTGCCGTCGTTTCGGGGAACAGTTTTCCCCGCGAGTCGATCCGGTCATGGATGGAAATGATACGCACCACTTTGATTCGGCACAACTCAATAAACGCGGACAATTCGCGCGACCCACGGAGAGCGTTGCTGAATTTGGCCACGACAATCTCGTCACCTCTTTCGAGATTCGCTACAAGCTGTTTCCATCTGGGGCGCAGAGCCTCGTTTTCGACAAGTTCCTCTATCACTTGTACACAACCGTATTTCTGCATCCACTTTTATCAGCCTCGAATCCGTCGTAACGATCCGCCTTGAATATGTAACCTACTTTTGCCATATCATTGTGCACTTCTATAAGAATAAGTACAAATATAAGAGTTTTATTTTAAACTAAACCATACTTTGAACGAAAATGATATGAAGGGCTTTCTGTGTCCTTCGTTTCTTTCACTTATTTTCATTGAAAATCAAACCATTAATTGTAATGTTAAAAATGGTTTATAAAACGATTTTCGGCGCTTGTCATCTTGAAAAGAATACTTAGATTTGTGCTGTAAAAATACAAAATGAACTATGAATTGTAAAAATCAATACTTAAAAATTGTACTATCGATTGCTGGACTTTTTGCCGTTCCGATTGCCATTTTCACACTTTACATCGTGCGACGGTTCGAACGTCAAATCACTGGTTGAAGCCCAACCTACTCCAGCCGGTCTGTATCGGGAGTATCTGTCCGAAACACGCGGGCAAAAAGAACTTTCCTTTGAGGATTTGACCGCGTATATCGGGAAGTGGCAGACCTTGAAAGATTCCGTGACCGCAACCATGCGCCGGGACACGACCTATCGGGCACATTCCGACATACGTGAAGAGTGCATTCTGCTGCACGATTCCGTCCGTGCGGAACTTTCTCGGCTGGCGATGTCGAAACCTCGCACCTATAAAGAAGTGCTGATTCTGAAAGAACGTTTCTCTTCCTATACCGGAGACGTGGAACTGCATCGTTCCGCCGAAGAAATCCGTCCGTTTTTCGCAGAATTGGATAAACGTCCGGCCTGTCGGGGTAACAAGGAGCAAATTCTGTCAGCATATCGTAACGTGCTTGCCGAAACCCTGAACAATGGAATACATGGGAACGGCGACCTCAAAAAATTCATCGAAAGGGAGGATGCCGCTTTTCGAGCTTTCCTGTCCGGGTTGCACGAGCTTGGCGAAGCGAATATGGCCGACATCACCCGTGACACAGAGAAATGCTGCTCCGAGGTGTTTTTCGCCGCTGGGCGCAAGGAAATCACTTACAAGGACGCCACGATATACATGGCCTTACGTACCGACCGTCGGCTGATCCAGAACGTGCGTGCCTGTCTTGACAACATACGCCGTGGAAAGGTCGTAACGCCCGAACAGGCACAAGCCTATGTCTGGATGATTCTACAGCCCTACGCTTCCTTGGACGGCCTCTGCATGACGCTATTGTCCCCGGAAGATAAGGAAACCCTTTACAGGATGGCCGCAGAAACACCCGCCGCATTCGAGAAACTGCGCAGAATCCTGCCGTCGGAGGGCGACCGGTTGGACGAACTGCCCGGTATGCTCATGGAGATATTCATCGCCTCGTTGTAAAAGCCTATTCACAAAATAAACGATATATGATTATGTTACGACACTTTCTGGATGACTTCATGTCGTTCGTACCCCTGCAAATGCCGCAGCTTCTCAATGTGGCAACGATGGAGGAGCCGCAGTTCTACGGTGACTATGTTCTGCTCACATTCCCGCTGCGGGACCCCTATGATCTTGAGGAGGTCATGGACATATTCGAGGACGACATGGAGCTGATTACACTCTACCACCATGTGCCGGTCGGACTGGAGAAATCCGGTCATAGCACCTGTGCCTACTCCAATCCCGCTTTCGGGCAGATGTTCAAGATGAACGCCCGGACAGACGCGGACGGCAAGGTAAACCGTATCATCGCGACTATTTACGATTCGTTGGAGCTGATGTACGGCGACCTGTGTCTCGATCTGAAACTCCACGCCGGGAACGGCAGCTTCAAGTACAAAAAGAATCAGGAAGACGTTTGTTGGATTTCATGTAAAACAACCCCTATGCGAAACACGATATACCGCCAAATGGTTTTCTGTATCGACACGTACCGCACGTGGATAGAAGTGGCCGATGACAACCTCTACAAGGAACACGTCATTTCGAGAAACACCCGGACCGACTTCCTTGTGACCCGCACGCTGGTACTGCGGGCCTACAAACCGCATGGTCCATACGAAAAGGGCATGACGTGGACGATTCCGGAGCATGATCTGGACACGGCACTGGCTACATATCGTAAGCAGAACGGCACATTCAAATCCCGATGAAGAAAGGCGCGTCGTCCCCTGACAGCCGAAGACACCGAGAACATTATCCGCTTGGCCACCCACGGGATTGTCCGATTGGAACTCGTGGTACGGCCCGTTCATATACCTTCAAAACCCTATTACCTGTTATGACCTGGATTATATTACAACGTATTTCTTGCAATGCCTGTCGTCCTTCCGGCACTGTTGTACAGAAGCAGGCGTTGCTTCATGGCAAGATTCTACGATAAAATGGTGTGGAGCGAAAAGGCCCGCAGGCTGTACGCCCATGTGCTGCTTATCGTATTACTCTTGTTTCATTATGTCTATACGAGTGGACACCCCGGCGAGTTCGGTATCGTGCCATCTACCATCGTGTGCCGCATGGGCCTCTTTCAGGCGGGCGGACCGATGGATGCGCGGCTTGCTCGACCGGCCGAAACGTTTCGTCTGGTTTGCGCTCTTGGCATTGGTCATCGGCTTCGTGCCGCATCTGTACACGATGTCCGTAACCATCGCCTTTATTCTTTTGGCTGCCCTGTTCTACCCGTCGGCAAGGGTCATGTCCGAAAGAGACAGACATGCGCAAATTCCTCGAATGGTTGGAATATCCCGGAGCATTAGCCGACAGTTATCATAGTATCATCACGCGAGGCTGCCACGATAATGCGGATAATGGCAACCTGAAACTATCCGCACATTATGAATCATCAAAAACAGAATGAAAATGAGAAATAGAAATGAACGCCCGCCGCCATACTGGCGAACGTGGAAGTGTTCGACTACCTGAAAGAAAAGTCGGCGAGCGGAAAACGAGAACGGAAGCCTACTGCGATTTGTTGGATAAATCGCTGGCAGGTTTCGTCTCCCCGTTTTTAAGAAGGCAGGACTACGACCTCTCTCCCTGCCAGTGCCATGTAACCGTTTCCGACCTTGCATCGGAGTGGCATTGGCATCGGGCTACTGTCCGCTCGTTTCTGGACACGCTCGAAGCGCTCGGACAGTTAGAACGCATCCGGCTGGCAAAAAGCGTCGTCATTACCATGCCCCTGCGGACCGGCACGCCTGCCATGCCGGACAGCGGACGGGAAGAAGCGGACTTTGCCACAAGAATACAGGAAGCATTGTACGACTGGATAATCGGCAAAGCAACCTCTTTCGATGTGGGTAAATCATGTGGACAAATCATGCGCCAGACCTTGACGGAGATAGCCGGACGGACAGTCGTATCTATCCGGACAGTCATTCCGACACGGCATCGGCACAGACCGTCCGGTCGGAAGAACAGCTGTGTGAGACCGTCTTGGAATGTATTGCCCATGCCGCCCTCTGGCGGGTTCTGCGTAAATCGAGGTTCGACGACGGCTCGCCGCTCGTGCAGTTCTTCCGGCTCGACCTCAGCGGGGAATGGGCGGCGTTCATCGAGGCCTCGAAAGAGCTTGCAGAGCTTGTTATCGACGGAAAACCGGACGGGACAGGCTTCGGTACGGACGAAGAGACGGAACGCCTTGAATCGCTTCGCAAACCCTTTTTATCGCTTCTGGCGAAGGCGCAGGAGGAAAGCTGAACGGGGATTCGCGGACAGAGATTGTATAACCACGGGCAATTCTCCCCGGTTCAGGTTCAAATATCCTTCCAGTTATAGCAGGCATCCGGGCTTGCCCGTCTGCCACTGAACAAAGGGAAGGGGGAGCCTAATACCCCTGCTGACTGACGTCGCAGGGAGAAGTGTCAAGCAAGCAGCAAGCTGGGACACGGGGAATTGTCCGAAACAACACGAAAACAGTATGGCAAATGCAAAACAGGTTCTCGATGTTCAGGTATCGAAAGGGATCACCGCCGCCCAAGGCAACGAACACCTGCGTAATCGCAGCGAAGAGGCGGAGAAGTACGCCATGAGCAAGGGCAACTACGACCCCACCCGCAAACATCTGAACTTCGAGATTGTGCCCGGAGGCAAGGTTCGCCCCATCGACACGAGCCGCAATATCCCGGAACGGATAGCGGACATATTGGGCCGTCGCGGGATCAAAGACCCCAACGAGGGATTGGTTGAACCGAAATACCGCACGGTGGTAAACATCATTTTCGGCGGTTCGCGGAAGCGGATGCACGAACTCGCTTTCGGCACGCAGAAGGTGGATTTTGAAAAGGTGCGGACAATACCCGCATCAAAGGAAGAGCGACATCGAACGTTGGGCGAAGGATGTCTATGCATTCGTTTGCGGCAGATACGGCGAGCAGAATATAGCCGCCTTCATTGTACACCTCGACGAATTAAATCCGCACGTGCATTGTACGCTTCTGCCAATCAAAGACGGGAGGTTTGCGTACAAGGAGATATTCGCCGGAAAGGACAAGTTCGAATATAGCGCGAGGATGAAACAGCTCCATACGGACTTTTTCGCCGAGGTCAACACGAAGTGGGGAATGGAGAGAGGCCGGAGCGTCGCCGAGACCGGCGCACGGCACAGGACGACGGAAGAATACCGCCGTATGCTCTCGGAAGAATGTACCACCATTGAGCAACAGATTGGCCGACATCAGGAAGTCCTGTCCGCCCTCCATTCGGGCATTCGGCTGGCAGAGCGCAGAGTCAAAGGTTTGACCTCGATGGTGGAAAACTTGAAAAGGGAGAAGAGCGAAAAAGAGGCTCAACTGTCGGCACTCGAAAATGATATGGATACCCGGAAAGGTGATGCTTTGACCCTATCTGCCGAGAAAGAAAAGCTCGAAAAAGAGCTGACTGCTATCCAAGGGAAACTGGCAGACAAACAGGAGAAGCTACAAACCGCCGACCGACAGCTTTCCGACCTCAAGGCAAACATGGATGCCATTGAGGAACGCACGGAACAGCTCAAGGAGGAAGCCTACGAATACTCCCGTGATGTCCACTCCAAAGTGGACAGCCTACTCAAGGACGTCATGCTGGAAAATATGGTCGATGAGTGGAGGGAACTGTCGGCGCGGATGAAGCCTTCCGAACGGCAACTTTTCGACGACACACTCGTGCGTTCCGTGGCGGAACGGGGAGCGGAAGTCATGCGCTGCGCCACGATGCTCTTTCTCGGTATGGTCGATGATGCCACTACGTTTGCCGAAACACGTGGCGGAGGAGGTGGCGGAAGCGACCTCAAATGGGGACGTGATGAAGACGAGGACAACCGGGCATGGGCGCTTCGCTGCATGAGGATGGCGAGCCGCATGATGCGCCCTTCCATCGGCAAGAAGCCCAAGCGTTGAATGGCAAGGTTTATAATAAAGAATCAGATAAACAACAAATTAAGGATATAAGAATATGACGAAAAATATCATTTTCATTATTGCGGCGCTTTGTTCGCTGCAAGCCCGTGCGGATGTACAACCCACGGAAAGGGATGCTGTACACCGCACGTACCGTTACGATGACACAGAACTGCTGCAGCCGTTACAGCCCTTATACCTTGACGGAGTGGTCGTTCCGGCACGGGGAAACGGCAATTGGTTTGTCAGTATCGCCGGAGGTGCGACAGCCTTTCTCGGCACGCCGCTCGGTTGCGAAGACCTGTTCGGGAGGTTGAAACCCTCGTACAGCCTTGCCCTCGGCAAGTGGTTTACCCCGTGGGTAGGTGCACGCATAAATTACAACGGGTTGCAGTTCAAGGA
>VOFB01004730.1_pt1 | contig 44574 bp, 77 predicted proteins | sample 5384141 | NCBI WGS metagenome assembly VOFB01 (sample SAMN12384721, study PRJNA508395) | human gut metagenome | isolation source: healthy gut A | host: Homo sapiens | reverse complement strand
AATCCTCCATATGGAGAGCGGTTGGAAGACCGGGAGACACTTCCACAGATCTATCGTGAATTTGGAGAGAGTTTTAAGGGACTGGACAACTGGTCAGCTTATATGATCACAAGTTTTGAAGATGCAGAGCGTTATTTCGGAAGAAAAGCAGATAAAACCGAAAGATTTACAATGGAATGCTGAAGACATATTTTTATCAGTTTCAGGATCAAAGCCGCCGAGACAGAAAAGATAGAGGGAACAGAAGATGAAAAAAGAATTATATTTGCTACCGGAAATGAAAATAAAATGAAAGAGATCCGAATGATCCTTGCAGATCTGGGACTGGAAATTCTTTCGATGAAAGAGGCCGGTGTATTTGAAGAAATCGAAGAAGATGGAATGTCGTTTGAAGAAAATGCAGAGATCAAGGCGAGAGTCAATTTCAAGAGTTATGACAAATGATATTGTCCTGGCAGATGATTCCGGTCTGGAAATTGATTATCTGGACAAAGCACCTGGAATTTATTCTGCGAGATTTGCCGGAGAGGATACTTCTTATGATATAAAGAACCGCATTTTGCTGGACAGGCTGGAAGGTGTGCCGGATGAAGAGCGAAGAGCAAGATTCGTCTGTGCAGTGGCAGCCGTATTTCCGGATGGGACAGTAAAAGTAGTGAGGAGACGATTGAGGGACAGATTGCACATGAGATCGTCGGAGAAAATGGATTCGGATATGATCCTATTTTTACGTGCCGGAATATGGATGTACGACGGCTGAAATGACTCCTGAACTGAAAAATGAACTCAGCCACAGAGGCAAAGGCACTTCGTGCGATGAAGAAGATACTGGAAGAAAAGTTCAGAGAGGGAGAACTATGAAGATTTTGATCGTCAGCGATACACATGCAAAGCATGGAAATTTGGATCATGTATTAGAGCAGGCAGGTCCGATCGATATGTTTATCCACCTCGGTGATGTAGAGGGGATGAAGAGTATTTGGATGCAGTGATAGAATGTGAAAAGCATATTGTGCGGGGGAATAATGACTTTTTTCCAGGCTTCAAGGGAAGAAGAATTTGATATAGGAAAGTATCATGTCTTTATTACCCATGGACATTATTATTATGTGTCTATGGATGTCGATACGATCATAGAAGAGGCAAGATCGAGAAATGCCGATATCGTGATGTTTGGTCATACACATAAGCCGTATTTTTCTCAGAAGGACGGACTTACCGTTCTGAATCCGGGAGTCTTTCTTATCCAAGGCAGGATGGCAGGAAACCAAGTTATATGGTGATGAAAATAGATGAAGAAGGAAAAGCCCATTATGAGCAAAAATATCTTTAATGTATGAAAAAATCAGAAAATTCGACGCTGATATATTGAGAAAAATGAAAGTTTCTGAAAAAATAGAAAATAGTCTTTTGAAGAAATGCAAAAAATTTGAATAATAGTGTTGACATTCTTTTGAATCCTATAATATAATTGTTCTTGCGTTACGGATGAAGTAAACGAAACGCAGGAACAACTTACATATCGGGGTGTGGCTCAGCTTGGCTAGAGCGCCTGGTTTGGGACCAGGAGGTCGCAGGTTCGAATCCTGTCACCCCGATACTCTGCGGGTGTAGTTCAATGGTAGAACACCAGCCTTCCAAGCTGGATACGTGGGTTCGATTCCCATCACCCGCTTTCTCACTGAAAAAGTGAGATGCCTCGAAAAGAGGAAAATGAGTCTGTAGCTCAGCTGGATAGAGCAACGGCCTTCTAAGCCGTAGGTCGAGGGTTCGAATCCCCAGGCTCGTTTTATGGTGGGTATGGTGCAGTTGGTTAGCGCGCCAGATTGTGGTTCTGGATATCACCGGTTCGAGTCCGGTTACCCACCCTTTCATAATTATTAATGGCATGCAGTGTCAGACATAAAGTCTTTAATGGGCTATCGCCAAGCGGTAAGGCACAGGACTTTGACTCCTGCATTACGTGGGTTCGAATCCCGCTAGTCCAGTTTATCCAGTTACTGGGAAAGAAAAAATAAAATACGGGCGTGTAGCTCAGGTGGTAGAGCACTTGTCAAGTTGTCCGGTAGAGAATAAGCGGATCTGTCAATGAACATAATCAGAAAAAGCAACGAACAAAAGGAAGGAACATCCTAAGATCGCCTTTTCGTGAAGAATCCGCACAACGGCATTTCCGATGACGGCTCCGATAATGAAGCAGATGATAATGCCATAGTAGAAGACTGGAATCAAGAATTTCCGTTCTTTTGTATGTAAATAATGGTGAAGGTTTTCCGTTCCGCTTCTCAAATTACCGATGCACATAGTTGGCAATTCCTTTGTCCGTGAATTTTGCGGAAACTTTCAACCTGAATGCCACAGGCAAAAAGAGGTAAGCGAGTTGGCAGGCAGATTGAGCGTCGTAGGAAAGAAACTGACTGCAATCAGGATCAGGGCTTCTGTAAGGACAGAAATCTGTCTCCAGTGAAGCAGGTTCGGTTCTTTTGTACGGACCGTGTCTGCCAGTGCGATTCCCAGTGCAAAAAGCAAGTACCGGGAAGAGGTAATTAAGCATGGTCTGATAGTTTCCCTCAGAAAGATTTACACCAAAAAGGGAGCATATTTCCCGTCTGGGCATTTGCAAAGACTTTTCCACGTTCAATATAGGAATAAGCGTCCATAAAGCCGCCTGAGAGGGCGAGAATCGTTCCAAGACCGATGGATTCGGAAATCTGCATGAATGTTTCATAAAGAAGTCACCTCATTTAATTGATTTATGTGAGAAATTCGCAAGGCACGTTTCTCACAGTTTGCAAATTTATTATAGAAAGGATTGGAAGGAATGTCAAATCTGGTAAGAAGTAAAAAGAAAATGTGGCGGATTCAAAACGATTGTTCAGGGTATCTTAAGATTGTTTTAATATTAAGAAAGTACAGGTTGAAGTTTGAATGAAATTCTGATATCCTATACCGGTATGCCTGAAAAAGAAGCAGAGCGGCATGCATTGTCAGATGGAGGTTTTATAATGATAGAAAAGAAAATTAAATTAATGTCATCTGGTCAGATCTTAAGTTTCTGCAAGGCATGTCAGAAACTGGAGTCAGATGTGGATGTGACGGATATGTCTAATAGAAATTATCAGATTGATGGAAAGTCCCTGCTGGGGCTGATGTCCGTAAAGCTGGGACTTCCCATGAGAGTTGTCATATCAGGCTCAGATGAAGAACTGGCAGAGCAGTATCTGGGTAAATATGAGTTTGAATGATTATTCGATATTTTTGAGTGCCTCATCCATAGGCACTTTTTTTATTTTCCGGTACCCAGTAAAGCTACGATCAGGTAAGTGCCAAATCCAAGAACGAACATTTTTACATAAATAACCGGATCCATATACAGCGGAATCCATCCGGTGATGCTGGTGATCATGATTGCACGGAACAGACCGGTCATGATAATGCTTTCAATCGGAAGGCTGATCAAAAGAAACAGTACGACAACAATGGAGGTAGAGAGAATGTAAAGCCGACTGATCTCCCAGTTGGTATATCCGAGAATTTTGGTCATGGAAATCGCCTGTGCATTTTTGTCGATAATGATCTTGGAAAGCAGATAGATCAAGATAACAAACATCAGAATCGCAAAAGCCATCCACAAGAGACATCATACTTCCCATTGATACGGTGAGCTGTCTGGAGATTTTGGACAGGCTGTCCAGATCAATGACAGAAGAAATATATTTTTGGTCAATATCTGTAATCTCCGTTTTGGAGAGATAACCGCTGAAATAGTCGCTTCCAAGATCAAAGGTATCGTTTAACTGTTTCTGTGGCATAAAAATGGTAAGTCCGCCTTCGTAGTTATAAATGCCGTCTACTGTAAACTGATAAGTATCATCTTCATAAGTTTCCTTTAATTTAATCGTATCGCCCTTTTTCAGGCTGTATTTATCCGCATAGGCAGAGGAGATGTAGACACCATTATAAAGATCATCTGAATCTGCTGCATCTGCGAAATCAATGGAAATATAGCGGCTGTCATCTGTCAGGCCATAGAGCAGGATTTCTTCTTCTTTGTAGCCGGTATCATAAGTATTTAATGAATAGGCACTGAATTTTTTCAGCGTCTTCATTATCGGTTTCCACAGCACTTTGAAAATACATCATAGAAAGAAGACTTGAAAGTTTATTCTCTTCATTCATTGCCTCCAGTGGAATCTGCAAAATATACTGATAATTGCACAACAGGTTATCGGAGAGGACTTCCTGATAATGATCGAGTACTGCAGGGAAAAGCAGTCCGAACATTAAAAAAAAAAGAGATTTGCAAAAAGGATTCCGACAAATAACAGTACATAGTTGCTGATATTCTGAAAAATAACACGCATGCGGAAACGGCTGAAAAATGCCAGCTTTGGGCTTAAATAAAGAGCATGCTTCTGACGTCTTTTCTTCAAGTCTCTTCTTAAAAACTTAAGTGGAGAAAGAGAAAGCTTTCTGTAGAGTATTGTAAAGTTTACAAGGATCATCAAAATGATCGGAATCACGGTTGTCAGAAGGAAAGCTTCCGCATTCCAGATGGTAGTATAAGTCGGAAGACTGTAGCTTCCGTAATACATACCGGCACATACATCTTTCAGGACGGTATAACCTAAAATATTTCCGATCACGGCACCGATCAGGGTGACAATAATCGGCATGGACATATAATGGCGGATCAGTTCGGCACGGGTATAACCGGATGCAAGCAGTGTTCCGATGACATTGGATTCTTTTATGATGGTATTGCTGCTCGTAATTCCAAAGACGAATGCCATGATTACGATAATAATATAAAGAAAGACAATAATCATAGCACGGTCACTGCCCATATCGTCACCGGTGAAATTGATCGCCTGGTTCAGATAGCGGGGAACGTAGTCCTGCAGAGAAACTTCCTTATTAATAGCCTTCATCAGGTCATCGGAAACCTTCTTTTTCTTCCTTATCATTGGCAGGTTCTTTTGCATATTTCCAGGAGTAGACATATTTGATGGAAGAACTTTCAAATTTGGAAAAAGCCTCAGGTGTCACGACAGCCACCTGAATTTTACCGAGTCGAACATCGAATCATTATTATTCTGGAAAAGGCAACTGTAATCAGGAAGAGCAACCAGTCCGGTGATCGTCCATTCATGGGAATCGCTCTTTAAAGTGTCACCGACTGACAGATGGTTGTTATCTGCATACATACGGTCGATTGCAATCTCATTTTCGCCGGAAGGAAAATCTCCTTCATCAGGCATACCAGGTTGACATCGGTACGATTGGAAAAATACGGAGCGTACTTCCATTGGTTATGGATTCTTCGGAATAAAAATTTTCATACAGGGTAATGTCATTTTCTTCGATTGCCTGAATCTGTGAAGTTGTTGCTTTTTGGCAATCTGAAAATGTCCGTTCTCAATATTATACTTCTGAAATCCTTCATTATAAGTCCTGATCATACTTCCGTCTGCCACAAGGAAACCGGAAACAAATCAATGGAAATGATCAGGAGCAGAAAAATTACAAGATACTTTCCAAATTCACTTTTCAGTTCCCTTGGAAGACGTTTGGTTAATGGATTTTTCATCGTTTCAGCCTCCTTACCAGTCTAATGCTTCGGCAGAAACTTTATGCTCATTCAGATAATTTTTTGCGGATCATACCGTCACGGATACGGACAACCCGGTCTGCCATGTCCTTGATCGCATCATTATGTGTTACCATGATCATAGTATTTCCGTATTTCTGATTGACTGTTTCGATCAATTTCAGAATTTCCTTGGAGGTGTTGTAGTCCAGAGCGCCGGTTGGCTCATCGCAGAGCAGGATATCCGGGTTCTTTACAATCGCACGGCCAATGGCAGTACGCTGCTGCTGTCCACCGGAAAGCTGATTCGGAAGTTTCCTCTGATGCTCAAAAAGACCAAGTGTATGCAGAAGCTCATCCACATCCAGTGCCCGGTCACTTAAATAAGCACCGACTTCAATATTTTCGCGCACAGTAAGATTGGGAATCAGATTATACATCTGAAAAACATATCCAAGATGTTTTCTGCGGTAGAGTCCGAGCCGCTTCGGAGTCATTTTCTCCATGAGTTCTCCGTCGATCGTGATCTGTCCGCTGTCAGCATGATCGATTCCACCGATAATATTAAGCAGGGTGGACTTTCCGGAACCGGAAGGACCTAAAAGAACGCAGAACTCACCTTTTTCAATGGAAAGATCAATCCCTTTCAGGACTTCCACCCGGCTGTCGCCCTGTCCAAATGATTTTTTAATATGATTTAGATTAAGAAACATAGTAACCTCCTTCGAACTCTGGTTAGAATAATCTAACTAAACTATACCATTCATTCTTTCTTATGTAAAGATGTCGGGGTCAAAAAAGCCCCCGACTTTGATGCCTACGGATTGCTCCGTGCTACGCACTCCCACAATCCTACCCAATATTCGCATATCGTGGGATTATCATCCCACTTTTTATGCTCATATCAGGGGCGGGTCCTAAGATCTTTCACCCACCTATGAGCAAGCTCATGTGGGCTTAGACCTTTTGACCCTGGCATCATGTAAATAAAGTTTCGTTCACAATAAGGACATATTTTTTTGCTACCATACGTGCATAGAATGGATTCAAAATAAATAGAACTCCTGAAAAAGAGGAGTTCAGAGAGAAATTGATCTCAGAGCAGAACAGAACCGGAGGGAAAAAAAGAATGGACAGAGCAAAAATATTGGTCGTAGATGATGAAAGCAGGATGAGAAAGCTGGTGCAGGATTTCCTGGTCAGAGAAGGATACAATGTACTTGAAGCTGAAGACGGGGGTGGAGGCAATGGATATTTTCTATGAGGAAAAGATATTTCACTGCTGATCCTCGATGTTATGATGCCGAAAATGGATGGATGGCAGGTATGCCGTGAGATCCGGCAGTATTCAAAAGTGCCGATCATTATGCTGACAGCAAGATCAGATGAGAGAGATGAGCTGCTGGGATTTGATCTTGGTGTAGATGAATATATTTCCAAACCATTCAGCCCGAAGATCCTTGTGGCGAGAGTGAATGCAATCCTGAGAAGAACGCTTGGCAGTGATGCGGGAGATGTGATGGAAGCCGGTGGAATTACGATCGATAAAGCGGCTCATATTGTGGAAATAGATGGAAAACCGATCGAGCTGAGCTACAAAGGAATTTGAACTTCTCACTTATTTTGTGGAGAATCGCGGGATTGCACTGTCAAGAGAAAAAGATCCTAATAACGTATGGAATTATGATTATTTCGGCGATGCCCGTACGATTGACACGCATGTAAAGAAATTAAGGAGCAAGTTGGGCGATAAAGGGAGTATATCCGTACGATCTGGGGTATGGGATACAAATTTGATGCAGAATAGAACAGGTGATGCAGATGGAAAAGCAGATGAAAAAATCGTTAAGCAGACAGATGACAGCAGTCTTTGTCGGTCTGCTGGCATTTGTGCTGGCAGCAGTTTTATTGTCAATGCGGTGTTCCTGGGACATTACTATACCACGCACAAAGAGAGTGATCTTCTGAATACGTATAATGCATTGAAAGAAGCACAGGAGTCTGATGAGCTGACGGATGAGAATAAGCAGTGGAAATTATCTTATGAACTGGAAAAAATGAATATTGATGTCTGCGTGATGAATGTAGACCGGGATGCAGGAACCATCAATGAAATTTTTTCTAATGTAAAAAGAAAAGAGTCTTCTTTACGATCAGACTCTGCGGATCTTTTTTCAAAGGATACAGGGGAATGAGACTGTATTAAAATCGACAGATCAGTATGTGATGCGGAAGATGACGGATCGTCAGAATGGAACCGATTATCTTGAAATGTGGGGGTATCTGGATGATGATTCTTTTGTGCTGATGCGTAGCCCACTGGAGAGTATCCGGGAAAGTGCTTCTCTGGCGAATCAGTTCCTGATCTATCTTGGTATCATAGGGATGGTAGTTGGAGGCCTGCTTGTATGGATTTTTTTCTCAAGAAAGATCACCAGGCCGGTGATGGAATTGGCAAGGCTGTCGGAAGATATGGCAAATCTGAATTTTGATGCGAAGTATACCAGTGGTGGAAATAACGAGATCGGAATCCTGGGGAGAACTTTAATAAAATGTCCCTGCAACTGGAAAAGACAATATCTGAATTGAAGACTGCGAATAATCAGCTGCAGCAGGACATTGAGCAGAAAGAGAAACTTGAAAATATGAGAAATGAATTTCTTGGAAATGTTTCCCATGAGCTGAAGACTCCGATCGCATTGATCCAGGGATATGCGGAAGGACTGAAAGAAGGAGTCAATGATGATGCGGAGAGCCGGGATTTTTACTGTGAAGTCATTATGGATGAAGCGTCAAAAATGAATCAGATGGTCAAGAACCTTCTGACACTGAATCAACTTGGAATTTGGAAATGATGAGGTAGAATTTGCACGGTTTGATATTGCGGCTCTTGTAAGAGGCGTGATCGCAAGCTGTGATATCCTGATCCAGCAGGCAGGGTGCATCGGTAGATTTTGTGAGTGAAGAGAAAGTCTATGTATGGGGAGATGAGTTTAAGACAGAACAGGTAGTACGAAATTATCTGACAAATGCAATCCATCATGTGGATAATGAAAAGCGGATTGAAGTCAGAATCGTATCATCGGATGGAAAAGTAAGAGTTTCTGTCTTTAACAGCGGAAAGCCGATCCCGGAGGAGGATGTGCCGAAAACTGTGGGATAAATTTTATAAAGTGGATAAGGCTCATACAAGAGAATATGGCGGAAATGGAATCGGTCTGTCGATTGTAAAAGCGATCATGGAATCGTTCCATCAGGGATACGGAGTCAGAAATTTTGATAATGGAGTAGAATTCTGGTTTGAACTGGATGCAAAATCATGATAAAGTATATAGAAAGATGCCAGGATCAAAGGTCTAAACCCACATGAGCTTGCTCATAGGTGGGTGAAAGACCTTAGGACCCGCCCCGATATGAGCATCAAAGTCGGGGGCTTTTGACCCCGACATCTATAGAAAAGAACGAAAACCCCTGATTAGGATTAAAGAATGATAGCAATAATTGATTATGATGCCGGAAATATAAAAAGTGTGGAGAAAAGCATTGCTTGCACTTGGACAGGAAGTGGAAGTAACTTCAGACAGAGAGAAGATCCTGTCAGCAGATAAGGTGATCCTTCCGGGGTAGGAGCCTTTGGTGATGCAATGGCGAATCTGAGGGAGAGCGGACTGGATGAGGTGATCCGGGAGGTCGTAAAGAAAGAGATTCCTTTCCTCGGAATCTGCCTGGGACTGCAGCTCCTTTTTGAGAGCAGTGAAGAAGCACCGGGTGTTGCAGGACTTGGAATACTGAAAGGAAAGATCTTAAGGATTCCGGAGCGGGCAGGATTGAAGATTCCACATATGGGATGGAATTCGCTGCATTTAGAGCATGACGGAAGACTCTTCCGGGGAATCGAGGAAAATGCCTATGTCTATTTTGTGCATTCTTATTATCTGCAGGCAGAAGAGAAAGAAATCGTGAAAGCATCGACTGAATACAGCACGCATATCCATGCATCTGTTGAAAAGGGAAATGTATTTGCATGCCAGTTCCATCCGGAGAAGAGCAGCGATGTAGGTCTGCATATCTTAAAAACTTCGTGGAACTGTAAGGAGGAAAGAAAAAATGTTTACGAAAAGAATTATTCCATGTCTTGATGTCAATGCAGGAAGAGTTGTAAAGGGTGTCAATTTTGTTGACCTGCAAGATGCCGGTGATCCGGTGGCGATCGCCAGAGCATATGATGCAGCCGGAGCGGACGAGCTGGTTTTTCTGGATATCACAGCTTCTTCAGATGATAGAGGAACAGTTGTAGATATGGTACGAAAGGTTGCGGAATGTGTGTTTATTCCGTTTACTGTCGGCGGAGGAATCCGGACAGTTGATGATTTCCGTGCATTGCTCCGGGAGGGAGCAGATAAGATTTCCATCAACTCTTCAGCGATCAATACACCGGAATTAATTCGTGAGGCGGCTGATAAGTTTGGTAGTCAGTGCGTGGTTGTGGCGATTGATGCCAAAAGGCGGGCAGACGGAAGTGGCTGGAATATTTATAAGAATGGTGGACGGATCGATGTAGGGGATCGATGCAATGGAATGGGCTAAAAAAGTAGAGTCGCTCGGTGCAGGAGAGATTCTTCTTACAAGTATGGACTGTGACGGAACGAAAGCCGGATATGATCTGGAGCTGACCCGTGCAATCGCTGACAGTGTTTCAATCCCAGTGATCGCATCCGGTGGTGCAGGGAAGCTGGAGCATTTCCGGGAGGCATTGACGGAAGGCGGAGCCGATGCAGCTTTGGCAGCATCGTTATTCCATTATAAAGAGCTGGAGATAAAAGAAGTGAAAGAATACTTACGAGAGAATGGAGGTCTGTAAGATTATGAGTGGTTTGAACGGAGACTGGTATGAAGCCTTAAAAGGTGAGTTCGCGAAGCCGTATTATAGAAAATTATTTGCAACAGTGAATGAAGAATATAAGACAAGGCTGATCTTTCCACCGGCAAAAGATATTTTTAATGCATTTCATCTGACGCCGCTGAAAGATGTAAAGGTTGTTATCTTAGGTCAGGATCCTTATCATAATCACGGGCAGGCACATGGATTGTGCTTCTCGGTGCAAAAGGGCGTGGAGATTCCACCTTCACTGGTGAATATTTATAAGGAGCTTCATGATGATCTTGGATGTACGATCCCGGATCATGGCTGTCTTACAAAGTGGGCAGAGCAGGGAGTGCTGATGTTGAATACTGTTCTGACGGTGCGTGCCCATCAGGCCAATTCCCACAGAGGGATCGGCTGGGAAGAATTTACAGATGCTGCGATCATGGCACTGAACAGCCAGGATCGTCCGATCGTCTTTATTTTATGGGGAGCACCGGCACAGAGGAAGAAGCGGATGCTGAACAATCAGAAGCATCTGATTCTGAAGGCACCGCATCCGAGTCCGCTGTCTGCGTACAGAGGATTCTTTGGAAGCAGACCATTCAGTCAGACGAATGCATTTCTTGAAAAGAACGGGATCGAGCCGATCGACTGGCAGATTGACTGAACCGGGGAAGAGAGTAAAATCAGGCAGTTCCGAGTGGAAACTGCCTGATTTTTTAAGAAAGCTGCTGTATTTTGGAGATAAGAAGCCGTCCAACAGCACTGGCAAGCTGAGCAGGACGCTCGATGCGGGTAAAATCTTTCCAAAGATTTCACGGGCAGCTTTCGTATCTCCGAAATTTCCATTTAAGATGGCCATGACCTGGATGCCATCTTTTTTAATGCCCGGACTTCTGTGGCAACATCTTTGACAGCAGCATTGCCGGAGTAGTCACGGCTCAGAGCAAATCCATGTTCCAGACTGGCGGGAATCTTCCGGTCATCATTGGGACTTGCATCTGTAAAAATGATGGCAATCCGGTTTGGGGCAGCAGGCTCTTCCTCCATCAATTGATGGATCGCACGCAGGGCAAGTCCGTCACGATTCCACCCGGCAGCAAAATATCGGAATAGATTCGTGTTTTTATCGGTTTCATTATAGCGGATAAAGCGATGGATCACAGTATAGCTGCGAAGGCTGGAAAAAAGAAGTGACCTGCACTGGAATCCGGCACTTTTGGAGACTTTGTGCGATGACATAACTCTGTGCTGCGAGAGCTTCCTGATAATCCATGCAGGAGGCGGAGGCATCCAGTACAAGATCTACGGAAAAGGAAGGCTGTTCTTCCTCCATCTTTGTATAAAAGATCCGGTCGTCATGAAGAAACAGTCCCCGCCAGATCTCGGATGTGGCAAGCTGGCCGCTCCGTCCACGGATCGGAAGTGGTACAGGAGAGACTAAAATAGCATTCTGAATCTGTTCTGACAGTTTACAAATGGAACTCCTGTAAATAAATTGATGTTCATCGAAATGAATTTGATTCCTTTTCTCCTGATGATCAATATCTTTTCGTGCCTGAAGAATCGAAGCATCTGTCCGGGTACAGGTTTCAGAAATTCCATCCGTATAATAAAGATGGGAATGATCATGTGGCCAGGTACAGAGAGCAGTATTCAGGCGGCATTCTTTTCTTTCGGGTAGAGGGGCGGCCAAAGCATTGGCGGATATATTCATAATCTTTTTCAGAGGCATCCGCTGTCCGGTTAAAGTCAGGACCGGTTCTGCCGGTTCCTTTTCCTCCAGGGGCTGATGAAGAACCAGATTCAACGAAAAGTCTGTCATTTCGGACAATACGTGAAGGAAAGTGATTCAGAAGTTTCCTCTTTAGACGCATGGAACAACGATAAAGAAAAGTAAGTCTGTCCGGCTGTCCACTGTAATGGAAATATTGTTGAAAAACCGAAGTGACCCTGTGGATGATCTCCTGATCGGTTGCAGAACCACTTAAGGTAAGTTCGTTGAAAAGTTTTTTCTCTTTTGTGGAGACAAGCCCTGTATCCTGCCCGAGAATAGTATGACATCTTGCGGCCTGCAATGCATAGACAGTACTGTTCTGAGCCATCCACTGCTGTCTGGAACGGCTTGATTCCTGATCCAGGAATTTTTTTGCATAGGAATAACGCATTTCATTGAGAGCGGGACGGGCAGAGACTTCCCGTTCAAAAAAGTGCAGTTCTCAAGAACAAACCAGAGAAGTCCATCGTAGAGATCCCGGTGAAGCGAATCATTGATCGTGGAAAAAAGTGTCTGCATGGCAGTTGTAAAATACCATTTATGGGCGTAACCAATAATGGAATTTGTATAAAAATCAGGAGTTCCATCCTGCCAAAAGGAGAGAAACTGTGGTTCAAAATCATAGACACCGGCTGCGGTCCAGACCATATTTTCGGCTCGTCTGACAGCAGAAATTCTTTTCCCTGAGAAGGGTTCTTTTTTTATTTCTGAAAATTCTTTGTTTTTGTTGTACTTCATGTGGTTGCTCTCTTTTCCTGGTGCTGGTTTTACAATCTGAAAGATGAGGTTCTGCTTTCTGCCGGTGCTTTTGGTTCTGCTTCTGTTAGGAGAAGATCGTGGTACTTTCTGTCTTTTTTGAGATCCTTGTAGTGATGATATCCCGGATCAGAGTTTGTTCGTACGCATCAAAAGTTTTATTGGTAAGTCCCATATCCAGTGCAGGATAGGGGGAGAGTCCATTCTGGATAAGCCGCAGAGCATCCAGCAGTCCACGCAGGTCAAGGACTTTTCAGTCAGTTTTCCGCTTTCGCATTTTTTCTCAATGTCGGAAAAAGACCGGAAAATTGTTCTGCGAACTGCTTTTTAATTCCGGGAAATTCCCGCAGCAGTAACCGGGTCAGATTGTCCTGCGTGATGGAAGGCATCTGAAGGATCACAAACCGGGAGGCGAGAGCCTCGTTCAGTTCCCTTGTACCGGCATAACCATAGTTCATAGTAGCAATAAAACGAGTTGCCGGATGTACCGGAATCTGATCGTAGCCCGGAATGTGGATCGTGCGTCGGAAATCCAGTACAGAGTGGAGAACAGCGAGAGCTTCATTTCGTGCCATATTGATCTCATCGAGAATGCAGAAACCTCCGTCAACGGCACTCTGGTAGATCGGACCGGGGCGAAAGACAACTTCTCCGTTTCTAAAGGTATCATTTCCTATCATGGAAGAGGCGTCCATATTAATATGGAAAGAGAGATTATAGCAGGGACGGCGGAATGCACGGGCAAGATTTTCAGCCAGTACATTTTTCCGGTTGCTTTTGATCCTGCGAGAAGGAGATTTTCACCGCAGAGTAAAGCGTGTACAGCAGCCTCCCAGATCTCTTTCCATAGTAAAGATAGCGAAGGGAAGTTTGGGAAGTATCAGCAGTGTCAGCATATTTTTGCCGGTATTTTTAATCTCTTCTATAATAGATGGGTTGATCTGTTCCTTTTTCAAATGTTCAAGCAATTTTTTCACCTCTGTCAGGAGCGGAATCAGGAGAGCTGATTCTGTTCTGTATTGTAATTTCAAAATAGATTTTAATTAAGATGCCAGGGTCAAAAGCCCCCGACTTGATGCCTACGGATTGCTCCGTGCTACGCACTCCCACAATCTTACCCAATATTCGCATATCGTGGGATTATCATCCCACTTTTTATGCTCATATCGGGGCGGGCCTGAACCTATGAGCAAGCTCATGTTGGCGAAAGACCTTTGACCCTGGCATCAATTTTATACTATAGCCGGATATAAGGAATGTCAATAAACGGAGAAGAGACATTTTATTAAAAAATTATAAAGAGTTTGTACAAATTTTATGATTTTAAAAATATTTTTATAAAAGGGGTTGATATCTTACTTTAAAGTGATAAACTTATGTCTAGCAAAAAAGAGAGCGTACTCTAAATTATGCGAGCAACAGTTCTTTTTGGAATATCATTATTGGGAGATGAGAAAATGACAACCTTTTTAATCGGACTTGCAATTTTATCATCGGTGGCTTCTTATACGGAAGCTTTGTCGAGAGAATTTTCAAGCCAGATGACAGACAGACTCCGGCTGTAAAACTGGAAGACGGTGTGGATTATGTTCCTATGAGCAAATGGAAAAATGCACTGATCAACTTATTGAACATTGCAGGAACAGGACCAATCTTCGGACCAATTCAGGGTATCTTATTTGGACCGGTTGCATTCCTTTACGATTCCTATTGGATGCGTCATCAGTGGAGCAGTTCATGATTATTTAAGTGGAATGATGTCGCTGCGACAGGACGGTGCACAGATGCCGGGAATCGTTCATAAGTTTCTGGGGAAAAGTGTATCAGGTTTATAATATTTTCCTCTGCCTGCTGATGCTCCTTGTCGGTGCGGTATTTACATATACACCTGGAGATCTCTTTGCAGGTCAGATCTGTGGTTTTTACAGATGTAAATGTATGGACCTGGGTTATTTATGGTGTGATTCTGGTTTATTATCTTGTAGCTACGCTGTTTCCGATCGACAAGATCATTGGAAGGATTTACCCGATCTTTGGAGCAATCCTTCTGCTTTCAGCAGTAGGGGTATTCTTTGGTATTTTCGCCCAAGGATATCAACTGGATAATATTGATTTCAGTCACGGAATTAAGGGAATCTTCGATGTTTATCCGTATTTTGACGGAATCGTGGGAGCAAGTGCACCTGGAACAAAATTTGTTCCGGTATTCTTTGTGACAGTTGCCTGCGGTATTACATCCGGTTTCCATTCTACTCAGTGTACAATGATCGGACGTTCCGTAAGACATGAAAAAGAAGGAAAAATGACATTCTACGGAACAATGATTCTTGAAGGTATGATTGCTATGATCTGGGCTGCAGCAGCAATGGGACTCTATAATTCAGGCTCTACAGCAGGAGCAACAGCAGCGGTTGGTGAAGTCGCAAAAGGACTTCTCGGACCGGTTGGAGGAATCATCGCAATCCTGGGAGTTATCGTACTTCCGATCACTTCAGGAGATACAGCACTTCGTTCCTGCCGTCTGATGATTGCAGATTATATTCATTATGATCAGAGAAAGAAAAAGAACAGAGTGATCCTGACCATCTGTATGTTTGTTCCGGTTATTGCAATCCTTGTATTTGCAAAACTGAATGCGGAAGGATTTAATATCCTTTGGAGATATTTCGCATGGAGCAACCAGACGATTGCAGTATTCGCATTTGCAGCAATCACAGTTTACCTGATGGCGAAAAAAGGTTCAGCAAAATGCGTATTCCTTGTACCGCTTGTTCCGGGAAGTTTTTATATGTTCGTAATTGCTTCCTTTATCTTAAGTGCAAAGATCGGATTCGGACTTTCAATGACTGTAGCATACATCATTGCAGCCATTCTGACAGCGGTTTATGCAGTTGGTGTATATATGCTTGGCAGAAAATACGCTGCAAAACATACAGAAGAATAATAAAAAAACAGAATATGAGAAATAAAATGAGGCTGTAAAAGTCCTTAACAACAGAGCTGCATTGGCAATGGTCAATGCAGCTCTTGTTATATTCCGATATTAAGATGTCGGGGTCAAAAGCCCTCGACTATGATACCTACGGATTGTTACGCACTACGTGCTCCCACAATCCTACCAAACATTCGCATATCGTGGTGCTTACGCCCCACTTTTATGCTCATATCGGGTGGGTCCTAAGGTCTTTCACCCACCTATGAGCAAGCTCATGTGGGTTTAGACTTTTTGACCCTGGTATCATATTAATTGCCTACATAAATCAGAAATGACAAAAATATAAAAATCAGTATTGACAGATATAAATAACTAGTGTACTATCTAGCTATAGCACTGATGCAGAGAGATTGGAGTGATAGAATGGAATACAATACAGCAAGTCCGATTTACTTACAGGTGATCAATGAACTGAAAAAGCGGATGGTGAAAGGTGAGTTAAAGCCGGGGAGAAGATGCCTTCCAATCGGGAACTGGCCATACTGTTTAAGGTGAATCAGAATACAGCAGCCAGGATCTACCGGGAGATGGAGAGCATGGGGCTGTGCTATACAAAGCGTGGGATCGGAACATTCGTTTCAGAGGAGGATGACATGATAAGCGGATTAAAAAAAAAGAGATGGCAGAAGAACTGGTCAGAAATTTTATGCAGGAGATGGAGGATCTGGGATTCCAAAAAGGAGATATCATTGACCGGATCGCAGATTATAAGGAGGAAGAAAAATGATGCAGGCAATACTGAATGTAAGAATCTGACAAAAAAATTTGGGAGAAAGACAGCCCTGGATGATGTATCACTTCAGTTAAAAAGTGGGAAGATTTATGGCCTTCTCGGGGAGAACGGAAGTGGAAAGACGACCTGATGAAGCTGATCGCAGGGCTGTCAAAGCCGGAAAAGGGAGAGATCTTTTACGAGGGACATCCGCTTTGTGCAAAAGACAAAGAATCGATCGCCTATATGGCAACGGAAAATTTCTTTTATAGTTATATGAAGATCAAGGATGTTGAAAAATATTATACGGATTTCTTTGCGGGATTTGACCGGGCAGCATTCTGGAACCTCATTGGAAAAACCGGACTTGACGGAGAGATGAAGGTAAGAGAGCTGTCCAGTGGAATGAATGCGAAGCTCCGGATTGCGGCAACGCTGGCAAGAAAGGCAAAATTAACTCTGCTGGATGAGCCGTTGAACGGAGTAGACTTTAAGGCAAGGGAGCAAATCGTCGAAATGATCTTAAGACAGGCAGATGAAAGCCGGACGATCGTAATGTCTACGCATCTGATCGAGGAGATAGAAAGTTATGTGGAAGAGGCGATCTTTATCAAAGGCGGTAAACTGGCAGATGTCGTAAAATCTTGAAAGAGAACGGATGACGACCGGACGTTCCTTGACAGAGCTTTTATATGCAGTTAATGTAGGAATGTTGAGCTGAAGGAGGTAAGAAAATGGTAAAGTTATTGAAATATGAGATGAAAAAGCAACAGACTTCAAGGATGGTGATTGGAAGTATTCTTCTGGTATGCGTACTTGATTTGCACTGGGAATGCTGCTGGGACGGGAGAAGCTGGCAGCAGTAAGTCTGGCAGTGATGATGATGGCAACCTTTTTGTAGTTTTTTATGTCGGGATTGAAAGCATTCTTGTACTGAACAGAGATCTGAAGACGAAGCAGAGTTATATGCTCTGATGGTTCCAAAGTCCATCTGGGAGATTCTTGGATCAAAATTCCTTGCAGCGATCCTGCAGATGCTGATCGTCTTTGTGATGTATGTGGCAGTCGGACTGATCTGTATCCTGGTCACATTACAGCATACAGACATTTGAGTGATCTCTTTAAAATGATCTGGCAGGCAGGAGAATTATATATAGACGGCCTCCCTTCGATCATTTGGGGATCTGCAGAGATATTCCTGGGATGGACCGTAGTGATCATGGCAGGATTTGTGGGAGTGATCCTGTCAAGAACACTGCTTCTGAATGCAAAATATTCAGATTCCTGGCAGTTGTGGTATTTTTGCAATCATTATTGCCGTGGAGAAGATCTATGATCTGATCTGTCCTGCAATCTGCGTCAATATCGGAACATCGGGATTCAACCCTGGTTTCGTACTCTATTACCTGGTTGTAGGATTCATACTGTTTGGAGTCAGCGGATGGATGGCAGATAAAAAATTAAGTGTATAAAAATCTGACTTGCAATCAGGAAAAAATAGCGTTATAGTAATAAAGGTAAAAGGAAGTAATCTTCGGGGTCGGGTGAAAGTCCCAACCGGCGGTATAGTCCGCGACCCGCAGTATCTGCGGCTGAACCGGTGACTTTTCTGTGCAAAGGATGCATGGCAGGGGATTCCGGTACCGACAGTAAAGTCTGGATGAGAGAAGAAGGTTCGTGCTTTGAGAATCAGGAAGAAATTCAGGATCAGAAAGAGATTCAGGATCAGAAAGAGATTCAGGATCAGAGAAAGCAGGAGCATCTCCTTACGATATGGAACAGCACCCCGGATGGCAGAGGCCTCCGGGGTTTTTTTAGTATTAAAATTTTGCTGATCCTGCATGGAAGATTACCTTTTTCAGAAATTTAATACTGTGGTTTGGAAAACTGCAAAGAAAAAGGAGAGAAAAGAAATGAGTACAAAGACTATGATGCAGTCAGAGAAAAAATGGGAGTAAGAGCGGTCGTTCAGATCGGCATGCTTGCAGCGGTAGCGGTGATCCTGATGCTTTTTCGAGATTCCACTTCCGTTTGCACCGTCTTTTATAAGATCGACTTCAGTGAAGTCCCGGTGCTTGTGGGATGCTTTGCAATGGGACCGGTTGCCGGAGCATTGATCGAACTGGTGAAGATTCTTTTGAATTTTGTACTGACAGGAACTTCAACAGCAGGAGTCGGTGAGATTGCAAATTTTGTGATCGGTTGTGCGTTATGTGTTCCGGCAGGAATTATTTACCGGAGAAACCGGACAAGAAAAAAATGCACTGATCGGAATGGCAACAGGAACGATCCTGATGACGGTTCTTGGATGCTTTGTCAATGCGTATGTTCTTCTTCCGGCATATGGAGCTGCTTTCGGAATGCCGGTCAGTAAGCTGGTAGGACTTGGGACAGCAGTAAATCCGCATATTACAAGCCTTTCAACCTTTGTTATTTTCGCGGTAGCACCGTTTAATCTGATTAAAGGGAGTGGCTGTTTCTGCGATTGTATTTGTTATCTATAAAAAAAGATTAGTCCGGTGCTGAGAATGAGATAAAAACCGGTAATTCCGTAGTGGGAAAAAAGGCACGAAAAATAAAATGAAACAAAAAAGTTGACAGTAGCATTTTTTTGTGATAGTATACTCGTCGTAACAATTTTGTAATATCTGTAATAAATGCGAAAATAATTGCATAAATTTAATAAGGGAGTTGTAAAGATATTGCAAAAATAGTTTAGGAGGAGTATATGAAATTTAATAAAAATAAGTGCTTTTTGCTTCTGTATACGTGGCAGCAGTGAGTGCGATGACATTTACCGGGTTCACAAGCTACGCCGCAGAGCAGAATGCACAGATCAATGAGACGCTGTCACTGATAAGGGGAGAAGAAATACAGTGGGCTGTTTCAGAGATCGTACAGAATGCACAGAAAACCACAGTGGAAGAGACGCTGACTGCAGTGAATGAGGCGAAAGCTGCTTTACGAGGCAAAGCTGGAAGAGGAGAGAAAGGCAGCCGAAGAAGCAGAGCGGATTGCCCGGGAGCAGGCAGAGAAAGCGGCAGCACTTCAGGCAGAGAAAGAATTGATGGCATCGCTGATCTTCTGTGAGGCTGGAAATCAGCCATATGAAGGACAGGTTGCGGTTGGAGCAGTCGTGTTGAACCGTGTAAAGAGCAGTGTTTATCCGAATTCTGTCAGTGAGGTGATCTATCAGTCAGGGCAGTTTTCACCGGCAATGTCGGGATGGCTTGACCGTGTGCGTGCCAATGCAGGATATTCTGAGTCTGCACTGCAGGCAGCGGAAGATGCACTGAACAGGAAGTAATCCGGTTGGCGACTGCCTTTATTTCAGCACCGGTGGATACGGAATGCAGATCGGAGATCATTTCTTCCACTGATATTTCCGCGGGAATGCATTAAGCAAAAAGATCGGGAAATAATGAAAGTAAAAGGGAAGACTTGTTGTGAATGTAAGATTCACGACAAGTCAATTTTATTTTCAGGAGGTAGGATTATGGATATTTGTCTTCCAATCCGTGATATTTATGTAAGGAAAATTCTTGATTCCGGCGGATCACCGGCGGTGGAGGCGGAAGTACTTGCAGGAGAAGATATTGTTGGAACTGCATCGGTTGCAGGACAAAAAGGTGAACAAGAAATTGAGGCAGGAATTGAGCAGATGCACAGTCAGATCGCAGAGGAACTGATCGGGAAGAATCTGTTCGAGCAGGAAGAGATCGACCATTTACTCGAAAAAAAGAAAAGAGATCCCGCAGGAAGTATCACTGGCAGTTTCCATCGCGACAGCAAGGGCAGCGGCAGGAAAGCTGAAGCTTTCTCTGTACCGGTATTTAGGTGGGACTCATGCACTGAAACTTCCAGCCCTGCTGATCCTGGCGGCAGACGGAACTGCAGAAGAGACAGAAATGGATTTCAGGGAACTGATGCTTGTCCCGAAAGGAATTTCTTCTGTACAGGGACAGATCAGGGCGGCAGGTGAGATCGACAGTCTGTTCAGGAGGCTCTGAAAAAAGAAATGGAAGAGAGGGAGAGCCTGACAGAAAAAAGCAGGATGCGGCAGATGGAGGAGTGCTGAAATTACTGGAAAAGGCAGTGGAAGAGGCGGGATATCAATGTGGAAAAAGAAATCTTTTTGCAGTCAATGCAGGAGCTGGAAGACTGTATGAAAAGCAGTCGGGAGTATATCGTTTTCCGGCAGAGAGCCGACGATGCGGACAGCGGGTGGAACGCTCACGGGAGGAACTGATCGAATATCTGACCAGACTTACCGGAGAGTATCCGATCAGTCTTTTGGAAGACCCTCTATACAGAGAAGATCGGGAAGGCATACAGGAGCTGGAAAAGAAACTGGAAGATCGGGAGGATTGTGAAAAAAGACGGTATTGGGAAGACGGTCTGTTATGATCGATCCCGGAGAAATCTATACCCTGACAGAACTTTCGGAGCGTGTACGGAAGTAACGGAGCAGGGAAAAGGAATTATTTTATGCAGGCAGCGGAAGGAAACCGAAGATGCGGCACTTGTAGATGCAGCGGTTGCATTTGGAATCGGGCAGATGAAGCTTGAAGTCCGGATGCCTGGAGGCGGCAGTGAAGTACAATCGTCTTTTGAAGCTGGAAGAAAAGCTGGGAAAATCGTTGGGAACGGATTGTCCTTAAGTTGAAAGCAGGGTATAATAAAAAGAAAGTACGTTGAAAAGCAAAGAGATAAAGCAGCGGGCGAAGTACAAAAAGAAAATAAAAAGAAAGAGGATGAATTTGAAGATGAGCAAAAAGTTGAGCAGGCAATGGCATTTCATGATAAAGGATATAACTGTGCACAGGCGGTAGCCTGTTCTTTCTGCGAGGAGTTTGGAATCGATCAGGAGACGATGTTTCGTGTTTCTGAGGGATTTGGACTCGGAATGGGAATGATGGATATGTGTGGAGCAGTGACCGGAATGCTGATGGTCATCGGTATGGAGAACAGTGTTGAAACCTGGATGGAAAAAAGCCGAGTAAAGGAGATACATATAAGAAAGCAAAAGCGTATGCACAGAAGTTTAAAGAGATGGAAGGTTCTTACTACTGCCGTGAGTTAAAGGGTGTGGCAACAGGGACGCCGCTTGTTCCATGTTCCCAGTGTATTGCGAATGCAGTGGAGCTGACTGAGCAGTACCTTGCTTCTGAGAAAGCATAAAAAGCAGAGCTGACCGGATTGCCGCCTGCATCCATGAAAGTAGACAGGGCAGAATTGACAAAGCAGTGACCGGCATCCGTGAAGGCGGCTGCCGGCAGAGCTGACCGGGCAATAAGCGGGGGATCAGATCATCCCCACATCCAGTAGAGCAGGCCGAGAAACCAGCTTGTGAAAATCCCATAAAGTATAACAGGCCCGGCGATGGTGAAGATCTTGCATCCGATACCAAAGACCTGGCCTTCTTTTTTTGTATTCAATGGCAGGTGCGGCAACAGAATTGGCGAAACCGGTAATCGGAACCAAAGCTCCTGCACCGCCCCATTTTGCCAGTTTCGGATAAATTCCGGTTCCCGTCAGAATGACACTGATCAGGACGAGAAGCATGGAAGTCCAGTTGCTGCAGTCATCCTGGGAAAGTTTTTGCAGTTCGCAGAGGTTGAAAATAATCTGACCGAGAACGCAGACAGCCCCTCCTGTGAGAAAAGCCCTGAGCATATTCAGCCAGAGATTGTGGCGTGGCGTCTTCTGATCTACATAAGTTTTATATTGTTGCTGTCGTTTCATTTGTTCTGTAGGATTCATAACAATACTCCTTTCCTGAAAGTGATCCCGCAAGTTTCATGACTCTTTCAGATCATCATGAATAGTTTGTATCATTTTGAAAATAATATCCCTGTAACCATTCAGATGTGAGAAAATACGGAAAGCAGAAACGGGGAATTTTCTTATGGATCAGACAAAACTATGCGGAACACAGAGCCTGCATTTTCAGAGACCGGCATACATTTTAAGTGCGGCATCTGTTGCAGGAAAGAAAGAGGCGGAAGGTCCGCTTGGAAAAAAATTTGATATGGTAGATGAGCAGGATAACCTGTTCGGGGCAAAGACCTGGGAAGAAGCAGAGAGCAATATGCAGAAAGAAGCCTGTATACTGGCCATCGGAAAAGCAGGACTGAAACCGGAGAAGATCCGGTATCTGTTCGGGGAGATCTTCTGAGGCAGGGGATTGCCACTTCTATGGGAGTGGAGGCACTGCAGATTCCGATGTTCGGGCTTTACGGGGCGTGTTCAACATCGGGAGAAGCATTGGCATTGGCATCTATGAGTGTGTCGGCAGGGTATGGAGACTCTATGCTGGCGGTTACATCAAGTCATTTCGGAAGTGCGGAAAAAGAGTTTCGCTTTCCGTTGGGTTATGCCAGCCAGAGACCTTTATCTGCACACTGGACAGTAACCGGGAGCGGGGCTTATGTAGTGGGAACGGATCCGGGAAATGTGAAGATCAGCGGGATCACAGTGGGAAAGATCGTGGACTACGGACTGAAAGATTCGCAGAATATGGGAGCATGCATGGCTCCGGCGGCTGCTGATACGATCGTCAGGAATTTGAAAGATTTCGGACGGACGGCAGAAGATTATGACCGGATCATTACGGGCGATCTTGGCTCCATCGGTCAGTCAATTTTATTTGATCTGGCAGCAGAAAAGGGATATGATCTCCTGCAGAAGCATCTGGACTGTGGAATGTTGATCTTTGATTCTGAGACGCAGGATACCCATGCAGGGGGAAGTGGCTGTGGATGTGCGGCAGTGACGCTGGCATCGTATCTGCTGCCAAAGATTGAAAGCGGGGAATGGAAAAGGATTTTATTTGTCCCCACAGGAGCATTGATGTCAACGGTAAGCTTAATGAAGGTGCAAGTGTACCGGGGATCGCACATGGGATTGTGATCGAACATTGTCGGAAGGAGGCGGCGGGATGGACTATCTGATTTCATTTCTGATCGGGGGTGTGATCTGTGAGTTGGTACAGATTTTACTGGACCGGACAAAACTGATGCCTGGCAGAGTCATGGTATGTCTGGTATGCGGAGGTGTGATTCTTGGATTTGCCGGACTGTATCAGCCCTTTCAGGATTTCGCGAAAGCAGGAGCAAGTGTGCCGCTGCTTGATTTGGAAATGTTTTGTGGAAAGGGGTAAAAGAAGCGGTAGATAAAAATGGATTTATCGGTATTTTTATGGGAGGTTTTAAAGCAAGTGCCGTGGGGGATATCGGCCGCACTGGTCTTTGGATATCTGGCTTCGCTGATCTTTGACCCGAAAATGAAAAAAAAGTAGCAGGAAGAAAAGGTTTTCGCAGGAAAGCGCTAAGTTGTAAAATCAAATGCGACAAGGGTTAATACTCTATCGCATTTGATTTTTTATACAGAAAATCAAAGAGTGTAACAAGAGAATGAAACTCTTGTGGCACTCTTTTTTTATTGCGAAGAAAACAGAAAGAAAGGTGGTTGGACATGAGAAAAGGAGCGAAGCGGCTTAATTATGCAGATAGGCAGCGGATTGAGAGTATGAAGAAATCCGGGGCAAAGGTTACAGATTGCCCAGGCGGTGGGAGTACACCGGCCACTATCTACAATGAATTGAAGCGTGGCGGAGAGCCTTACCGTGCAGAAATAGCACAGAAAGCGTTATAAACGCCGCCCGGCAGCAGGGCAGGAAAGCGAGGAACTTAACATGAAGCAAAGAACACTTTACCAGGTGCGTGTTACCCAGGAAATCCGTTTTGTGATTATGACGAGGACGGGGAAGAAACCCAGGTAAGCAGCGGACGCATAGAAGAGTATGTGGCCGGGAGATTTTCAGCAGAGCATAACGCTAAACTCTTTGCGGAAGCATTGGAAAACAAGATTACAGAGGGAAGCGGCTATGTGACAAATTGCTTTACGCCGAAAGTCTCAATTATAAAAATAATCAAACGGAAGAATTGGTGGACTGATAGAAAAAGGGGTGAGGGCTTTAATATGAGCAAGTGCATTGTGAAAATTTTAAGAGACGAAACGCCGGGCGGATTGGCGGAGAAAATCAACAAGGAATTAGAGGAAAATACACGGTCATGGGACATGGTAACGGGTATCAAATACCAGGTGGCAGTAATTCCGATTATGAGAGGAAAGAAATAGCCGGGTTTAAAACGGAATATTCCGCACTTATACCAGGGTAATGAATTTAGAAAGCGAGGAACTTAACATGAAAAAAATACCGGAATGGTTTATGCACCAACAAACTTTTCCCCGGAACTGGAAAAAGACATTTGCGGCAGTAGAAAAAGCCCTGGGCTTTAAACTGTTTATTTGGCAGAAAACATTTATTGCCAACACAACATATAGACGGACGGAAGAACCACGGCGGAAATATTACGGGCTTTATTCAATGTATCAAAACCGCCCTTAGATTACACCAAACCAGTAGCGGACCACATGGAGCGGTTTTATAGAGAAGAGACACGGGAAATAAAGGCGAAACTGGACGCCGCCGGAATACCAACAAGGACCGTTTTCTTTTCCAGGCAGGAGAAACAGAAATATTACAGTGAAGCGGAAACCGGGAAGCAGGAGAAAAATACAATACCGGAATTTACGCCGGAATATGGAAAGAGGATATGGCTATGAAAACACGGCAGAAATGACACTGGGAAGTCTTTTTTTGACGGAATAGCCGGGTTCCCATTGGCGGCCAGGCGGCAGGGTATCAAAACGGTATGGGTAAGCGAGATAGAGCCGGATTGTATAGACATAGCAAAGCGGCACTTCCCGGAAGCCCTACAACTGGGAGACATTACGCAGATAGACGGGGCAAAAATCCCCGTTGTGGATATTATCAGTTTGGAAGCCCTTGCCAGGATTTGAGCGTTGCCGGAAAACAGACGGGGCTTGACGGTTCCCGTTCCGGCCTATTCATGGAAGCCGTGAGAATAACCAGGGAAATGAGGGAAAAGACAAATGGACAATATCCAAAATATATCATTTGGGAAAAATGTGGCCGGGGCTTTTTCAAGCAATAAAGGCGAGGACTTCCGCCGGGTCCTGGAAGAAATCACACAGAGCAACATTTCAATGCCTAAAAGTGGGAAATGGGCAACCGCCGGAATGGTTGGAAATGAGGGACCAGGGGGGACGTTCAGTGTACCGCATGGCGATTGCTTGACGCTCAATTTTGGGGAGTGCCCCAACGTAGAAAACGTATCTACCTTGTCAATGATTTTGGAAATGGACGTGCCGGACAAATACTTTTTGAGTGCGAAAGCGTGTTGGGGTATCATTCGCAGGGCGGAGCAGAGGAACAAGGAAATTCCGGTAATTCTGAAAATAGCCTTACTGGAACGGATTGCAGAGGAATGGCAGAGGACGCAGACGGACAAATGAAATTAGATTTTGGCCGCACCGCCGACAGAATTTACATAAACGCCAAAACAAGTGTAACGCTCATGGAAACGCCGGGGGCGGCGGTGGGAAAACGGGTTTATATTTACTTCCGTCTACACCATTGCCGGAAATGTGATTGGCAGGAACGAGAAAAAACGGCGGCCACCAGTTGGGCGTAAATCAAGACATAGCCCCAACGCTTACGGGTGCGGACCGGCACGCCGTAGCGTATGCCGCCGGGTTTCTTCCGAAAGCAGGAGCAAAGGCCGGGGGAATTGGATATACAGAGGAAGCAAGCCCAACGCTTATGTCTCAACACCGCCCGGCGGTAGTGTATGGATATACACAAAGCGGCTATGGAGAGTTTAAAGAGGGTGTGGGCACGTTGAAAAAGAGCCGAGGGGCAGCAGGGGGCGGAAGTGAAACCCTTGCCGTGATAATGGAACGAATTGCCGCAGCGGTTAAATACCGGGTCCGCCGCCTTACGCCGCTTGAATGTGAACGCCTGGACGGGTTCCCGGACGAATGGACAAGGTACGGGGCAAGCGGCAAAGAAATGTCCGACAATGCCCGTTACATGGCATTGGGCAATAGTATAGCGGTTCCATGTGCGGAGCGTGTTTTTATCGGCATAAAGAAAGCAGAAAGCGAGGAAAACAGAGCATGACAAATTTAGAAGTGTTTTTGTTGATTGTGGTTTATTGATACTCATAGGCGGCGGAGTAATTTTATACCTGGCACTGGCAGGGTTAGACATTATCTATTCAATGGGTGCAAATGAAAGCCCAAGGGGACGCCGTATTTTCTTTTGTGTCCTGGGCGTGGTTATGATAGTTGCCTTTGTGTGTGCTTCCATTTATTTTCACAAGTACGGGTGGCCGTTATGAAGTTACGGAATTTCTGACCGTATTTGAACAATCGGACAGATTACGGATTGTAAAGAATGGAAAGGACGTTTATACGGGGTTCCTGGCCCTCATGGCACACGCCGGGAACATGGAAGCACTTATGGACGCAGAGGTTAAGCGGTTCAGACCAACGCCGGAAATAAGACATAAGGAATGGCAAAAACGTGGGCTTATGGCACCGTTGCAACCGCAGGAAACGCCGGAATATTTCTTTTCGGATTTGCAGATGAACCTATATAACACCATTTATTTATAGGAGAACGAGACATGGCAGAAATGACAATAACGGTAAAAATTGAAGATTTACCGGAATTTAAGGCCAGGCTTGCCAGGATAAAGAAAATTATGCGGCGGCGTGCCTGGGTAAACGGTCATAGGACCGGGAAAGCGAGGAAAAACACATGGAAAAGAGCGTGACACCATTAAACGGAATTGTGGAGCCGGATTTTTGGAATACCTGGACAAGACATTTAAGCGGTGGCAGCAGTTAGCCGACCAGGGCGTGACACTGGGCAGCCGTGAGATTGCAAAATTGACAGATACCGTATATGGGGCGAAACTTAACGCCCGTTATGGATTTGAAGCAGTTGCACGCCGGGAACCGGACGAAGAGGGACAGGACCGTTTTACCCTTATGATTTACAAGAACCGTGAAGCGGTGGAAAATGACCCACCGCTTTATCATTTCACAACACCAATTCACAGATAAGAAAGCGAGGAATTTAACATGGGATTTATGGACGGATTTACAAGTGACGGAACCGTGGACATGAAGCACACGGAATATTACAACCTTATGAAAGAAGCGGCAAAAGCGGAGTTGTTGAGCAATGCGGTAAAAGCGGAAGTGCCGGGCTTTTATATCCAGGCAATGATTACCGGAGAAAAGCCGGAATTTCTTAACGAACTGAAAGCAGAGGAAGAGGACACGGGCTTTCATGCAGAATATGAGCAGATTACCAGGGGCAGTTGTTTCCATGTTTGAAGCATGGACGGAAGAAAACGGCGTGGAGAGTGCCGCCGCTTCCTTTGCACCGCCTTATTGATACCCTGGAAGTAAACCGCATTGACGAATTAAGGACGATTGCGGAAAACCAGGAAGAATATAGAAAGAAGTTGGAAACAGCATTTGAAGAAATGGGAAACACCATGGAAGCCATGGCAAAATGCCACCAATTAACGTATGTATAGATTTTGGGAGTAAGAAAGGCCATGTGGCAGCAGGAGAACCGGAAGAGGGAAAGACCCAGGGCCGTGATTGTTGGAGTTGCCGGACGTGTGGAAATACAAAGCCCGTGAGCATGGACGTGGAGAAATGCCGGGAGTGTGAGGACGGGGAGCCAATACACGGAAGCGGACACGCCGGACGAGAAAAGCCACGAAATGGAGAGCGAAGAGGAAAGCGAGGAACCGGACAATGGCAATGAATGAGTTAAGAAAAGAAGTGGAAGCCGCCGCAATGGCGGAATTAAACCGGGCAAATGCAAAGTTTTTTATTCAATAGCACACATGAGGGTTACGCAGTCATTTTAGAGGAAGCAGAGGAAGCCCAGGAAGCAATGGAAAATGTAAAAACTTCCCTGGCCGTCCTTTGGGACCGGGTAAAAGGCATAGAAGTGGCGTGCTTCCTGGACGAAGATACCACACCAACGGCAATTTTCCACCCGGCCATTGACGCCGCTTGTGAAATGGTGCAGACGGCGGCCATGCTTTTAAAGTATGAAATGAGTTTGGGGACAAAGGCAGGAGAGAAAGGAGAAAACACACATGGCGATTTATGCGGTTGATTTTGATAACACACTGGCAGTTACCAGGTTCCCGGAAATCGTGGAGCCAAAACGAAAGATAGTAGCGGCGGTTAAAATGCTCAAAGCAAAACGGCCACAAAGTCATTCTTTGGACGAGCCGGGCAGGGCGTGACCTGGAAGCGGCGGTGGAATGGTGCCACGGCCAGGGCTTAGAGTTTGACGCCGTGAATGAACCTTTGCCGGAGCAGGTGGCAAGGTGGGGGAACGACACAAGAAAGGTTTATGCAGATTTTTACATAGATGACAAAGCTATGAGCGTAAGCGAGTTGGAAGCCATTATGGGCAAAGTGGTGGACATTGTGGGCGAGTATGTAAAACCAGTAGCAGGAAAGCGAGGAACTTAATATGAGGGATTTTGATTATTACAGTGACTTAGACAGCCGCCCTTTCACGGGAGAAAAGAAAAGTGGATTTTAAAGCCAAAATATCGGAAAAAGAATTTTTGAATGGGTATTTTGACGGTACGCCGAATTACGACCAGGTAAAAGATGTAACACGGGGAAAAGTATATGACATTTACAAGGTTGAGGGGTTCGGAGATATGGCAAGTTTTATATTTTATAAATGACGCCGGAAAGGAAGATTGCCTTTGTGATTTCTTCTTTGAAAAAAGCGGAGTAAGCAGGAAAGCGAGGAACTTAATATGGCAGCACAGGCGGAACGGTTAAAAATATCAATTACGGAAGAAAATAGAGCAATTAGAGCCTTGCAGGAAGCGGCATACATAAAGGGGTACATGACCGCAGAGTTGAGGGAGCGGGAAAGGAGAAAAAAGCGAGAGAACGTAGGAAAAGAAAACGGTATTTCCTTACCCAAAAACTCTATGGCGTGGCAATGCTTATTCTTACGGCGGTTTCAGTAAAGCTATTAGAGGGGGACATAACGGTGGCGTTTGTCACGGTTCCAATGGGAATAGTGCTAATTACTTCCAAGGAAATGCTGATTGTAAATGAATACTTTTGGGAAAGCGAGGGCGTGTAATGCAATTTATAATCCAGGGAATGAAGTATGACACGGAAAAAATGCAGAAAGTGGCAACCGTAAAGAAATGGTATAGAGAAGATACCTTTTTGAACCGGGCAATGTTTCAGGACAGGAAGTAGGGCGGACACATGAATGTGAATTATGGAAGTCCCAAAAGGGGAATTGGCTTTAACACATGAAATGGATTATAGCAAGAGTATGGGCGAAGCCATAACAGAAGAGGAAGCCAAGGAACTTTAATGAGGTATGCAACGCCAATATACGAAAAAAAAATTTGGAGAGTTGCCGGAAGCGTAAAAGGGCAAAGCGAAACCCGGTTGCAAGGTGGGGAACCAAAACAACCGGGTTGGAACTTAACACCCATATTATAACACAAGATATAGAGGAAATAAAGTGGTTTTTTCTATATATAGGAAGAAAGGCGGCAATCATGGCGATACGGATTATTTCAGCGGCAGCAGGAGCCGCAATATTGATTTTGGCAGCCCTGGGCTTTTTTTTGCTTATGCGGTAATGGCAAAAGCCTGGAACGAATTATTTGACTGATTTTTTTAAATAGAGCGGCACCGCTTCCCCGTCCTTGTAATGGGTATTAACAAACCGGACACCCTATTGAAATTATTTATATAGGGCATAAGGAACCCAGGCAGAGGGAGAGGGGGAGAGGTTTTTACATAAAGGTGGGGAACTATGAAAAAAAAAAACTCTATGACAACTACGATTATGAGGAAGCATACCAAAAAGCAGATAGCGAACCTGGAAGAATGGGAACTGGAAAAGGTTGATGAAAGACGGAAAGGTGGAGTGTCTTTATAGGACAACCACAACCAAGTCCGAAAAACATCAAGAGCGGCACCGTTCTGTTAGAAGCCCAGGTGTACCCGTCCTTTAAGGACAAAAGGACATGCCAGTGACAAAGAAGAAAAGGGAAACCAGGCCGTCACAGAAGAACCTAAACGACAAGAACGCCCGGCGTTATCTCATACGCCTGGCAAATATCAATTTTGGGAAAGGGGATATATGGGCCACGTTTGGGTGGAATGATGATTGTTTGCCGGATAGCGAAGAGAGGGCCAGGAAAGACATACAGAATTTCATCAAGCGGATAAACCGCCGCAGGAAAAAGGCCGGGCTTGAAAATGCAAAGTATATTTATATCCTGGCAATGGACGGCTACAAAAGGCCACACTTCCACATTCTGTTATCCGGGGACGGGGTGGACCGGGACGAGTTAGAAGAATTATGGGAAAATGTGACAGACCGAACACACGCCGGATAAAACCGGATGACGATTTTTAATAACTGGACTTGCCACATACATAACACAAGAACCCACATGGGACAAAGCGGTGGTGCCGTCCAAGAATTTGCAGAAGCCGCCGGAACCAAGCCGCAGTTATTCAAAATTCAGAAAAAAAAAAAAAAGCCGGGGTTGAGAGAATGGCAAAAGATTTTGAAGAGTTAAAGGCACAAATGGAAAAAGACTTTACCCAGGTTATAAATTCCTGGACGCAGAGGTTAAGTACAACGGCTACAATGCGGCGTTTTATATTTACGCCCGTATGGTAAAAGCAGGAGCGAAAGGAGCGAGACAAAGGAAATGAAAACGGTAGCAATTATTAACTTAAGGGCGGCGTTGCCAAGACCACAACCGCCGTGTCCCTGCGGAATTACTGGCAGAGGGAGACAAGAGAAGAAAACGGCCTGGCAGCAGGGTATTGTTATTTGACAATGACAAGCAGGGCAACGCTTCCCGGATTTTCGGAGCGTATGAGAGGGAGCAGGAAGCCGGGGCGTGCCGGATTATTAAGACCGGACGAATTGCCGGGAATATCAGAGACACCGAAGTGAAGAACATGGACATTGTGACGTGCAATTATTTCATGGAGTTGGCAGAACTGGAAATAAAGGCCGACACCGTGAACACGCAACACGGGCGTTATAAGTCCGCCCTGGGAGAGATAGACGGGAAATATGATTTTTGCATTATCGACAATCCGCCGGATTTGGGCATGAATGTAATAAATGCCATGGTGGCGGCAGATGAAATAATAATACCCGTGTGCCTTGATGCCTATTCATTGGACGGCCTGGAAGAGTTGGTGGAGCAAATAAACCAGATAAGGGCACTCAATCCAAAAACCAGGCTTGCCGGGGTCCTCATAACAGACTATGAGAAATCAGACACAAGCGAAGCGGCGGAAAGTTGGATAAGGGCAAAGAGCGGTTGCCCGGTATTCTCTCAAAAATCAGACATTCCAAGAAAGCAAAGGACGCCACATTTTACCGTTTAACGCCGTTGCATTATAGCATACGCAGCGGAGCCGCCCAGGATTATAAAGCCTTTGCGGAGGAATATGTGCAGAAATTTGGCGGACCGGCAGCAGGGGAAAAGGAGTTAAGGGCATGGCATTTAATATTTTGGACATTATGAACGCCGCCACCAAGGCGGAAGCAGGACAGAACCGGGATTACCAGGACATTGTGGTAAATTACCGGGATATTGTGGTTACAAAACATAACAAGTATAGCATGGACGAGTTGCAGGAGATAGCAACGGGAATAGAAATGGACGGGTTGCAGCAGCCACTTGTATTAGGCCGTGTAAACGGGGAATATTGGTTGGTTTCCGGCCACCGCCGCCTGGGCGGTATTAAAATCCTGGTGGCAGAGGGAAAGGCCGGGTTTGAGAATGTGAAATGCCGCTATAAGGACATGACGGAAATAGAATTTAAATTGCCCTTTTAGTGGGTAACATTCAACCGGAAAATGACGGATTATGACCTTATGACCCAGGCCGCAGAGTGGAAAGAGGTATTGACCCAGGCAAGGAAAGAGGGCTTTTAATCCTGGAAGCCGGGGAGCGGGTCCGATTATGTGGCCGCCGTCATGGGGGAAAAAGGTGCCGAAGATACGGACCCTTAACACCATTCACGACAACGCAACGCCGGAAGTCAAAGAGCAGTTTAAAACGGCAACCTGGGGATTACGGCGGCCATGGAAGCGGCAAAAAGCGGACGAGGGCACCAAAAGGAGATTGCCCAGGCGGCAGAGGACAAGGGCGGCCTGGGAGCCGAGGGAAATAAAAGCCATGGCAGAGGAAAAGAAGCACCGAAAGACCAAGGAAGAGGAAACCAGGGGAAGCCAGTGTGTCAGATACCGACACAACCGAGGAAGAAAAGGAAAAACGCCAGGAAGTTGCACGCCGTAAAGATGATTGAAAAATATTATACCTGGTTAAATGACGAGGAAGTGGGCATTTTGGAACGTATGTTAGAAGATTGCAAGCGGCGTAAACGGGAATACGCCATTGAAGAGGGTTAGGGGTTAATACATGAAATTGCAGAACATGAAGAGAGGAAAACAACGGAACAAATAACGCTTTTTAACTGGGCAGAGAATAACAAACATATTTTACCGTGTCTTTCCCTCATGTATCACATTCCAAACGAGGGAAAGAGGACAAACGGGGCAGTATTAAAGGCCATGGGTTTAAAGAGCGGTGTGCCGGACGTATGTTTGCCAGTGCCAAGCCACAATTTCAACGGCCTTTACCTGGAAATGAAATACAGGGAAGAATAAGACAACAAAAGAACAGGAAGATTTTATGGCGGCCTTGCGGCAGCAGGGATATAAAACGGCGGTGTGCTATGGAGCAGACGAAGCAAAGGCGGAAATCATGGATTATTTGCAGGACCCGGACAAAATGCCGCTTTCCAAGTGCTTAAATGCACCATGGATTAACGGACGTTGTGACGGCGTGCCAGTGGTGGGGCGTATGTTCAGCCGTGAGCCTTGCCGGAATTGCGAGAAACACGCACCGACAAAGGCGGAAGCTACACTGGAAGCCAACATGGCAGCAGTTGACGGCACATTTAAAGGCCGATTATAACGGCTATCGTAAATCTTTCTACCGGGAAGCCATTAAAAGGGCTTTCCCTGGGGAAACCTAAACCATAAACCAAAACCTGGCCCTTTTGGTAAAGGGGCAGCAGTTGACGGTTAAACAATCGGCGGCGGTGCTTACCGTTGCCATGGAAGCCTATAAACGGGCGGAAAAAGAAAGGAGATTAAGCCATGACAAAAAAACGGACAGACGGCGGCCATAAGATACCGGAAGAGGATTTAAGGGAAATGGAGCAGGAAGAGGACCGGGAAATGCCGGACGGAGTGGAGAGCCAAACGGGATATTGCCGTTTTTGCGGCCAAGCCGGAATGGTTCATACATTGACCGGGTGGAGCCAGGAAGATGTGGACGAAGCAGTGACGTGCAAGTGCGAGTGTGACGCCGCAAAGAAGTACGCAGAAAGTAAAGAGCGGGTCCAAAAAGCAAAGAGCCGTATAACGGAACTTTTTGGAAACACCGCAGAAAGACCAATAGACCAGGACGTGGTTACGGTCATGCTTAACGTGGTGGACGCCATAGAAGCGAAGCACATGAAAGGAATAACCATTGACGTAGGCCAGGGCGTAAAAAGCAAAGGTTTCAAAAATGGCGAAAGAAAGTATAAAGGTGGAGAGGTCAGAGACTTCAAGAAAATCTATGAAGAGTAACGGGGGGGGGCAGAGGATTGGTAAAACTGGACGCCGATATTAAAACAATAGCCCGTAGTATCATACAAGGCAATGAGAAGAGAAAAAGAGAATAAAGAACGGCCAGGCAAGTGCCTTTGATTTGCAGGCCGCCCAGGTTGTTAGACAATGCTTTGCGTGGTACGTGGGGAATATTGAAAGCGTCCGGGTACGGCGGCAAATGCAGGAGAAGATTTATAAGAGCATTGTTTATAATATGCCTTATGAGTACATAGCAGACGCCTTATGTGGCCGCCGCCAATTCTATGAATACCGCCAGAATTTATTAAACGGGTAGCGTCCGCCATGGATATGCTACCGGAGCAGAAAGGGCAGGAACATGGGAATGGGAATTGATTTAAGCAGATTTAAAGTAGTGCATGGGGACAAGGTATTTAATGCAATAGCACTCATGGAAGTGCATATGCCGGAGAATGTGGAATGGGATAAAAGGGACATAGTTTTAAAACCGAAGTTTATTGATGTACTGGCAATCAACGAGGACGGCAATATTATTTCAATCCATGATGAAGCGTGGACGTTTCAGTTTATCCCCATTGTGGGGGAAATAGCCAGGCGGCAGCAGGACACAAAGTAAGTGGGTCAGAATGTCAGAGTGTTTTATATTAACATAGGCTTGTGGGTAGGGGTTTACCCATGAGCCTATCAGCATGAGGGAAAGGACGGTGGCAGCAGATGAAAGAATATGCAAAAGACTTCTACAAGTCAGCAGCATGGAAGAGAGCCAGGCAGACAGTTATTAAACGGGCCAATGGATTGTGTGAGCGGTGCAGAGCCGCCGGGCTTTATCGTCCCGGTGTGATTGTCCACCACAAGGATTACATTACGCCGGAGAATATCCACAACCCAGGCGTGACCCTTTAGCCTGGACAACCTGGAATATCTTTGTGAGGATTGCCATAACAAAGAGCATAAGGCAAAGCCTAACAATCGTTATCGGTTTGACAGTGACGGAAAATTATTACCGCCAAAAGAGAAGAGCGGCGGACCACTCCCCGGTGGATTGATTTTGGACGCCCCCCACAAGAACCGAGGGAGATACTTCAAAAAAAAAACTCCGCAGGGTCGCACGCATATGAGGGGGTCAAAATATGGCAGAAGAAACAAAAAGTAACGAGAAGAAAGCAAAAAAAGAACAAATAAACTTACAAATGCGAGGATAAAGAAAGAGATAGAATTTCTTACGCCCATGTTTGCCGGAATAGATGACGAGGACAAGAAAAGCCTTGTAAATTCACTTGTTGAGGAAGCCGCATTTTTAAAAGTGGCTTGCTTCCAGGCAAAAGAAGAATTAAAAAAGAGGGCCTTACAACGGAAACCGTGAACGCATCACAGAAATTTGTAAAAGCCCACCCCTCAACCCAAATTTACGAGAAATATTCACGCCAATATACCGCAATTATTCACACGCTTATTGAGTATTTGCCGCCGAAAGAAAAGAAAAATATAAGCAGACTGGCAGCATTGCGGAATGGATAACAATTACATTTTCCAGTATTGGGAAGCCATACAGAACGGCACCGTAACAGTAGGAAAGTGGATAAAGACCATTTATGAAATCCTTGTGAATGGTTTAAAAAGTGGCAAATGGGATTTTGACGAGGAAAAGGCCAATAAGGCTATAAACTTCATAGAAAACTTTTGTCATCATTCAGAGGGACGAAACGATTTATTAAAACTTGAATTATGGCAAAAGGCCATAGTTTCCGCCATTTTGGCATAATGGACAAGCGGACCGGTTATAGACAATTCCGGGAAGTTTTCATAGTTGTAGCACGTAAGAACGGTAAAACATTGTTTGCCGCCGCTATTGCGGCATACATGGCATATATAGACGGCGAGTATGGGGCAAAGGTTTATTTCCTTGCCCCGAAACTGGACCAGGCGGACCTTGTGTATGACGCCTTTTATCAGATTGTCCAGGCAGATGACGAACTGGACAGCATAACCAAGAAACGCCGCAGCGATATTTATATCAAAGAATTTAATACCAGTGTGAAAAAAGATAGCCTTTAACTCCAAAAAAGTCGGACGGTTTCAACCCTCAAATGGTTGTCAATGACGAAATGGAAGCATGGCAGGGGGACCAGGGACTAAAGCAGTATGAGGTTATGACTTCCGCACTGGGGGCGAGAAAGCAGCCGCTTATTTTATCCATATCAACCGCCGGATATATCAACGACAGTATTTATGATGAACTCATGCGGCGTTCAACATCGTTCTTAAAGGGCAATTCCAAGGAAACAAGAATATTGCCGTTCCTCTACATGATTGACAATATCGAAGCCTGGGACGATTTAGAGGAATTGAAAAAGAGCAATCCGAACCTGGGCGTGTCCGTGTCAGAGGAATTTTACATAGAGCAGATAGAGATTGCAAAAGCGTCCCTTTCAAAGAAAGTGGAGTTTCTTACAAAGTATTGCAACATCAAGCAAAATTCCAGTGTGGCGTGGTTGGATTACTGGGACGTTATGAAAGCGGTAAACGAGGACTTACGCCTTACCCTGGAGCAATTCCGGGGTGCTATTGCGTTGGCGGCATAGACCTTTCCAGGACATCGGACTTAACGGCGGCGTCAATCGTTATTTGGAAGAATGGAAAATGGAATGTGATTACAAAATTCTATATGCCCAAGAAGCGGTATGAAGTGGCCGTGAATGAGGATAACACGCCGTACAACATATACACAAAGAAAAGGATTTTGCAAATATCCGGGGAAAACCAGGTGGATTATAAAGACGTGTATAACTGGTTCATAGAACTGGTTAAGGTTTACAAAATCCGCCCGTTAAAAATCGGCTATGACCGTTACAGTGCCGGGTATTTGGTAGATGACCTAAAATGGCCGGGTTCCAAACAGATGACGTTTACCAGGGCACGAACTTAACGCCAATCCTACACCAGTTTGAGGGGGATTTAAAGGACGGAAAGTATAACCTGGGGACAACACCCTTTTTGGCGTCACATCTTCTTAACGTGGCCGTGGAAATCAATATGAATGATAGCCGCATGAAGCCCGTGAAGATTGAAAAGCGTATGAGAATAGACGGGGCCGTTTCCGTCTTTGACGCTATGACAATGGTATCAAAATACCATAGTGAGATAGGCAAAAAACTTTTGAATGAAGCGGCGTAAATGGCCGCCCGGCAGCAGGGCTTTAAAGTGGGTCAGAATTTCAACACGAATAATTTTACAATAGGTCCATGGACGTGTTCCATGGGCTTATTTTTTGAGGAAAGGGGGTAATGATACGGGAATTATAGCAAACGTATTCGGAGCCTTTAAGGCAAAATACAGACCGCTTTTATTGAGCCGTGGGGAGTATGTGCCAACGGGAACCTTACGGGACAATGATATTGTGGGAGCCATTGCGGACGCCATAGCCAAGAACGTAGGAAAGTTACAACCCCAGGTTGTCCGAAAGGACGAAAAGGGAATGACGATAAAAAACGATTACCTGGCCCGGATTTTAACATTGCGGCCATGCCCGGAAATGTCAACGTATGACTTTCTTTACAGAATTGCGGCAGACCTGGTTTATACTTCCAATTCCTTTTCCGTGATTTTCTACAACGAGGATTTTACAAGGGTACAGAGCATACAACCAATCACTACAAAGAGTTTCCGCATTTTTGAAGATGACAAGCACCATATCCTTTTCCGCTTCCGGTGGGATTATGACGGGGAAACCTATACAGTGCCTTATCAGAATGTCATACACATAAAGGCAAGGTATAACAAAAGCGGTTTTTGGGACTTCCCGGATATTGAGTTAAAGCGGAGCCTGGACCTTGTGGAGACGTCCGGGGAAATCGTAAAGAACATTGTAAACCGTTCCAATTCATTAACCGGGTATCTGAAATACAACAACCTGGCAGATGACAAGGAATTAAAGCAGATTGCAAAAAGACTTCCAGGACGCCTATATGGGAGCGGAAAACGCCGGGGGCATTGCCGCAATAGACAGTACGGTGGAATTTAAAGAGATTGTGCAACGCACGCCAAACGTGCCAGTAAATCAAATTACATTCCTACGTGATAACGTGTACCGCTATTACGGAGTAAATGAAAAGGTATTGACTTCCACCCTTTCAGACCAGGAATGGATTAGTTTTTATGAAAACGTGATTGAGCCTATCGCTATCCAGTTAAGTTATGAGTTTACTTTTTAAACTTTTGACACCAAGGGAAATAGGGTACGGGAACAAGATAGAGTTTACGGCCAACCTTTTGCAGTATGCCACATTACAGACACGTGACACAATCGGCGGAAATATGTTTGACCGTGGGGCCATGACGATAAACGAATACCGGGCACTTATGTATTACGGTCCAGTAGATGACGGGGACGTGAGAATGGTATCACTCAACTACGTGAAAGCCGGGGACCAAAGCCTTTACCAAGTAGGGCAGGGCGGCGGAAGCAATGACCAACCGCCGGACCCAGGGACGCAGCAGGACAAACAACGCAGGGCAATGGAAGCCGCCGCACGTGCCTATTTTCAGACTATGAAAGGGGGTTAAGGATATGCCGAAAGCACCAAAGCATTTTGAAACTTTGCAAAGACCCGGCAAGGGCCATGGTTGGGAAGTTTTACGAGTTTAAGAACGCAACGGACACAAGCGTGGACCTTTATTTTACGGGGACATTGTAAGCGATTGGTGGGGAGCCTGGCAGGAAGAGGACCAGTACCCGGAAGCAATAAAGAATTTCCTGGCTGAAGCCGGGGAAAAGATTTGAATATTTACATCAATTCCGGCGGCGGTTCCGTATTTGCCGGAATAGCCATTTACAATATGCTGAAACGCTACACGGGAAAGAAAACAGTGTGCGTTGACGCCCTGGCCGGGTCCATTGCTTCCGTAATCGCATTTGCGGACAGTGATATGCCAACAATCCCGTCCAACGCCTATTTGATGATACATAAGCCGTGGGCGGTTTGTGACGGAACGCCACGGAGTTGCGGAAAATGGCGGACACCCTGGACGCCGTGGAAAGCGGGATTTGGGCGATTTATGAAGAACATTTGGCCGAGGGCGTAACCATTGAGACGATAAAAGAACTCATGGAAGCGGAAACCTGGTTAAATGGCACCCAGGCCGCCCAGTATTTCCGGGTAAAGGTAGGCGAGGAAAACACCATAGCCGCAGCCGTCCAGGACTACACAAAAGTTTTATTGCCACAATGTACCGCAAAAACTTCTTTCCGGGGAAGTCCACGCAGGGCAGCAGGACCGGGAGAAGCGGAACAAAATTATTGAACTTACTATGGCACACATGGGCCAGTAAGAAGATATGAAAGGAGATTAGAGACATGACAAGAGAAGAATTACTGAAAATGTCCAAAAGGACCTTAAAAACAGACTGGCCGAACTGGGAAAGAACGCACAGACGCTTTCCGGCCAGGAGTTGACGGACGCCATGGACGAAGCAAGGACCATAGGCGAGATTTTGGACGAAATCAAAGGCCGGGAAGAACTGGTGGCCGCCGCAAAGGCAGCAGGAGCCGCAGACCCGGACGAGGGGGACGGAGCAGGAGAGGGCAGCGAAGAGCCGCAGGACCAGGAGAGAGCAAAGAGGGGCAAGACCTTAAAGGACGGAAAAAGGCGTTTTTTAAGGGCAAGGCACTGGCCGGGATTAAGAACACACTTACAACGGCCACGGGCGTAGTAATGCCGAAGCACACAAGCCCGACATTTCCACGTTCAATAATGTATCTTCCCTCATTGACAGGGTAAAGACCGTTCCCCTGGTGGGCGGTGAAAGTTATCAGCGTCCCTTTGTGAAGTCCTACGGGGACGGAGCCGGAAGCACCGCAGAAAACGCAGATTACAACACGTCTGAACCGGAATTTGGTTATTCCGACATTGTACGTGAGAAAATCACGGCATACGCAGAGGAACCGGAAGAAATGCAGAAATTGACAGACGCCGATTATGACGGCGTGGTGGAAGAGAGCGTGACCCGTGCAATTAAGCGTTACGCTTCCCGTCAGATTTTGGTAGGACCCGGCGGAACCGGAAAATTCCGTGGTATTTTCTTCAACCCGGCAAAGGCGGCGGACGATATTATTGACCGCAATACGGACATTACAACGATTACCGCCGTTGCAGATGATACCCTGGACGAGATTATTTATTCCTACGGTGGGGATGAAGATGTGGAAGACATTGCCGTGTTAATCCTCAACAAGAAAGACCTTAAAAAGTTTGCAAAGTTGAGGGATAAGCAGGGGCGTAAAGTCTACACCATTGTGAACCATGGCAACACCGGAACCATTGACGAGGTGCCTTATATCATCAATTCCGCTTGCGGAGAGGTTGGCGGCACCGCAGGAGCCTATTGCATGGCATACGGCCCGTTGAGCAATTACGAGGTTGCAATCTTTTCCGACATTGACGCACAGAAATCCACAGAATACAAATTCAAGCAGGGACAGATTGCCTATAAGGCTTGTGTATTCATGGGCGGCAACGTGGTAGCAAAAACGGGTTTATCCGTGTGAAGAACGCAACGGCGTAAGGACAGCATGAGAAAGGCGGCGGACAATGAATAAAACTGAACTGATAGCGAAAGCAAAGTTGCGGTGCCGTAAAATGTCCGCCGATATTCTGGACGAAGATATAGGACAACTTGTAAATGTTGTCTTAGCAGACCTTAAACGTATCGGCGTACATTCTTCCTACCTGGACCCGGAAAACATCACAGACCCGTTGATTATTGAAGCCGTACTAGTATATACGGACGCCAATTTTGGACATACGGAGAGCCGAAGCGAGTTAATGGCGGCGTATAACATGATTTGTACGAAAATCAAAGGGGGTGGCTACCATAGAAGCAATAGTGACACTGTTAGTTAAAAAATCAAACGGAATACCTGGAAAAAAAGGTATTTGCAGAAATCAACCCGGTAGGCCGTGACGAGTTTACGGCAGCCGGGCAAAAAGATTATAAGGCGTCCATGATGATTGAAGTATGGGGATTTGAGTATGAGGGTCAGACGGAAGTTATGGTGGACGGCAGGAAAATGGTAATCTACCGGACGTATGGACCGAAGAACACCGGAAAGGTTGAACTTTATGCCGGGGAAAGGATAGGCAAAAGTTGAGAACGGACATTGACGGGTTAGACGAAGCCATAAAGAACGAACTGGAAAATTGGAGCAATGGGGAATTAAGACGTGCGGTAAATGAAAGCCTGAAGAAACGGCAGCCGCAGCCGCCGAAAGTTTGAGACAGGGCGGCCCTTACCGGGAAAGAACGGGAACATATACCAAGGACTGGACGCACGACCAAAGGAGCAGTAGGACAAGCGTTATTACCGGATTGAATGGGTACAGTGTCTACAACAAAAAACACTATCAGTTGACCCATTTACTGGAAAAAGGGCACCAGTTACGCAAGGGCGGCAGGAAAGTAGGAAACGTAAAGGCGTTTGAACACATTGCACCAGTAAACGAAACCCTGGGAGATTTGGCCGTTTCAAAAAATCCGTCAGAAAGTGAGGGATAACATGACCGTAAATGTAAGCATTTTGGTGGAGAGGGCAAAAGCATTTTCAAAAAATACGGTGTGCCAATAACTAAAAATCAGTTTGAGGGAACACTGGATGACCCGGTGCCGGAACTTCCATACATGGTTTGGTTATCTTCACATGAGACGGGAAGAGGGGCGGACGGGTTTAACAACCTAAAAGCCCAGGACGTTGACTTTGAACTTTATACGCAGCAGGACAACCAGGAACGTGTGAACCTGGCAAAAGCATTTGAAACGGAAGTGTTGCCGGACGTGGAATATGACGTATTGGGGCACCTATCCCGGACGAGGAATGTTTCCAAACGGCGTATGAAGTCCGGGAATTATTGACAAAAACGAAAGGAGTAAACAGAGCATGAACAAAGAAAGCATTGTTTTAGGTTCTGGCGATTTGTATTGTACCGAGTTTACGGAACAAATGCGGAGTTGCCGAGCAACGAAGCATTGAAACCGAGGAAAACCGCCTGGGCCATATCAAAGGCGGTGCAGAAATCGAGTATGCACCCTCTTTTACGAAGCCAAGGACGATATGGGCAAAGTTTCCAAGGTTATTCTTACGGAAGAGGAAGCAACCTTTAAATCCGGTATTATGACGTGGTGCGGAGAGACATTGAAAAAGTTATGTCAGACCGCAAGAGTGACCGAGGACGCACAGAAGAAAATCCGCACTGTCAAGATTGGCGGCGTGGGAAATGCGGACGGAAAGCGTTATGTTATTCACTTTGTCCATAAGGATAACGTGGACGGAGATATAAGAGTAACCATTGTGGGAAACAACCAGGCCGGATTTACGATTGCCTTTGCAAAAGACAGCGAAACGGTCATTGACGCAGAGTTTAAAGCCCAGCCCATGGACAAAGAGGGCACATTGATTACCTACCAGGAAGAAATGGACGTTGCCGCCGCAAGCGGAGAGTAAGGACAGTAAGAGCGGCCAGGAGCGGAACCCCAGGCCGCTTATTTTGAAAGGAGAAAAGACCATGGCAGTAAAGGAATTTAATTGTAACAAGTTAAAAGGACGTTTTGGCCTTTACTTTAAAAGACAAGGTGGACGAAAACGGCAATGGGTGGAAAAAGGAAAGAAAATTGTGGTCCGTATGCCGCAGAAGAAAGTTTTTGAAGCAATTAAGGAAATTCCGGACATGGACGAGGACAACGCTACCGCAGAGGACACGGAAGCAATTTACCGCCTTGTGGCAGCAGTCTTAAACAACAATATGGGAAAGGTTCCGGTAACGGAAGAGGACGTGGCGGACTATGACATTGAAGAGTGTACCGCCATTCTTAACGCCTACATGGAATTTGTGAATGAGTTAAAACAGAACCCAAACTAATTATGCCCCTTTTTATCCACGCCAGGATAAAGGGGACGATATACCCCTATACGCTATCTACACGCCCGGAAAAACTGGTAATGGATTATTGCCATATCGACATATACGAAGTCCAGGAAATGGAAATAGATGTGTATTTGTTTTTCATGCGTGAAGCAATGATTTTTGAAAATTCAAAGACGGACGAGGGACGGAATACCTTAGAAATTGTTGGAGAATGGAGCAGACAAAGCCACCGTGAGGGATTGCGGAAGAATTTTAGAAAGAAAGGGGTTAAGTAGTGGCAAATAATAGCAAAATCAGAGGAATTACTATTGAGATTGGCGGCGATACTACAAACTGGACAAGGCCCTGGGAAGCGTTGATAAAAAGGTAAAGGGAACGCAAGTTGAACTTAGAGAAGCAAACAAACTTTTAAAATCGACCCAACCAACACGGAAAATGTTGGCACAAAAGCAGGCCCTTTTGATAGACGCTATTTCTGAAAACCAGAAAAACTGGATATTCTGAAAAAATGCAGAAAGCCAGGTGCCAAGAGCAATTTAAAAAAGGCGAGGTTTCAGAAGAGCAGTAAAAGCCCAAAAAGAGAAACCGGGAAGAACAGAAGTAGAACTTGCAAATTTAGAGGAAGCGGCTAGGCAGATAGACACGGCCATTGAAGAGTTAGGGAAATCTTCCAAACTTTCCGGGACAAACTGAAAGAAGCAGAGTGAAAAGCCGGAGATTTTAAAGAAACCCGGGAGATTTGGCCGGAAAGGCAGAAACGGCAGCCAAAGCCATAGGGGCGGTTTTTTGCTGTCGCCGCTACATATGCCACGAAATTTGAAACAGATTGCGACAAGGCTTTAAATACCGTTATTACGCAGACAGGGGCAGCAGACAGAAGCTGGGGATTGAAGAAACCCTTTAAGCATTTATAAAGATAATTTTGGTGAGGGACATTAACGATATTGCATTAGCAATGTCCGCAGTTACAGCAGACCAGACAGACCGGGAAAGAACTGAAAAACACAACGGAAAATTCATATTTTAATGCGTGATACCTTTGATATTGATGTGAACGAAAGCATTAGGGGCGTAAAATGCCATGATGAAACAATTCGGCATATCGTCAGAGGAAGCATAACCTTTAGCCCAGGGGGCACAAAAGGGATTTAAACCAAAAACGGATTTGCGGACCAGTTGGCGGAATATTCCGTTTACTATGCAGATATGGGACTGTCAGCAGAGGAAGCATTTAACATGATAGCCAACGGAGCCAAAACGGCACTTTCCAGATAGACTATTTGAATGACGCTGAGCAATACGTAACTGAAACGAAGCATACTGAA